>Ga0182012_10003836_pt1 | contig 15841 bp, 12 predicted proteins | sample 612S2SmetaG_FD_120486 | JGI IMG/M metagenome (GOLD analysis project Ga0182012, IMG submission 120486) | Permafrost microbial communities from Stordalen Mire, Sweden - 612S2S metaG | ecosystem: Environmental > Terrestrial > Soil > Wetlands > Permafrost | place: Sweden: Stordalen | collected...
GACGATGACTACAAGTACGGCGGCATCGCCAAGGTGCAGTTGCATGAGATTCACGGGCCATTCGAGGTGCATGGGCTCACCGTTACGCCGATTCCGGTGATGCACGGCGACGCGGAGATCATCGGCTATCGCGTCGGCCGCTTTGCGTATCTCACGGACTTCAGTGATATTCCGGAGAGTTCGATGAAGCTGCTGGAGGGCGTGGAGGTTGTGTTCCTGGATGCGCTGCGCCATGAGCCGCATCCGACGCATTCGACGGTGGCGAATTCTTTGCGGCTGTCAGGAATCATCGGAGCCCGCGAGACGTACTTTACGCACATCTGCCACGAGCTGGGCCACGAGGCCACCAACCGGATGCTTCCCGAAGGCGTGCAACTTGCCTACGACGGGCTACGCATCACGATTAACCTGGAGAGCTGAGCCTTGCAACTGTACCAGTCGCTGGAAGAGATTCCCGAAGGCTTTGGCCCCTCGGTGGTGACGGTGGGCAACTTTGACGGCATCCACCGGGCGCATCGCGAGGTGATACGCGCGGTGTGTGAGCGCGCCCGTGAACTGAACGCGCGCAGCGTGTTGCTGACCTTTGATCCGCACCCGGCGCGCATTTTGAAGCCGCACGGCGGACCTCCGCTGATTACTCCCATGACCACGAAGATGGAAGTGCTGGGCAGTTGTGGGCTGGACGCGGTGGTGGTGCTTCCCTTCTCGCGCGATCTTTCCACCATGCCGGCGTTCGAATTTGCCGAAGAGATTCTGGGTAACCGTTTGGGCGCCGTCGAGGTGCACGAGGGCTTCAACTTCCACTTTGGACATCACGCCGAAGGCAGCGTGGAAAAGCTGGAAGAGTATGGCAAGCGGCTGGGCTTCCGCGTGGTGACGCACGCGCCCATGAACTGGGGCGAGCTGGTCATCAGCAGCAGCAACGTGCGGGCAGCCGTGCTGGGAGGCCGCGTGCAGGCCGCGAGGCACCTGCTGGGACGCCCCTTCAGCATGGACAGCACCCCGGGACGCGGGCGCGGCTACGGCACAAAGTACACGGTGCCCACCGTGAACCTGGCGCGCTACGACGAGTTGACCCCGGCCTTCGGCGTTTACGTCACGGACATTCGCATCAACGGCGAGGACTTTGAGTCGGTGACCAACGTGGGCAACCGTCCCACGTTTGGGACCGACAGTTTTGCCGTGGAGAGCTACATCCTGAACTTCCACCCGATTGATCTGTCGTCCGATACGCCAATCCGTTTGAGCTTTCTACACCGCCTGCGTGGAGAGAGAAAGTTTCCCACGGTTGAGGCCCTGAAAGAACAGATTGGCCGCGACGCCGCTCGCGCCACCCGCTACTTCCGCCTGCGGGACAAGCTGCGCGGGGCTTCGAATAAAGACACGAAGTAGCGCAACTCTCAGTTACTCCATCAAATCATAGGGCACGGGCGCTGCGGTCTTCTGCGTCTCCAACTGCACAAGCACGGTCGAGGCCAGCACGAGCGCCATGCCCGCAATCTGAATGGGGCCGACGAGCTCGCCGAGCGCGATGGCCGCAACGAGGATGGAAAAGACGGGCTCCAGGCAACTGGTGACGATGGCGCGCGTGGCATCCAGATGATGCAGCCCGGCGAAGTAGAACGAGAACGGCAGCAAGGTGCTGGTGACGGCGAAGATGGCCATGAAGCCCCACTGCGGCGGGGCGTAGTGCGCGGCCACAATCTTCCACGGCGGATTGATGAAGAGCCATCCGGCGGCGGCTCCGCCGAGGGCCCAGAGTTGCACGGTCCAGCGGTCGTGACGCTCGACGAGGTGGCGTCCGAAGACGTTGTAGAAGGCGAAGGCCACGGCGGCCACCAGGGCCGCAATGACGCCGATGAGATCGAAGCGCACGCTGCCCGGGGCGATGGCGAGCCATGGGAAATTGGCGGCGCGGCCGATGGCTCCAATGGCGAGCACCGAGCCGACGACGGCGACCACAACTCCGCTGACGCGGGCAAAGGTGGCACGCTGCAATCCGCGGCCGAGCATCCACAACAACACAAAGACCGGCGCGAGATATTGCAGGATGATGGCCGTGGCCACGCTGGTGCGCTGGATGGCGAGATAGTAGAAGAAGTTCGACGCCGCGATGCCAAGCGTGCCGAAGAGAACGGCGTCGCGAACCTCCGTCGGCGCAAGACGCAGACTGCGTGCGCCGCGCGTGGCGAGGAGCATGGGCAACAGCATGAGCACGGCGAAGGTGCTGCGGCTCTGCGCAAGCATCAGCGGCGGCACCAGGGGGATGACTGCACCGAAGAGATGCAGCCGGCCGGTGAAGACCGCGCGCCCCAGGGTGGCCGATACTGCCCAGCAAAGGGCCGCCGCGCCAATGTAGAGATAGCCGCGCAAGGCCGAGGGTTGAAAGCCTTGCGCCGAGCCTTGGGTAGCAACCGTCACTTCACGTACTCGATTTCATAGCTGATGGGCACGGCCTTGGCGAGCATCTGCGAGACCGAGCAGTACTTCTCCTTCGACAGGCGCACCGAATCTTCCATCGCCTTCCGGCTGACCGTGTCACTGACGCGATAGAGGAGCTTGATGGAGGTGAAGACCCTGGGAACGTCAGCGGCGCGCTCGGCCTGGGCGCGGACCTCGAGCAAGGTATAGCTCTCACGCTTCTTGCGCAGGATAGTGGCCACGTCACTGGCGGTGCATCCGCAGAGGCCGATGAGAACCAACTCCAACGGGCTGGCCGCGAGCTTCTCCTCGCTGGCGTCGGTGACAATAGCGTGGCCGCTGGTGGCCGTGCCAAGAAAACGTTCGTCTTGAATCCAGGTTGCGCTGGCCTGCATGGCCGTACTCCTTAGCGACGGTTGTCGGTCTGCGGCTCAGGATGGATGAGCACGCGGAACAGCTGCGGCGCCGCGCGCCGGAAGCCAATCTCGATGGCCGTCTGTACGTCATGCACGCGGCTGAGCGGCAGGTGGTCCTGCATGGTGACGTGGCAGGAGAGAAATAGGTGCTCGCGCACGCGCTTGAGGATGATCTCGTGCACGTCCACCACGTCGGGAAAACTCTCGCCGATTTTCTTGAGGCGGGCTTCGAGCTCCGGGTCCGCGACGATGGCGTCGCTGGTTTCCACCGTGGCGGGCTCGCTTTCAATGTGAGTGAGGATCGAGGCGATCTCCGGCACATGCGAGCGGATGTCGGCCTCCAGGGCGGTGACGCGATCGTGCGCGGCGATGAGCAGCATGGTCTCGTCGAGTTCGAGGTGGAGTTCGACGTGAATCTGGCCTTCGATGCTCTGCACGCTGATGTCGTGCACCATGAGGTTGTTGCGCAGGGCGGCGGCGCGGATGCGGTCGAAGGTGCTCTCCTTCACGCTCTCCCGCGGCACGGCGTTCACCATCACGTCGGCATCGCCCAGCAGTGCGTGAATGCGCTGGCGCACCTCGCCCACGACGTGGTCTGAGGCCTGGAAGGTGACGTTGCGACTCAGCCCGACGCTGACATCCACAAAATAACGGCTGCCGGCCTTGCGGATGCGCACGCGCTCGACCTGCAACACGCCGGGCAGATGGCCGATTTGCGCGATGATCTCACTGCGAATGCCGGCGGGTGCGGCGTCGAGCAGCGCATCCAACGTCTGCCGCGCCATGCGCCAGCTAATCCACACCACGATGGCGGCGACGCAAAGCGCGGAGATGGGATCGGCCTTGGCCAGCCACGCGACGTGATAATGGCGGCCGGCCCAGACGAAGAACAATCCGGCGATGACCACCGAGCTGGACCAGATGTCAGTTGCAAAATGCAGAGCATCGGCCTGCAGGGCCTGGCTGTTGTATTTGTCCGCCACGCGTTTGAGCGCCCGTGAGCGCCAGAAATCGAGCACGATGGAGGAGCCCATGACGACCACGGCCCAGATGCTGGGCTCGATTTCCACGCTGTGGAAGAAGAGCCGCTCGACGGCCTCATAGACGATCCAGACGCAGGTGCCCAGCAGCAGAGAGGTCTCGACAAAGGCGGAGAAGTTTTCAATCTTGCCGTGGCCGTAGGTGTGGTCGGCGTCGGCGGGCTTGTCACTGACGCGCACGGAAAAGAAGGTGACGATGGCGGCGACCAGATCGAGCGAGGAGTGCAGTGCTTCCGAGAGGATTCCCAGGCTGCCGCTGGCAAAGCCGACGACAAACTTGAAAGACGTAATGAGAATGGCCACCAGGACGCTGTTGCGCGCCACGCGCTGCTTTTCCTGTTGCATGATCTCCGGGTTGTGGGCGGTGGCGGCCATGGGAAGACCATTATAAAGGCGCGCGAGGCTGAGTGCCTTGCAAGCTGTGGGTAAAGCGGTTTTTGCGGGCTTCCGCCGCCTGCTGATGTGCTACCATCGCCCTTCATACTCCACACGTGCGCCTGGCGCAGGCGGACAATGCCTGCAGCGGGGCGCGACAGCGAGGTTTTTGCTTGAGCGAACAGAGCCAAAAGCCCACGATTCTTGTCACCGGCGTCAGCGGCAACCTGGGACGCCGCCTGCTTCCCTTCCTCGGCGACTTCAACGTCGTCGGCGTGGACCGCGTGCCGGTCGCGGGGCATCCAGAGATCGCGGTGCATCCCATCAACCTTGGGCAGGAGAGCTCTTGCGACGAACTGGTGCGCCTGCTGCGCGAAACCAAGGCCGAGGCCGTCGTCCACCTGGCCTTCGTCATTGACCCTTTGCGCACCGGAGTCACCGACCGAGATGCCATGTGGCAGATCAACGTGGCGGGTACGGCGCGCGTCATGGAGGCCATTGCCGAGGTCAACCGCAACGGCGGCCACGTGCGCAAGTTTCTGTACCCCAGCAGCGTCGCCGTCTACGGGCCGGAGACTCCGCCATTTGTGGACGAAGAGGCGCCGCACAACGCACACACGCTGAGCTACGCCGTGCAAAAGGCGGAGGCCGATTCCGTGGTGCGCTTCCGCGCCGCCGGGCTGGGAGCGTGCAGCGTGTACATCCTGCGGCCGCACATCTTTGCCGGAGCCTCGGTGGAAAACTACCTGGTCAACGCCATCCGTGGCCGCGCCTTTGGCAACGGCAAGATGGCAGAGCGGATGCGGCGGAAGAATCAGCGGCTGCCGCTGCTGCTGCCCTTCGGCAAACAATACCCGGAGAAGCTCTTCCAGTTCGTGCATGTGGACGATGTGGCGCGGCTCTTCAACTGGCTGCTGCATCGCACGCCTCCCGCGGAGACGCCGGTGGAACTGCTGGTGCTAAACGTGGCCGGCAGCGGTGAGCCAATCACGCTGGCGTGCTGTGCGGAGATTGCCCACGCAAAAGTTGTCCGGCTGCCTGGGCGCGGGCTGTGCGCTTGGGTGTTGCAGTTCCTGTGGGATCGCGGCATCAGCTCGGTGCCGCCGGACGCCTTCCCCTACATGTGCGGCAGCTACACGATGACGACGGCGCGGCTGCAGGAGTTGCTGGGCGAGGACTACCCGAAGGTCATCCAGTATTCGACCGAGGCGGCGCTGACCGATAGCTTCCGCGAGCAGCAGGCGGCGGTGCCCACGACCTAGTTCGTGTTGGATGCAAGGCAAAACGCCCCGCGCGCTGCGGGGCGTTTTTATGTTCACCGAAATGTTCTGGCTACTTTCTTCCCCAGTAAACCCCGGCCACTCCAAAGGTGTAGGGCGTGTAGTTGGCCTCGCGGAAGCCGGCGGCCTTCATGCGGCGCAGCATCTCCTCCGGCTGCGGGAAGCGCGCCACGCTGGCGGGCAGATAGGCATAAGGGCCTTTTGTCCCGCTGATGATGGAGCCAATGGCGGGCAGGATGCGGCGGAAGTAGAAGCGATAGAGCTTGCCGAGCAGCCCCTTGGGTTCGCCGAAGTCCAGGATGGCGACCTCGCCTGCGGGGCCGAGCACGCGGTTGATTTCGCGCAGTCCGGCGTCGTAATTGGCCAGATTGCGGAAGCCGAAGGCCGAGGTGACAAGATCGAACTTGCCATCGGCGAAAGGCATTTGCAGGGCGTCGGCCTCCACCCATTGCAGGGGCAGACCCTTGCTCTTCTCCACGGCGCGCACCAGCATGGGGTGAGCGAAATCGGCTCCGGTGATGGACGCGCCCTGGCCGCCGCCCTGACGATAGAGCGCGAGAGTCATGTCGCCGGTGCCGCAGCAGAGATCAAGCACACTGGCCTTGGGGTCGCGCACGATGGCCTTAAAGCGGCGCGCCGTGCGCCACCACCAGTAGCGGTCCACGTTCAGGCTGAGCACGTGATTCAGCAGGTCATAGCGCGGAGCGATGTTGCTGAACATCTGCTGCACGGCATTGGCGGCGGCCTTCTGGTCCTGCGCGGAGTCCACGCGCGCGCCCACGGTTGTGGCCGGGCCTTGCGAGTTGCGATCTTCCAACTGGGTCGGTTCCATTCGTCCTTCTGCTCTCTCGCTTAGGCCTGTGAGGCCGAGCGCAACTCTTCCACGGCCTTGAGCACGGCCTTTTCAGGCACGTCGGTGGCCACGTCCACGCGTCCAATGGCGCGCGGCAACACAAAATGCACCAGGCCGTCGAGGGTCTTTTTGTCGCTGGCCAGCCGCTTCAAAATCGCACGCGGGCGAACATCCACCCTGGGCAGCGAGCCATAGGCGTGAATCAACCGCGCGATCTGATCGGCCACCGGATGCGACAGCCGTCCGGTGCTGACGGCGATGTTGGCGGCGGCAATCATGCCCCAGGCCACGGCCTCACCATGGGTAAAGACCTTGTATGCGGTCTCAGCCTCCAGGGCGTGGCCAATAGTGTGGCCAAAGTTCAGAATCTTGCGCACGCCGCGCTCGTCTTCGTCCTCGCCTACCACGTCGGCCTTGACGCGAACGCTTTCGGCAATCAGCCACTCCAAGGAGCTGGGGCGCTTGGCCAGCACCTCGTCGCGATTCTCGTCCATAAATTCGAAGATGCGCGGACTGCGGATGACGCCGGCTTTGAGCGACTCGTAGAGACCGCTGTGGAACTCACGCTCGGAGAGCGTGCCTAGCACCTGCGGGTCAACCAGCACGAGCTCCGGCTGCAGGAATGTGCCGACAAGGTTCTTGCCGACCGCGAGGTTTACGCCTGTCTTGCCGCCGACGCTTGAATCCACCTGCGCGAGAAACGTCGTGGGGATCTGCACAAACCGGATGCCGCGCATGTAGATGCCGGCGAGAAAACCGGTGACGTCGCCCACCACTCCGCCGCCAAGAGCAACCAGCACGGTGTTGCGGTCGGCCTTCAGGCGGACGAGCTCCGTAGAGAGCTTCTCCACCGTGGCAAGGGTCTTGCGGCGCTCACCATCAAGCATCTCCACCACGTCCACGCGTACGCCGTCGTCCGGGCTAAAGCTCTCCAGCAGCAGCTTACCCCAGTGGCGGCGGATGGGCGCCGCGGTGATGACCACGAAGTGGCGAGCCTTGGGCAGGGTGTCGCGAATGTAGGCGCCCGCCGAGCGCAGCAAGCCCGCCTCGATGAGCACCTCGTAGGACTTCGTCCGGGTTGGAATCTGTATGCGGATCAAGGTTCAATTCTAACAGCCGCCGAGTGTGGCAGCCACCGCCGTTGCGCCTGCGCCGCGGGCCGGTGTTAGCATGAGACAGATGGGCAGCAGATGAACTCTTCCTACGATTTTCTGGTGGTCGGCGCTGGCATCGCCGGACTGCGCGCCGTCTGCGAGCTGGGACGGCACGGCACCGTGCTGTGCCTGGCCAAGCAGGCGCTCACCGAATCCAACACGCAATACGCACAGGGCGGCATCGCCGTGGCCATGGCTCCGGACGACTCGCCCGCCTTGCACCTGGCCGATACGATTGCCGCCGGCGCAGGTTTGGTGAATGAGGCGGCGGCGAAAGTGCTCTGCAGCGAAGGCCCCGAACGGGTGCGCGAACTGATCGAGTGGGGCGTGCACTTTGACCGTGACGAAGACGGCGAGCTGGCCTTTACCCGCGAGGGGGCGCACTGCCGCAGCCGCGTGCTGCATGCCGATGGCGACTCCACCGGCCGCGAAATGGCCCGCGCGCTATACGCCAGGGCCGCAGCCATGCCCAACGTCAGCTTTGCCGCGCACGGATTTTGCCGCGAGCTTCTGCTGTCCGAGGGCCGCGTGGTGGGCGTCGAACTGCTGCATGACGATGGCCGCGTGCAGAAGATCACGGCCCGCGCCGTGCTGCTGGCCACCGGCGGCCTGGGCGTGGTCTTTGCCAACACCACGAATCCCGACACTGCCACCGGAGACGGGCCGGCGTTGGCCGCGCGCGCCGGAGCCACGCTGGAGGACATGGAGTTCGTCCAGTTTCATCCCACAGCGCTGTACCTCAAGGGTGCTCCGCGATTCCTTATCAGCGAGGCGGTGCGCGGCGAAGGCGCCTATCTGCTGAACGCGCGCGGTGAGCGGTTCATGCTCGGCGAGCACCCAATGGCCGAACTGGCTCCGCGCGACGTGGTGGCCCGGGCGATTCATCGCCAGGTGATGGAGAGCGGCGAAGCCGATGCAGCCGTCTATCTTGACCTGCGCCACCTGGACGCCACGCAACTGCGCGCACGCTTTCCGCGCATCGCGGAGACCTGCCGCAAGTTCGGCATCGAATTTGGACGCGACCTCATTCCCGTCCGTCCGGCGGCGCATTACGCCATGGGTGGCGTGCGCACGGACCTCGACGGCCGCACAACGCTGCCGGGGCTTTACGCCGCGGGCGAGGCCGCTTGCACAGGAGTGCACGGAGCAAACCGGTTGGCCAGCAATTCCCTGCTGGAGGGTCTGGTGTACGGCGCACGCGCCGCGCAAGCCATGGCAAAAGAGGCTTCCCCGGCGGCATCGAAGGAAGCCGTGAAGGCGGAAGAAGCTGCATCACCGAAGACGAGCGAGGCCGAAATTCAAACGGTCGTCTGCGGAGGCGTGACCGGAACCCGCGCTGCGAGTGGTGAAGACGTGACCGCCCTGCGCCACAAGGCTCGGGAGCTGATGGAGACCCATGTGGGCATGGTGCGCACGGCCGAGGGGCTCGCGGAGGCCATCACGCGGCTGGAGGTGATTCACCGCCAACTGCTGTGGCACGAGGACCGGCTGCGTCCCGATGCGTTGGAGATTGAAACCAGAAACATTATGGAGTGTGGGCTGGCCATTGCGCGCTCGGCGCTTGAGCGGCGGGAGAGCCGTGGCAGCCACTGGCGCAGCGACTATCCTGCCACTGACGATGCGCACTTCCGCCGCCACAGCCTGTTGGATGCCGACAAGGCGCGGCTGGAGTAGTGACTCCAGGCAGGTTTTCCACCGCGCCCGCCGAGGCGAGGCTTGGCGAAACTCCGCGGCGGCTGTTATGATAAAAAACGATTTCACGGTTTCCCAAGCCGTCGTGTGGGGCTATAGCTCAGTTGGGAGAGCGCATCGTTCGCAACGATGAGGTCGTCAGTTCGATCCTGACTAGCTCCACCAAAATCCTCCTCCCAATGCCCGGCTTTCCGGGCATTTTGATTTTCACCAAAACTCCATAACGGATTAAGCCTGCGAGTAGCGGCTGCTATTGAAGCACCCGGAGATAGACGGTTGCGCGCACAAAAAAGTCCCGGAGGCTGAAACCCTCCGGGACCTGGGAGTGTTGCAAGAGAACCTGTTACTCGTCGCTATCCTGCAGCTTGCTGATCACGCCAAAGTCTTCGAGCGTGGTGGTGTCGCCCTTGACCTCGCCGTTGGTGGCCAGCTCGCGCAGCAGGCGACGCATGATTTTGCCGGAGCGCGTCTTGGGCAGCGTGTCGGTAAAGCGTATGTCGTCGGGCTTGGCCATGGCGCCGATCTCCTTGGCCACCCAGGCGCGCAACTCTTCCTTTAGTTCCTTGCTGGCAGCATAGCCGCCCTCCAAGGTCACAAAAGCAGAGACGGCTTGGCCCTTGATGTCGTCCGGACGGCCCACCACGGCCGCCTCCGCCACCTTGGGATGCGCCACCAGCGCCGACTCGATCTCCATGGTCGAAAGCCGGTGACCGCTGACGTTCAGCACGTCGTCCACGCGGCCCATCACCCAGATGTAGCCGTCCTTATCAATGCGCGCGCCGTCTCCGGTAAAGTACACGCCGGGAATGTCGCTCCAATACTGCTTCTTGTAGCGCTCGGCGTCGCCGTAGATGGTGCGTGCCATGGCCGGCCACGGATGCCGTATGACGAGGTATCCTCCGGAGCCGAGCGGAACCTTTTCGCCGCTGCGGTCCACCACCTCGGCCAGAATGCCTGGGAAGGGCTTGGTGGCCGAGCCGGGCTTGGTGGCGATGGCGCCGGGTAGAGGCGAGATCATGATGCTGCCGGTCTCGGTCTGCCACCAGGTGTCCACGATTGGGCAAAGGTTCTTGCCGATGACCTCGCGATACCACATCCAGGCCTCGGGGTTAATGGGCTCGCCGACCGAGCCGAGCAGACGGAGGCTGCTGAGGTCGTGGCGATTGGGATACTCATTGCCCCACTTGATAAACGTCCGGATGGCGGTGGGCGCGGTGTAGAAGACGCTGACCTTGTACTTCGCGATCAGGGCCCAGAAGCGGTCCATGTCCGGGAAGTTCGGCGCACCCTCGTACATCAACGCCGTGGCGCCGTTCTGCAAGGGTCCGTAGACGATGTAGCTGTGCCCGGTGACCCAGCCGATATCGGCCGTGCACCAGTAGATGTCGTCGTCTTTCAGGTCGAAGACCCACTTGGTGGTCAGGTAGGTTCCCACGCTGTATCCGCCGGTGGTGTGCACAATGCCCTTGGGCTTGCCCGTGCTGCCACTGGTGTAAAGGATGTAGAGCGGGTCCTCGCTATCCAAAGGCTCAGCGGGACAATGCTCCGCGGCCTTGGCCATCAGCTCGTGCCACCAGTAATCGCGGCCGGGCTTCATGGTGGCTTCCGCTCCGGTGCGCTTGTAGACCACCACGCTCTTCACCGTGGGGCAGCTCGCCAACGCCTCGTCCACCACCTGCTTCAGAGGGAACTGCGTGCCGCGCCGCCAGGAAGCGTCCTGCGTGACCAATGCAACAGACTGCTGGTCGTTGACGCGGTCCACGATGGCGTTGGCCGAAAAGCCTCCGAAGATGACCGAGTGCACGGCGCCGATGCGGGCGCAGGCCAGCATGGCTATCGCCAGCTCCGGCACCATGCCCATATACAGCGCCACGCGATCGCCCTTGACGATGCCCAGCCCTTTCAGCACGTTGGCAAAGCGCTCGACTTCGGCCAGCAATCCCTTATAGGTGAGCGTGCGCGTGTCACCCGGCTCGCCCTCCCACAGGATGGCGATCTTGTCGCCGCGGCCCTCTTTCACGTGACGGTCCAGGCAGTTGTAGCTCAGATTGATTTTGCCGCCGACGAACCACTTCGCCAGCGGTGCCTCCCACTCCAGCACCTTCGTCCAGGGCTCGAACCAGTACAGCTCCTTGGCGATCTTGCCCCAGAAGGCGGCAGGGTCGGCAGCGGCCTCGGCGTAGATGCGGTCGTACTCCTCCGGGCTCTTGATGTGCGCCTTGGCGCTGAATTCGGCCGGCGGCGGAAAGACACGATGTTCCTGCAATACGGAATCAATGTTGACGTTCGTAGGATCGTTGGACATGCTTGCTGCTTCCTCCGTCAGTGCGGGGCGCGTGGCCCCGATAAAAAGTTCCGTCCATGCAGCCGGCGCCATGCAAGGCGCGCGGCCGCTACTGCTCCAGAGTGGAAATGTCGCCGATCTCCTGACCGGTCTCCTTCGCCTTCAGATAGCGACGCATGATCTTGCCGGAGCGCGTCTTGGGCAAGGCGGTCACGAACTCCAAATGCGAGGGCGTGGCGATGGGGCCGAGCTCGCGGCGCACATGTTCAATCAGTGCCGCCGAGAGTGCGTCGCTCGGTGCCTGCCCCGAACGCAACAGCACGAACACCTTGATGACTTCGCCCTTCATCGCATCGGGAATGCCGATGGCTGCGGCCTCACCCACCGCGGGATGGCTGACCAGCGCGCTCTCCACCTCGGCGGTGCCAATGCGGTGACCGGCCACGTTCAGCACGTCATCTGCGCGGCCCAGCACGGCAATGTAGCCATGCTCATCCTTCAATGCCACGTCGCCCGTCACGTACCAGCCGGGCATTTGCTTCCAGTCGCGCTCGTAGCGCGCGTGGTCGTTGTAGGCCGTGCGCATCATATGCGGGAATGGTCCCTTCAGAACAAGTCGTCCACGCTCATTCGGACCCACGGGCTTGCCCTCGCCATCCACCACATCTGCCGTGACGCCGACCAGCGCAATGCCCGCCTTGCCGGTGCGGTATGGCATGGTCACCGGAGTGCCAAGCGTGGGACCGCCGAGCTCGGTCTGCCACCAGTTGTCCACCACATAGCCCCACTTGCCGTCGCCGGCCAAATAGGTCTGCGCCCAGTGCCAGGCCTCGGGATTCAAAGGCTCTCCGGCGCAGGCGATGACGCGCAACGAGGTAAGGTCATGCGCGGCGGGCAGATGCTCTCCGTAGCGCATGAACATGCGCACGGCCGTAGGCGCGGTGAACATCTTGGTGACGCCGTAACGCTCCACGATCTCCCAGGCAACGCCGGGATTCGGCCAGTCGATGGCACCCTCGCGGAAGAGCGTGGTGACACCCGCCGCCAGCGGTCCGTAGACGATGTAGCTGTGGCCGACCACCCAGCCGATGTCCGAGGTGCACCAGAAGAGGTCGCGCGGATTTACGTCGAGGAAGGTGCGCAGGTGATAGCTGACGCCCACCATGTAGCCGCCATGCACGTGCACCACGCCCTTCGGCCTTCCGGTGGTGCCGCTGGTGTAAAGAATGAACAGCGGGTCTTCGGAATCCATCTCCTGTGCCGGACACTCGCTGGAGAACTTAAGCAGGTCGAAGTAGTTGACCTCGCGCGTGCTCTTGGGCTCGTACTTCTCTGAGCCGCGCGGCACCACGATGACGTGCTCCACGCTGTCCAGGCCGTCAATCGCCTCGTCCACAATGGGCTTGAGCGGTACGGGTTTGCCGCGGCGCACGCCGCTCTCTCCGGTGATGACCACTCGGGCCTGCGCGTCGGTAATGCGGTCCCGCAGTGAGGTGTGCCCCAGTCCGGCGTACACCACGGAATGCACGGCTCCGATGCGGGCACAGGCCAGCATGCTGACCACGCCTTCGATCGTCAGCGGCATGTAGATGACGACGCGGTCGCCCTTGTTCACGCCCAGCGAGCGCAGCCCGTTGGCAAAGCGACAGACCATTCTGTAGAGCTGGCCGTAGGTGATGACCCTTTCGCTGCCATCCTCACCCAGCCAGATGTAGGCCACGCGATTGAAGCGGTCGCTCTTGGCGTGACGATCCAGGCAACTGAGGGTGATGTTCGTTTTGCCGCCGACAAACCACTTGTGATTGACGCCGTCCCACTCGCAGACCTTATCCCACTTTTTCAGCCAGCTGTAGTTGGCTGCCTCGGCGGCCCAGAAGGCATCGGGATCCTTCTGCCAGCGCGCGTACTCGGCGCCGTAGTCCTGCACGTTGGCTTCGCGTTTGACGATCTCCGGAGCGTCATAGGAGTAGCCGGGTGACATCAGATCGTTCTTATCATCATGACTCATAAAAGGAATCTCCCTGAGAAATATGGCGGACGGGCAACCGTGGAGCGATTCTGTTGGAGTGTCTGCATGGTTCCCGCGTGCTCTGCCGGCAGCGTTTGACGCCGCGTGTTGGATGGCCTCAACGCATGACGGCGCCAAAGCTGAACTGCGCATGATATCAAATCCCCGGGCGGCGGAAGCGTTGGCCTCCGCCGCCCGGAAGTGAATGGGTTAGTGTGCGCTGGCCTTCTCCGAACCGAGGCCCGTGTTGGCGCGCACTTCGAGCTCTTCGAAGCGCTGCACCGCGCGCGGATCGGTCTTGCCCAGATAGGTTCCCAGAATCGCCCCGAGGAAGCCGATCGGCACGCTCAGGATGCCCGGGTTTTCCAGGGGGAAGATGGGAGCATGTTGGATGGCATGACGCGCCGCGGCAGCCACGCCCGGCGGATCAATGCCCATGATGCTCGGTCCAATCAGAATCAGCACGATCGAGCCGACCAGTCCAAACAGCAACCCCATCACCGCGCCCGCCGTGTTGAACTTTCTCCAGTAAATGGAGAAGACAATGACCGGCAGGTTGGCCGAGGCCGCCACGGCAAAGGCCAGCGCCACCAGGAAGGCGACGTTGGCCGTCGGCCCCAGGGCTATGGCAATTGCAATGGAGATGGCTCCCACCACGAAGGCCGCAATGCGGGCCACGAAGCGCTCCTCACCCGCCTTGCGCTCCACACCGTTGTGAATGACGTTGGTCCAGAAGTCATGCGCAAAGCTGGTGGAGGCGCTGATGGTCAATCCGGCCACCACCGCCAGAATCGTGGCGAAGGCGATGGCGCAGATGAAGGCGAAGAACACGTCTCCGGCGATCACCTTGGCCAGCAGCGGTGCACTCATGTTGGTGCCACCGTTCTTGGCGATGTAGTCGCGTCCCACGATGGTGGCAGCGCCAAAACCAAGGAAGGTGGTCATGATGTAGAAGCTGCCGATGATGACCATGGCCCAGACCACGCTGTAACGGGCGGTCTTGGCGTCTGGCACGGTGTAAAAGCGCACCAGGATGTGGGGCAGTCCGGCGGTGCCGAAGATGAGCGCCACGCCCAGCGAGATAAGCTCCAGAGGTCCATAGGGCAGCTTGAAGCGCAGGCCCGGGTTCATGAAGTCTTTCACTACTTCCTTGCCGGCGGCGTCGTGGTAATGCACGGCGGAGGCAGCCTGGAAGAACTCATAGAAGCTGAAATGGAAGTGCGCCAGCACCAGCACGCTCAGCAGGATGGTGCCGCAAATCAGCAGCACGGCCTTGATGATCTGCACCCAGGTGGTGGCCAGCATGCCGCCAAACACCACATAGATGATCATCAGGATGCCGACGCCGGTGACGGCCACGGTGAAGCTGATACCGCTGCCCTTCAGCAGCAGTGCCACCAGTGAACCGGCGCCGATCATCTGCGCAATCATGTAGAAGGTGCTTACGGTCAGCGTGCTAAGACTGGCCATGGCGCGAACAGGTTTGGGATCCATGCGGTAGGCCAGCACGTCTGCCATGGTGTACTTGCCCGCGTTGCGCAGGGGCTCGGCCACAATCAGCAGCACGGTAAGGTAGGCCACCAGCCAGCCCACGCTGAACAGGAAGCCGTCATAGCCAAAGAAGGCGATGAGGCCGGCGATGCCAAGGAACGAAGCGGCGCTCATGTAATCGCCCGCCACGGCCACGCCGTTCTGCCAGGCAGTAATGGAGCGGCCGGCGGCAAAGAAGCTCGCCGAGCTCTTGGAGCGTCCACTGGCCCAGGCCGTGATGCCCAGGGTGATGGCGATGAAACCGAGGAAGAGAAGAAGAGTCATATCCAGATGCATGGTTACAGGCCCTCCTTTCCGTCTTGACGATCGTCATAACCCTCTTTTTTGAGGGTCTCCAGGATGTGCGCGCCGAACTTGTCGAACTTCTTGGCGGCCGCCACGTAGGCAAAGGCGATGCCCCAGGCCACAAAGAACTGGGAGAGCGCGAACAGGTAAGCCCAGTTGACCGCTCCCCATACCTTCCGGGACATCAATGCCGGCGCATAGCCGACCAGAACCGGCAGCAGGAAGTAGTAGACGACGAAGAAAACCGTCGCCGGGATGACGAACTCTTTCTTCGCCAGGATCAACAGTCGAAACTCGTCCATCTCCTGGACGCGATCCCACTTGGTCTTTCCCGGAGCGGCCGCATTGCCGCCCGGATTCTGTGATGCCATTGCTCACCCTCCTGAGATGTTTGGGGCAATCCGCCCCGCGCATGATGCCGCAAGAAAAACGTGGATATTAGGTGAAACCGTTGCTCGTTCCTCAACCCAGGAAACCAGAGA
>Ga0182012_10003838_pt1 | contig 15840 bp, 17 predicted proteins | sample 612S2SmetaG_FD_120486 | JGI IMG/M metagenome (GOLD analysis project Ga0182012, IMG submission 120486) | Permafrost microbial communities from Stordalen Mire, Sweden - 612S2S metaG | ecosystem: Environmental > Terrestrial > Soil > Wetlands > Permafrost | place: Sweden: Stordalen | collected...
GCACGGTGCGCGACCCGAATCATGTCGTCTCGGATCTTCGTCTCTTTGTCTGCCCTCTCCGCGCTCAGGCCCACTACGACGAGCGCAGCACCGACTTCGCCGTCTTGATTGTCCCGGTACTTGCTCATGGCGGTGGTTGCAGCCGAAACTTCGGCCTCGGAATAGCTCATAGTTCCTCCCTCAGAGCGAGTGCCAACTTGTCCCGAATCGCCATCAACAGGGCGACTCGAGGTGACAGCTCAACCCGTGCCTCGGCGTCCATGAGATGGGCCAACGCCATCCCTAGGAGTTCGAGCACCTCGACCCGCTCAAGTTCGATTGTTACCATCGGTCCCATTGTAACCAGTAGTGGTCCTAATGGGACCGCGATCCCTAATCGCCGAGAGCGTGGCGCTTATCGAGCCGACCTCGACCGGCACTTCGAGGACGGTTCGGACCCATCCCTTTGCTTGTCGAACAGGTGGGTGGCTATCGCCCGTCATCGCGCTCGCTGCTCCCCTTCCGCCAGGTTCCGTGGAGATCACTTGACAATTGGAAGGTCGACTGCTTCGATCTCATGACGTGAGCAAAGACGGCGGATCGCGGCAGGATCGGAAGGTCTCTCAGCATCTGGATCCTGGTGAATCATTCCTATCCGCAGCGACCTTCAACACCGGCTCAATTACGAGGGCAGCGGTGAGGGGTGTAAGCGCGCCGATCGTCAAGTTGGTGCTGACTGATCGCAGGGTAATCCTGTTCTCCACCAGCAACTTGGCCTTCAACCTCAACTTTGGCAAGCTTCTGCGTTCGATTCCTTTATCCGAGATCGGCTCGGTCGAGTCATCGAAGGCGCGCATGGTTGGAGTCAGCGGAATGAGACTTGGGATGAATCTCACGGACGGCTCCGTACTTGAATTCGAGGCATCAGGGCTCACACTTGCAAGCGCGAAGAGGCTTGTCCCAGTGCTCGAAGCGACTGTTATTTCGCACAACGCCACATAGAACCAGAATCGGTGGGTCTGCCCACCTCACCTCTGGCGGTGACCGCCCCAGATCGCCGGTTACGCCCGCAATATCTCGGGCTCACGTTGCGCGAAGCTTGCTACCGCGAGCACCCCGGCGGCGTCACCAGACCCGAGGTGACTGTCCCGGTGAACAGGAGCAAGTCCGGCCAACTGCCCTGAACTGCGGATTCACGGTTCGAAGCCCTGCTTCGTACCGATCGCGGGAACCCTGGTGTAACTGATTGCTGAGCAACCTCTGGACCGAGGGGATGGCCGAGGAGGATGGCCCAGGCCGCGGCGCAGCTGCCTATCACCCGCATCGACCCATGGCGTCACTCGGCGCCGCCGCCCGCGAAAGTTGCATGCGCCTCGATCGGCGCGATCGCACTGCCTGCCGCGCTGGAGGATGCCCGAGATGTTCTGGTCGAAACTGACCAGGGCATCAGAGGCGGCGCGGCGGCTCGACATCTCAACGAAGGACCTTCTTGGGCTCGTCCAAGAGCGCAAGATCCGGTACGTGATGGTCGATGGGATCACCCACGTCCCGGTCGGGGTGCTCGACGAGTTCCGGGCCAAAGCCTCCCGATCCACCGGCTCCGCTCCGGAGAGGCCGTCTGCAGGTGGAGATACCGTATCCGGATGGCGCGGTTCGTCATTGATCCACCCACCCTGATTCACCTGAGCGAGGGGAATGTCATCGTCGATTCCGATCACCAGTTGGTCGCGCCCAGCCCGGTTCGTTCTCAGGCACTCGGCATTCTCCTCCGCCGAGTTCAGGCTGGCGATCTCGCCAAACAGGAAGCTCTCGCTCTGCACGAGCGAATGACCGAGAGGAAGATACGGTTATTGGGCGATCGGGTCTCGCGGCGCACCGCATGGATGATGGCCCTCGACCATGGGTGGAGTTCGATCGAAGACGCTGAGTACCTCGCCGTTACGCAGCTCCAGGCTGATGCCCTCATCGCGCTGGGCCCTGCACTGGCAAGCATCGCAGCTGGCATTGTTCCCTTAGCCGAGATCAACGATCTGCGCCGGTTGTGAAGCGTTGCGGATCGGTGTGTACCCCCGAGCCCGGGCGCCCCTCAACCCACCTTCCGGATGTCGGGCACCACCACGTCGCGGTCTGCACTTCGTCATGGGGCTGACTACTGCCCTGTTGAGGAGGTCGGGGCGGTGATCTGGACGGCCTCGCCGAAGTTCGAGAGAGTCGTCATCGAGTTCTGGACCACGACCGGAGATGCCGGCGAGCGGGTGGTCTTCTGGGTCGCCTGCGTGCGCACAATTCGGCCGGCTCGATCGAGCCACACGGACAGGACGAACGGCGCAATCCGGAACTGTTGGTGGTACGGCTGGTTCTTCGAGTTCGTGAGCGCAACCGTCCTTGTGGAGCCGGGTATCGGGACCAGGTACCGGGTGGCCGGCCGGCCGTCCACCTCGCCGGTTCCCACCTCAGCGACCGGACCCGTTGTCGTCGTGAGGGCGGTGGTCTGAACGGGTCCCAGGTAGGCGTAGCCCTGGTGATAGGGCGTCCGGACCCAGCTGTGCGGGTCCGATGTGACATTCATGTAGAGGTTGCTGCCGATGTAGATGGACATCGTGGTCTCTGAGGTCCCCGAGCGTCCCGACCGGACCGTGTTGGTCAGCTTCAGGTCGGGACCGTCGAACCTGATGTCGCCGACGGAAGTGACCTGATACGTCGCACCCGCTGCCGACGAACCGGGAGCCGATGGTCCGCTCGTGACCGCAGCCGTCACCAGGTGAGCCGATCCCGCTGCCTCTGTCCGTCCGACGGCGGCGTGGATGCGCTGCAGGGCGGTGGAGGATCCGGAGCTGTCCGTCGCCGATGGGGATCCGCAGCCCGCAAGGAGCAGCCCCACCAGGGCGGGGATCCCCAGCACGCCGCACTTCCTCATGGTGGGGACGGTACCAGTCACCATCCTCTTCCACCCGGTCCGGCGATTATCGGCCGCGGCGGACCGGCACAATCGGAATGGTCCGATTCCGGCATGCGCCACCCAGCTCGGGACAGCGCTTGGAGGGAGACCGGGCCCCCCGCCGGGCCGCCACCTCCGGAGCTAGGGCCGCAGGGTGGTCTCGTCGACGTCGAGCGCGGCCCGCACCTGTTCGGCCACCCGCTCGCTCACCTTGCGTCGGGCCACCAGGCGTCCGAGCTCGACCCGTTCGGTGGCGATGACCAGCTTGCGGAGCTCCTGTTCGGCGAGGAGACCGTCGTACCCGTCCGAGCGGCCGCCGGGTCCCTGCACCGGGTCCACGCCGTCCACCGCCCCGGCGTTGATGGCCTCCAGCCGGCGGTCGATGCGGGCCAGCTGGGACTGGTAGCCGTCGCGGATCCGCTCCACCACCTCGTCGGGGAACCGGTCGCTCCGGCCGAGTCCGTCGATCTGTGACAGGGCCACCACGGTCAAGCGGTGGCGGGCCTCGACCAGCCGCACGGTGTCCTGCTCGTCCCGGGTGACCAGACCGAACCGGCGGATGAGCGGCGGAAGGGTGAGGCCCTGTCCCACCAGGGTGACCACGATGACGGCAAAGGTCAGGAACACCACCAGATCCCGCTGGGGGAAGCCCTGGGGCAGGGCCAGTGCCGCAGCCAGGCTGACCACCCCGCGCATGCCGGCCCACCCGACCACCGTGGTCTCGCGCCACGACCGGGTGGGGCGTCCGGTGGCCCCGAACAGCCGGTGCCCACCCGGCAGGGCGGTGGCGGCGAACATCCACCCCAGACGGACCACGATCACCACCCCCACCACGGCCGCCGCCTCGGCGAGCAGCGACCCGGACTCCCGGTTGACCAGGCTGTCCAGGATGGGCCGCAGCTCCAGTCCGATCAACAGGAAGGACACCCCGGTCAGCAGGAAGACGATGAGATCCCAGATCTCCCGCTGCTGCAGACGGGCGGCCGCCGTGAGCTCACCCGACCCGTACCGTCCGAAGTACAGACCGGTGGCCACCACGGCCAGAACCCCGGACGCCCGCATCTTGTCGGCGGGCAGATAGGCCGCGAAGGGCAGGATCAACAGCATGGTGTTTTCGATGACCGGGGTTTCGGTGAAGCGCAGCATCCGGCACCCGAACCACCCCACGGCGGTGCCGATGGCCACCCCGACCACCACGGCGAAGAGGAACTTGCCGAAGATGTCGGCCACCGTGAACGTCGTCCCCACCGCGGCCACCGCCACCTGGTAGGCGGTCAGGGCGGTGGCGTCGTTCATCAGCCCCTCCCCCCCGAGGATGGTGATCAACCGCCGCGGCAGTCCGAGCTTGCCGGCGATCTGGGTGGCCGACACCGAGTCCGGAGGTGAAACGATGGCCCCGAGGGTGAAGGCCACCGCCCAGCCCATCTCGGGCACGAGCGCATGGATGACCACGGCCACGGCGGCCATGGTGGCCACCACCAGTCCCACCGCCAGCAGCAGGATGGGTCGCCACTGGGTCCGGAGCTCCCGTACCGAGGTGTCCAGCGAGGCGTCGTAGATGAGGGGTGGCAGGAAGACCAGCAGGACCAGATCGGGATCGAGCATGATCCGGTGCTTGACCGGCAACAGGGCCACCCCGATGCCCGCCACCACCAACAAGATGGGATAGGGGATCCGCAGCCGGTCGGCCACGATGGCGATGAGCACGATGCCGATCAACAGCCCGATCCCGTCGGCGATGCTGATCATCGGGCCCCGTGCTCGCCGGTCACAGCGGTCGGCCGCCCCACTCGCTCATCCGGTGATTGTCCCATCCCGGGGCGGCCGCGTGAGGATGCCGGGCCGGGCGGGGCACCGTCCCGGTGGCCGCGCCTACCCGGTGGCGGTCCGCAGTCTGAACCGGGCTCCCGCCGGGTCGGCCACCGTGGCCATCCGTCCGAACGGCGTGTCGGTGGGGTGGCTGAGCACCGAGCCTCCGAGGGACGACACGGCCGACGCCCGGGCGTCCACGTCGTCCACCTCCCAGTAGGTCAGCCAGTGGGCGGGTTCGCCCTCCTGGAGGACCGATCCGGCGTCATCACGGGTGAAGAGCTCGAACCAGGCGGGGGCGCCGTGCTCCTCGAGCACGGTGAACCCGGGGAATGTGCCGGCCTGCCACGCGCGGCCTCCACTGCGCCATGGTGGCTTCGATGTCCCCGGTGGCCAGGTGGATCTTCCAGGAGTTGTCGGCGGACAGGTCGCCCATGTCCCCCATGGCACCGGCCACGGGGATCCCGCCCCGGGTGCACATGAAGTACCCCCCGAACTCCGGGCCCGGCTCGCCGGCCTCCCAGCCGAACAGGGCGGGGTAGAAGGCCCGGCTGCCTGCGATGTCCGAGGTCCACAGGTCGGTCCAGCACGGTGATCCGGCAGGTGCGGCGGTCCGGGTGGTCATGGCTGCCCCTTGCTCGATGGGCGGGCGTGGCCCGGTCCTCCGCGTGTGGGCCGGGACGGCCCCGGCGCTCCGGCCGTCCGCATCGTTGCCGATGCGGCCGGGGTCTGCCGGCGGGCGGCGGTGGGCGAAATGGGATAGAACGGCCGGACAGGGGTCGACGGGAGGAAACGATGACGGTGGCCAATCCTTATCTGGAGGGCAACTACGGGCCGGTATCGGTGGAGGAGACCCTGGTCGACCTGGACGTGACCGGCACCCTGCCGCCCGGGTTGTGCGGGCGTTACCTCCGCAACGGGCCCAACCCGCTGCTCCCCCCGGACCCGCTCACCTACCACTGGTTCACCGGGGACGGGATGGTCCACGGGATCCGGCTCGACGGGGGGCGCGCCCGCTGGTATCGGAACCGGTGGGTCCGGTCCGCCGCCGTGGCCGCCTCGCTGGGGGAGAGCCCCCATACGGGTCCGGTGGTCGAGGGGATGGACTTCGCCCCCAACACCAATGTCATCGTCCACGCCGGTCGCACCTACGCCATCGTGGAGGCCGGCGCCCGCCCCTACGAGTTGACCGACGAGCTCGACACCGTCGGCCCGTCCGATTTCGGGGGCACCCTGCCGGGGGGATATACCGCCCACCCCAAGCGTGACCCGCAGACCGGCGAGCTCCACGCCATCTCCTACTACTGGGCCTGGGGCGACCGGGTGCAGTACAGCGTGGTGGGTGTGGACGGCCGGGTGCGGCGGACGGTGGATGTGCCGGTGGGCGGGGCGGTCTCGATCCACGACATGTCGCTGACCGCCAGCCATGCCGTCATCTACGACCTGCCGGTGGTGTTCAACCTCGAAGCCGCCGCCCAGGGGAGCACCTTCCCCTACCGGTGGTCGGACGACTATCCCAGCCGGGTCGGCCTGCTCCCGTTGGAGGGGGAGGCCGGGGACGTGGTGTGGAGCGAGGTGGAGCCGTGCTACGTCTTCCATCCGATGAACGCCCACGACGAGGAGGGCACGGTGGTGGTGGACGTGGTGCGCCATCCGAAGATGTTCGACACCCACCTGACCGGCCCGGACGAGGGGGCACCGGTCCTCGAGCGGTGGCGGATCGACCCGGCGGCCGGCAAGGTGGCCACCGAGCTCCTCGACGACCGCCCCCAGGAGTTCCCCCGGGTGGACGAAAGGGTGGTCGGGCGCCCGAACCGGTATGGCTACAGCGCCACTCTGGACGACGGCCGTGCCGGCGGTCCGGGATTCACGATGGGCGGGGCGCTCCTCAAGCACGACCTGGTGGCCGGCACCCGTGAGGTCCGGACCCTCGGGGCCGGTGCCGGCGAAGCCGTGTTCGTCCCTGAGGCGCCCACCTCGGCCGAGGATGACGGCTACGTCCTGTCGCTGGTCTTCGACCCCGAGCGCGGCGCCAGCGACCTGGTGGTGGTGCACGCCCAGGACTTCACCGGCGACCCGGTGGCCGTGGTCCACCTTCCGGTACGGGTGCCCTACGGTTTCCACGGCAACTGGGTACCCGACGCCTGACCCCACCACACCGGCACCGGTCCCGCCCTGCGGCCCGGGCCCGGCTCCGATCCGAGGTGCACCCTGAACGTCATCATCCTGGGCAGTGGCAGTCCGATCCCCGACCCGTCCCGGGCCGGGCCGTCCACCCTGGTCCGCACCTCGGCCGGTGACCTGCTGGTCGACTGCGGCCGGGGGGTGCTGATGCGGGCGGCCGCAGTGGGATCGGGGGCCGGCGCCATCCGGGCACTGTTTGTCACCCACCTCCACAGCGATCACATCACCGACCTCAACGACGTGTACACCACCCGCTGGGTGACGTCGTTCTCCCCCGATCCGCTGGCCGTGTTCGGCCCGGTCGGGACGGCGCAGCTGATGGCGGCCACCGAGGCCATGTTGGAGCCGGACATCGGCTACCGGCTCTCCCACCATGCCGATCTGACCTGGAGGCCGTCCAGCGTGACCACCGAGGTCACGGCGGGGGTGGTCTTCGAGCGGGGGGAGGTGCGGGTCATCGCCGGCCCCACCGACCATGCGCCGGTCAGGCCGACCGTGGGCTACCGGATCGAAGACCGGGGCCGGTCGGTGGTCATCGCCGGGGACACCGTCCCCTGCGAGGGGTTGGACCGCCTGTGCGCCGGCGCCGATGCCCTGGTCCACACGGTGGTCCGGCCCGACCTGCTGGCCCCGATCGGTCTGGACCGGATCACCGACATCCTGGGATACCACTCGTCGGTGGCCGATGCCGCCGCCACCGCCGCCCGGGCCGGGGTCCCGACCCTGGTCCTCACCCACATGGTGCCGGCGCCGGCACCGGGCTCCGAGCAGGAGTGGCGGGACCTGGCCACCCCGCACTTCGACGGGACGGTGGTGGTGGCGGCCGATCTGGTGACCGTCGAGGTCTGACCCCGGCACCGGGGCCGTGCCGGGCCGGGCCGGGCCGGCCGGCCGGCGATGCCATGATGGGCGGGTGGACGACTCCCACCGCGACCTGGCGGCCCTGTGGGAGTGGACGGCCGACACCCAGCTGCGCGGGTACTCGGCGCTGTACGAGCGCATCGCCCGGGTGGTGGCCGCCGACACCGACATCCTGGGACGGATCCGGTCCACACCTCCGTCCGCCCACCTCCCGCTGGTGTGGATGGCCGCCGTGCACGATCTGGTCCTGGCCGGCGGCGAGGACCGCCTGGCCGAGGTGTACGCCGGGCGGGTGGACGTCGACCCCGGTCCGGTGTTCCTCGAGGTGTGCCGGACCCGCTGGGCCGAGGTGGAACAGCGGGCCACCCACCGCCACGTCCAGACCAACGAGTGCGGTCGCAGTGCCCTGTTCGGGCCCGGCCTGACCTGGTTGGCCCGGCGGATGGACCGTCCTCCGGTCCTGATCGATGTGGGAACCAGTGCCGGCCTGTCCCTCCTGTGCGACCGCTACCGGCTGGACTACGGCGACCACGGGGCCACCGGCCCGGTGGACTCCACGGTGGAGGTCCGGTGCCGGGTCGTGGGCGGGCAGCCTCCTGTGGCCGACCGCCTCCCGGCCCTGGCCGACCGGGTGGGGATCGACCGCTCCCCGCTGGACCTGTCCCGACCGGACGATGCCCGGTGGCTGCTGGCCTGCGTATGGCCCGACACCGGACGCCTCGAGCGCACCGCGGCGGCCGTCCGGCTGGCCCAGGAGGATCCGCCCCGGGTCATCGCCGGCGACGCCAACACCGTCCTGCCCGGGGTGCTGGACGGGCTTCCCGACGGCACCCCGGCGGTGGTGCTGACCACCTGGTCGTACTCCTATTTCTCGCTCGAACAGCGTCGCCGCCTCCTCCAGATCCTGGCCGCGGCCTCCCACCTTCGTCCGGTGGCCTGGCTGAGTGCCGACGGCCCGGGGATCGTCGACGCCTTCTCCGACGTGACCGTTCCCTCCCACGACGCCTCCGAGTCCGGTGTCCTCGGGGCCATCGAGTTCGACCGGGGCCAACGCCACGCCGCGCTGCTCGGGTTCATCCAGCCCCACGGGCTCTGGCTGGACTGGCGGGGCCCGGCGGCCTGACATCCGGGACCCGGCACCGGGTGCGCGATGCTGAACCGGTGACCGCTCCGCCCCCTGAATGCCTCCCCCCCGACACGCCCCTGCACCCGCTCCCCGTCCAGCCGGACGCGCTGGCCTGGCCCACCCGGGACTGGCCCGTGGGACCGGTCCCCGACGGGGTCGGTCTGGAAGCGCTGATCGAGGAGGCCTTCGACCCGGATGGTCCCCTCCACCAGACCTACGCCGTGGTGGTCGTGCAGGGGGGACGCTTGGTGTTCGAGCGCTACGGCGGACTGCTGCCCCAGTGGGACAAGCCGGGCAAGCCGGTGGTGCGGGACACCCCGCTGTTGTCGTGGTCGATGGCCAAGTCCATGCTCCACGCCGTGGTGGGGATGCTGGTGGGGGAGGGGCGCCTGGTCCCCGACGGCCCCGCCCCGGTGCCGGCCTGGGGGGCGGCCGGCGACCCCCGGGCGGAGATCACCCTGCAGAACCTGTTGGACATGCGTGACGGACTCGACTTCACCGAGGTCTACGACGACCCCGAGTCCTCCGACGTGCTCCAGATGCTCTTCGGCCGCGGTCAGGCCGACATGGCGGCGTTCGCCGCCGACCGACCGCAGGCCGCCCCCCCCGGCACCCGTTTCAACTACTCGAGTGGGACCAGCGCGGTGATCTCGGGGATCGTGGCCCGGGAGGTGGGCCCGGGGGAGCCGTACCGGCGGTTCCTGTCCGACCGGCTGTTCGGCCCCCTGGGTATGGACTCGGCCACGGTGACCCTGGACGACGCCGGTACCTGGGTGGCCCCGTCATACGTGTACGCCACCGCCCGGGACTACGCCCGGTTCGGCCTGCTCTATCTCCGTGACGGCCGGTGGGAGGAGCGCCGACTACTCCCGACAGGATGGGTGGACCACGGCCGCCGGCCCCGCTCGGTGGATCCCGAGGACGGCGACTACTACGGCTCCCACTGGTGGACCCGCGAGAACCCCCGGGGCACGTTCTGGGCCGCCGGCCACGAGGGCCAGTACATCGACATCTGTCCGGACCTCGATCTGATCCTGGTCCGGATGGGCCGGACCGAAGCCGAGCACAGCGAGGACCTGAAGGACTGGAGGACCCGGGTCATCGAGGCCTTCGCCGCCACCGGGTGAGGGTCCGGCCGACCCTCCCGGAGGGGTGGCTCAGATACCGTCCCACAGGCCCACCGGGGCCTCGCCCACCCGGTAGTGGCCGGGCTGCCTCTGGCCCGAGGTGGCCCGCTCGATGCGCTCGGTCATGCCCGGGGTGAGGACCCCGGCGGTGATCATCTCGAGGTAGGTGGCGGTGGCGTTGCCCACGTCGAAGAAGTCCCGCTGCCAGCTCCACCGGTAGTCGCCGCCGTAGCGGAACCAACTCCCGCCCAGACCGGCGATCTCGTAGGGGGTCCCGTCCGGTCGGGTGACGTCGGCCACCTGCTTCCACAGTCCGAGGATCTCCCCTTGGACGTCGTCGATGAGGACCCGCTGATACGGATAGGTCCATCCGCCCAGGCCCGCCATCTCGAGCCCCAGGGCGTACTGGCGGATCTCGTCCCGGCCCACGGCCATGAACTCGTCGCGGGGTCCCACGTTCCATCCGTAGGTGGCGTCCTCGGTGTAAAAGTCGGCCATCGGGGTCCAGTCCAGCTGGTCCTCGCACCGCCGGTTGATGTCCATCCAGCGCTGCATCATCTCTTCGAGCTCGTGGCGTGGGAACGGTGGCATGACCTACTCCTCGTCGGTGATATGGAGGGCGGATGTGGGGCAGTAGCGGACGGCCGCCTCGACGGCGGACCGCACGTCCTCGCCGGGCCGGTCGTCGAGGACGGTGACAGTGGGATTCTTCCCCAGGACGAAGACCGTGGGCGCCTCGGATTCACAGACGCCGTGGCCCTGGCACAGATCGAGGTCCACGGTGACCCGCATCACCGGGGCGATCCCGCCGTGTCGGCCGCCGCCGGCATCCGGCGCCGGTAGCGAACCACACAGGGCTGCTGGAGCTGGACCACCATCTTCGAGTGGTCGTTGCGGTACGAGTCGGGCGGCTGGGCCAGCTCGAACTCCCAGCCCCGGAGCAGGACCGAGAAGATGGCCTTGAGCTGCATCATGGCGAACGCCGCACCCACGCAGCGGTGGCGGCCGGCCCCGAACGGGATCCAGGTCCAGGGATTGGTCCGGTCCTCCTCCCGCGGTGCCAGGTACCGGGCCGGCTGGAAGGTGTCGGGGTCGGGGAAGTCCTCGGGGATCCGGTTGGACACCGACGGGCTGGCCCCCACCATCTGGCCGGCCCGGACGGCGAACCCGTCCACCTCGACATCCTCTTTGACCACCCGCAGGAGCAGGATGAGCGGTGGGTGGAGCCGCAGGGCCTCCTTGATGGCCGACTCCACGTGGGGCATCTCCCGCAGGGCCTGGTAGCTGACCTCGGCCCCTCCGGCGTACAGCTCGTCGAGTTCGTCGTCCACCGCCGTCATCTCGCCGGGGTGGCGCAGCAGCTCGATCAGCGTCCAGGCCGCTGTCCCCGAGGTGGTGTGGTGGCCGGCGAACATCATGGAGATGAAGATGCCGGTGATCTCGTCGGCGGAGAACCGCGGTGATCCGTCGTCGCGGGCGATCGACATGAGCACGTCGAGGAGATCGCGGTCGTCGTCGGACGGGGGGGCACCGGCCCGGCGTTCCATGATGGCCTCCACCAGCTGGACCAGGCCGACCCGGGCGGCGTCACGGCGGCGGAAGCTCTCGATGGGAGCGTAGGGATCGACGTAGGCGATGGCATCGGTGCCCTGCTCGAGGTCGTGGTAGAACGCGGCGAACCGCTGGTCCAGCTCGTTACGGAAACGGGTGCCGATCAGACAGGCCGACGAGGTGTAGATGGTGAGTTCGGCGAACCAGTCCAGCAGGTCGATCTCCCCCTCGTCGTCCCAGCCCGCCACCATGCGCTCCACCTCGTCGGCGATGGTGGCGGCGTGCCCCCGCATGAACTTGTCCCGCAGGGCCTGGTTGTGGAGCATCTCGCGCCGCCTCTCGGGCGGGGCGTCGAAGACCACCCCCTCGCCGAACACCGGGGTCATGAACGGGTACGCCTCGGCCTGGTCGAGGATCTCGTCGGGCGCCCGGAAGAAGAATTCGTTGGCCTCGGCCCCGGTCAGCAGCACCACGTCCCGGTCGACCAGCCGGAACACCCCGACGTCGCCGCACTCCGAGCGCACCCGGTTCATCAGGGCGATGGGGTCCCCCCGGAGCTCGTCGAGGTGTCCGTTCTCCTGTTCGCCCCCCGACACCCGTGGCGGCTCGCGGCGTTCGACTGCGATGGTCATGACTCCACCCCTTCTGATCGTGTGGCTGGTTCGGTGTGTCCTTGATCCGGCCCGTCCCGGAGGGGAGCCTCCGGCTGCAGTTCGATGACCGTGGCGTGGGTGCCCCGGGGCAGTCCCACCACGGCGGCGATGGCCCGGGCCACCCCGGCCGGGCGCATGAAGTTCGAGTGGCGGGCGAATCCCCACGCCACCCAGCCTTCGAGGACCTCAGCGGTGACGGCGGGATCCCAGTCCATCCCCATGCCGGTGAGGGTGGGGCCGGGCCGGACGATGGTGGCCCGCACCCCGGTGCCCTCCAGCTCCATCTGCAGGGACCGCACGTATCCCTCGAGCCCCCACTTGGAGGTGACGTAGGCGGCCATGCCGGGACGGGGGCGTTCGGCCACATCGGAGGTCACGAAGACCACGTCACCCCGGCGGCGGTCGGCCATGGCCGGAACCAGAGCCCGGACGAGGCGGTGGGTCCCGCTCACGTTGACCCGGAGCACGCCGTCGAACTCATCGGGATGGGTGTCGAGGGCCGCGCCGGCCAGGTTCTGAGCCGCGTTGGACACCAGTATCTCGATGGGTCCGACCGCCCCGGTGGCGGCGGCGGCGAAACGCTCCACCGACTCCCCGTCGGCCAGGTCCAGGGGGAGGGCGACGGCCTGGCCGCCACCGGCCCGGATGGCGTCGGCGGCCTCCTCGCAGAGGTCGGTGCGCCGGGCCCCCAGCACCACCGGATGGCCGAGCGAGGCCAGCTCCTCGGCGGTGGCCCGGCCGATCCCCGAGGAGGCGCCGGTCACCACGGCGGGCCGCCGTTCGGGGTGGGGGACGGGGCGGGGCATCAGCGCCGGGTCACCGTGGTCGGGAGGGCGGCCAGGCCCCGGACGTTGATGGAGTGCACCCGTTCGATGCCGTCGGGGTCGACGTCGTAGGAGGCCACCCGGTCCACCAGTTCCGTCAGCCCGATGCGGGCCTCCAACCGGGCCAGGGGCGCCCCCATGCAGAAGTGCCGGCCGCTGCCGAAGCTGACCAGCTTGGAGGTGTCCCGGTCGAGGTCGTAGCGGTCGGGGTCGGGGAACACCGCCTCGTCGCGGTTGGCCGACCCCACCAGCAGCAGGATCCGGTCCCCTTCCGGGACGGTCGTGCCGTAGAGCTCGAGGGGGGTGCGGGCCACCCGCAGCAGCATCTGGCTCGAGGTGTCGAAGCGGAGGGTCTCGTCCACCCAGTCCGGTACCCGCCCCGGGTCGGCGAACGGCACGCCGGCCTGGTCCGGGTGGCGCCAGCCCCAGTACCAGGCGTTGCCCAGCAGCTTGGTGGTGGTCTCGTTGCCGGCCACCACCATGAGGAACAGGAAGCCGATGATCTCCTCGTCGGTGAGCCGGTCGCCGTCGATCTCGGCGGCCATCAGGGACGAGGTCAGGTCGTCCCGCGGGGTGCGCCGCCGGTCGTCCACCATGGCCTGGTAGTAGCCCAGCAGGGTCAGGGCGGCCTCCATCCCGGCCGGCGGGACGTCGAAGACCCCGTCCTCGCGGTGGACCAGCAGGTCGGCCAGCCGGCGGATCTCCGGCCGGTCCGCCCGGTCCACCCCGACCAGGTCCGAGATCACATCCATGGGGAACTTGCCGGCGAAGTCGCCGATGAAGTCGAACGAGCCCCGCTCCAGGGCCGGCTCCAGATGCTCGACGGCGATGGCCCGGATGCGGTCCTCCATCTGGGCCACCTTGGTCGGGGTGAACCCCTTGCCCACCAGCGACCGCATCCGGGTGTGACGGGGAGGGTCGAGGGCCAGAAAGGACATGAACCGGTGGGCGTCGGGACCGAAGGCGCTGGGATCGAGGGAGACCCCGAAGGCGTTGGAGAACCCGTCCACGTTGCGGAAGGCGCCCAGGACGTCGGCGTGGCGGGACAGGGCCCAAAAGTCGAACTCGTCGTTGCGGTAGAGCGGAGCCTCGGCCCGGAGGCGGGCGTAGACCGGATAGGGATCCTCGTGGATCCCGTAGGCGTAGGGGCTGTAGGTGACGGGGTCGGCACCCACCGGGTCGGAACTCACCGGACGGACACCGCGCCGGCGGGCCGCGGGTCGCCGTCCAGCATCAGCTCGGCCGCCGCCGTCACCAACCCGGGGATGTCGGCGTAGGGCATGTGGCCCATCCCGGCGGCCAGGAGCGATCCGGAAAAGGTCGTCTCCAACACCCGGACCACCACCGGGTCGGTGTCGGGCCCCACCGCCGCGGCCAGCCGCTGGTGGATGCGGGCCCCGATCCGGTCGCGGAGGTGCTTGACGTCGGGGTTGGCGCTGAGGAGGGCCACGGTGCAGGCGTCCACCAGGGCCGGGCTCTCCGTGGTGAACACCACCATGTCCCGGACGGCCCCGGCCAGCCGTGTGGCCCTCGGGACGGCCGCCACCGGCTCCACCGGGGGGAGGGCCTGCATCCGGCGCCACAGCACCTCGGCCAACAGGTGGTCCTTCGAGCTGAAGTAGTTGTACGCCGTCGCCGGGGCCACCCCGGCCCGGCGGGCCACGCTGCGCACGGTCAGTCCGGTGTAGCCGACCTCTTCGATCTCCTCGTCGGTGGCCCGGACCAGCTGGCCCACCACTTCGGCCTGGCGGGGGGAGAGCCGGCGGCGGGTGGCCTCGAGCGAGCCTCCCGTGTCCTCCGGGGGTGCGGCCCGTCCGGTGGGCTCAACCACGGCGCTGGCGGTTCCTTGCGCTGTTCACCCCGGGTCACCGGCCCCGGGAAGGTGGGGTGTGCCGTCACGCATGGGGGGGAAGGCGAAGGTGGCGGCGGTGGTCATCCGGGTGACGGCGGTGATGTCGGCCTCGGGCAGGGTCTCGTTGGCGTCATCGATGACCAGCTCCCAGCGGCAGTGCGGGGCCCGGTCGGAGGGGACCCGGGGGGGCCGGTGGACATGGCGGATGTGGGCCTTGGGGTTGATGGCCTGGGCGGTCACGTCGAAGGTGCCGTCCTCGATGTGGTGGCACATGCCGGTCACCATCTTGTCGCCCCACGGCTCGGCGTCCATCAGAGCTCCGCAGTAGGCCAGTTCGAAGAAGCCGTGGCGCTCGTCGACCACCTCGTAGCGGACGTCCAGGTAGTGGTGGGGGAACCCCGGGTCGAGCTGGAGCACCTTGAAGATGGCCTCGACGTCGTCGCCGTCCACCCCCATGATCCGCCGGAGCCGCTCCCCGTAGACCGGGCTGGCCCCCCGCCACTCCTCGATGGCCAGACGCTCCATCTCCTCCATCCCGTGGGACATGCCGATGGCCGCGCACATCGACCGGTCGAGGATGTGGACGGCCTGGGCGTACTCGCGCACCAGCCGGACCAGTGCCTCACGGGAGAGGTCCTCGTAGCGGAAGTCCGGCCGGAAGGGACCCGAGTAGTCGGGAAGGCCGTCGTCGTCCACGGCATCCCGGTCCGCACCGGCTCCGGCATTGCCCTCGTCCATGGGGTTGGACTATAGTCCAGACAGCTGTCCAAATCAATGGTGGGAGCGGTGTCGGCCTCGGGGCGGAGGGGGGTGGCCCGGTGCAGGTGCAGGTGCAGGTGCAGGTGGCAGTATCAGCCGGGCGGAGAGACAGGGGGAGTGCCAGTGTCAGACAGCCAACCGCCCGACGGTGAAGGTGCCGGAACTGTCGCCGGCCCC
>Ga0182012_10003839_pt1 | contig 15837 bp, 10 predicted proteins | sample 612S2SmetaG_FD_120486 | JGI IMG/M metagenome (GOLD analysis project Ga0182012, IMG submission 120486) | Permafrost microbial communities from Stordalen Mire, Sweden - 612S2S metaG | ecosystem: Environmental > Terrestrial > Soil > Wetlands > Permafrost | place: Sweden: Stordalen | collected...
GCTGTGCTTGGAGCGGGCCGGTCACGATGAAGCCCAACACATTCTTTGGATATTCATATAATGCCACGAATTCGATTGCCCAGATTACAACAAACGATTGGCAACTCGGCTTGGGAATAACCGGTGTCCAAACGCGGGTGGTAACTAATATGCTCGAGATGATGCCCTTTGTCGCTCGCCCACGGAGCCTCGCAGTCGGCACACAAGGCGGTGTTGGCAATGTTTTGAAATTAACTCGACAGTTAAATTTGCAGGCAACACTTGGATTTACTGAAAATGCTTGGGATCATAGCGGTCAGTTTAATCGGAACATTCAAACGCCACAAGTTCAAGGTTTTTATGACGACTTGCTTTCAACTTTATTCCTTCAAAATCCATGAAATCCAAACAATCTAGTTGGCTTATCGGACTAATCTTGCTTCTTGTCATTTTAATTTACGCAACATGGCATCTTCATAAACATGAAGCGGCAGCTATTGATAACTCATTAATTTTGACTAACCAAGAAAACTCACCAGTTGTTTCGTCTATGCCGGCCTCTGCCAATAACCCAACGCAACAGATCGGGAAGCCTCAATTATCCTCTGGCTTTTCGCAAGCGGGGACCGGATTGATTTCGAGTGCGGTTAGTGCCTGGTCACAGCAAATTCATAGGCCAATTGAGTTTTATGGAAAGGTTGTGGACGAAAAGAATCAGCCTGTTGCAGAAGCTAATATTCAATTGGTTTGGACGCAATTCTCACCGCTTCCAGAAGGCTCATTTAATACAAATGTCGTAAGTGATAAAAATGGTCTTTTTGGGATTTCAAGCATAACAGGTGCTAGTTTAGGCGTTTACGTTAGCAAGGCTGGCTATTACAATGTTGACGGTACGGATAATAGTCACTTTATTTATTCCGCGTTGCCGGGTTCTCAGCCATTTAATCCAGACCCGAACCATCCGGTGGTTTATCATCTGCGTAGAAAGGGCGCTGGGGTTGATTTGATTACGTCTAAAAACGGAATGAAAAAATATCTAGCAGTCGCCCTACCACTTGATGGTTCGCCGGTTGGCGTGGACTTGATTAACCATAAGATTGGGGTGAATGGGCAGGTGATTGTCAGCCAAATAAAACCCTCTGCTGACTTATGGAAACAAGCTTCTAAATGGTCATTCGACATGCAAATTCCGGGTGGTGGATTCCTCCATGAGAATGACGCATTCCCTTTTTTGGCACCTGATTCCGGGTATCAACCGGAGATTTCGTTTAATTTTCAAACTGGACAAACAAACTGGACAACTGACATTGAACAGGATTTTTATTTCAAATTTGGAAACCCTCCTCAATATGGGCGTCTACATTTGGACACGTCCATTGATATGAGCGGTGCGCGTTTGACGTATGTGATTAATCCAGACGGTTCGCGCAATTTGGAACCAAAATAAATACGACTATAGCGGACAATTCAACCGTAATATTCAGGCGCTGCAGGTGCAAGGATTTTACACAAATTTGATCATTAAAATGTTCCCCCCTCTACCATGAGCATTGTGAAAAAAATAGCCTTTTACATAGTGATGGTTGCCTTCATTGGAATTTGTGTGATTCTTGTCTTCAAAAAACATGAAAGGCTGGCCTTGCGAACAGGCGAAACTCAACAGCCAACTGGCTTGCCGACGAATAGCGCAGCGCAAGTTTACGATACGCTTTCCGCTCCAATTTCACACTTGGCACCACAAAATACTGTGCAAACGACCGACCCAGCAAATCGCGAAGCCACTCAACAATCAATTGGGTCGTTGAGTAATGCCGTTCAAAACTGGTCCTCCCAGATTCACCGTCCTATTGCATTTTATGGAAAAGTGGTTGATGAAAGCAACCAACCGGTCGCCAACGCGGACATCAACTTTGTGTGGACACAATTTCAGCCCCTTCCAGAAGGGTCATTTACAACGAACGCCATCAGCGATCAAGACGGGTTGTTTTCAATTAGTGGTGTAGTGGGTGCAAGTTTGGAGGTTATGGTCAGTAAAAAGGGGTATTATTATGTAAGGAGTCTGAATAGTGATAACTTTAATTACTCTGCACTGCCTGGCTTGCACCCATTTCAACCCAACCAGATGAATCCGATAATTTTCCATCTTCGCAAGAAAAATCCTGGGGCCAGACTGGTTTCTGCTACGCTGGACGTCAAAATGCCGCGTGATGGAACACCCGTTTTTGTAGATTTTCTCAGTGGCAATTTGGGGGTAACTGGTCAATTGCAATTAAGTCAGGTTAAGCCACCTTATGCAGACTGGAAAAAAGCCACGGCTTGGTCATTTAACATGGTTATTTCCAACGGTGGATTTATAGAACAAAATGATGAGTTTCCGTTTCAGGCACCCGAAATTGGGTATCAGCCTTCGTTTTCATTCGACTTTAAAGCGGGGCAGCCGGATTGGAAAACTAGCTTCACAAAAAATTACTACATTATTTTACGAAATCCCACTCGTTACGGGCGGTTAACAATTGAATCAGATATTATGTGGGGTGGAGCCCGCCTAACATATTTATTAAATCCTGACGGGGCGCGGAACCTCGAGCCTGACAACTGATGCTTATAATGTGGCTACTGGTATGCGTAGATTTTTTTGGTTGTCGCCGGAGGGGTGATGATGGTGCTGTTTCCTCACTACTACATTGCGGTAAAATGGATTGGACGGGCCTGCTTGCTGATGGCCGTCCTTTGGGGCCATGCCTTGCGAGAAAAAGCGACCCCGTGAAGCTCCAATGACAACCCCATTGTGGGAAGGCCCCTGTCGCCAAGACTGGCCGGGCGGGGCTTCACCATAAATGAATCCAATAGCCATATCAGGATGTCCTTGGAGAGGGCCGGGGTGAGGGGGAAGCGCTCAAACGGATGGATGGCGCTGGCAAATCTCCATGATTTTTAAGGAATCGGTCCTGGTTCGTTGGCGGCAAGATGCGCCCAATCCGGTACCCTTGAAAAATTTCCCGTTGACAACTCATCATCCGATGTTACACTCAAAACTGTAGCTCGGACTGTCCCGTCCGGGTCGCACATGGCTTATGCCATGCGGTAGCCGGTCCGCCAAGTTTATTGGCGGCGGCAGCATCTTTGACATAGCTCGCCCGCCTGGCGAACGTTTAAAAATTAGGAATGAGGTTCGAGGTGGTGCCAGTAAGACAATAGGATTAGTCCCCGACTCGGCGTTGGGCGGGGATATAATCCACGCCTACCCGGTGAATATTCAGGCAAATCCGGCCAAATCCAGGTAAATCCAACCTTTGAAACTTCATTTCGCCTCGCACCCCGGGCCTCGCGCCGCAAGCCTCGGGTTTTCATTCAAGGTGATTCAAGCCTATTCAAGGTTATTCAAGGTCATTCAAGGTCAAGAAATTTTTTGGAGAATGAGGTCCCTCTGAAATTTCCCTGCCCAAACCCGGTTCTCATCCATCTATATCGAATGCAGTCCGCCCCAACCCCCTTTGTCAACCCTCTCGAAAATCGCATCTAACCATTGCCAATGAACAACTTGTATCAAAAGCAACCCGGAATCCGTCAAGCTTCGTCAACCCCCTCCTTGGATTATGTCGCCTGTGGTGCTGGTGTTGATTCGCCAGCCATTGATGCCTTGGTTGGCGCTTTCACTTCGGGATCTGCTGGTGGCTGGTGGCCGGCCTTGGGGTCCGCTTTGGCCGCTGCTTCGGATTTTATTTTTGATTCCGCCGGCGCCTCCGGCTTTGCCCCCGGTTGGGCTGGCGCGGTGGCCTTCGCTTTGCCCTTCGCCTCGCTAATCGGTCCGATCATGTAGAGACCGCTCTCGGGGTAATCCTTGAATTCGTCGTGCAAAATCCGTTCGCAGCCGTCGAGGGCATCCTTGAGCGGAACCAGCTTTCCTGTCAGGCCGGTGAATTGTTCGGTGGTAAAAAAGGGCTGGGTGAGAAACCGCTCCAGCAACCGCGCCCGCACCACCACTTTTCTATCCTCCGGGGAAAGTTGCTCCAGACCCAGCATGGCGATGATGTCCTTGAGCTGCCCATACTGCGCCAGGGTTTTGCGGATTTCCTGGGCCAGATCGTAGTGGCGCTGCCCGATAATCCCCGGCGTGGCCATCTTGGAACTGGATTGCAGCGGATCAATCGCCGGGAACAGCCCCTCGCTGGCCCGCTTGCGCGAGAGCACGATGGAAGCCGAGAGATGCGCAAAGGCATGCACCGCCGCCGGATCAGTAAAATCATCCGCCGGCACATAAACCGCCTGGATGGAGGTGATCGCCCCCGTGTCCGTGTTCGCAATGCGCTCCTCCAGTCCCGACAACTCCGTGCCCATCGTCGGCTGATACCCCAGCCGGGACGGCATCTGCCCCAGCAGGCCGGACACCTCCATGCCCGCCTGGATGAATCGGAAAATATTATCAATCAACAGCAACACATCGCGATGTTCATCGTCCCGGAAATACTCCGCCATGGTCAGCGCGGTCAGCCCCACGCGGAAGCGGCTGCCGGGCGGCTCGTTCATCTGGCCAAAAACCATGACCATGTTCGGAAGCACCCCGGCCGCCTTCATCTCGCGGTAAAGTTCCTCGCCCTCCCGGCAACGCTCCCCGATCCCGCAAAATATGCTCACGCCCTGTTGGTGCTGGATCATATTGTGAATCATTTCCGTCAGCAGCACGGTTTTGCCCACGCCCGCTCCGCCGAACAACCCCGCCTTGCCGCCGCGTTCCAGCGGCACGAGGACATCAATGACTTTGATCCCCGTTTCAAAAATTTCCGACTTGGTGGAGCGTTGCGCCAGCGGCGGCGGATCGCGGTGCACCGAGCGCCACGCCACCTCGGCGGGTTCGGGCTGGCGGTCAATGGCCTGGCCGAAAACATCGAACATCCGCGAGAGAATCGCCCGGCCCACCGGCGCCTTCAGCGGACCGCCGGTGTCCGTGACCGTCATGCCGCGCGCGAGGCCTTGAGTGGGGGTCAGCGCGATGCCCCGCACATGCCGCTCATCGCTTTGGGCCAGCACCTCAATGACCATATGACCGTCCGGACCGGTTCGCAGCACGGAAAAGACCGGCGGCAACGGACCGTCAAACCGCACATCCACGACACTGCCCCGCACGGCGGTGACCTGGCCGAGGTTCATGGCACGGTTGGTAACTTCAAGGCTGGCGGCCATGAGAGATTAGGCCATGGCCGAAGTGTATTCACCTCGCCGTGCCGCGCGATTGCAGTTGGCACGATGCAACAGGGCTTTTTGAGCGGCGGGCACATTGGCGTCGCTGCCCTGCCAGATTTCCAGGGCGGGCTGTTGAATGGCGCGGGCGAACGAAAAGGTGAGGGCCCAGGGAAGTTGCGAATGGAAACGACGATTCATCATGTTCAACCGCGCGGACGCCAGTTCGGGGGATTGGCCGCCCGACAGAAAGGCGATCCCGGGAACCGCCGCCGGCACGGTTCGCCACAGACTTTTCACGGTGACATCGGCTACTTCGTTCACATCCGCTTCCTCCTCGGGCTGGCGGTTCATCAGTTGCACCTGGAACTGCTGTTCGCCGGCGGCAACTTCCCGGACTTCTTGCGGCAGGGGAGAGCCCAAACCCGCCAGCACCATGTTGGGTTTGAGAAGCATGCCTTCCAGCAGCACGCGCTGGCAATTGAGTTGGATGAACACCGTGCGCAGAACCTCTTCCGTGACCTGGCGGCACCGTTCCAGGGAATGGTTTCCCTCCATCAACACCTCCGGTTCGACAATTGGCAGTATCCCGGCCTCCTGGCACAAGGCGGCGTAGCGGGCCAGGGCATGAGCGTTGGCTTCAAGGCCGCTCCGGCTGGGCAGGCCCTCGCCAATGGTAATTACCGCGCGCCATTTGGCGAAGCGCGCGCCCATTTGAAAATATTCCGCCAGCCGCTCGCGCAGACCATCCAGGCCCTCGGTGATTTTTTCGCCCGGATGCGCGGCGAGGTCTTTGGCCCCGGCATCCACTTTAATGCCGGGCATGATTCCCGCATCGGCCAGGATCTTGAGAAAGGGCGTGCCGGCTTTGGTACTCTGGCGGATGGTCTCATCGTATAATATAGCCCCGCTGATGCTCTCCCCAAGCCCGGGGGTGGTGACGATCATCCCGCGATACGCGCGCCGGGCCTCGACGGTTTGGGGAATGCCCAGCTTGGCGAAGCGTTGGTTGCAGGTGGGATTGCTTTCGTCCATGGCCAGCAGGCCCTTGCCGTTGGCCAGCAAGGTCCGGGCGGTGTCCGTTAATAATGGTACATTCATTTTATGGTGGGGAAAGTTAGTTGGCGATGGGCGTCATGGGATGAGCCGGTCCGCCCAATGGCCAGCGCAAATCGCCGGTCAACAAATAAATGGCCATGCAGCCAACCATCAAAATGACCAGAACCCACATGCGCCAGTCCCGATGAGCGCGTTTCCAATAAGGACGATGGCTGTGCTGCGGGTTGCCGGCATTGGTGTTCTCGTGCGCGCTCGGCGGTTGGTCTGGGTGGGATGGCATAAAGGCTGAATCAGTTTAAATTGTCGGGCGGCAGGCTGGCCGGCACGGCCCATTTCCAGTCGCGGATTTCCGGCAGATCCTGGCCGTGCTTGTCAATGTACTGCTTGTGCTCAATCAGTTTGTCCCGCATTTGCTGCTTGAGGTAGGCTCCCTTGGAACCCAGATGCGGCACCCGATCCACCACATCCATGACGAGATGAAAACGGTCCAAATCATTCTGCACCCGGATGTCAAAGGCCGTGGTAATCGTGCCTTCCTCCTTGTAGCCGCGCACGTGCAGGTTGCGGTTGTTGCGGCGGTAAGTCAGCCGGTGAACCAGCCACGGGTAGCCGTGAAAACCGAAGATGATGTGCTTGTCTCTCGTGAAGAGCGAATCGTAATCGAGGTCGCTGAGACCGTGAGGATGCTCAGTGCTGGGCTGGAGCTTCATGAGGTCAACGACGTTAATTACGCGAATCTTCAAGTCCGGCAGATGTTCGCGCAGGATCGAGACGGCGGCCAATATTTCCAGCGTCGGGGTGTCCCCGCAGCAGGCCATCACCACATCCGGCTCCCCGGACTGGTCGTTGCCGGCCCATTGCCAGATGCCGATGCCCTCGGTGCAGTGCTTGACGGCCGCGTCCATCGTCAGCCATTGGGGCAGGGGATGTTTGCCGGCCACGACCACATTGACGTAATGGCGGCTGCGCAGGCAGTGGTCAAAAACAGACAGCAGACAATTGGCATCGGGCGGCAAATACACGCGCACAATGTCCGCCTTCTTGTTGATGACGTGGTCGAGGAAGCCGGGATCTTGATGTGTAAACCCGTTGTGATCCTGCTGCCAGACATGGGAGGCGAGCAGGTAGTTCAAGGACGCGATGTTGCGCCGCCAGGGGAGTTCCCGAGTCACCTTCAACCATTTGGCGTGCTGGCTGAACATGGAGTCCACAATGCGGATGAAGGCCTCATAACTGTTGAACAAGCCATGCCGGCCAGTCAGCAAATAGCCTTCCAGCCAGCCTTCGCATTGATGCTCGCTGAGCATCGAGTCCACCACCCGGCCGGTGGGCGCGAGGAACTCGTCGCTTTTGACTTCCCGCGCGTCCCACTGCCGGTTGGTGGCCTCGAACACCGCGCCCAGGAGATTGGACAAGGTTTCGTCCGGGCCAAAAATACGGAAATTATGCGGGTTAAGCTTCTCGACATCGCGTAAAAATTTGCCCAATACCAGCGTGTCCTGCCCGTCCACGGCGCCCGGCGAGGGCACGGCCACCGCGTGATGGTGAAAATCCGGCATGACCAGGTCGCGGAGCAACAGGCCGCCATTCGTATGGGGATTGGCCCCCATCCGCCGGTTGCCCTTGGGCGCCAGTTCCGCCAGTTCGGGCCGGAGCCGGCCATTGGCATCAAATAATTCCTCCGCCCGGTAACTCTTCATCCAGCTTTCAAGTTGCTGGACGTGCTCGGGATGGCCGGCATCCACCAGCAACGGCACTTGGTGCGACCGGAAGGTGCCCTCCACCGGCAGGCCGTCCACAATTTTTGGCCCCGTCCAGCCCTTGGGCGACCGGAGCACGATCAGCGGCCAGCGCGGGCGGGTGGTGTCCGTTTTAGAGCGCGCCTTCTTTTGGATGCGCTGGATGTCCGCGATGGCCTGGTCCAGCGCGGCGGCCATGAGTTCATGCATTGTTTCCGGCTCGTCCCCCTCCACAAAGTAAGGCGTCCAGCCACAGCCGTGGAAAAACTGTGCCAATTCCTCCGGCTCAATGCGGGCCAGGATGGTGGGGTTGCTGATTTTGAACCCGTTGAGGTGCAAAATCGGCAGCACCGCGCCATCGGTCACGGGATCAAGAAATTTATTGGACTGCCACGCGGTGGCCAGCGGCCCGGTCTCCGCCTCCCCGTCGCCCACCACGCAGGCCACGATCAAATCCGGATTATCCAAGGCCGCGCCGAAGGCATGGCTCAGGGAATAACCCAGCTCGCCACCTTCGTGAATCGAACCGGGTGTCGTGGGCGCCACATGGCTCGAAATGCCGCCCGGAAAGGAAAATTGCGTGAACAGCTTTTTCAGTCCGGCCTCATCCTGCGTGATGTTGGGATACACTTCCGTCCAGGTGCCTTCGAGATAGACATTGCCCACAATCGCCGGCCCGCCGTGTCCGGGACCGGCAATATAAAACATGTTCAGGTCAAACTGTTTGATGACCCGGTTTAAATGGACATAAATGAAATTCTGCCCCGGCGTGGTGCCCCAATGCCCGACCACCAGCGGCTTTACATCGGCGAGTTGCAGCGGCCGCTTCAGCAGGGGATTGTCGTACAGATAAATCTGGCCGACCGAGAGATAATTGGCGGCCCGCCAGTAAGCATCCATTTGCTGGAGCAGTTGGGGGGTAAGGGTGCGAATTTCCATAATTCAATGCTTATTAATCCGAAGGTTGGAATATACCAATTGATTCCGGTGCCAGCATGGGGCCGGGGGGCGCGGTGAACAATGGGGTGAACACCCCACGGCCCGCGTGGGTTCACCTTGCCGGGCCGGCCAGGCGCCCTCGAAAGCAGGGGGGTGATTCCGTCGCCGCGAGAATATTGTTCACGCGATCTTTAAACGGGCGAACACCGGCTCCTTCACGAAATTCAGGCAGCAGGCGAAGCCGCCGGCACCCCCGAGCACGCTGCCGAGCAACCAGAACGGCAACGGCGTCATGAGCCAGCCGCATCCGGCCAGGGTGAGCGCGATGCCCAAATCAACGGCGGAAGAGGCGACGAGCCAGCGGCTAGGGTGCGGGGAAGTCCACATTCGCCCCCGGGCGCGCACGACATACATGGTGACCTGGTTGCCGCAGACGAGCACGAAAAAGGCCAGGGTCTGCAAGGCGGCAAGACCAAGTCCGAGGCGAAAATGGCCAATGGCGACCACGCCGCCGCAGAACACGAGTTCCGACAAGCCCATGAAAATGCCCGCCGCCGTCAGCATGCCGATGCGCCAGCGATTGGGCCGCGGGGAGGGCAGGACCCGGTCCGTGGTCAGCGACATGCCCAGCAAGTCGCCCGCCATCATTACAATGATCATCAGCAGGGGAGTGAGAATGGCGTGCCCGGTCAGGAGGAGGCCGAGGCCCAGGAACAGCACCTGCACAATTTTCTTGGTCACCGAATTGAGGGTGTACGTTTGCACTCGCTGAAAGGTCAGGCGCCCCTCTTTCACGGCGGCCACAATGCCGGCCAGCCCGGGATTGGTGAGCACCATCCCGGCGGCGGACTTCGCCACATCCGTCGCGGTGGCGACGGCGATGCCCATCTGCGCCTGGCGGAGCGCGGGCGCGTCGTTGGCCCCGTCGCCGCACATGCCAACGATGTGACCGGCTTTTTGGAAGGCCTTGACCAGCTTGTATTTGTCCTCGGGGAGGACGCCCGCATACACCGCAAAACTGGCTGGTCCAAGTTCGGCTGGCATTGGCCCCGGCGGACACACGGCGCCCTCCAGGCCGACGGCATGCGCGACGATTGCCGCCGTGGCCGGGGCGTCGCCCGTCACCATCACCGTGCGGATGCCCAGCGATTTAAGTTCCGTAACCAGGGCGGCGGAATCTTCCCGGGCCGGGTCGCTCAGGGCGATCAATCCGAGCAGTTGCACGCTGGCGGGCGGCCCGGCGGCCACAGCCAGTACCCGAAACCCCCGGGCTTCCAGCTCGTTCGCGGCCTCCGTCGCGCCAGGAGGAGGTGCCACCAGCGCCCCGATGGCGGTGAAAGCGCCCTTGAGGATGCGCATGGTCCCCAGGCGGGAATCCACCACCATCGCCTCGGACATCTTCTTCGCCGGATCAAAGGGGATGAAATGCGACAATTGGGGAGCATTGGCCGCCACCGATCGCGCGGCGGCGGACCGAATGGCTGCGTCCACTGGGTCCTGACCTCCATCGGAACTGGCCAGCGCCGCCAGTGTCAATACGCGCGCCGTGTCAAAGCCCGGCAGCGGATGCACGGATGCCACTGAAAGTTGATTGCGGGTGAGGGTTCCGGTTTTATCGGCACACAGCACATCCATGGACGCGGCTTCATCCACCGCCGAGAGCCGGGTGGGCAACACTCCCTGACCGGCCAGCGCGCGCGCCCCCAACGCCGCCGCCAGGGTGAAGGTGGCCGGCAGGGCCACGGGAATGGACGCCAGCACCGCTGTTAAAACCAGCGGAATAATCTCACCCGCCGGCAGCGCGTGCGCCCGGGCAAACACCACCATAATCACAATCAGGCCGCCATTGAAAACCGCCAGATTGCGCACCACGCGCAACACGGCTTTTTGCTGGGAACTGACGACATGCGCCGTGCGAACCAACTCGGCCGTGCGGCCAAATTTAGTGCGCGTTCCCGTCGCCGTGACGCGCGCAACGGCCTCGCCCCGGCGCACCAGCGCCCCGGCAAAGGTCTGGAAGCCTGGCCCGGCTTCGGTGCCGATGGATTCACCGGTGAGCATGGATTGATCCAGCAGGACGTTTCCCTCGATCAGTTGCGCATCCGCCGCCACCACGCCACCGAGGGAGAGTTTCACCACGTCGCCCGGCACCAGATCGGCCGCCGGGTGATTCTTCCACGCGCCGTCGCGGCGGACGGCGGCGGTCATCGCCAGACCCTGCTTCAGGGCGGCCAAAGTTGCCTGGGCGCGTCCTTCCTGAAAAAATCCGAGCAGGGCATTAAACCCGAGCAGTCCGGCGATGATCCCGGCCTCCACATGCCGGCCCAGCGCCAGTTCCAGCACAATGGCCGCCTCCAGCATCCAGGGAATGGGCGCCCACAGCTTTGCCAGCGCCCGCCGGATTGGATGCGCGGCGACATCCGGCATGGCGTTGGGGCCAAACTGGATGGCAAGGCGGCGGGCCTCCTCACTGGTCAGACCGTCCGATGAATGATTGGCCCCCGCAACCACCAGGGTTGGCGCGGTCGTTTGACTGGCAGGTGGCATAATAAGCATCACCGGCCCCGGCCTCAATCGTTCCCTGCCGGGGCCTGGTACGATTTTGCGGCGGTATCGCCTAACGGGTCACCAGTTCCTCAATCCAGTAGCCTTTGCGATGGTAGTGGGTATGCAGACCGATCTCAAAATCCCGGGTCAACTGCGATTCATTCGTGTATTCCGGTGACTGCAGGATGGCCTCCCGGGAGACATTAATAAAAATTTTCGACTCGCTCCAGCTCACGCGTAGGATCCATTGCGGTGAGACCAGGACCTGTTTGCCCGGCCACCAGTTCCCGGTGTTGACGATCAGATACCGAATCGCCCAGGTTTCGTCATCAATGATAAAATCTTCGACATGGCCAATATCACCGTCCGGCGCATGCAGATCGTAACCACTTACCGCCTGTGTGCTGCGCAAGTGATGATCCCAGGCCTGCTCGCCGGGAATGGGGACATAGGTCCTTTCACGGTTGCGGTCCGGGGTGGGGGAATTCCCCCAGCCATAGGGTCCCTCCCAGTACGCCGGCCAGCCGTAATGCCCATAGTAAGATTCTTCGAACTGGCGGGAGACCGGCTTTTCACTGTCGAGGGCGGGACTGGCCTTCACTTGCTCCCGGGTCAAATCAATGGCGATGCTTTGGTCCGGCACATTGATGGCGACCAGCGCATATGGGGCGATCAGTACCTGCCGGCCAATCAGCCAGGCCCCGGAGTTGGCGACGAGGTAGCGGATGGTCCAGCGCCGGTCATCAAAATAAAATTCTTTAACCCGGCCGATTTCGCCATCCAAAGTGTCCAGTCGGTAACCCTTGAGAGTGCTCGTTTTACTCAACATAATTAATCCTTTATTGTCGGCGTTTGGTTTGGTGTGTTATCGGCTCGCATTAGCGGCGTGGTGGACAAATTGATCGCGCCGCCATCCGCAGACGAGCCAACGCCCAAATATGCACGGTCTCCACGGCCTTCGCCATGGGGGGAAACCCGGCCTGGCACCGCACTCTCATCCTTCGCATGTTTGGCGGCCGTCACCGCCCGGTAGGTGACCGGCACCTGCCAGTCCGCGTAGGTCGGGCAGATGGTCCGCATGGCGCTGATGATTTGCTGGCGAAAGGTGTTTTCGATTAGGCCGCCCTGGCCGGGCCAGATTTTGAAATGCACCCGCAAAAAGGTCCAATGCCCGCCCGGGGCCGTTTCCACCGGGCCAACCACCGGCTTGGTCAGGATGATCGCCCCGAATTGCCCCCACATGCCGGTGGCGATCTCCTCAATGGCCTCCATGGCTTTGGTCCGGTCGGCGCCCAACGGTATCTGGATGTCCGCATAGGCATAAATGCCTCCGAGTGGATACCGGCTCACGTTGTTGATGGTGCGATTGGGAATGAACACCTCCTGATTGTAAAAATTAATGAGCTTGGTGAAGCGCAAGCCGATTTCCTCGACCCGGCCAATGACGATGGTGATGGTGCCCGCTACTTCCACGAGGTCGCCCACTTCCATGGTGTCCGAGAAGATTAGCGTCAGGCCAATCACAATATCCTGGACCAGGCCCTGGGAACCAAAGCTGATCGCCAGTCCAATCACGGTCGCGCTGGCCAGGTACGCCGTCAGGTTCACTCCCAATTCCTGGAGGACGAAACCAAAGCCAAAAAAGTATATGAGAAAAGTGAGGGCGCTCCCGATTAGTCGCGTCAGGGTGATGTATTTGGGCTTGTGATTGATGCCGGTGTGAATGGTTTTGTCCGCTTCGATTTTGTGGATGAATGACTCGCAGAGGCGGCGGATTAAGGCCAGCACCAGTAGGGCCATCAAGCTCAAGACGATGATTAGCAGAATGCGCGCTCCCGGGGTGGAATCCTGGCCGGAGAAGTGGTGATAAAGCCGGCCCATCACCGTTTCACCCGAGGCCATTAACCCGGAAAATGCCGAGGCATTGGTCATACTCGTCCAATCTGCGCGCAGGATTTCATGGCGTCGCGACTGACGGACAAAACCGCAACACCGAGCGGGCAATCATCAGTTCCTCATCCGTGCGGATTACCCGCACGGCCACCCGGCTGCCCGCCTTCGAAATCAATGCGGAGGACTGGTCATTGTCCGACGCCTCGAGCTCAATGCCAAGAAAGCCCAGCCCTTCGCAGATGCGGGCCCGAACCGCCGACGCGTTCTCGCCAATGCCGCCGGCAAAAACGAGCGTGTCCAGACCGCCCAGCGCCGCAGCATACGCGCCGATCCACTTTTTCCCCTGGTAACAAAACAACGCCACGGCTTCGGCCGCTCGGACGTCCTGCTTTTCATGGTCCAGCAAATCGCGCATGTCCGAACTCGTCTCCGAAACACCGAGCAACCCGGATTGATGGTTCACCATATCATAAAACTGCTGGGTGGTCATCCGCTCGGTACGCGCAAGATACGGTGCGAGTCCCGGATCCAAATCGCCCGCGCGGGTGCTCATAACGAGACCGGCGGTCGGGGTGAATCCCATGCTGGTGTCAATGCTGTTGCCCGCGCGCACGGCCGCCAGGCTGGCCCCGTTGCCAAGATGGGCGAGAATGACCCGGCCGGTGGCGGCCGCCGGATCGCCGAGGCGCTGGAGTTCTTCCATCAAGTACGCGTAGGACAACCCGTGAAAACCGTAACGTTGTATGCCTTTGACATCATAACGGCGTGGAATGGGCAGCAATTTGGCCACCCGGGGCATGGTCTGGTGGAACGCCGTGTCGAAGCAGGCCAGTTGCGGCAGTTGGGGATGCCGCTGGCGAAACGCCTCAATCAATTCAATCTCACGGGGGAGATGATCGGGGTCGTAAGGACTGAGGCGATGCAACTCCACCAGCAGTTCCGGCGTGACCATTTCCGGCTCAACGTGTTTCATGCCATGGACTACGCGGTGGCCCACTGCCTTGACTGAGCTGAAATCAGGCCGCGCTTCCAGCCAGTCCAGCAGGGCGTTGGCTGCGGATGAGTGGTTGGCGGCGGTGAGCGGGCTGGTGGCCGGGGGTTTTCCTTCCACAGCTTGAAACGTTAAATTGGTTCCGGCCAGGCCGATTCGATCAATCGTGCCATGCCAGCATCGTTTCAATGGCTGGAAAGCGGAATAGAGCGCAAACTTGATGCTGGATGAACCGCCATTGATGGTCAGAATTGTTGTTTCCCCCGACTTCATAATATCCTACAAGAGAATGAATGGAAACCCGGGCAGTCTGCCATGGGGTAAAACCCGCCCCGTGCCTGATCTAACAGATGCCGTTCAAATAAGGCGGTTGGAATTACCGGCCTTCCCGTCCTAAAATCAATAAACCTCGTCGTGCGTGCCCAGGCTTTCCAGCAAGACCGCCGCTTCGCCTTTATGCTTTACGAACCTAAAGACCACGCGCAAATCATAACCTGCGCTGCAAGCCCAAGAACCGGCGAGTTTGCCTTTGAGTTTGTGTGTCTTTAGTTGCGGATGAAAAGCATCCTCGGCTAACAAAGTCAGCACCGCTTGCAGTTCCGCTCCCAGCAGCGGTTGCTTGCTGGCGAACCGGCGGCCGGATCGGACGAAAGCTGACGAAGGCAGGAGCAGTCGTTTCAAGCAAAGAGACGTTTGACGATTTGTGCGGGCGTCGCCGGGCGGCAACGTCCGGCCTTGAATTCCTGCCGCGCCGATTTTACTGCCGCGACCAGTTCTGAACGGCGATGCTCTGCCAGCCGGTGCTGGAGAACCGCCACCAATGATTCCTGCTCCTCAAACGCCAATTCATCGGCTGAATCCAGAACTTGGGCGAACTTTGTCATGACAATATTATAGCAGACCCCCTGAATTTTGGGAACGAAGTTTTTGGCGCCCAGATGAATGTTCCGCTGGTTGTCAGGCTTTGTTGGCTTGCCTCGTCTATGGTTTGCCCGTAGTCGCCAGATCCGTCGGCAACGGCCAGCGATGGCCTTGCGCGAGCAATCCCTGGGCCGCCTCCGGACCCCAAGTGCCGGCGGCATAGTTGGGGAAATCACTGGGCGGAGTGGCCTCCCATCCCAGCAGCACCGGCATTAGCAATTGCCACGCCGCCTCCACCTGGTCGGCCCGCATGAACAGCGTTGCATCGCTCTTCATGACATCCCACAGCAACGTCTCATAAGCATCCGGCGAGGGCGCGGCGAAACTTTGGCGGTAATTAAACCGCATGTCCACCGGTCGCAGTTGCATTTTGGCCCCCGGATATTTGGCCTGGAAGCCCAGCACGATGCCTTCCTCCGGCTGAATCGAAAGGATGAGCCGGGAAGGCTGCCAGCCCAGCGAGGCTTCCGGCGGAAAGGACTGGTGGGGCACCGCGCGAAACTGAATGGAAATTTCCGAGGCCTGCCGGGGCAGGCATTTGCCGGTGCGCAAATAAAACGGCACGTCCTGCCAGCGCCAGTTGTCGATGAA
>Ga0182012_10003841_pt1 | contig 15835 bp, 17 predicted proteins | sample 612S2SmetaG_FD_120486 | JGI IMG/M metagenome (GOLD analysis project Ga0182012, IMG submission 120486) | Permafrost microbial communities from Stordalen Mire, Sweden - 612S2S metaG | ecosystem: Environmental > Terrestrial > Soil > Wetlands > Permafrost | place: Sweden: Stordalen | collected...
GCGCCGCCGTCAGCGGCAGTGGTGAGGAAGACATAGCGCGTGTGGCCCCAAGCGTGGTCTGTGTGGCCGCCAATCCAGGGGACAAAGGACGGAATGCCTAAGCCGCTTGAAGTCCAGCCATAGGCGTATCCGCCGCTGCCACGGCAGAAGGTGCGGAGGGCGGCTTCCAAGAACCACCAACCAGCCTCACCGTCGGCTACATTGCAGCCATCGAAGTAGAGCTTGGTGGTGGCTCCCGGAAAGAGCCTTTCATAGTGACCAACGTTGAAGTTTTGGTAGAGGTCGTGCGGGGTGAGGGCGTTGCCGCCAAAGTAAATCACGCCGGGACTGCCGTGGGTTGTAAAGAGCGCCTTTTCAAACGTAAAGCCGTCACGCAGCAGTTGATTGAGAGCAGACTTGAGTTGGTCGACGCTCTGGACATCGATGCTATAGGTGTCGCTGCCGTCGCGGTGGCCTTGGCGTCGGCCCACAAAGTCGCTCGTATCGTACACGTTCAATAAGCTGTATTGTCGGCCCATGGCGATTTCCTCACTCTGCTTGGTGGCAGAGGGAGAGCAATCGTTTAGGGTGGGTGACGGAATTACGGTTCGAGTTGGGCGTCGAGGGTGATTTCGGTGTCGTAGAGCTTGGAGACGGGGCAGTTTTCTTTGGCGGCGTTGGTGGCGCGAATGAAGGCTTCTTGCGTTGCGCCCGGAATCTTTGCTCGGAGGGCCAAGTGGCTGTGGGTGATGGCAAAGCCTTCTCCGTCTTTGTTGAGAGAGATGGTGCAGGTGGTGTCGATGCTATCTGCCGTCAAGCCGTCATTCTGCAGGATCAATGACAAAGCCATGGAAAAGCAGCCGGCGTGCGCGGCGGCGAGAAGTTCTTCTGGATTGGTGCCAGTGCCCTGTTCGAAGCGGGTTTTAAATGAGTACGGGGTGCCGTTGAGCACGTTGCTAGCGGTGGAGATTGTGCCTGCGCCGGATTTGAGGTCGCCCTTCCACTGGGCTTTTGCGGTACGGTCCATAGTTGCTTGATGACTCCTGTAGGAATGATACGCGAGAGAAATTGATGTTGCGGCTGTTCTCTGAAGAGTTAGTGGAGAATCAGCCTTATTAGCCGAGGCGGCAGATGGCGCTAACCATGCGGCCGGGGTTTTGCGGTTCGCGGCGGTAGGAGAAGAAGTGCTCGGCAAGACAGACAGTGCAGAGGCCCGAATCGAAAATCTGCGCGGTGGGAACGCCCGCGGCCCTGAGATGACGCCGGTTGGCTTCGACCAAATCTAAATGCTGCTTGCCCGCTACGGGTGGCCACTCGGGAAAAAGCGAACTGAACTGCGCGGCGACTTCGGGACCCACTTCGTAACAACATTCGCGGATGCAAGGGCCGATGGCGGCGCGAATGTCGGACGGTTCAGTGCCGAAATCACGCTGCATCTTTTCAATGGCGCGCTGGACGATGGCCCCGACTGTTCCTCGCCACCCCGCGTGGACAGCAGCGACCGCACGCTTGCCAGGGTGGAGCAAAAGAATGGGCACACAATCGGCAGTGCGGACACCGATGCGCCGATTCAGATCGTCGGTCACCAAGGCGTCGCCTTCGCATTGCCGGTCTGTCAATCGGTGCGCATCCAAGACGTCGGCGGAATGGATCTGGCGAAGGGTGACATCCGCTTCGGGATTGGCCATCCGGGTGCCGAAGCCATGGCTTTGCCAGAGAAAATGCTGAAACTCGGCGCAACGGTAAATACCGTCGTCGCCAAGTAAGAATGAGGAACGTTTGCTCACTTCACGCTCACTTCGCGGCGGTGAGTTGATGAGCTCGATACCATTCGAGCGTTAGGCGTAGACCTTGCTCGAAAGTAAAGCGCGGCGCATGGCCAAGTTCGCGTACGGCGGCCACGGTATCGGCCTGCGAATCACGAACGTCCCCGGAACGAGGCGGACCATATTTCGCCGGAATGTTCACGCCTTCGATTTTTTGCAGTTGCTTCCACGTTTCGTTGAGCGTGATCCGTCCGCCATTGCCGGCATTGAAAACGCGGCCGGAAATGCCGGACACTTCCGCGGCTTTCATGAGCAAACCGACGACGTCTTCCACATACGTAAAATCGCGCGACTGTTCGCCATCCCCATAAATGGTAGGGCTGCGTTTTTCGAGCAGGCAGGTCATGAAGACCGACAACACGCCGGAATACGGGCTGGTGGGATCTTGCCGCGGGCCAAACACGTTGAAGAAACGGAGCGCCACGGTCTGCAAATTAAAGCAACTGGAGAACACCGAAGCGTAAAACTCGCCAACCAGCTTTTGCAACGCGTAGGGAGATTTGGGTTGCGGATTCATGGTCTCTACCTTAGGTAACACGGCGGTATCGCCATACGCTGAAGACGAAGCAGCGTAGATCACGCGGCCGACTTTCCCCTCGGACGCGGCGCGAAACACATTGAATGTACCGTCAATATTTACTTCGTGGCTGGGAACGGGTTGATCAATCGATTTCGGCACAGACGGAATCGCGGCTAAATGAAACACGCGATGGGCACTCGCGATGACTGGAGCAATCTGGTTATAGCAACAGATATCGAGCTTGTGAAAAGTGATACGGCTTTCCACTTCCTGCAAATTTTCGAACTTGCCTGACGACAAGTTATCGATGACATGGACGTCACGGCCATCGGCGAGCAGAGCCCGAACAAGAGCGGAACCGATAAAGCCAGCCCCGCCAGTCACAATATAGCGATTCATATGATTTTTATGGGTGTTTTTATTGCTAAACCAGCGGACTGCGCCGCCTTCAAAGTCGTAATACTCAACTGGGCAATGTCGTAGGGTTCACGGGTGAAGTCAAAGGCTTCCACCGAAACCCAGCCATCATAATTCAGTTCGGCTAATTTCCGCAGAAGATGAAAGAAATTATAGTCGCCCCTTCCCGGCTCTCGTCCGTCGAGTTCATTTACATGCACGTGTTTGATGTAGGGATAAAAAGACTCAACCAGATGTTCGTGGCTATCAAACTCGTCGATGGCGTTATGGACGTCGAACATGGATTGCACGGCGGGACTACCTATTTCTTTGACCACCTAAGCGGCCTCAGACAGGCAGCAGATGACATCTGTTTGCTCAGGAGACAACGCCTCCACAAGCAAAGTCACACCGCAGGATTCGGCATGCGGCGCCATTTGGGCCATGCCTTCTTTGAAGTGTTTGACGGCTTCTTGGGGGGTCTGGCCGGCGACACTGCTGCGCTGCTTGGGCGAACCGAATACGATCACGGGGCGACGCCGTGCGCCTGGCGTGGCAAGATCGGCGGATAAGTCAACTAAGCGCCGAACATAATCCCAGCTATGCTCGCGAACGGCTGTATTATTGGTTACAACTTGCAGTCCTTTGGGTGCAGTGAGCAGCCAATGTAAGCCAACAAATTCCAGTCCTTCCCCCGCGATGGTTTGGCGCACGTCGGCGCGTTTCTCGGCGGAAAGGGCTGCCGGATCTTCGCCTAACGTGAAGGGCGCGATTTCAAATCCTTGATAGCCAAGGTCACTCGCGGTGCGGCAGGATTCCGCTAACGGCATCTTCTGAAAGATCTCGTTACAGATAGCGAAGCGGTAAGAGACAGTCACGTCTTTCATTTTACCGTTTGATCTAAAGTGGTGCTCTGGGATACTCAAAGTTAATATGTGCAGGGATGAAGTCCTGTTGGAATCGAAGTTATCGCTACCTTTGGTGGGCCGCGGCAAGGTACGCGACATGTATGACTTCGGAGATAGCTTACTGTTCGTGGCCACTGACCGCATTTCGGCGTTCGACTGCATATTAGGCAGCGGAATCCCGTGCAAGGGCAGGGTCCTGAACCAGATGTCGCTGTTCTGGTTTGAATTCCTCCGCGATGTGGTCCCTTCGCACGTGGTGACGGCGGATATTAAGCGCTATCCCAAGATGGCGGCGCGACGAAAGACAATGCGCGGGCGGTCAATGCAGGTGAAGAAGGCCGACATGGTGCGCGTGGAGTGCGTGGCGCGCGGGTATTTGGCGGGGTCGGCGTACCGGGAATATTGTTTGCAGGGCAAGGTTTGCGGCATTCCCCTGCCTCCCGGTTTGCGCGATGGCGACCAATTGCCGGAACCGATTTTCACGCCGGCGACGAAGGCGATTACCGGACACGACGTGAATGTGCCGTTCCGCTATATTGCAAACGTGCTGGGGGTGGAACTGGCGGGGCAGTTGCGCGATTTGACGCTGGAAATCTACTACCGGGCGGCGAACTACGCGGTGCAGCGGGGCATTATTGTGGCCGATACCAAGCTGGAATTCGGCTTTGTGGACAGCCAACTGGTATTGGCGGATGAGGTGCTGACACCCGATTCGTCGCGCTTTTGGCCAGCGGACCAATACAATCCGGGCGGCGTGCAGGTTTCCTACGACAAACAGTACGTGCGGGACTATTTGGAGACCCTGCAATGGAACAAGAAAGCCCCGGCGCCGTCTCTTCCTGATGAAGTGATTGAAAAAACCAGCGCCAAGTATATTGAGGCGTATACAAAGTTGACCGGGAAGGAATTTCCGGAATCTGCCGCCTAAAGGACCAGCATGGATACATTGACAAGTCTTAATTGGTTGGATATTGTACTGGCCATTATTATTCTGGGTTCCGCGTTTACTGGCTTGCGGGCAGGGTTTACACGCGTGGTGATTGGCCTGCTGGCGACCATAGTAGGGCTGTTGGCGGGTTTTTGGTGTTACCGAATGGTGGGCGCGCAGTTGGCGCCATGGATTAAGACGCCAACGTTGGCTAACGCGGTGGGATTCTTCCTGATCTTCTTTGGAGTGGCGCTGTTGGGTTCGCTGATTGCGGCGGCGCTGAGCAAGCTGCTGCGTTGGGTGGGCCTTTCGTGGTTCAACTACTTATTGGGCGGTGTGGCCGGTTTTGCGCGCGGCGCGCTGATTGTCGCAGTGCTGGCCAATGTGCTGGTGGCGTTTGCTCCTTCGCCCGTGCCCGATTATTTGCGCAATTCGCGCGTGCTGCCCTATGCCAACGGGGTGGCGTCGGTTTTGGCGGAGTTGGCGCCCCGCCAATTGAAAGATTCGTTCTCCCAGCAAATGGAAAGCCTGAAGCAGTTTTGGGCCTCGCATGAGCGGCGGGCCGGTTAACCCGCCCATGCTGCTGATTTTCGACCTCGACGGCACCCTGATCGATTCGGCGCAGGATTTGGCGATTGCCGTCAATGAGACGCGCACGCATTTCGGCATGACGCCGCTAGACCCCAAGGTGATCCATTCTTATGTGGGTAACGGCGCAGCCACGCTCGTGCGTCGGGCAATGGGACCGGATGTCACCGATGCCCGGGTGGACGAAGCCTTGCTGTTTTTCGTAAAGTTCTACCGGGCACATTCGTTGGCGCATACGCGGCTTTATCCGTGTATTCAAGAGACGGTGAGCGAGCTAAGCGGGCGGGGCCACACGCTGGCGATTTTGACGAATAAGCCAGTGAAGATCAGCACCGATATTGTGGCGGGTCTAGGCCTGGGTGCGCAGTTCCAGCGGGTGTACGGCGGCGACAGTTTCGTCGAGAAAAAACCTGATCCTATCGGCATTGCCACCTTGATGCGGGAAACGGGTGGCGTTCCGGCGAAGACTTGGATGGTCGGCGATAGCGGCGTTGATATTCAGACGGCGCGCAACGCACAGGTGCGTGCCTGCGGCGTAACGTGGGGATTTCAGCCGGAAAGCTTTACCAACTTTCCACCGGATGTGTTGGTGGAAAAACCGGGTGATTTGTTGCAGGCGCTGCGGGAAAGCGATTAGGTTCCGGACAGCGGAATGAAATCTTCCTCGATGTCGGCAGGCGCGTCATCGGGGTGCACCGGCAGACCGGCATGCTGGCGTAGGTCGGCAATCAGCTTTTGCGTAAGGCGAGGATCGGGCTCGGGCTCTCCGCGTTCAGCGTCCAAAAGGTTCGCCACATGATCGGCAGAGCGCAAGATTAGATCGATAAATTTGGAGGAAATGGGGATTGTGCCTTTTTCGACTGGATCGAGCAAGTTCTCCACGTGATGGCAGAAATCAACGATCGCGGTTAAGGCTAAGGTCCCGGCGGAACCTTTAATGCTATGGAACGCACGAAATAGTTCTTTAACCTTGTCCTGACTAGGCCCTTCGGCTTCCAGCGAGAGGGCCGCTTGGTCAATTTCCGTGAGATATTCTTCGGCGTCAACAAGGAACGCCTCCATGTAAACACGCGCTGGCATGGTTTGCCTTTCGTTCAATACGCGACTGACAGGGCATGGAATACCGCCGCTCCAAACTTGGCGCAACGAACTCTCCCCACTGGCCTAATCGGGAATATGCACGAAGACTTTAGAGGCAACGTTAGTTTTCTTCCACTAGCCAGGAACTCGCCGCCCAAAATCCAATCACAAGCCGCCCACCTTTTTTTCAGCCCACCAACCAACTGAAATCAAAGCGCTTTCTCCTTTACTTCGCTCCCTTCCCAAACGAGCCACGCGCTAAGTTCGTCACAGGTTCAGGAAAGCGGCACCGCTTCCCTGTCCCGAAATAGTTCGGAGTTTTGTGTCAGCACTTCTTCGCCGCAAGGTGTTCGAAGCGTTGGCCGACGGTTGTTTGAAAACTTCATATTCGCAGGAGCTTCGCCTCACCCGTAGTGTGTCCTGGGCCGCCCTTGTTTTCAGCCGCAGGGATGGCCCAGCGGGCCAAAGAGGTTGAAAGCTTAATATTCGCAGGACCTTCGCCACGTCCGCAGCGCTCCCGCTCCGCCATTGGGTTCGTTTCTACAGCCTGCCCAATGGCCTGCGGTTGGCTTCGTTTTTTCACATCGGCGTAGCGGGAAAAGTTCCCCCCAACTCACCCCAAAAACCGTGAATATTTCCCACTCCCAGATACTTATAGTTATTAGGTGCGAAAAATTATCCCCGTTTTCGCCCTCTCTTCACCCGATTTTTCCCTTTCTACCGCGCTGCCCGCCTCCGCTTTTGGGTTCGTTTTTCACGCCTCCCAATGGGCGCATAGGTTGGGTCTGTTTTTTCAAGTTCTCCACCCCAAGCAAATTGGCTTCGTTCCGTAAAACGGCGGCCCCAATCGTCGCTCCGTAAAAAGCGCTATCTCTTCGCCTTTTCGAATGACAGTTGGGTTCGTTTTTTCAAATCTGTCCGTTGGCGGCATGGTTGGCTTCGTAGCGCAAAACTATCCCGCTTGGCGCGCTCGTTCACAGAAGCGCGGGAACTTCCCGGCTTAGCGCAATTGATGATCCGTTTCGTGATTCCCCCCAAGACGGCCGATCGCGTCTTTTGTGTAATCGGCCATTCTGCCATTGAAATGCTTAGCGATGAGCATCTGATCGAGTGCTTTAAATTCCACCAGGGCCTTGGCCCGATCTCCCGAGATCTCGGCTAGACTCGCCTGGATGAAATCTCGCAGCACCGGAGGCTCTTTATCGTCGGGTCTCACCGGATTGAGCCAAACGAATGTCTTCCAAGCGTCATCCGGCGGCACGGCGGTTAGGGTCTCGCGCAGTTCATTGGCGTCGGAAACGGTTGGGCTATAGAGGTAGGAAACGCGCGCGCGCAAATTTGGATCGAGTGGTTCGTTATTGACGCGCACTTCATTCAGCGCCCGCACAAATTCAGCCCGCATGCCGGGCGCATCATTTTCGTACAGTCCGCCGAGTTGCATTGTCCGCACAAAATCGCGATGCGTCTTGGTGGCGAGGGCGCTTTCAAAATGTTTGATGGCCTGAGCAGAATCGCCGTTCGTTTGCAGCAGCCAGTTGCCGAAAAACGCATGGGCATAGACATTGGATGAATCAATGGCGAGCGCCTGCACGAAGTAGCGCTGGGCATTGCCGAATTCCTTGAAAGCGATTTTTTCATTCATCCAATGCAGCCAGCCCATGTGAGCCACAATATCGGCTGCGCGTTTATCCTTGCCATTACTGCGCGCCAGTCCTGCTTCAAGAACCGTCTTCATTTGGGCGAGCCAAGGCGCGGCAATGTCTTCCGATTTCTGCCCCTCCGGTGTAGGAACGTGAAAGTTTTGGAGCCAGAGCATGGCGGAATCCACTTGCCCATCGAGCGCAGTTTGATTAGTGGGATCAACGGCGAGCGTTTGCTGATATGACTGGAAGGCGGACGGATATTCGGATTCACTCAATTGCGTGCTGGCGGTTTTCAAGAGTTGGGTAATCTGTAGCTTTCGTTCGTGGGAGGCGCGCCAAGGACCGAGGCCGAGGTTGGCAGCCACGAAGGCGAGGATGGCCAGCAGCGCTGCGACGGCGGCCAGTACAACGAGCGGCTTCTTTGAGACTCTCGATTTCAGTTGGAGCTTTTGCGCCAGCCGGTTGCAATCGTCGCTGAAGCTGGAATCGTGCAACTCAATGGCTTGATGAAATGGCAGGTCAGCCAGCATAGTGGGCAAAGCTGTGAGCGCCGCTGCCCTGGCGCCCCCTACGAAAACTGGGACCACATTCTTTTTCTTTGTGAGGGCGGTAGCGATCTCATGAACGACATAGTCTTCGTCCTGCTGCTTGGCGCGCGTTTCCAGAATGTCGTGCCAGCGCGGGCCGATGACAACCAACACGTGCGAACAGCCGGTGAGAGTCTGCTCAATGGCTTGTGCGAAATTTTGACCGGGTTGAATGTCTTCGACATCCATAAACACGCGGTGCGCGCCGACGATAGAAGCAATGTGGTCGCAGATTCGGCCGGCATAGGCAGAGGAGTCATCGCGGCGGTAGCTGATGAAGAGGTTTTCCATGCGCGAGAACCTATGAGGCGGCAGCGAGATTGCGGACGGCGGCAGCGATTAACATTTTGGTGTTTTCATAGGGATCGCCCTGGCCCTCCGACTCCATAGAGAAATAGCCTCGGTAATGAGCTTTCTTAGCGATGGCAAAGATGCGGTCCATATCGACGCGGTAGGCTTTTCCATCGGAGAACTCAACATCTTTGACGTGACTGATATTGTCGGCATGCTGGAACAAGACGGCCAGGGCGCCGGCGTTGTAATCCTGGTCATTGTGAATCAGCATGGAGTTGCAGAAGTCGGGCAGCGCGCGCAAGTAAGGAGTGTCGACGGCTTCAATTACTTTCACGATGCGCGCCGGATCTTCTGAGCCAGGCTCGTCGTTCTCCAGATTGATGACAATTCTTTTCGATTTGCCATAGTCCGCGAGCGTTTTGAGTCCTTCCACGGCGCAGGAGAGATCAGCAGGATCAGGCCCCGCAGGACAATGCACTCGAATGCTGGGTGAACCGAGAGTGACAGCGGCATCGACCCACTGATGGTAGGTCGTCAGTGCTTTATCGCGCTGTTCGGTAGTGCCGCACAACTTCACTGACACATCACAGGGAATGTTTACGACCTTGAGGCCCGCTTTGTGAAACGAGTCGGCAAGTTGGTTCAGGTATGCAGGTTCGAGAGACTCGAAGTGCCGGCTCCAGGGTTCAATCCCGTAAACATCAAACTTCTCTCGAATGGTAGCCGCAAATTCGTCTAGCTTTAGCTTCCCCGCCCCGGCCGCCGTGCCAGGAGAGACGATTTCATCTCTGAACGGATACGTGGAGACCGAGAGCCGGTGGCGTGGGTCAGTGGGAAATTTAATGGCGGGTACAAGAGAAGCAGCTGCGGCGAGAAACTGACGGCGATTGAGCAGAGTTGTCACAACAACAGAGTATTACGGCGGGAACTCGCGCGTGTTTGTTGGTGTCTTCAGTAGTGAACGGAGGACATGATGTTTGAACAGACATTCATCGAAGTGCAGGCAGGTGGTAAGAAGCCATACACCGTGCTCTTTTCTTTGCTGATCCAAGTTGCGGCGCTTGCTGTGTTGATCATAGTGCCTTTAATCTACACGCAGGTTTTGCCACAGGCTAAGTTGCGGAGTGTTTTCGCTGCACCCACTCCACCTCCGCCTGCTATACCGAAAGCTCCCAACACCACGGTGCGAACAACTGCGGCGCGCCCATCGTTCCCACCTTTCTTTGTGAAAAATTTGATAGTCAGAAGCACGCCGCCACAACGCGAGGTTGCGGTGGGTGCTGCTCCGAACTTGGGGGAAGGAGTTATGGGTGGAGATAGCTACGCAACAGTCCCTGTGGATGCAATTCAAGTGAGATCACCCGAGCCGCCGGCCACCCCTGTGGCACGAGAACCGATAGTGAAACGAGTTCGGAGGGGCACTATGGAAGCCTCGCAGTTGATTCACAAAGTGCAACCGGAGTATCCTCCGATGGCCAAGCAAATCCATGTGCAGGGGGCCGTCGAGTTCACGGCTGTGATCAGCAAAGAGGGCACTATTGAAAATCTACAACTCGTGCGCGGTCACCCGATTCTAGTAGCAGCCGCAAGAGATGCAATTCTGCAGTGGAGATACAAGCCGACGATCTTAAACGGGGAGCCAGTGGAGGTGATCACAAACATCACCGTGAATTTCATCCTGAACGGGCAGTAACTAATCGGCGTAGGCGATGAATAGGGTGCAGCCGTTAGCAGAATGAATTGGGTCGTGCTCGGTACCGCTGGACATCACTACAAAATCGCCGGCGCGCAGCGTCAAGCCATCAGAGTCAGTGATGCTTCCCTCAATCACGTAGCACTGCTCGGCATGCGGGTGGTCGTGCTTCGGAAACACGGCCCCCGGCTGCATGCGAACCATAAACGTTTTGTCGCCGATGAGCGGACGCATCTCAACACCGGAAATGGGCAGTTTGATCCAAGGTTGATCTTTACCGCGAACTACTTTACGTCGCTCAGTTGTTTCTGCGGGAACGGCGTGCAACTGCAAGCGATCAAGCACTCTTTGTCGCAAGGCTGGTGGCGGATTGACGGGAGCTACGGACAGAGATAAATGCTCGGCCACAGCCGCATATTGCGCGGCTTGCGCCAGACAAAACGGGCAGCCGCTATGCAAGCGCTGTTCCACAGCTTGAGCCTTATCGGCCGGCAGCGCGCCCAAACAATAGAGCGCGACATCCACCGTGCAGTCGTCGCATTCTCTTAGAAATGGATTACCTTGATTCATTGCCTTGATTCGGCCGCAGGAGCCGCAGCTAACCCCTCGCGAGAAAGAGAAATCCGAAGTTTGTCCATCGCGGCGCGGATGCGTGTTTTTATGGTTCCTAAGGGGACGCCGAGTTCCGAGGCAATCTCGACATGAGTCAGGCCGGAGAAATAGGCTAACTCCACGGCTTGGCGTTGTTCCCCTGGAAGCAAACGAAGGGCGCTTTGGATCAAGATACGTTCCTGGTTAAAAATAGTGGCAGTATCAGGCAATGGTTCTCTACTCACCAATTCCCAATCCTGAACGACGGTCAACTGCGTCCGGTCGCGTTTGGAAGAGGCCGTTCGTAAACGATCTAACGCGCGGCTTCGGACTAAAACGGTGAGCCAGCGCCAAACGCTCCCGCGAGTGGGGTCAAAGCTGTGCGCTGTTCGCCACACTTGCTCGAACACATCGAGCATGATCTCTTCCGCATCTGCTTGATTCTTCATGATTCGTAGCGCCAACCCCAACAAAGACGGCGCCGACTCATCATAGAGAAGCGAAAGCGATTCGGCCTTTCCCAAGGCAATGCCGCCCAGATAGCACTGCCAGCGCTTTTCTCGATCCGACGAAACAGCTTGGCCGAGTCCCTCCGACCTAAACGCAGACATTGTTTGCCCTTTGGGTCGAAGATACCACGTCGCCTAATTTTGAATTCTCGCGGAGGTTCCAAGTAGTAGTACGCACGGTCGATACCGTTTGGATTGGTGAAAATGAAAATAATTTACATCCACTACGGCCGGGGCTACGATGGTATGCTTTCATGGTCTCTCTAAGGGAGAAGACACTGAACGAGGAGGATGTTATTCATGCAATTGAGCAGTAAATGTTTGCTGATAGTAAGTTTTCTGACGATTTCCGCAGGTGCGGCGTGGGCCGACGATGACAGGACGACCAACGGGTGTGCAGCACTGCCAACGCAAGCACAGTTGAAGGCGGCACTGACAATGGCGACGGCGACGGAAACAAGTGGTTTGAATAATCAAATGTGGGGCACGATTGTAGATCGCGATGGTATTGTGTGCGCGGTCGCGTTCAGCGGCGTGAACCGTGGCGCACAATGGCCCGGAAGCCGTGTGATTTCCGCGCAAAAGGCGAATACGGCGAACGCGTTCAGCTTGGATATTACGTCCAACACTGCCGGCTCTGGACAACCGACGGGTCTCGCGCTTTCAACTGCAAACCTTTATTCCGCGGTACAGCCCGGCGGCAGCTTATTCGGTTTGCAAGCCAGCAATCCGGTGGACACAGAGGTAGCGTACGCCGGACCTTCGGCCGCCTACGGAACTTCAGCCGACCCGATGGTTGGACATAAGATCGGTGGTGTGAACGTGTTTGGCGGAGGATTGGCGCTTTATGACAAGAACCACAATGTTGTCGGTGCCGTGGGGGTGAGCGGTGATACATCTTGCGCGGATCACTTCATTGCGTGGCGGGTTCGTCATGCTCTGGCGTTTGACCACCTTCTCGGCGTGGGAGGTGTTTCGGGCGACGCAGCACGGCCTGACAATATCATTTTTGACATTACCGCAAATCCGAATGGAGGCACTGGCATTAGCGCGGGAGGTTTCGGACATCCGAGTTGCATCAAAACAGGCGACCAAACGGGGCTGCCTTCCGTTATCAAGTAAGGTGGATTTGGCAACGGCAAAGGCCTGCTTCGTGGAGCAGGCCCTTTCCATTTTTATATGATGAACCCCATGAGTAAATTCGCAGCATCTCTGTTGGCCGCCACCCTGCTGTGTGGCGCTGCCGAGCTTTCCACGAAGAAAGCGCTGAATCTTGCCATTGTGAAAGCGATGGTGGCTACTGCCGAAGCCGAAGAACAAAAACGCAATGTACAGGTTTCGATTTGCATTGTAGACGAAAGTGGAAATCTGCTTTTCTTCGAGAAGGCCGACGGAGCCGGTTTGAACACCGTGATGTTTGCGCAGAGGAAGGCTCGCCACGCTGCTTTCTTCAGAAGCCCGTCTAAAACAAGCGCCGACAACTTGAAGGGTGGCAACCTCTCGCAATTGGCGATAGCCGAGGCGTTCCCCATACAAGGCGGTTTGCCCATTAAAGTAGACGGACAAACCATAGGCGCAATTGGCGTAAGCGGGGCTGCGTCGGAAGTGGACGAGGCGATCGGCCAAGCGGCTATTGATGCCGTTATTGGGAAATAAACCGTGCTGACCGATCAACAACGCCACGAACTGGACACTGCAGGCTATGTAGTGCTTGAGCGTTTCTTGTCACCAGAAATGCTATGTGAAGTGCGAACTCGAGTGGAAGAGCTCTACGCGCTGGAGGGTGAGAATGCGGGCTCCGAGTTTCGCAAAGAAGCAGGTGCGCGGCGTTTAGCGAATCTGGTGGATAAAGGCGCGATTTTTGAAAAGCTGGTGGCTATGCCTGAAGTTTTGGAGTTAGTGGGGCATGTGTTGGGGGACAATTTTAAGCTCAGCAGTTTTAACGCGCGTTCGACAGATCCGTTCTGCAAAGATGCGCAACCGCTGCATTGCGATGCGGGCGCGCTGCCCGATGCGCGTGGCTATTCCGTGTGCAATACCATTTGGCTGCTGGACGATTTTACAGCAGAAAATGGCGCCACCCGCGTGATTCCGGGTTCGCAGAAATGGGATCAACTGCCGCAGCAAGTCCTGGCGGATCCAGCCGCTCATCATGCCGAAGAGATTCTGTTGCTGGCTCCGGCGGGCAGTGTTGTGGTGATGAATACGCACGCCTGGCATGGCGGCACCGCCAACCTCACCAATGGCCACCGGCGCGCGTTGCACATTTTCTTTTGCCGCGACGACATGCCACAACAGCAGTATCAGAGAAAGCTGTTGCGCCCTGAAACGCAAGCTCATTTGACTCCGCAGTTGCGGCGTTTGCTCGCCTTAGACGATCCGCTCAATGACCAACTCAGCTCCGTGGGATCGGGCGCCAGCGGCTTCCTGAAGTAAGTTGAGTTATGCAATATAGAACACTTGGCAGAACTGCGTTCAGCGTCTCCGACGTCAGTTTTGGGGCTTGGGCGATTGGCGGATCATGGGGTGAGGTGCAGGATAAAGACTCGCTCGCTGCCTTGCACAAAGCGGTGGATTGCGGAGTCAATTTCATTGACACGGCCGATGTCTACGGCATGGGACGCAGTGAACGTCTCATTGCACAACTGCGGCGGGAACGCAAAGAGCCGATTGTGGTTGCAACCAAAGCCGGACGCCGCCTTCCGAACCAAACAGTAGAAGGCTATACGCGTGAGAATCTCACGAGCTGGGTTGAGGACAGCCTCGAGAACTTGTCTACCGATTGCCTTGATCTATTGCAGCTGCATTGTCCTCCTACGGCACTTTACTATCAACCGGAGGTTTTCGGCTATTTGGATGACTTAGTGACAGCCGGCAAGATCCGCCACTATGGAGTGAGCGTAGAGCGCGTTGAGGAGGCGCTGAAAGCGATTGAGTTTCCCAACGTGAAGACAGTGCAAATCATTTTCAACTGTTTTCGTTTGCGCCCAGCAGATTTGTTTTTTGAAGTAGCCAAGAAGAAACGGATAGGCATTTTGGCACGCGTTCCGCTGGCGAGCGGCTTGCTCACCGGGAAATTTAACAAAGCTTCCCAGTTCGCCAAAGATGACCATCGCCAGTTCAATCGGCACGGCGAAGCGTTTGATATGGGTGAAACATTTTCCGGAGTCGATTACAATGTGGCGCTGGCGGCGGTGGAAGAAATACGCAAGTTAGTTCCGACGGGCGCGAGCATGGCCCAGTTCGCGCTGCGGTGGATTCTTATGTTCGATGCTGTAACTTGTGCGATTCCTGGAGGAAAGACAACCGAACAGATTGTGGATAACTGCCGGGCCTCCGATTTGTCCCCGATAAGTTACGCGGCCATGAAACAAGTGGCCGAAATCTATGCGGAGAAGATTGCGCCCTTAGTACATCAGCGCTGGTAAAGACGGGAGTTACATGATTCAGATTCGAAAAGATCTCACGCCGCCGGCGCTTGAGAAGAAGATCAAGGCTCTGTTCGAGAGTTCGGCGCGCAAAATCAAATCGTTGGATGCCGATTGGAAGCCCGAGCGCGGCGCGCCCGTGTTTACAATCAACGGCAAATACACCAGCCGCGGCTGGACCGAGTGGACACAGGGCTTTCAGTTTGGTGCTGAGATTCTGCAGTTCGATGCTACCGGCGAGAAGGAGTTCCTCGAAGCAGGCAAAGCGCATACCGTGGCCTATATGGCCTCGCATGTATCCCACATTGGAGTGCACGATCATGGCTTCAATAATGTCAGCACCTACGGTAATTTGCTACGGCTGATGAACGAGGAGCGTATCGCAGAGGATCGGGGTGAGCGCAACTTTTACGAACTGGCGCTGAAGCTTTCCGGCGCAGTGCAGGCGGCACGCTGGACGAAGATTCGAGACGGTGGCGGCTATATTTATTCGTTCAACGGGCCGCACTCGTTGTTCGTAGATACCATTCGTTCATTGCGGGCGCTCGCAGTCAGCCATCAACTTGGCCACGCATTGATGGGTGAAAACGATATACCCGTATCGCTGCTTGATCGACTGATAAAACACGCGGAAGCAACTGCGCATTTCTCTGTGTACTACGGAGAAGGCCGTGATTATTATGATGTCCGAGGGCGCACAGCTCATGAGAGCATCTTTAATGTGAATGACGGCAACTATCGCTGCCCCAACTCGCAGCAAGGCTATTCTCCGTTCAGCACGTGGACGCGCGGCCTGGCGTGGGCCATGTGTGGGTTTGCCGAGCAACTGGAGTTTCTTGCCGCACTAGGAGACACTTCATTGGAA
>Ga0182012_10003842_pt1 | contig 15833 bp, 14 predicted proteins | sample 612S2SmetaG_FD_120486 | JGI IMG/M metagenome (GOLD analysis project Ga0182012, IMG submission 120486) | Permafrost microbial communities from Stordalen Mire, Sweden - 612S2S metaG | ecosystem: Environmental > Terrestrial > Soil > Wetlands > Permafrost | place: Sweden: Stordalen | collected...
ACCCGGCCTTGCGCAACACATCAGCGCCACTGCCGACTCCGATGAGCACCGGCTGGTACTCCTTGATGAACGGCTTGAGGCAGCGCAGGTCTTCGGCGGCGCTGGGCTCGTCGGCGACGATCACCACATGCCGGCGACGCAGGTCGATGTCGATGTCGGGGATGCCGATACCGTCGATCAACAACGGGCTCTCGCTTTTGATGAACTCAATGGTGTTGCCGGCAAAGGCCTCTAGATGAGCGGCCAGTCCGCTCTTGGCCTCCCGCATCAGGTCGGCGATGTCGTGGTCGGTGCGCTCGGTGCCGCGGACCAGCCGACGGTCCCCGGCATACACCCCGCCTTCGTGCAGGCGGATTTTTGAGCCGTCCTTGATCTTCTTGAAGATGTCGGGTCCGGTCTCGTCGATCAGGGTGACACCATTGTTCACCAGAACTTCCGGGCCGAGGTTGGGGTAGCGCCCCGAAACCGACGGCGACGCGTTGATGACGGCGGCGATGTCGGCCTCCACCAGCGCGTCGGCGGTAATACGGTCGAGGTCAAGGACGTCGAGCACGACGATGTCGCCGGGGCAGACCCTGCGCAGCAACCGGTCAATGTTCCGGTCGACCCGGGCGGTGCCGGTGAGACCCGGCCGAGCGGCATTACGGGTTAGAAGTCCTGACATCTTCATGGGGGGATTCTGTCGGTGAAGCGCGGTAAGAGCTTGGAGGCGCGCCGTAACTTCTGCCCCAGAAGTTATCTAGCGTCACTTCTGTAACAGGCGGACGACTATTCGGTCTCGACGGTCAGAGTTCGTCAGATCTCGTCGTTCTGGGCGCCGTCGAGCAGTTCACGGGCGTGCGCGCGAGCGCTATCTGAGTCGCCCAGACCCGCCAGCATCCTGGCTAGCTCGGCGACCCGCTCGTCGTCGGCCACCCGCCGCACCACGCTGGTTCCCTTGGGTCCGGCGCCGTGCACCACCAGGTGCACGTCGGCGTAGGCCGCCACCTGCGGCAGGTGCGTCACAACGATGACCTGGTGAGTGCGCGCCAACCGCGCGAGCCGTCGTCCGATCTGCACGGCCGCCCGGCCACCGACGCCGGCGTCGACCTCGTCGAACACCATGGTGGTGCCCGCCGCACCTTTACGGGAAGTGGCCAGCGCCACCTCTAACGCCAGCATCACCCGGGACAACTCGCCGCCGGAGGCACTCTTGGCCAGCGGCAGCTCCGTCATTCCCCGGTGCGCCGCGAAACCGAATTCGACCTCATCTATGCCATCGGCGCCGGCCTGAGCCATCGTGCCGGAGGACAATGAGGGCACTGCGAGTGCGGCTGCGTCATCCGGGGATGCGATATCGATATTCACACTGATGGTGAATTGGGCGTCGGCCATCGCGAGCCCGGCCAGCTCGGCGGTGACCTCTTTGGCCAACCGCTTAGCGGCCTTGCTCCGAATTTGGCTGAGGTCCGTTGCTGCTGCGGCCAATTCACCCGCCAGCTCGCCAGCATGGCGTTCCAGCGCCGCGAGCCCTTCCTCGGAGACATCGAGCTCAGCGAGCCGATCGCGCGATTCGGCCGCCCACCGCAGCACCCCGTCGATATCCGCGGCGTACTTGCGGGTCAACGTCCGCAGCTGGGCCTGCCGGGCCAACTTGGATTCCAGCGCGCTGGCATCGACCGGCAACTCTTCCAGGTAGTTGCCGAGCTCATGGCCCACATCGACGACCACAGTCAGCGCCTCGCCGATCTGGTCGGCCAACGCTCGCAGCGTGGCGTCATCGGTCGATTCCAGTGTCGCCCTTGCCCGTCCAAGGCCGTCGGCGGCGCTGCCGCCCGACAGGTCGTCGAGGTCACCCGACAGCGTTGCGCGGGCCCCGGCCGCGGCTTCACGCAGCGTATCCAGTTCGGAGAGCCGCACGATGTCGGCGACCAGGGCACCGTCCTCACCGGGTTGCGGGTCGACGGCGTCGATCTCGGTGAGCGCGAACTTGAGCCGGTCGGCCTCGAGGGCGAGTTCCCGCATACGGCTGCGGCGGTCGAACAGGTCGTGACGCGCCAACGACCAGGCGTCGCGGAGCTTGCGGTAGCGCTCGAGCGCGGGCCCGGACTTCGCAAACCGGTCCAGGGCGCCGCGTTGCTCCTCGGGCCGCATCAGCCGCAGCTGGTCGTTTTGCCCGTGCAGGGTGAGTAACTCGGCAGTGAAGTCGCCCAGCGATTTGGCGGGCACGCTGCGCCCGCCGAGATAGGCCCGCGAAGGTCCTTCACTACTGACCGAACGCAGCGCGATCACGCTGCCATCCTCGTCTCGCTCGGCGCCCGACGCGTCCAGAATCTCGTCCAGTTGCGCGGCCGCCGCGTCGTCGAGATCGCTTGTCGTGAAACGACCTTCGACAACTGCCCGGTCGGCTCCCGACCGCACCCGGTGGGCGTCGGCGCGTCCTCCCCCGAGAAGGTGCAGCCCGGTCACCACCATGGTCTTGCCGGTGCCGGTCTCGCCGGTCAGCACCGTCAGGCCGCGGCCGAACTCCCCCACCGCGGCGCTGATCGCCCCCAGCGACTCGATGCGGATTTCTGTCAGCATTCGGTCACCACTTAGTCAGCAACACAGCAGCGCCGCTACTGTCCGCGCCAACCGGTGACCGGCAACCGGAATTTGCGCACCAGCCGGTCGGTGAACGGCGCGCTGTCCAGGATCGCCCATTTGACCGGTGTGCCACAACGGGTCACCTCGAGGCGCCCGCCGGCCGGTACAACCATCTCGCGACGGCCGTCGCAGAACACCAGCGCGTCGTTGCCACTTGCCTCTATCTCGATCGCGATCGTGGCGTCGGGGCTGGTGACCATCGGCCGGCCGAACAGCGCATGGGCGTTATTGGGCACCACCAGGATGGCCTTGAGGTCCGGCCACAGCACGGGGCCGCCCGCAGAGAAGGCGTAGGCGGTGGATCCGGTCGGCGTAGACACCAACACCCCGTCGCAGCCGAACGTCGAGACCGGCCGCCCATCGATTTCGACGACCACCCCCAGCACGCCCAGTCGCGGACCTTTTTCCAGGCTGGCTTCGTTGACTGCCCAGCCCTGATCGATGACCTGGCCGCCTTCGCGCACCACGACATCTAGCGTGAGGCGCTCTTCCACCCAATAGTCCTGCGCGACGACATGTTCCAGCACTGAGTCGATGGCATCGGCCTCTGCCTCGGCTAGAAATCCGATCCGGCCGAGGTTGACGCCCAGCACCGGAATGCTGGCGTTGCGCGCCAGCTCCGCCGCCCGCAAGAAGGTGCCATCGCCGCCCAGCGCCAGCACGATTTCGCAGCCGTCGGCGGCCTGCGAGTCGGCATCGACCACATCGATCTCGACGCCCATTGCCCGCATGTCGTCGGGAGCCAGGTGCAGCGATCCCCTGTCGACCGCTTCGGCGGACAGCACACGCAGCACAATTCCGTTGTCGCCCAATACTTTCCGCACACGCCGTGCGGTCTCGGCGGCGTCGTCGCGCCCGGTGTGCACTACCAGCAGGATCGTGCGCGCGGTCACTGTGGGCCCTCCCGCACGGCGCGCTGGACGGCGTCCGCCAGCGCGTCACCAGACAACGCCCGATCGGTCCGGGCCCGCAGCCACAGGAAGTATTCGACGTTGCCCGACGGGCCCGGCAGCGGACTGGCCGTGACATCGACGGTGCGCCAGCCCAGCTCCCCTGCCCGACGCGCGACGGCCAGAACCGAATCGGCACGCAGGCCGGAGTCGTGCACCACCCCGCCGGGACCGACTTGTCCCCTCCCTACCTCAAACTGCGGCTTCACCATGGGAACGATATCCGCGTCCGGCCCGGCGCAGCCAGCCAGCGCGGGCAACACGGTGGCCAGCGAGATAAAGGACAGGTCCGCGACCACTAGATCGACCCGGCCACCGATCGCCTCGGGTGACAGTTCGCGAGCATTGGTCCGCTCAACCACCACCACCCGCGGATCACTGCGCAGCGACCAGGCCAGCTGGCCGTACCCCACGTCAGCGGCAACCACTTCGATCGCCCCGCGATCCAGCAGAACCTCGGTGAACCCACCCGTCGACGCGCCGGCGTCCAGGCAGCGACGGCCTTTCGCGGGAATCCCGAAGACATCCAGCGCGCCGATCAGTTTGTGTGCGCCGCGCGACACCCAGCTGCGTTCTCCCTCGGCGGCAACGGTCAGTGCCGCGGTGACGGCGACGGCGGTGGCCGGTTTGACCGCCGGCATGCCGTCGATGCACACCTTTCCGGCGCCGATCAACTCCGCGGCCTGCTGCCGAGATCGCGCGAGACCACGCCGGACCAGCTCGGCGTCAACGCGGGCACGCCGTGCCACCGCGCACTCAGCCCTTCTCCGCCGACTCCAGAGCGGCCAACAGCACGTCGTGCGCCTCGGAAAGACGGCGTGCTATCTCTTCGAGCTCGGCGAGAGACGGCGCGTTTTCTGGGCTCGCGGGGTTTTGCAGGTCCGCGGGATCGGGCAGCTGGGCAACCAGTGCGTCGATTTCCGCGCGGATCTGATCCGGATCGATAGTCATTGCGCTCCTAGGCTAGTCGATGTGGTGACCCGCTGCGCCCGGCCTCGCCGCGCTTGCGATCACCACGAGTCACCCGCTAGTCGCCGTGCATCAGAGACCAGCGGTTCAGGGCGTCGCGGGCACGATCGTCGCCGGCCTCGATGCGCGGTCGCTGCCCATTCAGCCCGGCGGTCCATACCGCGCTGGCGAGGGCACGCACGATGGACAGCTCGTCTCCTTGTTGGTCGCCTTTCGCGGTGCGCACGGTTACCCCCTCAGCACCGATGGCGACCTGCCAGTCCGTGCGCGGCCCGACCGCGAGCGATTCGGCGTTCTCGTGCAGCGAGCGCAGGTCACGCGCGATGTAGCCGGGCCGCTGGGCGGGTCCGGCAAATACCGCATCGCGGGCGGTGCTGACGCCGGTGAGCACCATCAGGCTGGGCAGCCCGGCGGCGTTGGCGCCCTCGATGTCGGTGTCCAGGCGGTCGCCGATGACCAACGGGTTGCGGAAATCGCCCCGCGCCACCGCGTCGTTGAGCAGCGTCGGCGCCGGCTTGCCTGCGACCTGGGGTTCCGCACCGGTGGCCGCTCGGAGCGCGGCCACCAACGATCCATTGCCGGGCAACAGTCCCCTTTCGGTGGGCAACGTGAGGTCCACATTGGCCGCCACCCACAAGGCACCGGCCCGGATGGCCAACGCCGCCTCGGCAAGGTCCGGCCACCCGATGGTCATCGAAAGCCCTTGGACGACGGCGACCGGCTTGTCGTCAAACCGTCGCACCGGTCGCAGGCCGACCGCGGCGACCTCGTTTGCCAGCGATTCGGTGCCGACGATGAGCACGCGCGCATCGGGCGGCAGCTGCTCGGCAAGCAGGTGGGCAGCACTCTGCGCACTGGTAACGACGTCGGTGCTGGTTGCGGTGAAGCCGAGTTCGCGCAGGTGGGCCGCGACCTCGTCGGCACTACGGGATGCGTTGTTGGTGACATACAGCTTGCGGCTGTTTACCTGATCCAACGAATCGACCGCCCCCTCAGTGGGCTGGCTGCCGCGGAACACCGTCCCGTCCAAGTCAATCAACAGGCAATCATATTCCTGCGCAATGGTTTTCATCTCTTGGCGCATCCGCTCGCGTCAGCCCAACTCGGTGACTCGGTCTTCGGCGTCGGTGACGCCTTCAGTGTCGGCGGCGGCCGAGCGAAGGAACCATTCCAGCGCCTCGTCCTGGCGGCCGAGCGTCAGCAGCGTATCGGCGTAGGCGTAGTACAACCGTGCGGCTGTCGAGCCGGAGCGACCTGGTTCCAGCTGTGGGGTGGACAACACCGTCAGCGCCTGCTCGGTCTGCCCGAGATCCGCCCTGGCCCCGGCGGCGACGATGCGCAACTCGTCGGCGTCGTCACCGCTGAGCTGCGCAGCCTCGGGTCCGCGGGCGAGTTCGATCGCCCTCTCCGGACGGCCCAGACCACGTTCGCAGTCGGCAATCAGCGCGAGCAACGAAGACTTGCTGCCCATTCGGCGGGCGGCGCGTAATTCCGCCAGCGCCTGCGCCCAGTCGCCGCAGTGGTAGGCGGCGATTCCCACCGCCTCCCGAACCACGGCGATCCTGCTGGCCCGCGCCCGCGCCGCACGGGCGTGACTCAACGCGGCCTCGGGGTCCTCGTCGATGAGTTCACCGGCGGCAACCAGATGACGGGCCACCGCATCCGCGGTGGCCCGGTCCAACGTGCTTAGTTCGCGCCGGATATCGGGTGCCAGCTGCTTGGCGTCCACGCCGGGAGGTATCGCGGGCCCATCCTGCTGCGGGCGTTCGCCGGAGCTCTGCGGCTGAGCTTGGCGCGCACGGTCCGGGCCCGACCAGCGCTCGGAGCGTGGCCCGCGCCGCGGTGCACCGCCAGATCCCGGCCGGGTTCGTCGCTCACCGTCGTGCTTTTGCCTGTCATCGACCACGCGTGCCGTTCACCTCAGTTGCTGCTTGGGGTTTTCTGCAGAGGATACGGCAGGCGATTCGCTGTTCCTTCCCTATTCCAAGCTCCGCCACCAGGGACGTATTTATTAGGCCTGTAGCCGGTTCGGCAGCAGTCCCGCCATCACCGACGGGCAATACGTCGCGATCGCGACGAGGGTGAACGCCCCGGCCACTTGGTAAGACATGCCGTTCCCGTCAGCCATTCTGGAAGTAACCGAGTCGAACGTGCCGCCCGGCTGAACGAGCATCGGACAGACCGACTGACCCAGCGCCATGGTGCTGGCCGGTTGGCTGTAGGAGATGCCGGCATTCGTGAGGGCAGATAGGAATGCATTGCCCATCATGTCGGCGTGTATGGGTGCGGCCAGTATCGCGGCCACGGTGGCCAGACCCCCGGTTGCGCCGATAAACCGCAGCAGCGTCGCCTGTCCGGCCAGTCGCAAAGGCCACCTGTAACCGATTAGCTGCGCCGTCATATCTCATTTCTCATCAGCTGGTCGCCGCACCTGTCCGCGCAGAACACTGTGACAACAGTGACGAACTAAAATCACATCTACAACACGGTGAGATAAAGGTTTACGCACTCGGGCGTTTCGCGGCGCGGCGGTGTGTGCGACGAGTTGTACGGGCACGAGCCCAGATGCTAGACCTTTGTAGACCTTTGCTAGACCTTTTCGATCCCGGCGATGTTGCGCTTGCCGCGGCGCAGCACCAGCCAGTGGCCGTACAGGAAATCCGATGCCTGCGGAACCCATTCGTCGCTGTCGATGCGAATGTTGTTGACCGACACGCCACCTTCGCCGATTGTGCGCCGCGCCGCGCCCTTGCTGGCAGACAATCCCGTTGCCACCAAGAGATCGATGATCCCGTCGGGACTGCCGGGTTTGAGCTCGGCGACCGACGCCTCGCGCAAAGCCGCCGCCAACGTCGCCTCGTCGAGGCGGTCCAGATCGCCCTGACCGAAGAGCGCCCGGCTCGCGTGCTCGACCGCCTCGGTGGCCGCCTCGCCGTGCAGCAGAACAGTCAGCTCCCTGGCCAGCCGACGTTGGGCGGCACGTTGTTGTGGCCGCTCGGCCGTCGACTGTTCCAGCTCGGCGAGTTCGTCGGCGGACAGGAAGGTGAACCACCGCAGATACCGGATCACATCGGCATCGGCAGTATTGACGAAGTATTGATACCAGGCATACGGACTGGTCAGTTGCGGGTCAAGCCACAAACTTCCCCCACCGGTGGATTTGCCGAATTTGGTGCCATCGGCGGCGGTCACCAACGGAACGGTGAGCGCATGCACTGTCGCACCGAGCTTTTGGCGCACCAGCCGGACCCCGGCGATGATGTTGCCCCACTGGTCCGAACCGCCGATCTGCAGCGCGCAGCCGTGCCGCCGGTGCAATTCGACGTAGTCATTCGCCTGCAACAGCATGTAGCTGAACTCGGTGTAGGAAATCCCCTCCCCGTCGAGGCGCCGACGGATGGTGTCGCGGTCCAGCATCACGTTGACCGAGAAGTGCTTGCCGATATCGCGCAGGAACTCGACAGCCGACATGGCGCCGGTCCACTCGAGGTTGTTCTCGACGATCGCACCGGTGGCCGAACCGTCAAAATCGACGAAGCGCTCCAGCTGCCCGCGGATCCGTTCCGTCCAGTCGGCGACGGTGTCCGCCTCGTTGAGGCTGCGCTCCCCGATGTCGCGCGGGTCACCGATCATGCCGGTGGCGCCGCCCGCGAGCACGATGGGACGGTGGCCCGCCTGCTGAAAACGCCGCAACGCCAGCAGCGGCACCAGGTGCCCGGCATGCAGGCTTGGCGCGGTCGGATCGAAGCCGGCGTAAACCGTCATCGGGCCGCGCTGCGCTTCGCCGGCCAGCGCATCGAGGTCGGTGGACTGGGCGATCAAGCCGCGCCAGCCCAGCTCGTCGAGGATCATGCCTGATGATCCTTCCAGGATCGTCGCGGTTAGTCGCTGGCGCCCGGTGCGGGCGCACGGGGGCTGCGGCGATAGGCCGAGATCTCCGGTCGCCCGGCAAGCCACAACCGCCACGGCCGATCGGCCGCCTGGCTGACGCCGACGCGTGGGCCCGACACCGGGTCGGGCGCCTCGTTGAGTTTCAGTATCAGCGGACTGGCCGGGTCAAACAGATCGATCCCGTTGTCGGCCATCGTGATTCCCAGGGCAGAGCACAGGTTCCCGGGTCCGCGTGCCAGCGCGACGGTAGGGACCGCCGCGCCACGCCGGGACTGCGCGACGTCGATGCCGGCCTCGAGTGTCGCGGCCCGCAGCAAGACTGCGGCCGCAATTCCATCAGGTCCGCACGACACGTTGGCGCAGACGTGGATCCCGTGGCTGAGATAGGTGTACAGCCGCCCGGGCGGTCCGAACATGATGAGGTTACGACCGCTCGGGCCCCGGTACGAATGGGCCGCGGCGTCCGGCCAGGGCCCGTCAGGGGTTCCGCCGTAGGCCTCGACCTCGACGATTGTGGCACTCGCGCCACGAGCGGTGAGGGTGGCGCCAAGCAACCGGTGTGCGGCCTCGACCGGATCGACTAATAGCTGGTCAGTGGTCACCGCGAGACTGTAACTTCCGACGCATTTCGCGAGTGAACCCGTCGCTGGTTGCAGTCTCGCGGCGAAAAGCGCAGAATTCATCACATGATGATTTCATCACGAGATGAATTAACGCCGAATGACGCGGAGCCGGCCGTGAGCATCAGCCATCTACGGGTGATCCGCGGCAAACGCCCCGCCCTGCACGACTTCTCCGTCGGTATCGCAAAAGGCACCGTCACCGGTCTTCTCGGTCCGTCCGGATGCGGCAAGAGCACGCTGATGCGCTGCATCGTGGGCACCCAGGTCGTGACGTCGGGCACTGTCACCGTGCTGGGCCATCCGGCTGGCTCCGCCCCGTTGCGCCACCAGGTGGCATATCTGCCTCAAGACCCCGCCATCTATGACGATCTGCGCATCGTCGACAACGTGCGGTATTTCGCCGCACTCTATGGCTACGACGGACGGGCCGCCGATGACGCCATCGAACGCGTCGGTCTTACAGATCACCGAACCGCGCACTGCGGCAACCTCTCCGGTGGTCAGCGGACCAGGGCGTCGCTGGCATGTGCGTTGGTCAGCCGGCCTGCCGTGCTCGTGCTCGACGAGCCCACAGTGGGCCTGGATCCCGTTCTGCGCGTGGACCTCTGGGAACAATTCACCGAGCTCGCCCGCGCCGGCACCACGCTGCTGGTCTCCAGCCACGTCATGGATGAGGCCGACCACTGCCGCGACCTGCTGTTGATGCGTGATGGTCGGCTCGTCGCCCATACCACCCCCAACCGCCTAAGAGAGGACACCGGATGCACGTCACTAGAGGAAGCGTTCCTGTCCATCATCAGGCGCACCACCGAGCGCCAGGCCGGTTAGGGCTGAAGGGATATAGGGCCACAACGGTACGGATTCTGCGCCAACTGGCCGCCGATCACCGCAGCGTCGCGATGATCCTGCTGGTACCTCTACTGGTCATCACGCTGATGTACTTCATGTTCGAAAACGCCCCGCACCGGCCGGGCACCCCCACGCCGTTCAATGGCATCTGCCTGATCCTGCTGGGCCTTTTCCCGCTTTTCGTGATGTTCATCATCACGTCGATCACGATGCAGCGCGAACGGGCGTCGGGGACGCTGGAGCGCGTCCTGACTACCCCACTGCGCCGCCTCGACCTGCTGATCGCCTACGGGAGCGCGTTTTCGGTCGCCGCCGCGCTGCAAGCCGTCCTGGCATGCATCGTGTCGTTCTGGCTGCTCGGGTTCGATACCGCGGGAAGCCCAGCGTGGGTGTTCGTGATCGCGATCGCCAACGCCGTGCTGGGGGTCGGACTGGGCCTGCTATGTAGCGCGTTCGCCCGCACCGAATTTCAGGCCGTCCAATTCATACCGCTGGTGATGGTGCCGCAGCTGCTGCTGGCCGGCATCATCGTCCCGCGGGCGTTGATGGCCCACTGGCTGCAGTGGGTCAGCAACGTGATGCCGGCGAGTTACGCTCTTGAGGCGTTGCAGCAGGTCGGGGCACACAGCGAGCTGACCTCGGTCGCCGTGCGTGACATCATTATTGTCGTCGGTTTCGCGATCGCAGCACTATGCCTGGCCGCGGCGACGCTGCGGCGGCGGACGCCCTAGCGTGCCCGCCGGCATCAAGCGGCCGGGAAGACCGGCCGGTACGTCCGACACCCGGGAGCGGATCCTGGCCAGCGCCCGAGAACTGTTCGCACAAAACGGCATTGATCGAACATCAATACGGGCCGTTGCCGCGGGCGCCGGCGTGGATGCCGCCCTGGTTCATCATTATTTCGGCACCAAGGAGCAGCTCTTCGCGGCGGCGATCCATATCCCGGTCGACCCGATGTCGGTGCTGGTGCCAATGCGCGAAGTCCCGGTCGACGAGCTCGGATTCAAGCTGCCGGCCGTGTTGCTGCCACTGTGGGATTCCGAGCTGGGCGCGGGATTGATCGCGACGCTGCGGTCGCTGGTCGCCGGCGGCGAGGTGAGTTTGGCGCGCTCCTTCCTCGAGGAGGTGGTCGCCGCCGAAATCGCGCCGCGGGTGGACAATCCCGCGGGGACGGGCATGATCCGAGCTCAGTTCTTCGCGTCGCAGTTGATGGGCGTGGTCATGGCGCGCTACATCGTGAAGCTCGAGCCGTTCGCGTCGCTGCCGGCCGAGCAGATCGTGCAGACCATCGGGCCGAACCTGCAGCGTTACCTCACCGGGGATCTGCCGGACGGCCTCGCGCAATGAGCCGGGCGTGCTCGTCGTCGTCGACGTCGCGGGCCTCGTCGATCAGCAGCACTGGGATGCCGTCCTCGATCCGGTAAGCACGCCGCAACCGCGGGTTGTAGAGCAGGTCGTCCGGGGCTACCAGCACCAGCGGCCCCCGGTCCGCCGGACACACCAGGATGCTCAGCAACGAATCGTCAAGCATCGCTGCGCCGCCGCTCGCCGCTCAACGCCGACCGCGCCGCCGCGGTCAGCTTGCGAAAGGTGCTGTCGCCGGCGTCGAAATACCATGCCTGACTCTGGCGGCCCGGCTTGGGAATCCCGGCCGCGCGCAGGGCGCTGACGGTGGGACGGTAGCTCGCGCTCAGCGTCATCTCCGGCACAACATGCACAATGTCGGGACCGAGCCCCACGGGCATTCGGGCGACGGCTTCGGTCAAGTCCGCCGCCGTGATGGAGGCCCCCGGCAGCAATGTCACCGCCGACACCGCCACCTCCCGATCACCCAGCGGTACGTTGTAGGTCACCGCGAGGTCGACACCATCGATGAAGCCGAGCGCATCGGTAACCGCTTCGGGATAGACCAATCCGCGCGCTGTGGGAACCATCGAGCCGCGCCTGCCCATCAACCAGAAGTCCCCGTCCTCGTCGCGGCGGAACAGGTACTCGGTCGATATCCAGGTGTCGCCGGCGGAGAAGACCCCGCGCTTGACCGACGCGGTCGGATCGATTGGCCCTCTGGACTGTGCGAGCAGCACCCCGACCTGATTGACATCGGCGACCTGCACGAAGCCACGTTCATTCTCCAGGATCAGGTCATTTTCGGCGTCGTAGGCGCCGAGCTCGACCCGCCCGGCACCGGGCAGCGGACGGCCCTCGCTGCCGACCTTGACGCCGGACACGTTGGCCAGCACGGCCTGTCCATCGGTGGTGGCGAAGAACTCGACGACGTGCGCGGGCTTGAATGCATCGCAGACCCTGTCCCACAATCCAGTCGGCATGCCCGAGCCGATGAATAGCCGCACCGGATGGTTGCCCTGCAGCACGAACGCCGGATCGTCGACGATTTCGCGAAGCATCGCCCAGGTGTAAGAAACGACGGTGACGCCGTACTGGCGTATCTCGTGGACGAAACGGTCCGGGTGCAGGCCGCGCGAGAGTGCGATCCGGGTGCCGCCGACAACCGCGCCGCCAAGGCTGACCAGCAGCGCGGACTCGTGGTGCAGCGGCGTCAGGCAGTACACCGTGTCTGTGCGATCGAGCGCGGCCGTGGAAGCGGTTCCGAAAGCCGACACAGCCCACCGGTAGTTGGTGATCTGCTTGGCCACCAGCTCGCCACCGGCGTTGCTGAACGCGATGAAGGCCAGGTCGCGGGCCAATCCCGGATTCGGCCGATACCACGCGGGCAGCTCAACGGCGTCGGGGTCGATCTGCTCCATGTCGATCACTTGGGCCCGCTCAGAGGCCTCCTCCGGTAGGTCCAGGGTGCGCGACTCGCCGCCACCCAGCACCAGAACATGCCCGGGTTGCCGGCGCGCGACTTCGAGATTGGTTGGGTCGGTCAGGATTTCGTTGACTCTCCCGAGCCGGACCGACGCGGCCAGATCGGCGTCCGGTCGCATCACCACGGCGACCGCACCCAGCCGAGACAGCGCGGCAATGGCGACCAGCGCGCTGGGCCGCGTCTCCATCAGCACACCCACCCGGTCGCCTTGCCGCACCCCGACCTCGATCAGACCACGAACCACGTTGTCGATGCGGCGGTTCACGGCCTCGTAGGTGTGCACGCGGCCGTCGAAAAGCAGGAACTCGCCCCGCGGGGCGTCGTGTGCCTGTTCTTCGATGATGCGCCCCAGCGAGATCCGGGTGTGGTCGTTGATCTGGCCCAGCCGGGCCAGCCGCGGCAGCGTCCGAACCGTTTCCACGGCCAATGTGCGCATCGATTTGTTGGCGCCGACGATGGCGTCGGCCGCGCCGCGGGCAAGCGCCACCGCGGCTTCGGACGCTTCCCCGACACCGTGCACGAGCCGGGAACTAAACGCGACGCCGCTTTCGGTGTATTCGTCCGGTTGATCGGCCATCAGGTCGACGCTGTCCGGCTTGTCGCCCCCGGTGGTGAGCCATTTCACCCATTCGGCGACCGTCGGCCAGCCCTCCTCCGCAGCCCTGGATCCAACGACGAGACCGAAATGCCCTGTCCGGATGCGGTGTTCGTAGACCTCGGCATTGGGCGCTGCCCGCCGGATGCCGCGCACCGACGCCGGCTGGCCGATGTCGTCGACTTCGCCGATGAACGCCAGTACCGGGGAGGTGATGTCGGTGAGCGTGACCATTTGCCCGTTGACGGCGAAGCCGCCGGTCATCATTCGGTTGTGGGCGATGAACTGCTTGAGCAGCTCGGAGACCGCCGGGCCCGACCACGCGATCCAGCCTTCGGACTCAAGGAAGCGGCGCTGTTGTTCGCGCGGTAACAAGGCTTCGCGGTCGTGCAGCTGGCGCACGAAGTCGACTCGCGCCTTGGCGGTTTTCAGTGGGTCCAGCATCTGGAAACCGGCACGCGCCAACCAGCTTGGGATATCCATCCAGCTGAAGACGTGGTCCGCCATGAAATTGGCCGCGGCGACGCCCAAGTTGGCCGGGATGCCCATCGGCAGAGCGGCCAGGGTGTCCACCGGGGAACCGAATGTCACGATGCTGGCGATGTCCTTGGATCGCCGGTAGGCCGCGGCCTGATAGCAGAACATCCCGCCCTGGGAATAACCGACCAGATGCACATCGTCGTCGGTGGCGTCCTTGATGGTGTCGACCGCGGCGCTGAGCGCGACGATGTGGTCGGCCAGGTTGCGGCGCATGCCGCCTTCGATTTTGTCAGGAGACCCGAAGTCGATGACCCACGGATCCAGACCGCTGGCGTGCAGGATCCCTACCGCGCCCTCCTGGCGGGTGACGTCCCACATGTTCGCCGACATCATCATCGGATGCACCATCAGCACGGGCGGCCCCACCGGCCGACCTTTCGGTGGAAAATACCGTCGAAGCTTGTACATCGGCACGCTCTCGACGATCTGAGACGGCGACGGGACGCTTCCGGTCTCCAGTCCCCCCAGCCGCAGGACTTCCAGGCCGTTTTGCGCCGTCGCCACCAGACGCTCGACCGGCCGCGTGACCATCGAAAAATTTAGATCCACCGCTGCTCCCTGACTCTTTGACAGCTTGGTCATCATGGCACACCGGTTTGCCGAGGGGGCTTGATCAGGCTGTTTGCGGGAGGCGGAGATGCCGCTGCGTGCCGCCGCGGGCGGGGCTAGAGGTCGGACGCGGCGGACCAAACGCGACCGGTGCGGGCCCCGACCTCTTGACGAACCTCGGACGCCCAACCCCGAATGCAAGCGTTGCGCTTTGTACGAAAGTTCAGGGAAGCCTGGCGATAGCGGCTCTCAAGCATGATAACTTCGACTTAGTTATTACTATCGGTATGTGAATGAGCCGGGAGCCAGTCATGTCGTATGTAAATGCCGTACCTAGCACACTCGCAGTTGCGGCAGCGGATGTGGCGAAGATCGGCTCCTCACTAACCGAGGCCCACGCAGCGGTAACGGCGTCGACAACGGGGGTCGTTACCGCTGCCGGCGACGAAGTGTCGGCGGCCATTGCATCGCTGTTCTCCAGCTACGGCCAGCAATATCAGACGCTGAGCGCTCACGCCGCGGCGTTTCATGCCGATTTTCTGCAGGCCTTGAGCGCGGCGGGTGACACGTATGCGACCGCCGAGGCTGCGAATGCCTCACCGCTGCAAGCTATCGAGCAGGATGTGCTCGGAGTGATCAACGCACCCACCGAACTGCTCTTTAATCGCCCGCTGATTGGCAGCGGCTCCAATGGGGCGGCGGGGACTGGACAGGCCGGCGGCGCCGGCGGGATCTTGTGGGGCAACGGCGGCACCGGCGGGTCCGGGGCGGACGGGCGGGCCGGTGGTGCCGGTGGTGCTGCGGGGCTCATCGGCACGGGCGGCACGGGCGGCACGGGCGGGTCCGGCGCGAGCGGCGGTACCGGCGGCACCGGTGGGTTGCTGTGGGGCAACGGCGGCGCCGGCGGTATGGGCGGCACCGGCGGCACCGGCGGCACGGGTGGAAGTGCGGTCCTGCTCGGTAGCGGCGGCGCCGGGGGTATGGGCGGAACCGGCGGGGACGGCGCGACCGGCCTCGGAGGCGGCCCCGCCGGCAACGGCGGAACCGGCGGCAACGCGGGACTGTTGTACGGCAACGGCGGCCTCGGTGGTCAAGGCGGCCTGGGCGGCAACGGCGGGGACGGCGCCGCGAACACCACCACGGCCGGCGCGGGCCTGACCGGGGCCACCGGCGGTATCGGCGGCAACGGCGGCGCCGGCGGCAACGGCGGCGCGGGCGGGGCCGGCTCGGCGTTGTTTGGCCACGCGGGCGCCGACGGGAATGGCGGCCAGGGCGGCAACGGCGGGGACGGCGGCCAAGGCGGTCACGGCGGCCTCGGCACGACCGGCGACGCCAGCACCGCGGGCGGGCAAGGCGCCGCAGGCGGAGACGGCGGCCACGGCGGGGCCGCAGGCATCGGCGGCACCGGCGCC
>Ga0182012_10003843_pt1 | contig 15833 bp, 12 predicted proteins | sample 612S2SmetaG_FD_120486 | JGI IMG/M metagenome (GOLD analysis project Ga0182012, IMG submission 120486) | Permafrost microbial communities from Stordalen Mire, Sweden - 612S2S metaG | ecosystem: Environmental > Terrestrial > Soil > Wetlands > Permafrost | place: Sweden: Stordalen | collected...
CACTCGAACCTGAGCCGGTCGAGCAAGCACTGCGCGCAGCCAAAGCATTCATGAAGTTCGACCGCCGACGAGTCGTGCGGCAGAAGACAGAAGTTCTCATCTATATGCAATGTGGTGTCGTATCCATGCCCGCGCTCGCCATGGACTTAAGCGAGCAAGGGCTGACGTTGCAGGCGGCGGAGCCGGTGCCTGCACTGCGGGAAATGCCGCTGCGCTTCGTCCTGCCCGGCGGCGCGCGCATGATCGAAGCGACGGGCGAAGTGATCTGGTCGGACGAAAACGGCAGGGCCGGGATGTTCTTCACCGATCTGTCGATCGCCTCGCGGCGGCAGTTGAAGAAATGGCTGCGCAAGCACGGCACGAAAAGCAAGAACGCCGTCAGCGTACTCTTGCAACCGTTCAGACCGCGAGCGCGCCGCGCTGCCGCGCACTAAGCCGCGAGTTGAGGCGCTACGCCCGCCTTATGTAGGATATCTCCATGCCTACTCTGATCTCGCAACCCTCCCGCATTCCGTGCGTCGGCACGAAACCCAAGCTCATCGACGAATACATCGGACGCCTCAACTCGAAGACTTCCGCCACCAGCATCGCGCACATGCGCAGTCCCGAAGGTTGGAGTGAGCCTGGGCAGAAGCCCGAGTTCGACGAGTTCACGATTGTGTTGAAGGGAACGCTGCGTGTGGAGCATAAAGGCGGTCAGACCGACGTTTCGGAAGGCCAGGCGATCATCGCTCACGGCGGAGAATGGGTGAAATATTCCACTCCACTGACGGGCGGGGCGGAGTATATCGCAGTCTGCGTACCGGCTTTTTCGCCTGACACCGTGCATCGCGACGAGTAGCAAGACCCAGTAAACATGCGGGGGAACCCAGGCTGCGAACCCTTCCCCGCATTTTCTTGTTTCTTTTCTGGCCCGTAGCTATTACACTTCCGCCCACGGGAAATACGGAGTCTTGGCTGCACCCCGCCGTGCAGCGCACTCGCGTATTCAAACTCATCACACAGGAGAGGCGAATTTATGAGAGTGAGGATCATCCTCGCATTTATATGTCTTTTGGCGATGTCTTTATCGTTGGCGGCGCAAACCTTTCGAGGCACGATTTTAGGTACCGTAACTGACAACACCGGCGCGGTCCTCCCCGGCGCCGCAGTCACTGTTCATAATGTGAATACAGGGCAAGATCGCTCCACCACCAGCAGCGCCGACGGAACCTACGCCATCCCCGAGTTGCCCATCGGAACCTACACGGTCAGCATCAGCGAAAAGGGCTTTGAGACTGCGGTGACCACGGCGGTTGCCGTCGACGTCGCCAGTCAACGCCGCGTGGACGCATCCCTGAAGCCCGGCCAGGTGAGCGAAAAAGTCGAAGTCTCCGGCGAGAACCTGCCTCAGGTGGAGACCACAACTGACAATTTGGGTGAAGTGCTCACCGCCGACACGGTGAAAGACCTGCCAGTCAACGGACGCGACTACACCAAGCTGATCTATCTCAGTCCTGGCGTGAGCGGATCTCCCGACCAGATTTCCGATTCGCCCGGCTCCTATGGCGAGTTTTCCATGAACGGCGCGCGCGGCCGCTCCAATAACTATCTTCTCGACGGCACCGACATGAACGACGGTTACCGCAACGATCCGGCGATCAATCAGGCGGGAGTGTTCGGAACTCCGTCCACCATTCTTCCGATCGATGCCGTGGCCGAAGTGAACGTGCTGTCGAACTTTCAGCCGGAGTATGGACGCAATGCCGGCGCTGTGGTCAATATCGTGACCAAGAGCGGAACCAACCGCCTGCATGGCTCGGCGGCCGAGTATTTCCGCAATGACGCGCTGGATGCGCGCAACTATTTCAACGTCAGCAGCCAGCCCCAGGCGCAGTTTCACAACAATCAATATGGTGCGTCGCTCGGGGGGCCGATTGTCAAAGATAAGACCTTCTTCTATGCCGACTACGAGGGGCAGCAGGAGCCGGTCGGCGTAGTTACGCTGGCCTGCGTACCTGATCCGGCGCAGATCGCGGCGGACGGCGGAGCAACGAATCCGGTGATCGCAGCACTTTTGGCCCGGAATCCATGGCCGACTCCTAATATTCCCGGAACCTACGGCGGAGCTTTGGTCGGATCGGAAAATAGCGGCTGCCCCAACGGGCCCAACAGCTCGGTGATTTCGCCGTCGTTCAACAAGCTCACCAGCTTCATTGCCAAGATTGACCACAGCATCAACGCGTCCAATCAACTCACGGGACGATATTTCTTCGGCGACAGCGTGCAGTCGTTTCCCTTGGCGTTGACCGCGACTGGCGGCCAGTTGCCGGGATTTAATACTTACACTCCCACTCGGGTTCAATTGGTTTCACTCTCTTACACGCACACCTTTGGCTTGAACAAAGTGAATGAACTGCGCTACGGCTGGAACCGCTTCGCCGAAGGATTCTTCCCCGCGGATCAAAGTTTCTCGCCCAGTTCCATCGGACTCGACGACGGAACCGGCTCCGCCGATCAAGGCCTGCCGATTGTCCTGCTGGACGGGTTTGCTCAGCTTGGCGCGACCAGCAGCGTTCCCCGCCATCGCGTGGACAGCAACAATCAGGTTCTCGATAATTTTTCCTGGAAGATCGGCGGCCACACGCTCAAGTTTGGCGCCGACTTCCATCGCACGACCGTCCAACAGTTTTTCGATAAATATTTCCGTGGACGGCTTTCGTTCGACGGCAGCACGCTGGGCACTCCCTTACAGGATTTTCTGGCGGGCGATGTGGACGGCGGCTTCCAATACTTCGGCGACTCAACCCGGCACACCCACGAAAATAATTTCGGCTTGTACGTGCAGGATTCTTTCCAGATTCCCTCCTGGCATCTGACCTTGAACTACGGCCTGCGCTACGACTACTTTGGAGTCATCGGCGAAGAGAACAATTTGCTGAGCAACATCACCAGCGTGTCGCCTTCGCCAGGCACGGGAACCTTTACGCTCACCCAAGTGGGCCAGCCGGGTTTGAGCAGCCTTTACAATCCCGACAAAACCGACTTTGCCCCACGCCTCAGCATGGCGTGGGATGTGATGGGCACAGGCAAGACGGTTGTGCGCGCGGGATGGGGCATGTTCTATGACGCTTTCTCGCAGGACATGGCGCTCGGCCATTTGCCGTACTCGCCCTATTTTGATCCCGGCCCGGCGTATAACAACATCGGGCCCGATCCGATTCTCTCGACTGGCGTCGTGGGCGGACCCATCGTTTCCGGGCAGCCTGTCTTTGCTCCGACGACCACTTGCAACTACGAGTGCGACTCGTTTGGTTTCACACGCAACATCAAGACACCATACATGGAGAACTTCAACCTCAACATTCAGCAGCAGCTGACCAACAAGATGGTGCTTCAAGTCGGCTACGTGGGATCGCAGGGGCACCGCCTGTGGAGGTTCTTCGACATCAGCCAGCCTAGCACGGCCCAGATTAGCGCCGCTGATATTGCTTGTAACTGTATCAACGACTATGGCAGCTCATACCGCCCGCTCAACGGGAATCCCTACGACTCTTTTTACGTCTTGCAGGAGAATTCGACCGGGCAGTCGAATTACAACTCGCTCCAGACCAGTCTCCGCGTCAAGGAATATCATGGCGTGACTTCGATCGTAAATTACGTCTACTCGAAGTCCTTGGATAACTCGAGTGACGGCGAAGACTTCGAGCCAAATGCGGCGCAGCCTCAGGACAGCACCCGCCCTTATCTCGAATACGGCCCTTCCAACTTTAACGTCCCAAATCGCTTCACTTGGATATTCGGATATGACTTACCGAGAATCGGCGGCGATTGGCAGCGCTTAAAGAACGGTTGGGGTACACAAAGCACCGCAACCCTACAGAGCGGGCAGCCTTTCCAGCTCAATTACAACTTCGAGAACGGGGGGGATTACACCGGGAGTGGAAATGGTTTTGACCGCCCTGACGTTGTCGGCCCCATCATTTATCACTCGCACGACCCGTCCGACTACTTAGATATGAGTTCCTTCGCCATTCCCTGTACCATCACGGCCGCGGCACAAGCGGCACCAACTGGCACAGACCAGGACTGTGTTCCGGGAACCAGGCACTTTGGCGACGAAGGCCGCGGCTCTCTGCACGGGCCGACCTACAAGCAGTGGGATCTCGCACTCTATAAGAACACGTCAATTACCGAACGCGTCAGCGTACAACTCCGTGCCGACGTCTTCAATCTGTTGAACCATCCGAACTTTGCCAATCCGTTTCTGCCTGCATTCATCGCAGATGCAGGATCCGGTGGATTCCACGTTGTAAATGGCAGGGAGGTAGCGGGCGCCTCTGGCGGATATCCCATCACCGCAACCGGCGACGTGGGCATCGGCAACCCGTTCCTGGGCGGCGGTGGTCCGCGCGGCATTCAGCTGGCGGCCAAATTTACGTTCTAATTTTGCCGTGCATCGAATTGAGGCCCCTCGTCACCGAGGGGCTTTTTCTTTGTCCGTCGAATCAGAAGAGGAAGGCTGCCCGGTCACTTCGGCGCCGGGAATGATCTTGTAATCCGTGCGGAATTTTTTGTAATCGCGAAAGGTGAAGTCGAGGTTTGCGGACAACTCTTTGAACAGCGCGATGCGCGCGTCGAACTTTACCACGGCGTGCTTGGGTAGCCAGACTTCATCATTCACGCGCGTCTGTTCGAAGTGCAAGTGCGAGCCTTTATGGAGGCGCACCAGAAATAATCCGAAAGAAACCGTATCGATGCATTCGGCGTCGATCTGCGCCCATTGCAGTTCGTCCTTATCGATCCAGGCGCGGAAGCGGAATTTCGGCAGCATATTCGCGTCTTTGACATGAGGCTGAAATCCGGGCCGAGGCTCGGCGTCAATCACGTAAGCGTCGCGGCCGTTGAGCGGCTCGATGCCACGCAGCGTGAAGTTGTAGGCGTCGGCCACTTCTTTCTCGAACTCGCGACCCTCCTCGACTTCTTTGTCCTGCTTTTCTTTGCGCTTGCGGCGGTCGTCGTCGGATTCACTCTTCGCCTTATCGACGATCTTCTGAATCTTCTCCTCTTCTTTTGCCGCCTCTTTGTCGCTCAGCGGCTTGCCGTCTTTCGCGACGAGCCGCTGCACTTGTTCGCCGTCGATTTCGAGGACTTCGTAGGTTTTCGACTCAGTCGATTTGACGTTGCCCTTGCCGTCCAATTTCTGTTCGACGCCGTTCTCGACGTAGGTATAGTTCTTGAGCTTCTTGTCGTTCTCGATGTCTTTGTCGGCAACGGTGCGAATGAGTTGCTGGATTTGCGGCTGCGTGAGCGTGCCAGGCGTGGACGGCAAATCTTGCGCGCGCAGAGGGCTTGAAGCGAGGATCAGCCCTAGAACCGCCACGCATCGCATAGCTTGCATACGCGATTAGAACACGCAAAGTTGCACGAAGTTGCAATCTGTTCTGAGCTAAATCTTCTCCGCTCTATCCAAACATCCAGCGCGAAATGAACGGTCGTCGAGCCGATGCAGAGCCTTCGCGACCGCCGGTGGAAACAGCCGATAATGCCGCACTGTAAAAAGATATTCCGCGATAAACCATAAAGGATCATCTGTCGTCATCCAGTTGCGGCGGTCGAAGCGGGTCAGACTCACCGGATTGGAAAACGTCCGCAGCGAGCGCTCACGGCGCAAATTAAAATACACATCGAAGTAACTGAGCGCGAGTTCTCTTAACGAGCGATACACCGGCTCGCGGTAGCGGCAGCCGGTGTAGTTCGACTTCGCGACCGCGCCCCACAGCCCGCGCACTCTATAGATGGCGATGACGTGGTCGGTGTCATGCTCGGCCTCGAGGTCCAGAATCAGCGGAGGATATCCATTGACGCGCAGCGCCGCCGCCGCCAGCATCGCGCCCTCGAAGCAGTGCGAAGTGTTCTCCCGCAGCACGAGGCGCGGCGACCACGAAGTGTCGGCCAGGTGATAAGGCATGTCATCCAAATACCGCTGGATGCCATAGGGAGTTTTCAAGCTGCGCAGCTTGCGCAATTCCGCGGGAGTGAAGTTGTTCATCGGTGTGGGCAGTGTAAATGTAGGATAATCGCTCGTGCTATAGAAATTCGCACACGTATAGTTGCGAGGACTTCTTTGAAACAACTTCTTCCTATTGAACAAATCGCGGCGAAGCTTCATCTTGCGGAACATCTTTATGAGAAGCGCGGCCCGTACACCGCCAAGCTCAGCCTCGATTTACTGGAATTGCAAAAAGAAAGGCTTGGCAAGCTGATCCTGGTGACGGCTACCACGCCGACGAAATCAGGCGAGGGCAAGACGGTCACGTCCATCGGTCTGGTTCAAGGCCTCGAAAGAATCGGCAAGCGCGCCATCATCACTTCGCGCGAACCGTCTCTCGGCCCTGTCTTTGGCATGAAAGGCGGAGCGGCCGGCGGTGGACGCTCGAAGATCGAGCCCGCGGATAAGATCAATCTTCACTTCAACGGCGACTTTCATGCGATCACCTCGGCGCATAATTTGCTTTCTGCGCTGATCGATTCGCATCTGTTTCACGGCAACGAGCTTGCCCTCGATCCGGCGGCGGTGACCTGGCCTCGTGCGCTCGATATGAACGATCGTGCGCTGCGCAGCATTGTCGTTAGCGTGACCGCGCCAGAGAAAGCTCGTGACGGAAGCAATCGATCGACTGGATTCGTGATCACGGCCGCGTCTGAGATCATGGCGATTCTTTCGCTCGCTGCGGATCGCGAAGACCTGCGCCAACGGCTTGGCCGAATCATTGTGGGCTCCAACCGCAGTGGCGAACCGGTCCGCGCTGCCGATCTTGGCGCGGTCGGGCCCATGATGGCGCTGCTGAGCGAGGCTCTGTTGCCGAATCTGGCTCAGACCACCGACGGCACGCCCGCGCTCGTTCACTGCGGACCATTCGCCAACATTGCGCACGGCACCAGCTCCGTGATCTCGCAGAAGATGGGACTGCGGCTGGCCGATTATGTCGTGAACGAAGCCGGTTTCGCTTCCGATCTCGGCTTCGAAAAGTATATGGACCTGGTGATGCCTTCGTCGGGCATCAAGCCGTCCCTGGCCGTGCTGGTGACCACGGTGCAGAGTGTGCGCAATCAGGGCGAGGGAGACCTTGAACGAGGATTTGCCAATCTTGAAAAGCATATCGGGATTGTGCGCGGCTTCGGTTTGCCGGCGGTCGTAGCGCTCAATCGCTTTCCCAACGACACGGATGCTGAGCTGGGCATCTTGCAACAGTTTTGTAAGTCGCGCGGCGCGGAGTTTGCATTATCCGAGGCTTTCGCCAAAGGCGGGGAAGGCGCGACCGCGCTGGCCCACAAAGTGGTGGAGGTGCTCGATGCGAATTCCGCAGTGCATCCCGCGCCGCTTTATGACGCGCACAGTTCCGTCGCTGAAAAGATCGCAACCGTGGCTAAGTCGGTCTACGGGGCGAGTGGCGTCGAAATCGGGGAGCGCGCCCAACAGAAGCTCGCGCTCTATGAGCACTGGGGATTCGGCCATCTGCCCATCTGCGTGGCCAAGACGCAGTATTCGCTCTCCGACGATCCCAAGAAAATGGGCGCTCCGACGGGATGGAATCTTCAGGTGACCGATATATCGCTGTCCGCAGGCGCAGGATTTCTGGTCGTCATCTGCGGCGCCATGATGCTCATGCCCGGCCTGCCGAAAAGCTCGCGCGCGCTCAAGGTCGATGTGGATGCGGAGGGGGAAATTATTGGGATCTCGTAAAGCAAAAACTCCGGTTGACGACGTCCCGCCCGCAGGCGTATAAAGCTTGCGTACGCGAAAAAGCCAGTATTCATTCGTTTTAATAGCGGCTTTTTGCGCAACTTCGACCGTCGGAGTGCCGCATGACTCGTCCTCGAACTCTCTCAGCCATCGCAGCGTTTCTGTTGATCGTCTCCACCTCCGTCCTCGCCGCCAACTCCGCCTACGTGCGCGTCAACCAGGTCGGATACGAAACTGGCAACACACCGTTTCAGGCCTATCTGATGTCCACGGCTTCGGAATCGGGAGCGACCTTCGCGGTCATCGACTCTGAAGGACAGACCGTAGATTCGGGCACAGTCGGCGCCCTCCTCGGCACCTGGAGCAACAGCAAGACTCTCTCCTATGACGTCTACGGCATCCGCTTCACCGCCCCCGGCAGCGACACTTACACAATCTCCGTCACCGGCCCGGTGAACGCAACCTCTCCCAAGTTCGCCGTGGACGCGCCCGACGTGCTCTATCCCGGCTTGCTGCTGAATACATTGTGGTTTTACGAAACGGATCGCGATGGCCCCGACTACATTCCGAACGCCTTGCGCAGCGCTCCCGGACATCTCAAGGACGAGAACACGACCGCCTACGATACGCCGCCGCTCACCAGCAGCGACCTGATCAACACGACCGGAACTCCGCTCACCGCCACGGGCGCGACGATCAACGGCGCGGGCGGCTGGTGGGACGCTGGCGACTACATGAAATATGTGGACACCATCAGCTACACGACGGCGCTGATGGAAATTGGCGTGCGCGACTTCCCCAGTCAAATGGGGCCGAATGCTCCTGCAAACCCGCCCGCGCCGCCTGCTTCTATTTCTTATGCGGGTGCGGCGGCGGGTGCGCCCACCTCGTCTGACTTCTCGGCGGAGGCTGACTTTGGCTTCAACTGGCTGGTGCAAATGTGGGATGACACCAACAAAATTCTTTACTACCAGGAAGACACCAGCCAGGATTGGAAGCACTTTCCGAACCTCGAAAGCGAGTACGACATCTGGACGTTGCCGCAGGCAGCCGACGATTACATGGGCTGTACCACCGACTATTTTTACATTTGTTATCGGCCGGGATTTGTCGCCGGGCCTGCGGGGACGACGATCAGTCCGAATCTCGCGGGGCGCATGGCCGCATCCTTCGCGGAATATTATCAGCTCTATCGCCTTACCAACCCGACGACGGCGAATCAGGCGCTGCTCTATGCCGAGGATATTTTCGCACTGGCAAACACAACGCTGTCCGATCCCGCGAAGTCGGTCAATGACGGTAGCTGCAAGTCTGGCTGCCTGCTGACGATTATTCCATTCGACGGTTATCCCGAGACCGTCTGGGATGACGACATGGAACTGGGTGCGACCGAGCTTTACATCGCGCTGCAAGAAGGGGGCGCAAGCCTCCCCAAGGGATTGCCCGTGACCAATCCCATGACGTATCTCACCGACGCCGCCCAGTACGCCGAGAACTACATCACGAAAATTTACGACACGGGCGCTGAGGACACGCTCAACTTATACGATGTCAGCGGACTGGCGCACTTCGAGCTGTATCGCGCGCTGCAAGTGGCGGGCAATCCCGGCGGATTGGCGGTGAATGAATCGACGCTGCTCACGGCGCTGGAGAACCAGCTCGCCGTTGCCACGACTCAATCGCAAGAAGATGTCTGGGGATTCGGCGTTCCCTGGCAGAATGGCGACACCACATCGCACGGCGCCGGCCTCGCGGTGATGGCGAGCGAACTTTATTATCTGACCGGCTCGGCCACCTACAACACTTATTCGCAGAAGTGGCTGGCCAACATTTTGGGTGCGAACTCCTGGGGGTCGTCGTTCATCGTGGGCGACGGCAGCACTTTCCCCAACTGCATTCAGCATCAGGTGGCGAACCTCGCAGGAGCGCTGAATGGAACCTCAGGCGGCACGCCCATCCTGTGGGGCGCGGCCTCCGAAGGGCCAGCCAGTTCGGCGACTACAGGAACGCTGCAAGGAATGAATCTCTGTCCCGCCAACGGAAAAGACACGTTCGCGATCTTCAACGGAAACGACGGCGCATATAGCGCTTCGAAAGTGGCCGTCTACCGGGACAACGTTCAGTCCTACAGCACAACCGAACCGGGCATCGATCTGACGACGACGTCGTTCCTGATGTGGTCATGGAGAATGGCGGGAGCGCCGCGGCAGTTGCCGCGGGTGACGGCGGCATCTAGAGAGCCGAGATAGGCGTTAGTCTCTGTGAACCTCTGTGATGGCTCTGCGATCTCTGTGGTTAAGATTTTCGGTGAGTACCAATCTAGAACTCTGAAACACAGAGGCATCACGGAGGTTCACAGGTGGGTAGCTTTGGATGCGTCACGGACGCAACGGAGACGCTACCTGTCGAGCGAGCCCAAGAGAAGCGACGCGATCGCGATGGCCGCAACGTGCGAGCTAGCCAGAGTCTCTCGCAGCGAAGTCTTCATGAAGACATTCTGCGTTAGCCGGAATGAACGCGCAAGATTACTACCGTGAAGTGCTTTTACCCGAACAACTCCACCAGCTCCTCCGGCGCATCCACCAGCACATCGGGCGGGGCTGTGGCTAGGGTGTGGGGGGCGAAGCCGTAGGTTACGCCGCAGGTCCAGAGGTTGGCGTTGCGTCCGGTGAGGATGTCGATGCCGGAGTCGCCGACAATCAACGCCTCCTCGCAACGGCATGCGGATTCTTCAAGCAGCGCCAGCGCTCCCTGCGGATCGGGCTTCTTGGTGGGAAAACTGTTGCCGCCGTACACCTGCGCGAAGAAGGGCTTCAGCCCAAGCTCTTCGCAAATCGCCCGCGACGGAGCCACTGGCTTGTTCGACAGCACGGCCAGTGTGCGCTTCGGCGTGAGCGCGGTGATAGCGACCAGAGCGGCGTGGATTCCGTCGTAGACAGTCGTATGGTCCAGCTTGTGCTGGCGGTAATAGGCAAGAAAAAACTCGATCGCCTCGCGCAGCAAAGCCTCGCTGGGATCGCCGAGCGCACGGCGCACGAGCATGGGCGCTCCGTCGCCAACATAGGACGCGATGAGATCGCCCGGCAGTTCAGGCCGCGAAAGATGCCGCAACGTCGCATTGACGGATTGAATCAGGTCGAGGCGCGAGTCTATCAACGTGCCATCGAGATCGAAGATGACCAGCTTAATCTGCGCAGGGTCGAAGCGGCGGTGAAATTTGATCACTGGTTAGTCTAAATGCTGGGGCCGAAGGAAATTGGTGCGGCACGCGAGATCCCTCGCCCGGCTGAAGTACGCCGGGTCTTCGGGATGACTGCCAGTAATTAAGAAACACTCAGTCATCCCGAAGTCCCCGCGTTCTCTCGAGCGGGGCGAGGGATCTGGCGGGTAGCACCGGCGCTCCCGCCAGACATTACTGGTACGACTCGCGGGCGGGGGCGCCCGCGCCACACTTTACGCACATAAAAATTCGCTCTGTCCTCTGGCGCTTTGGGGATTTACAATCTGGTAGTGCTTCTAAATTCCGTCCCGCGGGGTATGCATGGCCACCACGAAAACACCCCCTAAGCTCGCCGTCATGAATAGGGAAGCCGCTCCCGGCAAGACTTATGAGGGCTTGTCGCGGCAGCAGATGATTAAGGCCTATCGCGTGATGTACACCTCGCGCAAGGTGGACGACCGCGAGATTCTGCTCAAGCGGCAGCAGAAGCTGTTTTTCCAGATTTCGGGCGCAGGGCATGAGGCCATCGGCGTGGCAGCGGCGTTCGCACTGCGGCCGACCGACTGGTACTACCCTTACTATCGCGATCGCGCGTTGTGCCTGGGGCTGGGCGCGACCGCCTATGAAATGTTCCTGAATGGCGTGGGAGCGGCCGACGATCCACAATCCGGCGGACGGCAAATGCCTTCGCACTGGGGTTTCGCGCGCCAGAATGTAGTCACGCAATCTTCTCCGACGGGAACCCAGCTCTTGCAGGCTGTGGGCTGCGCCGAGGCAGGGCGCTATTTTTCGGCGCATCCTGAGGCGGCGAAGAAGGCCAACGGCGATTACCGCCAGTTCAAGAATGTTCAATTTCAAGGCGACGAGCTGACTTACGTTTCGCTGGGCGACGGCACCACCAGCGAAGGCGAATTCTGGGAGGCCATGAACACCGCCGCCAATCGCCGCCTGCCGCTGATTTTTGTTGTTCAGGATAACGGATATGCGATCTCGGTTCCGGTCGAAGTGCAGACCGCGGGCGGAAATATCTCGCGCGTTGTTTCCGGCTTTCCGAACTTTCATTTCGAAGAAGTCGATGGCACCGATCTGGCGGCGAGCTATGCTGCGTTCGTGCGCTCGGCTGCGTATTGTCGCGAAGGAAATGGGCCGGCGTTTATTCATGCGCATGTGATTCGTCCGTATTCACATTCCTTGTCGGATGACGAACGGCTGTACCGTCCTGACGAGGAGCGCCAGCGCGATGCCGCGCGCGATCCCCTGACGCGGCTGCAAATGCTGCTCATCCGCGAAAATATTCTGGACGAAAAGGGCATCAACCAGCTCGAAAAGGATGTCGATGACGAGTTGCAGGATGCCGTAGATCGCGCTCTGGCCGCACCTTTTCCAACTCCCGATACGGTCGAGAACTACGTTTATTCGCCAGATTTGGATCCGACTTCGGCGGCATTCGACACGCAACCAATCGCCGCTGATGAAAGCGATGAGAAGCTTGCGCCGAAGACAATGGCTGATCTCATCAACGCCACGCTTCGCGACGAGATGCGACGCGATGAGCGTGTCGTTCTCTTCGGCGAAGACGTAGCCGATTGTAGCCGCGAAGAATATCTCGAGCAGAAACTGGTCAAGGGCAAAGGCGGCGTCTTCAAGCTGACCTATGGCCTTCAGGCCGAGTTCGGTTCGGATCGCGTTTTCAACTCTCCGCTGGCCGAGGCCAACATCGTGGGACGCGCCACCGGCATGGCCACGCGCGGCATGAAGCCCATTGGCGAAATTCAGTTCTTCGATTACATCTGGCCAGCGATGATGCAGCTGCGCGATGAGTTGCCGCTGATTCGCTGGCGTTCCAATAATGCGTTTTCTTCGCCGTGTGTGATTCGCGTGGCCATTGGCGGGTATCTCACCGGTGGCGCGATTTATCACTCGCAATGTGGCGAAAGCACATTCACGCATATTCCCGGCCTGCGCGTGGTGTTTCCGTCGAACGCACTCGATGCCGCCGGACTTTTGCGGACCGCGATTCGCTGCGACGATCCGGTTCTGTTTCTGGAGCACAAGCGGCTCTATCGCGAGACCTTCGGCCGCGCCGCCTATCCCGGGTCGGACTACATGATTCCGTTCGGCAAGGCGAAAATCGTCCAGCCCGGCACGGATATGACCGTGATCACTTACGGCGCGGTGGTTCCGCGCGCCTTGCAGGCCGCGCAGAAAATCGAGCGCGAACACGACATCAGCGTCGAGGTCATCGACTTGCGTTGCCTGAATCCGTTTGATTGGGAGGCGATTGTCGCGTCGGTCAAGAAGACCAACCGCGTGATCGTCGCCCACGAGGACACTCTGAGCTGGGGCTACGGCGCCGAGATCGCCGCTCGCATTGCAGAGAAACTATTCGAGCATCTGGACGCGCCCGTCCGTCGCGTAGCCGCGAAAGACGTCTTCGTCGCCTATCAACCGATTCTCGAAGACGCGATCCTACCGCAGGCCAGCGACCTTTTCGACGCGATGAAAGCGCTCGCGGAGTACTAGGCCGTGGGGGACGATTCTAAAGTGGACTTCGGCTCAGGCGGGGGCAGTCGGAGGCCGCTCGAACCGCATCCAGGAGTCCGAGTTGGCAGGGAACGCACTTGGCCTGAAGTGATCTCTGTCTTTCGGCCCGCTTGCTAAATTCGGGGCCGTGTTCTCCATTAATAATGACCTATGCGCTGCTGCTGATACTCGCGCTTCCCAAGCACTACTTTTCAGGCCCCATGCTTCGGCCACTCAAGCGGAGGTCTAGGTCATGTAACGGGTCACGTTGACACTCCAACCCACACTATTTATGCTTGGTGTTTGCCCCTGCTGTGCCTCTGTGCCAGTCCTCTGTGCGGGTTGCGGTATCAGGGATGGGGATCGGAGGTCGAAATGCGCATTACCATCGCAGAACTTCGGGATCATCCCATTGATTACAATGAGGATCTTGCTCCCGGCGTGATTGATTTTGGGCCGGATTGGAAGCAGACCCGTGCGCTGAAGGCGGACGGCAGCGCGCAGTTGGTCGAGGAGCATGAGAGCAAGCACAAGAGTATCCTCGATATCCGATTGGTGGGCAAGTTGTCGACGGCGCTGGAAACGCCTTGCGCGCGCTGCCTCGATCTGGTGCAGGTTGACATCAAGCGAGAGTTCGACCTGTTGTATCGGCCTCTAGGCGTGGATACGGGCCGCGAAGAGGTTTCGGTGACCTCAGCCGAGGCCGAAGTCGGGTATTATGAAGGGGACGGAATTTTGCTGGAAGACGCCCTGCGCGAGCAGGTGTTGTTGGAAGCCCCGATACGGGCGATTTGCCGCGAAGATTGCAAGGGACTGTGTCCGCATTGTGGGGCAAATCTGAATCAGCAGCAATGCTCGTGCGCGCAACCGTTGGAAGATCCGCGCTGGGCGGCGCTCAAAGACATTCGAAGCAAATTGGAAAGCTAGAAGTGAACTCGGCTGCGGATTTTGCGACTGCGAGTTTCATCACTTCGATTACGAGTTCCATAATTAAGGACTACGAGTCTCATAACAAGGACATTTCATGCCTAATCCGAAACGGCGGCACTCCAAATCGCGCACCGGCAACCGGCGCGCCCACGACTCCCTGAAAACCCATTCGCTGTCTGAATGCCCGAACTGCCACGAGCGCAAGATGCCTCACCGCGCCTGCCCCAAGTGCGGACAATATAAGGGCCGCGAGATTGTCGCGGTCGATGAAGCCAGCTAAGCTGTTTCCATGGCAAGCGTAATCGCGCTGGATGCGGCGGGCTCCGACCGCGCTCCCAAGCCCGAAATCGAAGGCGCAATACAAGCCGCGCGGCACTTTGGTGTGCGCGTGCTTCTGGTCGGGCCCGAGCCACAGCTTCGCGCCGAACTGGACCGCTATCTCTCCGCGCGCTTACTGCCCATCGAAATCGTGCATGCCAGCGAAGTCATCGCCATGGACGATAAAGCGGTGGACGCGGTGCGTCATAAGCGCGATTCATCCATACATCGGGGCCTTCGATTGGTGCGCGACGGCCATGCTCACGGATTCGTCACCGCTGGCAATACCGGCGCGGCCATGGCCGCCGCAAAGATGATACTCGGCGCGATTCCAGGTCTGGATCGTCCCGCACTCTGCGCCGTTTTCCCGACGGCGCTCGGGTCCGCCGCTTCCTTGCTGGATGTCGGCGCAAATGTGGACTGCAAGGCGCATAACCTCGAGCAGTTCGCTGTGATGGGAGACATTTATTTTCGCAGCATGTTCGGCACACGGCGCCCTCGCGTAGGATTACTCTCTAACGGCGAGGAAGAAACTAAAGGCAACTCGCTCACGCGCGAGGCCTTTCAATTGTTGAAGCAGCTGCCCATAAATTTCGTCGGCAATGTCGAAGGCCGCGATCTTTATAACGGAGAAGTGGATGTGATCGTCGCCGACGGCTTCGTGGGCAACGTCGCTCTGAAGATTTCTGAAGGCGTCGCACATCTGGTGCGCAACACTTTGAAAGAGAGTTTGAAGGCGACGATCACTCGACAAGTCGGCGCTCTGTTGTCGCGCAGCGCCTTCCACGATTTCAAGAAGCGCCTCGATCACACCGAATACGGCGGCGCGCCGCTGCTGGGAGTCAAAGGTGTGTGCTTCATCACGCATGGCTCGTCGAACGCCAACGCGATAAAGAATGCAATTCGCGTCGCCGCCGAGTTTGCCGGACACAACATCAACGCGGAGATTGCCGCTGGTCTGGCGAGGACGAAAGCTGTAAAACCGGAAGCCTTGCTCGCGTCCGTTTAATCCAAATTATGCTAAACGCCCCCATCGCTTTCCTCTTTCCCGGCCAGGGATCGCAATCCGTCGGCATGGGCAAAGAACTCGCCGACCTGTATCCCGTCGCGCGTCAG
>Ga0182012_10003844_pt1 | contig 15830 bp, 14 predicted proteins | sample 612S2SmetaG_FD_120486 | JGI IMG/M metagenome (GOLD analysis project Ga0182012, IMG submission 120486) | Permafrost microbial communities from Stordalen Mire, Sweden - 612S2S metaG | ecosystem: Environmental > Terrestrial > Soil > Wetlands > Permafrost | place: Sweden: Stordalen | collected...
TCGTCACCTCCGCCCCCATCTGGGCTCTCTGGGGCGAGTCCTTCCAATCCTCCTTTGCCGAGCCGCCCGTCGTCCTCTTCCTCGAGCCCGGCGAAAAACACAAGACCCTCACCAGCGTCGAACTCCTGCTGCGCCAGATGGCTGATGCCGGCGGCGATCGCGGCAGCCTCGTCATCGCCTTTGGCGGCGGAATCGTGGGCGACCTCGGCGGCTTTGTCGCCGCCATCTTCATGCGCGGCATCCCCTGCATCCAGGTGCCCACCACGTTACTTGCGCAAGTCGACTCAAGCGTTGGCGGCAAGGTCGGCGTCAACCTGCCCGAGGGCAAGAATCTGGTCGGCAACTTCCACCACCCCCGCGCCGTGTTTGCCGATATCGGCGTCCTCGGCACCCTCCCCGACCGCGAACTGCGCGCCGGCCTCATGGAAAGCGTCAAGTCCGGCATCATCCGCGACCGCGCGCTTTTCCGCTACATGGAAGAGCACGCCGAAGACGTCCTCGCACGCGATCCCAAAGCCCTCGAGCGCGTCATCGCCGCGTCCATCCGCATCAAGGCCGGCGTGGTCAACAAAGACGAGCGCGAGAGCGGATTGCGCATGATCCTCAACTTTGGCCACACCGTTGGCCATGCCCTTGAGCAGGCCACCCGCTACAAAGCCATGCTGCACGGCGAGGCCATCGCCTGGGGCATGGTGGCGGCGCTTCATCTGGCCCGGCAGCGGGGAACCATCTCCGTCGGCCAACTCGACCGCATGGAATCAGCAATTTACCGCTACGGCCCGCTCCCCGCGCTCAAGCTCAGCGCCAAAAAACTGGTTGCCGCAACCGCCAGCGACAAGAAAAACGTAGGCGGAGTCCGCCGCTTCGTCCTCCCAATCGGCATAGGCGACGCCGGCGTAGTCGAAGACGTAACCCCCGCCGAGCTGGAAGCCGCCGTGGACTACATGCTCGACAAGGGTAAGGCTAGGTAAAGCCAATAGCCAATAGCCAGCAGCCAACAGCCTGCGAGTTACTCCCTATTGGCTACTGGCGATTCGCTACTGGCTTACTTCCTCACGCTCCCCCACAACTATCCCCGCCCTCCCGGGTCTACTTATCAGACAGAACCGCATCCGGATTGATACTCGGAACGTCATCCACCTCGGCATACACTAAAGAGGCTCTCGATTGTCCGCACCATCCTCAATGGGCCGGACCGCAATCATAACGATTGCGCTGGCGGCAATAGCCGCTTCAGCGCAAGGCGTCCCGGTGACCTCTGCGCACGCCCGGGGCAACGCCCCGCACTCGCAGACGGCTCACCACGCCCCCGCACAATCGCGCTCAGCCCGCGCCTCGGCTCATCCTCACCAGAAAACCGCCGCCCAGCACCAGCCTGAGAAGATAGCCAGGCACACCACAGCCCAGCCCGCCGCCCGCAAGCCGACTCCTGAAGAAGTAGGCCGCGCCTCCGGACTCAAAATTCGCAGCCAGTTAGCCGCCAACCACCGAGCCCACGGCAATACGGCCGCCAGCCGCAGGTATCGCAACACCATGGACCGCCGCACCGTTTTGCGCCGCTCGGCCCCAGCGCACCAACAATTTGAGCACCGCCGTCCCCAACTGCTTCGCGCCCGCTATACGCCCGGCATCGCTGCGCCCCCCGTTGAAGAGGCCGCCGTCGAGCGCCCTCTGCGCCAGCCTGAATCGGAAACGATGAGCGGAACCACGCGCTACGAATCGGTCGACGCGGAAACCGAAACAACTTCCGCTCCCCTGGCACGTAGAAATGCAGCTCCGCCGCCGGCCGATTCAATGGCCGCATCGGCAGACGCAGACAGCGCCAGCTCCTACTCTTCCGATTCCGATACGTCCGCCGACCGCAATGCCGTGCATCCCTCGTTTGCGCGCCACGCCGCAGCCCCGGTGCCCGAGACCGCAACCGATCTCGACGATCGCATCCCCGCGGCAAAAGAGCCCGCCGGCGAAAACACCAACGACTACAACCTCTCTGAAGACATGCGCCTGAAAGCGGAGACCGAGCAAGCTTCGCTCACCATTGCGCGCGGATACATGCCCGCGCCGCTGCGCGGCAACCGCGCCTCGCTTGAACGCCAGAACGAGCGCCTTGAGGCCGAGGGCCTCGAGCGCATTGAAGACGAAAGCGATCTGGCCTCGCGCATCGCCCACCACCTTCTTGTTCCCGTGCCGGCCTCCGAGGCGCTCATCGTCAACGGCAACCTGCCCTTCAATCACCGCTATTGCCGCCCCTGGACCGCGCGATTCCTTACCGACCTCGCCGCCGCGCATCAAGCCGAGTTCCACCGCCCGCTCGAGGTCAGCTCCGCCGTGCGCACCGTCGAGTACCAGAAGAGGCTGATGCATGTGAACGGCAACGCCGCGCCCGCCGAGGGCGACGTTGTTAGCCCCCACCTTACCGGCGCCGCCGTAGACATTCCCAAAGACAACCTGAGCCGCGCCGAAATGGCATGGATGCGCCGCTACCTGCTGGCGATTGAAGCCGAGGGCAAAATCGACGTCGAAGAAGAGTTCCAGCAGTCCTGCTTCCATATCGCGGTCTACAAAAATTACCTGCCCGCTTACCATCCCGTTCCGCGCCGCAGCCAAACTCCCTCGCAGGCCCACACCGGCGGATCCAAACGCCGCACGGTTCCGGCCCCAGCCCCCGACGAAGCATCCGCGGACGGGCTGTGAGCCCGCCTTTTCGTAGCTGCCACCGAACCCTCGCGAGCGCAGCCGTTCCCTCATAAAAATTTTGACTCGTTCTCACGCGGCGTTCCGAGGTACAATCGCCGGCGAACGCACCTGAGTGAAATTGCCCTTGAATCGGCTGCAGCAGGCAGGTTTTCTGCCTTCGTCAGTCCGGCTTCAGGACCGTTTCAGCCAGATGCGCAATCCGTCTCAATTGAAAGGCGGCATTATGACCGAGCCAGAGATTCAAGGCACTGCCGAGTCAACCCCCGGATTGACCCAGGGGCAACGCATCATCTACACATTTACAGATCCATCCAAAACATTTGAAGACATCAGGCGCGGTAACAAGAGCTGGTGGCTGCCGCTGATCCTGTACGTGCTGGCATTCGCCGTGTTCTTCCTCGCTGTTTCCACCAGGGTTACGTGGAACCAGGTCTACCAGAACGAGCAGCGCAATCTACCCGAGTTTGCAAAACGTATGCAGGAACAGGCACCCCCTGAAAGGCAAGCTGCTGCCGCCAAGGCCGGGCCCATTACGCAGGCTGTCACCGCGGCCATAGCGCCTGCCGGAGTTCTGCTTATCGATGTCATCGGCGCGGCAATTCTTCTTGCCACAATTAACTTCGGCTTTGGCGGCAAAGCGAAATTCAGTTCGCTCTTTGTTGTAACGCTATATGCGGGGCTCCCACTTTGGGTGCTGCAATGGCTGCTAGGCGCGATCACGGCATGTTTCACAGATCCGGAAGCTTTCAACATACACAACGCTTCGCCAACCAACGTGGCGGCCTTTCTCCCTGAACTCAGAACCAGCTCTCTTCTCGTGTACAACTTGCTAATGTCACTGGACGCGCTCGGAATCTGGTGCATGGTAGTGACATCCATCGGCGTTGCGACGGTCGCAGGAGTCAAGCGCAACACGGGCTACATAGTGGTTTTTGGCTGGTGGGTCATTGGACTGTTTATAGGCATGGGAGTCTCGGCGCTCATGGGCTGAGTGAAGCCCCGCTCCGTCCCGCAATAAAAATGGCGCGCAAACCAAAAGGTCTGCGCGCCGTTTTCGTTCCCGCAAAATTTACGCCAGGCCGCCGTTACGCAGCGCAACCCATTGCCAACTTCACCATCTCCGCAAGGCGGCAGATCTGCGTGTGGGTAACGGGACGATGGCCTTCCACACGTCCAGCGAGCTGATTTCGCGTGAGGGTCGTGATGTTCTCGGCCCATGCGACGCTGTCATTGCGCAGCCCGGTCTCCCCCGCATGGAGCAACAAATGAAATGGGCCAGCTTTGTGGATCGAAGTGGATAGCGGAATCGCAAGAACTGTATCGGCTCGGGGATGGGAGTTGCGCGCATCGAGCGAGACAATCAGGCCCGGCCTTTTCTTTCCCGGCACATCGCCGGGGAACTGCATCCACCAGATTTCACCGCGCAGGGGATAAGAACGTTCCGGAACGCTCATTCAGGAACTCCGGCGAGAATGTTGGGACCAGCCATTTCGGCCCATTCGCGCTGCTCCTGAAGTTCTTCTTCGCTTGCATTGTCGTAATACGCAGTAACCGCAGCAGAAATCTCCTCCTGCTTGCGCGCTAACATCGCGTCCCGAAGCAGCAGGTCCAACACCTCGGAATCGGATGAGGCGCGCCGTCGCTGCCGGGTCTCGCGTACAAATGCCACGGACTCGGGCGATAAAGTAAAGCTACATTTGAGCTTACGTTGTGTCGGAGTAGTTGACATACCATTTATCCTACCATATATCCGACCTATCGCGTCTTCCCGTTTCACACCAAAACAAAACGGCGCGAAACCCGTTGGGTCTGCGCGCCAGCTTCGTTCAAGCACAAAAGAACTGCTCTCTGATCTCTGTTCTCTGCCTTTACTCCACCCACCGTCTCATCACCAGCGAAGCATTAATCCCGCCGAACCCGAACGAGTTCGACAGCGCCACGTCGAAGCTGAGCGGCTGGGCCACATTGGCAACATAGTCCAGCTTGCACTCGGGATCAGGATCGTCGAGGTTGATGGTCGGCGGAACTATCTGGTTCTGCAAGGCAAGCACCGTGATGCCGGCTTCAAGCCCGCCCGCGCCGCCCAGCAGGTGCCCGGTCATTGACTTGGTGGCAGAGATCTTGAGCTTGTGGCTCGTCGCATGCTCGCCAAACACCAGTTCAATGGCGCGGCTCTCGTTGCCGTCGCCGGCCGGAGTCGACGTTGCATGAGCATTCACATAGCCCACCTGCTCCGGCGTAACTCCCGCATCTTTCAGCGCTGCCCGCATGCTGCGCTGCGCGCCCGCGCCGTCGGGTGCAATCCCGGTCATGTGGTACGCATCGGCGCTCATGCCGTAGCCAATAACCTCAGCCAGTATCTTTGCGCCGCGCTTGCGTGCAAATTCCAGCTCTTCCAGAATCAGGATGCCCGCGCCTTCGCCGATCACAAATCCGTCGCGGTCTTTGTCGAAGGGACGGCTCGCCCTGGTCGGCTCGTCGTTGCGCGTTGAAAGCGCGCGCATGGCCGCGAATCCGCCCACCGAGAGCGCCGTAACCGCTGCCTCGCTGCCTCCGGCAATCATCGCATCCGCATCGCCGTGCAAAATCATGCGTACCGAGTCGCCAATTGAGTTGGCGCTGGTGGCGCAGGCCGTCGCGGTAGCTGAAATGGGCCCCTGCGCGCCGTAGCGAATGCTGATTTGCCCGGCCGCCATGTTCACAATGGTCGCCGGAATAAAGAAAGGCGAGATCTTGCGCGGGCCGCCTTGCAGCAGCGATGCGTGCTCGCGCTCAATTATTTCGAATCCGCCGATGCCTGAGCCAATAAACACGCCAATGCGCTCGGCGTTCTCGGGCGTAATCTTCAGGCCAGACTGCGCCATCGCCTCCGCTGTTGCCGCAAAGGCAAAATGGATAAAGCGCCCCATCTTGCGCGACTCTTTTTTGTCGACGAAGTTCAGCGGGTCAAAGTTCTTGACCTCGGCGGCGAAGGTCACCGGGAAACCTGTGGTGTCGAAGCCTTGAATCGGAGCCATACCGCTGGCTCCGGCCAGCAACTGCTGCCAGATTTCGGGAGCTGTATTGCCGACTCCGCATAACAGCCCCACGCCGGTAACTACAACTCTGCGGGTCACGTCCTGGGTCAAAGCCTACTTGCCGCCTTTCGCGTTCTTCTCGATGTAGTCGATGGCGTCTTTCACCGTCTTGATCTTCTCGGCGTCTTCGTCGGGAATCTCAAGGTCGAAGGCCTCTTCAAACTGCATCACCAGCTCAACCACGTCCAGCGAGTCAGCGCCCAGATCTTCCTGAAAGCTGGCGCCCGGCGTCACTTCCGCTTCGTCCACCTGCAACTGCTCGACGATGATTTGCTTCACCTTTTCTTCAACAGCCATGCGTGCGTCTCCTCTTATATTTCAAAAACTGTTCAAAAAATACCGTCTCCGGAGCTTTTAGAAAAAGGCCGTATTTCACTCCGCTGCCTGGACCATATTCTGGACCGTATCCTGACCATGCCGTTGTCTTCAGCGTGTCGGCGGCAAAGTCAATAACAGGCTCCTACAATAATGGCCTACGGGCGCTTAACACAACCATTGCGCAACAAAAAATGCGCGTGGCCCCGAAACTTCAAGTCTACTGGGCGAAGTTAGGGGTGTAAAGGCGGCAGCCTGAGGGGAAAAGATTGATGAAACAGGGAATAGGGAGTAGGGAATAGCGAACAGAACTTTCGGCACCGCATCCGTGCTGATTTTCCCGGGAATTTCGTGAGCCTGAAGGCGTACATTAGGCGAAGAGGAATTACGCATGCAATCTCTCCTGTCGCAGCCTGTCGCAGTGCTCGCGCTCATTGGTTCAGCGGCCGCACTGGTCGGGATTCTGGCTGGAATCCTGATTCGCGGCGCGCTTGCAAAGTCTGAAAAAGATGGGCTGGTGCATCGCAACGAGGAACTGGCCAATGCCCTCACTCAGGCTGGCACCGCGCTCAGCGATTCAATGGCACTGGCCGCCAATCGCGCCGGCTTTGAATCGCTCGCCATGGAACGAGAGAAGCGGATCGGCGAGTTGACTTCGGAGCTGGAAGGGCAGCGGGCTGGATCGCTGGTCGTGGCCGATGCGCTGCGTGCTGAATTGAAGGCCAAATCAGGCGCCGAAGCGGAATTCCGCGCGCGCATCGGTTCGCTTGAAACCGAGCTGCGCAATGAGCGCGAGAATATGGCAGAAAAAGTCAAGCTGCTCGACGAAGCCAGGCTGACCCTTGCCAATCAGTTCCAGGCGCTGGCAGCCGACATTCTCGATCAAAAATCGAAGACATTATCCGAGGGCAGCCAGAAGGAGCTGGGCAGTTTGCTCAATCCTCTGCGCGAACAGATAGCCGACTTCAAGAAAAAAGTTGAAGAGGTGCAGATCGACTCGGGGAAGGGCGTCACCGAGCTCAAAACCCTGATTGGCGCCATGGGCAATTTGAACCAGGCGCTCACTCTTGAAGCGCACAACCTGGCCACCGCCTTGCGCCGCGATACCAAGGCGCAGGGCAACTGGGGCGAGACCATTCTGCGCAACATTCTCGACAAATCAGGCCTGCAGGAGGGCGCGCACTACAGCTTTCAGCAGAGCTTTACCGAGGTGAATGCAGACGGCGACCCGGTGCAGCGCCGCCAGACCGACGTCGTGGTCAGGTTGCCCGGGGGCCGTCACCTCATCATCGATTCCAAGGTCTCGCTCAACGCTTACAACGACAGCGTGAACGCCGCGGACGAGAAGGATCGCGCAGAAGCCATCAAGCGCCACCTGGTGAGCGTTCGCAGCCACTTTACCGAGCTTGCCAGCCGCAACTACCACTCGCTCTCGGGGCTGCAGTCGCCTGACTTTGTAGTGATGTTTGTGCCCATCGAGCCGGCGTTTCTGCTGGCGCTGCAGAACGATGAGACGCTCTGGCACGACGCCTATTCAAAGGGCGTTCTTCTCTCCGGTCCCACCACGGTGCTGTTTGTGATTCGCATCGTCGCGGATCTCTGGCGTCAGGAGATACAGGCGCAGAACGTTGAAAAAGTGATGAAGCGCGGCGCAGAGCTCTACGACAAGTTTGTCGGCTTTGTAACCAGCCTCGAAGGGGTGGGCGACTCACTGTTCAAAGCGCGCGAAAGATATGAAGAGGCGCGCAAGCAGCTCTCCATCGGCCCCGGAAATCTAGTGCGCCAGGTTGAAATGCTGCGCGAGCTGGGCGTAGCGCCGAAGACCAAAAAGCAAATACCGCAGGGACTGCTCGACGCATCGGGTGCGGAAGCGCCGGAGCCGGAGCAGAACGCAGCGCTCGAATCGGGAGCAGAGAGCAGCGTGGACGCAATGGTCGAGCAGGGAATCGCCGAGTCTGATCCGGTCTGAGTCAGGCGGGCGACCCGACCTGAGCTTTTCATCGCTTCACCACCAATGAGGTTGCGAATGAGGTTGCCCCATCCTTTCCGCAGCGTCATCGCGGAAGGGGTGGGAAAGCACGAACCCCAACCATACCTGTCTCAACCAAGCACGGAACTTGGTGCCCCATCCTCGCGACGTATTTGTTCTTGTCGCCAGGGTGGGAAAGCACGAACCCCAACTAACATCAATCGGGCTACAGCAACTGCGGAGTAGCCGGCACAGCAGGCGCATCAGCCTTAACCCGCGTCAGCGTCAACTCCATCGCCGGGAAATCCCCGCCATCCGTCTTGGTGCTCATCTTGATGGTCTCACCGGCCACCGTGCAGTTGTGGTGAATCGTCAAGCCGTTGAACGACACATCAAACGTCAGCTTGTCGCCGTCCACCTTGCCGTTGCTGATCGGCATGGGGTCGCCCATAGGGCCTGCCACAGTGCCCGTCAGGTTGGCGCCGTCCTGCTTGAAGTTGAAGATGATCGTGGTCATGTTGCCGTCCTGAGTTTGCATCTGGGTAGTCCAGGAGCCGGTCACGTCGGCGGCCATCGCCTTTGCCGCGCCCAGCGTCATCACCAGCGCGGCACAAATCGTAAGTAACTTTTTCATCTATCCTCCAGAATCGTCTTTGCGACGCATTCTTCGTACTGCCGGCCCGTTTCGACCAGGTTCTGACAGTATGACGGACGCCGCGTCATTTTTGGCGCTTACTGCTCGTTTCCAATTTCCGCAAACGCCTCCCGCATTCGACGCCTAACACTCTTTTGCGGCCCTATTAATAGTCCTGTTTCGCGATTGCATTCGACGAGGGTGTTCCAGTCAGGCAGCCGTTGGTAACCCAGCCGCTCGGAAGGCCGATGCCGCACAGCCATTGCGGGAAGAGCGAATCGGAAACGTCCGTTGAACTCGGCGCCTGATATCCCCAACCCGCAGGGACGGCAGTTGAGGTGGGCGTGAAGTCAGCGACCATGGGCGCCATGCAATTGACCACACTTGTAGCCGATCCGCAGCTCGGCGCCGCTGGAGTTGATGAGGGGAGATTTGCGAACATCGGGTCGGTCCCAAAAATGTTGTTCGATCCGAGCAGGAAAGTGGTACAGGTCTGGCACGAGAAGTCGTTTCCCGCCTCGCCATATCCAAAGTTTGAATTGATTTGCGCGGTGTCATCTGCGTCCTGCAGCACGAACGCGTAATAGTCATTCCCCATGCAGGCGGTAGCGCTACTGGCCCGGGCCACATTCTGATAGAACTGCGTCGTGGTCGTTCCTTGCGACCCTCCAATTTCTCCGCATAATCCCGTGCTTCTCACAGCCGAGGTGTCATTGCTCGCAGATGTGTTATTCCGCACGTAGATCGGGGCTTCCGAATTCTCGAAAACCTCAATGCCCATCCCATTATTGTAAAAAGTCAGGTTATTTTCGATCACTGCCTGGCCCGAGTATGACCATTGGTTCCAGGTATCCAGAATAATGCCCTCGCCGTCCGTCGCCGGTCCGTTCGCGCACACGGCAGGTTCGACATTCCCCCACGTGAACGTCTGCGAAATGTACATGTGCGTCCCCGGCGCAGTATCTGAGTTGATCGGTTCCCAGATCGAGATCCCACTGCTGCAAGCACCGGTTGCCTGGGCGGCATTGTATGAGATGTCTGAAATCAGAGCGAAGTAATCCGCCCCTGCCGGGGGATTCGAAACCGGCGAAAAGCCTCCGCCTTCACAGCCATTCGCAATATCGTTGGCAAACACAATGTCTTGCATGCTCGCGCTCGACGTGCTGGGATAAGCCTCAAAGCATATGCCGTATTTACCCGCCGCCGTTACCTCCCAGCCATCGACCATCCAGTGCGAGGTCTGGATCGCCATTCCGAAATCATTGCTGGCCGGAAAAGAAATCTTGCACGCATCAAAAGTCTGGCAGGTCATACGGGCGACGCAGTGACCTGTGCCGGTGACAGTTCCAAAGTTCCATTGAAAGTTCTCTGGAGCGTAGCTCCCTGGAGCCGCAACGATTTCGTCTCCGCAGTGCAGAGCGTGATTCGGCGATGCCCACGGACTGCCGGCGGATAAACCATTGTTGCCGTCACTGCCGTTGGCCGCCATGTAGTAGGTTGTCCCCACCGGCGGCGCAATGGTAACAATTGAGGTTGCAAACTGGGTTGAATCGGCAGCGCTGCTGGCTGTAATTATGACTGTTGGAGACGACGACGGTACCGACGTGGGAGCCGTGTAAAGGCCGCTCGATGAAATCGTCCCGCAGGCTGTTCCGCTGCACCCGGAGCCGGTCGCGGTCCATGCGACGTCAGTGTCCTGAGTTCCAACCACCGAAGCGGTAAATTGTTGCGTGGCATTCGCGGGAACGGCCGCATTCAATGGGCTTACCGCGACTGCGACACCCGACACTCCCGTTCCGCTGAGAGCGACGACGGAGGTGCCGTTCGTAGAAGAGTTGCTCACAACAGTCAGTTCACCGGAGACAGCGCCGGCAACAGCAGGGGCGAACTGCACATTCAAATTGGCCGATGTTCCAGCAGCAATGGTAGCCGGAAAAGTTACGCCTGAAACCGTGAAGCCTGCGCCTGATACCGTCGCGGAATTCACCGTAACAGAAGCGCTCCCTGTGGATGACATGGTAACCGTCTGCGTAGCGGACCCGCCAACCGAAACGTTGCTGAACGACAGGCTATTGGTGCTCAACTGCAACGTCGGGGTTGAAGAACTAACTTGAATCGCAAAGGTTTCAGAGACAGAGTTGGCGCTCGCTGACAGGGTAACGCTCTGGGCGCTTGTTACCGCCGATGCGGTGGCTGTAAACCCCGTGCTGGTGGCGCTGGCCGGCACCGTTACGCTGGCGGGCAAGGTGACTGCGGAGCTGCTGCTCGAAAGGCTCACCGCGAAGCCGCCGGCAGGCGCCGCCGAGCTTAGTGTCACGGTGCACGCGTCGGTTTCCGATCCCGTCAGCGCGGCGCTGGTACAGCTCAACCCGCTCAACGATGGTGTCACTGGGGGACGCGAGTTCCTTCCGCTTATGCTGCATCCTGGCAATACAAAGAAGATGTAAAGGGCTACGGAGAAACCGAAGACGAGAAAGCGCTTCGACAGGACCCGGAAGCAGTTCGACATGAATCGATCCGCGCTCTCAAAAAATCTGATCGAATGCGATTGAGCTGCCCCGAACCCTCGCGTTGCGCCACAACAAGAAACGCCGTTCTGCGTGATCCACTTACCTGAGGAATTCAAAAAAATCCCGCTTCCAGTTATCGATAACTATGTATTGTTTGGAATCCTATGTTTCCCCCGATTCGGTTGTCGATGACTGCTATCACTCTAAGCACGTTACAAAACCAGCAAACAAAAACTATCGATTGACCACGCCGCTTACTTCCCACTCTCAACCTCCGCAAACGCCTCCCGCATCCGCCGCCACGTAATCGCCAGGTCTTCAGGCAGCACCCGCGTCTCGCCCACCGTGGTCATAAAATTCGTGTCGCCCAGCCAGCGCGGCATGGCATGCAAATGGATGTGCCCAGCCACCCCCGCTCCTCCGGCCTTGCCCACATTCAGCCCGAAGTTGAACCCATGCGGCTGGTAAAGCCGCTCCAGAACCCGCTCGGCCTTCTGCGCAAGATCCATCAGCTCGTGGGCCGTTTCAACCGGCAGCGCGGCCAGCCGGTCAAGATGCGCATAGGGCATCGCCATCACATGCCCGCTGGTGTAAGGGTATGCATTCATGCAGATAAAGCAATGCGCGCCGCGGAATATCAGCCCGCCGGCCGCCTCGGCCTCTTCCTTACTCATCCCCTGTCGAATTGCGTAATCGATCGAGGCAATCAGATTGCAGAAGACGCAGCCCAGGTCGCCCTCCCACGCGCTCAGCGCCGCCGGAACCCCTGCCCGCCGGGTCGTATCCGCTGAAGTCACATAGGCATAACGCCACGGAGTCCACAAATGATCCATCGTGACATTGTCGCTCAATTCCCCGCCGAAGTGGTCGCCTTTGGCAGAATGGCATCCCTGCGCGATGTGACCTGCAGCTGGTAGCCCGGCTTGAGCAGAATGTCGCCGCCATTCGAGAAAAACGCCAGCGTTATGCACGAAATGGGAATCATCTCCCAGGATTTGAAGACCGCTCCCGATAGCCCGTCAGTCAGATCCTTGGTCCCGATTCCGGCTCCGCCGTCCAGCAAAATATTCGCGATCTGCCTGCCCCGATTTGCCTCAAGTTTCCCCTCATCCGCGGGATTCTTTGAGACCAATGCAACCGGCTGATCGAACACCAGGAACATGTGGCCACGCCGGAAGAACCTCTTCGCCGGCGTCGTCACCAGATGCCCCGCGTACACTCCTGACGGGCACTTGACTGAAAATGGCGTTCCGGTCGCCATCCACGATGAAGCATAGGTCTCAAGCGTGCAGGTTTCTGAGAATGCGGTGCCGGTAAGCAGGCAAACAAGCAGTGTCGTTAGTATTCGCACGGCATTTTTCCTTCAGGTTTCAGGTAAGTAGAGCGGTTTTAACAGTCGGCGAAGTGGTAATTGGGCAATATTCCGGGTCAGGCACCGCAATCCTGAATGATATTTGCTCCAGCGGGAATTCGAGCGAGACCTCATCTTACTTGCGCATTTTCGATCTTAACCAGGACTGCTCGATGAATTTTTTGCGAATGCGGCCGGCTTATCAGATTGAGTGGCTCCACCCTTGTCCGGGGATGCAGTCAAACGCTTTAGAGCGGAACGGCCCAAGTCAGCCTGAAAACAGAAGCTTACGCGCTGTTCATCGTGGATGCCAAAACGGCACTATGTGCGCGCAAATGGGATGCGTCTCGGGCTCCTCCTGGTTTGACCTTTATTTGCAATGATTGCTACACTCGAAAGCGTAGCTTCCTGCGCGGATTCCAGCAGTGAGTTGCGGCCGCCCTTCCAGCAAGCCGTTGCCTGCCGGGTGTTTCCCAAGGAGACCCTAAGCCTTATACCCGAGGCAAGTCATCGGGCGTGAGGCCGTCGCTTTGGAAACGGCAACCGGCAAGTCACCGAGCGCGGCGACGGGAACCTGGGCTTTTGGCGCCTCAGGCTGCGATTCACCGCGGCGGGCGCACAAGCCACAGTGCAGCGGCCAGATCTACCGCTGGACGACCTGAATCCCGGAGCTTGCAGTAATGGCAAACGTCCTCAATCCCGAAACCGAGAGCATAACCCTGAACACCGAACTCGAAATCCCAACGCTAGAGCCTGCGACCGAGCTGGAGACCCTGCAAAGTCTTGACCAGCCGTCGTACGAGTCCACGTCCAACCCCGAGACAGCCCAAGCCGTAGAACTACCTGAGCTGGACGCCGATACCCAACCAACCAAGTCCGTTGAGCCAGTTGCCGAGGCTGCACCTGAGAGTGCGCCCGAGGCCGTGGCTGCGGCAACCCAGTCTGAACCCGTGACAGCGGTAACCGAGTCCGAGCCAGTGACACCAGCAGCTCAGCCTGAACACGTGGCAGCCGCGGAGTCCATGGACGATTTCTCAGCCGCCCTCGAAGCCTTTGAGCGAGAGCAGGCCGCTGAAGCCGCGGCCGTTGAAGCCCATGGCGACAAGCTAGTGCAAGGCACGGTCATCAAGCAGACTGAGAAGTATCTGGTGGTCGACGTAGGCCTGAAAAGCGAGGGCCTTGTGCCTCTCGAGCAGGTGGTTGACCACACCGGCGCAGTCAAGTTCCAGCCCGGCGATGTGATTGACGTGGTGATCGAGCGCGAGGAGTCCGAAGGCGGCTATCTCGTTAGCTACGACAAGGCCCAGCGCCTGCGCGTATGGGACACGATTGAGAAGGCCGCAGCCGAAAAGACTCCCGTTACGGGAACGGTTGTTAGCCGTGTCAAGGGCGGGCTTACCGTCGACATCGGCATCAAGGCATTCCTGCCCGGCTCGCAGCTTGAGATTCGCCCGGTGCGCAATCTCGATGGCTACCTCGGCCAGCAGATCGAAGTCCGCGTAATCAAGCTCAACAAAAAGCGCGGCAATGTGGTGGTCAGCCGCAAAGAAATCCTGGAGGAAGAGCTCAACAGCAAGCGCTCGACCACCATGGAGCATCTCTACGAGGGCGCGGTGCTTACCGGCACGGTCAAGAACCTCACCGACTACGGTGCGTTCGTCGACCTCGGCGGAATCGATGGACTGCTGCACATTACCGACATGAGCTGGGGACGCCTCACACATCCCCGCGACCTGGTCAACGTCGCCGACGAGATCCAGGTAAAGGTGCTCAAGTTCGACAAAGACAAGCAGCGCGTCTCGCTTGGCTTCAAGCAGCTCACGCCCGATCCGTGGCTCGACGCTACTGAGCGTTATCCCGTCGGCGCACGGGTTCACGGCCGCGTTCTGTCGGTTACCGACTACGGCGCGTTCGTTGAGCTTGAGCAGGGCATCGAGGGCCTGGTTCACCTCTCTGAGATGACCTGGTCCAAGCGCCTCAAGCACCCCTCCAAGCTGGTCAAGCCGGGCGACGAGGTCGATACTGTGGTTCTCAGCGTCAACCCCTCCGACCGGCGCATTTCGCTGGGCATGAAGCAGCTTCTCGAGAACCCCTGGGAAAACCTCAGCGAGCGTTATCCCGCCGGCGCCATCGTCGAGGGCCGCGTTCGCAACCTCACCGACTTCGGCGCATTCATCGAGATCGAGGATGGCATCGATGGCCTGGTACACGTCTCAAACCTGAGCTGGACCAAGCGCGTCAAGCACCCCTCTGAAATCGTGAAGAAGGGCGAAAAGGTGAAGGCAGTCGTTCTCGGCGTCGAGCCGCAGAATCGCCGCCTCTCCCTGGGCATCAAGCAGCTCCAACCCGATGTATGGGAGAGCTTCTTTGCCACCCATCGCGTGGGCGATCTGGTGCACGGCAAAGTTCTGCGCACCGCGCAGTTCGGCGCCTTCGTCGAAATTGCCGACGGTGTCGAGGGTCTGTGCCACATCTCCGAGGCCGGCGACGATGGTGATCACTCTAAGCTCGAATCGGGCGCGGAGCACGAGTTCAAGATCATCAAGATCAACGTCGAAGAGAAGAAGGTGGGACTCAGCCTGCGTTCGGTCAGTGGCCACGAAGCCAGCCGCGCACAGGTCGAGCATTACAAGGCAGACACGCACAAGCACCCGGTCTCAAGCTCCACCACCACCCTCGGCGACTTAATCCAGTGGAAGAAGGACAGCGAAAGCGAATAATCGAGCGATCGGTTATCAGCGATCACAAACGCAAAACGGCCACCCGCAAGGGTGGCCGTTTTGCGTAGGGGCCAAATCGGTTTCTACATAGCCGGCTTTCGGGGTTCTAATCCGCAGGATGTTGGCGTCCCACGGCGCCTTTTCCAATGCTGGCCTTCTGGGCGCCCAACTGTTCCTGGGGTAAGTGGATGGTGCTACTCTGTGGGCAATGGAACCACAGCACTATCGGTATTATGAGACGCTACGGGTATTTCTCGCCTGCCCGGGCGACCTCGTGGCCGAACGGTCCCGCTTTCCCCGCATCCTCGAAACGGTAAACGTGTTGCGGGCGCATAGCATGGGTTTTCATTTGGAGGCAGTTGGATGGGAGAGAGTCATTCCGTCGTTCGGAAGGGCAGGTGGCCCGGCCATCAGAATCGAGTTGAGCCGCAAGAAGCTGTGCCCCGTTCATCGCAGTCTCATCGCGATGAGCGGGCGGGTGCCTGACCACGATCCACCAGAATCTGTACCGACAAACGCCCCGCCCGCGCCAACTTGCCAACCTGCCAACCCGCCAA
>Ga0182012_10003846_pt1 | contig 15822 bp, 12 predicted proteins | sample 612S2SmetaG_FD_120486 | JGI IMG/M metagenome (GOLD analysis project Ga0182012, IMG submission 120486) | Permafrost microbial communities from Stordalen Mire, Sweden - 612S2S metaG | ecosystem: Environmental > Terrestrial > Soil > Wetlands > Permafrost | place: Sweden: Stordalen | collected...
AACGCCAGCAGGTTCGACCGCGACACCGTACAGATTTCGACGGTCGCCTCGGTCGTGAACGCTTATCTTCAGGTGCTGGCGGACCAGGATCGGTTGCGCATCGCCAATCAGAACGTCGTTCTGGCTTCCAAAGTGTACGACGCCATTAAGGCGCGGTTCAACCTCGGCACGGCGACGGTGTTGGATGCCGCTCAACAAGAAACGGTTCTGGAGCAGCAACGCGCCACCATCCCGACGCTTGTGCGGGATTTGGAGCAAACGAAAAACATATTGGCCGTAATTCGGGGCCGGGCGCCGGAAAGCATCAACATAAAGGGCGGCGCTTTGACGGAGCTTCGTTTCCCGCGCCTTCCGCCGGGCTTGCCTTCCGAGGTGCTGTTACGCCGGCCCGATGTCGCCGAGGCGGAGGCCAAGCTGGCCTCGCAGGAGTTCTCGGTCTTGCAGGCGCGCGCCGCCTTTTTCCCGTCGTTCACCTTGACGGGCCAGTACGGCGTGGAAAGCGTCGTGTTCAGGAATCTTCTTAGTCCCCAGGCGATCGCATGGCAATTGGCCGCCAACGCCGCTCAGCCGTTGTTCGACGGATATCAGTTGCAGGGCCAATACGAGTTGCAGAAAGGGAGCTATTCGGAACTCTCCGCCCTCTATCATAAGCAGATCCTCACAGCTCTTTCGGATGTGGAGAACGCTCTGATCGCGGTAAGGGAAACAGAGCGCGGTCTGCGTTCGGAGACGCTGGCCACCGACTCGGCGCGGCGCGCCTATCTGGCGGCGGCAGCCCGGCTGGCCGAAGGGACGATCGACATCGTGACGCTCGCGACGGTGGAAATAGCCTATTTCCAGAATCAGGATCTTCTGGTGCAGGCGCGCTTCGCTTATCTCCAAGCGGCTGTCTCGCTGTACCAAGCGGTGGGCGGCGGCTGGTCGCCAACGACGCGCGAGGTCGAAATCGCGCGCGCCAATGAATCATACGAAGCCAACAAAGGCCCATGGCCGTGAGCCGCCGCGATCCATCCTTAAACGGCGCTGGCGCGTTTGACTAGTTAGGTTTCACATGTTCCAGAGCGGCTAAAAACATCAGCAAGGTCGCCGACGTCTCCGCCAAGAGATTCCGTCGTCCGCTGGCCAGCTGTTTAGGCTTATGTGCACATACAAGAGAAGCTCAAGGATATGAAAAAACTCTGTTTGTCGATGATCGTCAAGAATGAGATGGTCAATTTGGAACGGTGCCTCTCGTCGGTCGCCGATCATATTGATTGCTGGGTGATAGGGGACACGGGCTCCGCCGACGGCACGCAGGATTTCATCCGGGCTTTCTTCGCTAAGCGCGGCCTGCCCGGAGAACTGCACAGCTTTCCATTCGTCAACTTCGAGCAAGCGCGCAATGACGCGCTTCGGCGCGCGTATGACAGCGAACTGGAGTTCGATTATTTGCTGCTCGCCGACGCCGACATGGAATTGGTGGTGGAAGACCTTGGCTTTCGCGCCAAGTTGGAGGGCCCCGGCTATCAGCTGATGCAACGCGCCGGCTCCGGGCTTGTCTATTGGAACGCCCGTCTCGTCCGTCGGGATGTAGGGGCATGGTATCGCGGCGTCACGCACGAATATTTGGATGTGCCCGGCGGAGTGACCCGGTTGACGGGGCTTTGGTACAAGGATCACGCCACCGGCGCGAATCGCGTGGACAAGTTTGAGCGGGACATTCGCCTGCTGAAGGAGGCGCTGAAGCTTGATCCAGGCAACGTCAGATATCACTTCTATCTCGCGCAATCCTACCGGGACGCCGGCCGCAAGCGGGAAGCGGCCGACGCTTACGCCCAGCGCGCCGACATGGGCGGCTGGGACGAAGAGGTTTGGGTCGCCCGCCGCCAACTGGCGCTCTGCCTGCGCGATTTAGGAGACGAGAACGGTTTTCGGCAGGCGGCGCTGGCCGCTTTCAATCTGAGGCCGCAACGCGCGGAGCCATTGTACGATCTTGCGCATCATTACAGGATAAAGGGTTGGAACGACGTCAGCACGCTGTTTTCCGAGCGCGGCGTGGAGATCGCTATTCCGAAGGATGACATACTGTTCGTCGAGGAATGGATTTACAGATACGGTTTGCGCGAGGAATTCTCGATTTCGGCCAATTACGCGCGCGATGCGGATCGGAAAGACCGAGGATTCGCGGCTTGTGAATGGCTCGCGCTCAACCGAGACATTCCCGCGGGCACGCGCGAACTCGCATTTTCCAATCTTCAATATTACGTCCAGCCCGTAAATCAGCTGCTTCCGTCCTTCGCGACACGCCAGTTGGAGTTCACGCCGCCCGAAGGCTTCAAGTTGTTGAACCCATCCGTTGCACGGCGCGGGAAGGACATCTTCGTTTGTCAGCGGGCCATCAACTACGGAATATCCGAAGACGGTTCGACATACTCGACAGCGAACGGCGAGCCGGTCCAAATGCGCAACTTTCTGCTGCGCTTGGACGAAGCTTTGCGCACGCGGTCATGCGCGGAGATCTTGCTCCCGGAACAAGCGACCGATCAGCGAGACGGCGCTTTGCTCCTCTTGGAGGACTTGCGGCTATTTTGTTGGAAAGACAGCTTGTGGTGCAGCGCGATCGCCCGCGAAGCGTTCCCTCAAGCATTGGGCGATCAGATTCGCGCGCGCATCGAAGACGATGGAACCGGATCCTTTCGGTTCCGCGACTGGCGCCCAATCGAGTTCGAGTCGACGAAAGGCTCGCCGGCGAACTGGATGCCGCTGGTCGAGGGAGATCGGCTCAAATTCATCTACTCCTGCGACCCCACGCGCATATTGGACGAGAACGGGAGCTTGGCGTCGGAAACGATTCCCTCGATCTGGGCCGAACCCTTCAAGGGCGGGGCTCAAGCTATCCCGTTCGACGGCGGCTCGTTGGCGATCATCCAGGAAATGCATTTTCAGCCCGCGGAGTTTTTTCGGCACAGATTCGTTTGGTTCGGCGAGACAGGCGCACTGCGCGCCGTCAGTCGGCCGTTCTACTTCGAGAAGAAATGCTCTGAGCGCGCCGCCGGCTTGGCGTGGAGTTCGGACAACGATCGACTCGTGATCTCCTATGGCATCGGCGGCGCGGAGAGTTGGCTGGCGACAGTCGACGCCGGTGAATTACGGGGCGCGCTGCTGCCCGTCGAACTTCTATTATCGGGCGCGCTGGAGAAACGTGGCGCCGCACAATCCGATTGGCTAAAAGAAGTCGCGGCTGGGCTGAAGCGAAGAAGCGCCGCGCAAGGGGTCGTTCCGGCTACGATAGGCCGCGATCAAAACGCCTGGTCGACAGGATCAGGCACGGCCGAGAAATTCTTGAACTTCGCGCCGTTCCTTCGGGAAGCCGACTCCGTGGAGGACAGGCGGCGACTGTCCTATGAGTTCGACGCGCCGATCACGTCCTTCTTGACCCCTAGCGACATCTCGACGCTGCCGCAAATCCATTGCTTCTATGAAGTGCTTTCCGAGGGCGCGAATCATCAAAGCCTGATTGCCGCGACGACATCAATGTTGGCGGCGGGTCACGCGGTCAAAGTATGGACCTATTCGCCGCGGAAGCTGGAGTTTTTAGGATCACGCGGGGTTCAGATCGCGCCTGCCGAAGATGTCGTGCCTCGAGGCCTGTTCGAGCGGATTCTCTCCCGCTCCGAAATCAGATATTTCAGCGATATTTTCCGCTACGCGGTGCTCTATGAGCACGGCGGCCTCTGGATGGACACCGATGTCGTCCTACTGCGGCCTTTCCCTTTCCGTGGCGACTACTTCTTCAATCTGCAATGGCGCGCTGGCGCGGCGAATGAGCATTTTGTCTGTGGCAATGTCATTTACGCCAAGCAGTTCAGCCGCCACATAAGAACGCTCTATGAGGCCGCGATCGATTTCTTCCTCCGGCCGCGCGAGGGGAAATTCGGGGATGTCGGACCCAAGCTGTTGTCGGACTATGTGGCCTCGGTCGAGGGCGCCGAACTCCGCAAATGGGTCTTCAGTCCCATGTTCTTCAATTCGATCGATTGGACCGAGACGGATCAGTTCGATCGACCCATCGGCGAGGTGGCGCCCTATCTGAACGACGAGCGCGTTTTCGGCGTGCATCTATGGAACGCCAAGACCAATCAGCATAACCGCGAAGGCGACTCGCTGATTTCGCGCCTATCGGATCCGCCCGACCGCTTCCCGCCTCTCGCCAGCCTCGCTGATCGCTATGACACCGATAAGAATCGGCGCGCGGGCAACCGTCACTTCTACGCCAGAATTTTCGATCGCTTGCTTTCGAGCCGACGCTTTTCGTTGCGGCGGCTGCTGGAAATCGGACTCTGCCGTGGCCTTTCGCGGGACAGCTCCGCGGAGACGTCGCCAATTGGCCTTTGGCGGAGTTACTTTCCATTCGGCCATGTGATCGGCGTCGACCGGGACAATTTTTCGAGGTTTGATAGCGAGAGGTTTACGTCCTTCGCGTGCGATCAGTCGAAGAAGGAAGAACTGCGCGCCATCGCGGCGAAACTTGGACCGGCCTCATTGGATGTCGTCATTGACGACGGAAGTCACGCCTCCTTTGATCAGCAACTCACGCTGCTGGAATTCTTCCCGCTGTTGGAGAAGGGCGGATGGTATTTCATCCAAGCTCTGGATTGGCAACCGCCCGGCGAGGACAACGAGAGGATCGCGCTAACAAAAACGTTGCTTCGAGAAATCCAACAGCACGGTTCGACACGATCCGCCGACCCGTTGGGGCTCAGCGCGCTCGCCGACGAAATGCAGGAAATCCTGTTTTTTGACAGCCATTATGAATTGGAGCGCTCAAATCTGCTCAGCGGCCTTGTCGCTATTCGCAAACGCGGGGGAAGCGGGTTTGTCAATTGAATGAGATGACATTCGGACAGGGGGTACTCGTAGCAAAATGGGAGGCTGTCATTGAAGGTCGCGGTTTATAGCATCGCGTTGAACGAGGGCGCCCATGCGGAGCGCTGGGCGAACTCGGCGGCCGACGCCGATTATCGGATTGTCGCGGACACCGGAAGCACGGACGACACTGTCGAACGATTGACGCAGGCTGGCGTGACCGTTTTTCGAATCGGGATTCGGCCATGGCGATTCGACGATGCACGCAACGCTGCAATGGCGCTTATACCATCCGATACCGACATTTGCCTGACGATGGATATGGATGAGTATCTCGCTCCCGACTGGCGGCCAAAGCTGGAGGCGACATGGACTCCCGAGACGACAGCGGTTTGGTGCCGCAAGGTATTGAAATACAGCGTCGAGGATACGGCGGCGCTAAGTTCGTTTTCGGTGAAAAACTTCCACGGTAGGTGGGGATACCGTTTCAAGCGGCCGGTTCATGAGGCCTTGTCATACGCCGGCGAAAGTGAGGTGACGCGCGACTGCGCCGATATCGTAATCTACCATGTGCAGGATCACGACAAGTCGACGCGTAAGCAATATCTGCCGTTGATGGCGTTAGCGCAGAAGGAGGATCCGAACGACGCTCAAATCTGTTTTTGGCTCGGCCGAGAATACATGTGGGCGAACCAGAACGATCAAGCCATCGGCATGTTCGAGAAATATCTCGCTCTGCCCTCCAGCACATGGCCCGAGGAGCGTTCGGAGGCGATGAGATATCTCGCCAGGCTAAATCGCGACGAGAAGAAGATGTACTGGCTCGACCGGGCGCGGGTCGAAGCCCCCCACCGGCGCGAAATCTGGCTCGATATAGCCGAAGAGTTGCACGGTCAGGGCGACTGGGCGAACCTCTTCTGGGCTTGCGTCAACGGGATCGAGAAGACCCGGCGCACCGGCAGCTATCTCGACGACGGCCATTGCTGGGGGTTTCGCCTATACGATCTGGGCGCCGTCGCCGCGTGGCGGCTCAACGTGCTCGATCGCGCAATGGAGTGGGGAGAAAAGGCTTTGGCGCTGGCCCCAGCCGAGCAACAGGCGCGGCTGCGAAGCAATCTCGAGGTCTTCGCAAATCAACGCGCGACAATGGAAGTGGAAAAATGATTGACGCCGTCACGGATACTCCCGCCCGCGTGTTCACGGCGTTCGGCACGGTCCTTTATGTCGATCCCGTCTCTCGCGAGTTACGGCACGGGCCAGTGGACAGCAGCCCCGCCAACGCATTCTTTGTGCTCGATCGCAATCTCATGGGCGCCTATCCAAGGGGCCGCCTGACCTACGATGCGGCGAACGGGCGCGAGCCGATCCGTTGCGAGGCGGACCGGGGCTATTCTCCTCCGAAGACGGATTGCGACGGTGTGAAGGAGACCGTGCTCGATCTCATTGCTCTCGAGCGCGGCCTCATCGCGTTCCGGTCGGGAGACCTGTTCTTGTCGGCGGTTCCGGACGGACGGATAACGCTTGCGGCGCCCGCTTGCCGCACATGGGAACTCTTCCTGGCCTCCGAAAGCTGGTGCGGCCTCGCGGTCGAGGGCGGCCCGCAAGGCTGGAACAAGCAAGAGCAGCGCTTCAACCGAAGAGACATTAAGAGCTACATTGTCCACCCGCTCATCAGGGTCGCCACGAATCTGACGCCGAAAGCCAAAAAGGTGCTCGTCTACGGCTACACGAAGTGGTCTCATGGGCGCGTTTATTATGATCTTTGTAGATATCTTCACGAATATGGTTACATTGTCGATATATTAGACTGGCAGGTGAATCATAGGGACTATTTTCAAAAGTTTGGTCGATATTACGATGTTTTTATGACCGCGCTCGACGGCGTGCACCTGCTGGTCGATGAATATTGCGTTCCGTATGAAAAAATCATCGCCGTGTCTCATTCGGAGTTCGATATTCGGATGCTGATTGAGAAAAAGGGCATCGAGGTGTTCGAGAAGTTCGCAAGTTACGGTGTGGTGAGCGAATTTCTCTACTGTGCGTCAATAACGCGCGGCGTGAAAAGAATCCCGATGGTGGTGTCGATCGCAGTGGATTATTCCGAGTTCCATAGCGATGTTTCCGAGCGACTGGCTGCGGTCGGATACGCTTCATCCCTCGCCGTCGAGACCTTCGGGGTCGAATGGAAACGCGGCGCATTGGCGGAGGCGTCGGCAAAAGCGGCAGGCTTGCCTTTCAAGGTGGCGGGTTGGACCGGCGAACAGATATCCTTTCACGACATGCCGGACTTCTATCGCGAGGTGGGCGCTGTCTTGGTGACCTCCATTACCGAGTCTGGCCCGCTGCCTGTTATTGAAGCGGCTGCCGCCGGTCGACTCGTCATAGGCACGCCGGTTGGCCATTTTCCCCGCAAAGCTTATGAAGGCGCGGGCATCTTGGCGCCGATTGAGCCAGAAAAATTCAAAGCGTTTGCTGCGGATACGCTATTGTATTACAAGGATAATCCAAGAGAATATGTTCGCAAATGCCGCTCAATTCAGGACGCCGCGCGCAAGTTCGATTGGCAATATTCAATCGAGGAGTGGATTGACTTGATAGAAGCGGGAGCCACCGATAGTACGGCGAAGGAGCAGGACAAGGCCGATCACGGCACGACCACCGCTCGCGTCGCGCGCGCTAAGGCCATTTCCGAGGGGCAAAGCCCCCTTATGGCGCAGCCTCATGTGATAAATCTTGACCGGAGCGTTGACCGAATGACGAAGTTCAGGCAGCGCAACCCTTTTTTGGATTTCATCCGCGTTTCAGCGGTTGACGGCTCGCTTGTGGATCGAGAGCAATTGGTGAAGGACGGGATTATAAGTGAGGATGTCCTTTACGCGCCGGGATCCTTGGGTTGCGCTCTTTCACATGTGGGGCTGTGGAAAAAAGCGGTCGAGCAAAACAAAATTGTGACCATTTTCGAAGATGATGCAATTTGTTCGTTGTTCTTCAACGAAGAATCGGAAAAAATCCTCTCAATTTTGCCTGAGGATTGGGATATTGTTCAATGGGGAGCGAACTTCCACCCTCTGTTTATGTGGTTGGATTTTGAATTTTCAAAGGCCAAGCTTGAGTTTTACGATCGTTCCTATTCCAAGGATACACTCGCCTTTCAACGTACTAGGTATTCCCCCTCGCCAGTGCGTATTGCACATTCGTTTGGGCTCATGGCTTATTCGGTGTCGCCAAAGGGCGCGCGCGCGTTGATTGAATATTGTCTCCCACTGAAAAACCGCGTTATAGCCTTTCCTGGAACAGGGGTGGCGATTAAAGACACCGGTATAGACTGCCCCATGTGCGGGGCCTACGGCTCCATGCAAGCTTTCACCTGCCTGCCGCCCTTGGTCGTTCACGATGACGAGCAGACCTCGGATCGTATCGAAGCGGGTGGTTGATTTCGCCTGAACTCAGGCAGCGGTTGGGGTGAAATCAGAAGGCCTCATGCCCATGACCCTCGACAAAGTCCCAAGCAATCAGATGCCTAGCTCTGGCTTACCTGAGGCCGTTGCTATGATAGAGCGTGAGGCCGCCTCGCATTGGGTCGACGTGCGCGACCTCCCCGAGCTAAAAGAGGCACGCGATGGCGGCGAACTCCTTTAACCTATGGCGCGAGGTGCGCGCGTGCTGGCGGGGCGACTGGCGGTTATCGAAGCGGGCGCGGCCGGTCGACTCGTCATAGGCACGCCGGTCGGCCATTTTCCCCGCAAAGCTTATGAAGGCGGAGGAATTCTTGCCCCGATCGAAAGAGAGAAGTTCGTCGCATTCGTCGCCGCCACGTTGTCCTATTACAAGGAAAATCCAAGGGAATACCGGGTCAAGCGCCTGGCGATTCAACAGGCCGCGCGCAAGTTCGATTGGCAGCATTCCATTCAGGAGTGGATTGACCAGATCGAAGCCGGCGCGCGGGGGGCGGAAGGGCGTCACACTACCTCATCGGCGAGAATCGAATGCGTTGCGCCCCAAGGCCGAGATGTCAATGTGCGTGCAAAAAACGCCTGGTTCACGAATGGCGAGCGTCCTAGGCAAATTTAGGCTAAGGAGAAGACCGTGAGCAAGCACATCCTGTTATTATTGCACCCGAGAACAATCGGTTATCTCGATAATTTGACAACAATGTTTAAGGCAGGACTAGAAGATCTCGGATTTATTACACAGATCTCGTATGAAATTCCCGCCGGTTTCAATGGAAGGGCGCTTATCGTAGGTTCCGGGCATTTATTTAGTGAATCTGAGTTGAGCAGACTATCGAATGATTCGATCGTCTTTAACACCGAAAACTCTAGATCACACTGGATAACCGATGAATATAGACGTGTACTTAATAGGTTTGTAGCGTGGGACTACAGTGAGGAAAATGCCGCCGACCTATCCAAACAGGTGGGTCGTGAAATTTATTATCTCAAGATGTTCTATGTTGAAGAACAAACACGAATTGTGCATTCCGCAGAGAAGAATATAGATGTATTATTTTATGGTGAAGTACATGATCGGCGTCTTAAAGTTCTTGATGGCCTGCGGAACCGGGGGCTCGCTGTTGAGTTTGTGCGCGGGGTTTTCGGAGCAGATCTGGATGAGCTTATATCTAGGTCTAAAGTTGTTCTGAATATGCATTATTTCGAACCAGGGCGACTCGAGATGATAAGAATCTTTGATCTACTGGCTAATAGAGTAGCTGTTGTTAGTGAATTGAATGCTGATGAGCGAATCAATCCAGACCTGAAAGATGCCATTGTGGCTGCTCCGTACGACCAACTTATCGACGTTACGGAATCGCTCGTTCGCACCACTGGTAGGGTGGAAAGCGTTGCCGCAGCAGGATTCGAGGTCTTCCGCAAACGCGAAGCAAAAGAGATATTGGGAGACGCTATGGCTTGGAGCGCGCAGCCGCGCTTGCCGAAGCACGTAATCGTCGGAAGCGGCAAATCGTATGATCAAGGTAAGCTAAATATAGACGTGAACGAAAAATGGCATCCCGATATTGTTGCCAGCATATCTGATGTATGCTTGCTAGATCGTGAATTTAGCTCACGTCGATTCGGTAATGTTAGGCTGACTAGTAACTTATTTTATAGTATTTCAGCATCACATGTACTTGAGCATATCGAAGACATAGTTACGGCTATGACAAACTGTATTACGTTACTTGCGCCTGACGGGTTGTTTTACATTTCAGTTCCATACGAACTTTCTTACGGGGCGTGGCAGGATCCAACGCATGTGCGCGCCATGAATGAAAGGAGCTGGCTTTATTATTGCGAGTGGTATTGGTACATCGGCTGGACCGAGGCTAGATTCGACCTCGTAAAGTTGAGCTACACTTATAGCGCTTTGGGCAACGAACTCGCGGCCCGCGGACTCTCACATGAAGAAATTCTGCGGACTCCACGCGCTGTGGACGAGATGCACGCTGTCCTTAAGAAGCGTGTTTTGACAGAGCCCGAGCGCTCCTACGGGGAAACCGTTCGAGGGGACGCACGCGCCTAGATGTTTGATCCCGGGGTTTGATGGTGCAATCTTGTCCAGTGAATGGAAGGATGCGCTATGGGCCAGGTTCTCCACGGGAGCGCCCGCACGACAGAGGCGGTGCGTCGAGCGATACAGCATAGTCAAGAGAGCCTGAGGGCCTCTCGCAAAGCGACACGGCGGCAATCAGAAGACGATCGCCAAAGAGCTATGCGGGAAAGTGGGTGATGACGGCGTGAGGAAGGCGGCGTAACGGGGTTGGTGTCGAGCCGACCCGAACCTCCCGAAGGAGCGCTACGCCATGTCCGAGGATAAAGTTGTTCCCTTAAATAAACGCCGTCGGCCCAGACATACACATAGCGCCGAGCCGACAAATCACGCTTTTGCCAGAGCTTATATTCGTCTTCCCATTCCCCCTTCAGCCGCGCGATCACGGCGGGCGAAAGATTGGGCGCGTCCTTGCCAAGCAAGGCCGTCAGCACTTCCTGAAAATCGCCGCTCGAGATTCCGCGCAGGTAAAGCGCCGGCAAAAGAACATCGAGGCTTTTCGTGCGCCCTGCCCATTTCGGCAGGATCGACGACGAATAGCGGATGCGCTCCTTTGCGCTCGAAGCCCCGCGATCCCGCGCCTTGGGCTTTTCCACCTCGACTGGCCCAATTCCTGTCTGGATCGGACGAACCGGATCATGTCCGTGCCGAACGACGCGCTGGCGACCGTCCGGCAGCTTCAGATCGCCGTGCGAGCAAAGGAAGGGCCGAGAACTCGGCCTCCACCGCTTGCTCGATCAACCGCTTCGCGCCCGACGAGCGCGGCATTGGCGGCGTCCCGGCTCACGTTTCCGAAAATAGCGCGGACCTGACGACGAGCGACTATCAGCGGAACCCCCGCGCTTAGCCGAGGGGCGGCGTGGGGCGGGGCGGTGTGACTATTGCTCTATGAAACACTTTAAAGATAATGTATTTTTCCCTAATTTTTTGGGCTTGACCGATCTACTTCGGCATGAAAACGTAATTGATGTATATAGACGAATCGCGTCTCCGGCTTTCGTGTGACTAAACATATCGTCGCAAGGATAAAAGCGCGTCGCTCCCCTGACTGCGCACTGATATTTCAATTACACTTGTTTGAGCAACGTTTCGTGAGGTGACCGTAAACTCAAAGGAACCGGTTCATGAATGCATGCGATAACATACGACAACGACAAGCCCCGGTTCTGAGACATAACGTTAGCCTGGCGAACTGTTCACGAAAGAAATCTCCACGCGAAAGAAAGGCGCTTGCGATTGCGGCGGCGATCACCTTGATTTCTTCCGCCACGGCGTTCGGCGCGGATGATACGGCGGAGCAAATTCGACTGTTGAAGGCGCGCTTGGATGCGACCGACGCGGAGGTTCGCTCCCTCAGGACGCAATTGAAGAAATACGAGGGAAAGAGCGCAAAGACGGAACGGGAATTAAAAGAGGTCAGCAGGCGGACGCCGGCTAAAAAAACGCGGTCCGCCGGCGCGCGAACTGGAGGATCCGATAAGGCCGCCACCACTCCGCCTCTGCCATTCTTCATCTCCGTATCCCGCAGGCTCAAAATCGAATCGGCCGACAAAACGACCAGCTTCAAGATTGGTGGGCGGCTGTATGTGGATGGCGGCGTCTCAAGCATGCCGGAGACAGGTTACTCTAGCTTGGCTAACATCCGTCAGGCGCGTCTCGAGGTCGAAGGCAGAGTGTTCAGCTATTGGCAGTATAGGTTTCAATATGAGTTCGCGGCGGGCAACACCGCGACGGTCGGCGCGCTTGGCGGAGTAAGAGACGCCTTTATCGCCTATACCTATTTCAATCCCATCACATTCCAGGTCGGGCAAATGTTCGAGCCGTTCGGCCTTGAGGCGTCGAAATCGACGAAATACACGGATTTCATGGAGAAAGCCCTGCCAACGGAGGCTTTTGGACCGGGCCACCATGTCGGCGCCGCGGTGCTCGCGACGGGCGACAATTGGAGCTCCAAGGCAGGCGTCTTCAGCACCAGTACGCTGGACAACTCTCTGACGCCCGCGCAAGGAACGCAGGTTCCTTATTGGGTTCCCTCGAAAGCCGGGTGGGCGGCGACCGGCGGCAGCCAATATTTCGATATCGCGGGACGCGCGACTTACGCCCCGATCAAGGAAGAAGATCGCCTGCTGCATCTGGGCGTTTCGGGACGTTACCATCGACCCAACGACTCAACGGGAAACAACGACAACAGGGTCATGCTGCTAGGCAGCAACACCCAGGACGAATCCAACGTGCTAAAGGAAAACCTGCTCGGCACGCCCGATCTCTCGTGCGGCCTGGTGGGGGTGCTCGGCAATCCGGCAGTCGCCGGCAAATGCGTGCGCGATGTTCTCACCTATGGCCTGGAAGCCATGGGCTCTTATGGTCCGGTTTCGGTTCAGGGCGAATACTTCGGCTCCCATTACGACCGTGACGCGGGATCTGTTTTGGAGGCCAGCACGCTCGGCTATTACGCGCCGGGCGGCTCTTCGCTCGACTTCAACGGCTATTATGTTTACGGCACTTGGTATCTGACCGGCGAGTCGCGCGCGGCGGCCTATAAAGTCAACGCCCTCAATCCCGCCAATTTCGGTCAGATCAAGATCCTTAATCCGCTGAGCAAAGGGGGGCTTGGCGCTTGGGAGCTTGGCCTGCGGTTTAGCGCGCTCAATCTCAACAACGGTCCCTATACGGGAACCAATTTCGTCAACCTGATCGCCTTGGCGCCTAACCAGGCGACGAGGACTTACGTGGCGAATTCAAGTGTCCTTGGCGGGCGCGAAGAGGATATGACCCTTGGCATGAATTGGTATCCCGAAGTGGGATTTCGCGTCATGGCCAATTGGACGAGATCGATGCTGGTGAGCGCGCCCTGGAATCGCGCTTATCTCAACGGCGCCCATCCGAATACATTCTTGGTGCGAACCCAAGTTGACTGGTGAGATAATAGACCTAAATCAAATACGGGCGAACATGCGAAAATCGAATAGTCAGCAGGCTCGCTTGCAAGGGGACATCTCGTGCCGAAAAGATATTTCACGTTAGTCATCCTTTTCGGGGTCCTGGGCGCTTCGGTCGTGGGGCAGGCGGCTGTAGCACAACCGTCACATCATCATCGCCATAAGCATTGGAGCCATCACAGCCATGCATGGAGCGCCCGGCGCGAGGGCGGCGCGGCTGTTGCCGCTCCATCCCCGCGGAGCGAGGCCCCACCTCCCGGTCCAGTTTCGCCCGCGGAAAACCAACCACCGCCTCCTGGGCCCGGTGAAGTTGACTTTGGCGACTGACTTTTGGCGATACGATCGCTGGTTATGGAGGGGCCTCCTCGTCGCGCTTCCCCCGTTAAGGCATCTCCCGCATTTGGCCTAGCATTCTTGGCCTGCTAGCTACGGACATTCAGGTCTTTTAGGGCTGAAGCGATCGCGCAAGCTATTTGGCGGCTAACGGAAGTGAGCGGCAGTCTCATAGTCGGGCTAAACCAGGGATGCGCCAATGAGAGAGCGTATTTGACCGGAGCTGGGTTCGTCTCCAGTTGAAGCGCCGCCACCAGCGGCTTCAACCTTGTCTGAATTGACTTCGCGCGGTTCCAATCTCCCGCGGCGCATGCTTGCTGCATGTGCGCCCACAGCCTCGGAACGACATTGGCCACGACTGACACCGAGCATGTCCCGCCGGCCATCCGGAACAAAAGGCTGGCGGAATCGTCCCCGGACCACCGGATGAAATTGGGGGCCGACGAGAGCGAATGAGCCGAGAAGCGAGAGAGATCGCAAGTCACGTCTTCAACGCCCACGATATTTGGCGTCGCCGCCAGCTTCGCCAGCGTTTCCGAGCGAATTTCCATGCAGGTCCTCGACGGATCGTTTTCGAGGATAAGAGGAATGCCGACCGAATTGGCGACCTCGCGAAAATGCCTGTAAAGCCCCTCCTGATTGGGCTTGTTGTAATAGGGCGTCACGATGAGAGCCGCCGTCGCCCCGGCTGCCTCCGCCGCCTGCGTCAGCGCGATGGTCTCTCGCGTGCAGTTCGTTCCGGTCGCCGCGACAATCGGAACGCGGCGCGACGCCGTTTCGACCGCGATCTCGATCAGGCGTCGCCGCTCCTCTGGAGAAAGCGTCGGCGCCTCACCCGTGACGCCGCCAACGACCAAGCCTTCGCTTCCCTGCTCGATTTGCCAGGCGACGAGATCGGCGAACGCCTTCTCGGCGAGGTTGTCATGTTCGAAAGGCGTCGCCAGCGCCGTCAGCGATCTCGGGAAGCTCAGCGTCCTCTTGGAAAAGGTCATCTCGCTTATGTCCGCCGCCGGCCAAAGCGAACCCCTGGCGGCGGAGCGATGCGGCCAATCGGAACGCGGCCGCGACGGCGCGATTGATGGAGGCATTTGCATTGAACTAACTCCAAAGCCTCAACGGTTCATTCGAACACCGCACGGCGTCCGTCCGTCGCCCCGACTCGAAAGCCGCGTAGTTCAAAGCGGCTTGCCGATTGACGAAAATTCCTCCTCCGCGGCCATGGCTCTCCACGACAATCCAACGGCCCGTTTCATCTTGCCCAACGATGAATTGCAAACCTGTATCCCAGTTGGGAGTGTTCCAAGCTTCGTCGACATTCGAGGAAATGGACATTTTCACGCCTGTGGTGACGCGATCCGGTGTGTGGACCGCGGCGAGGATTTACCGCCGATGGGCGTAAGGGCGCGATGCGGAAAAAGCCTCGCGACATAAAGTTTTCGTAAACCCATTCGGGCGTTCGCCCACATCTATATCATTGGATTTACCTAATTAAGCGAACAATGTCAGGCTTCTTCGTCACAACAAGCGATCGGTGTCTATAATACAATTTGCTCGACTGTCATCTACCCGATTTGCGTGAACGGCCGGCGCGATTAGACGTTCGAATGGTCGCGCCCTGCGCGGGCAATTATGCACTTGACTTAGCAATGCGGCTAAGGTAGGGTTTTCTCACTGGAGAGAACCAATGACCGACCTTACCGCCCGCCATTTTCACGATGAAGACGCCGCCCGCGAGCATATCGAAGCCTCGCGTTGGACAAACGGCGTCGTTTGCCCGCATTGCGGATCGCTGAACGTTCGCCGCATGGGTGGGAAGACACAGGCCGGCATGTTCCTTTGCAACGATTGCCGCGACAAGTTCACTTGCCGCACCGGCACGGTTATGGAGCGCTCGCACATTCCACTGCATAAGTGGCTGCTGGCGATCCATCTCATGTGCTCAAGCAAGAAAGGCTATTCGGCGCATCAACTCATGCGCACGCTTGGCCTTGGCTCGTATCGCACGGCGTGGTTCATGGCGCATCGCATTCGCGGTATCCCTCCGCAGTGGGCCGCCTTTTCAAAATCGAGGGAAGTGTGATGCTGCGCAGCTAAGTCGGCTTTATCAGCGAGGCTAGCTGCACAGCATGGGTCGGATGACATTGATCACGGGCGA
>Ga0182012_10003849_pt1 | contig 15819 bp, 10 predicted proteins | sample 612S2SmetaG_FD_120486 | JGI IMG/M metagenome (GOLD analysis project Ga0182012, IMG submission 120486) | Permafrost microbial communities from Stordalen Mire, Sweden - 612S2S metaG | ecosystem: Environmental > Terrestrial > Soil > Wetlands > Permafrost | place: Sweden: Stordalen | collected...
CGGGGACGTGATCCCAGGCTAGATACCAACCAGGCTTGTAAGCCGCGACCTTTGCAGACAAGTCTTCGACGCTATATGAATCGTTGATGGACGGAACGCTCGTGATCAGCGATATCTCGCTGGCGTTGACGCCGAGGATGAGGGGATTCTGCTTCGGGTCGTCTCGGATAGTCCTTCGGATAGCGGTGGCCGCGTTTTGAAGGTCGTAGCTTCGGTGAGTGGCGTAGTTCAATGTCGATAAGGTGTTCGCCACGACAGAAGCAGCCATCACCAGGGCGAGCAGGGCGGCCGCAATTCGCGAGCGCTCGACGAGGTGGGCAAAGGCCAGTACGACGATCAGCACGATGGGGACGAGCATGGCCAGGTAATATCGGGGCGCGTAGTCCTCACCGCGGGTGAAGATGAAGAACCCCTGAGCGAAGAGCGCAATCCAAGAGGCAGCGAAGAGAGGATTGCGCCACAACTCTCTCTTCCATGAAGCGGATAAGACCAAGATTGCAAGAGCTACGGGAAAGAGAGTTCGATCGACCCAGAATCCCTGCTGAAACATTTCGACGAGTGTGGTCCAAGAGCGGGCCCAATCGATATTCTCCATGGCATTGACATCGAAGAAGTATTTGTAGTCGGGGCCATAGCCGAGTTTCGCGACGAGGAGCGCGTAACCCTTGCAGAGTGCAGCGGGAAGGGCGAAGAAAACTCCAACACAGAGCGCGAGCGAAGGTAGCTTTCCGCCCATCGTTCTCCAGGCCAACCAGAAAATGGCGGGGACCAGGAGGGCTGCGGTTGTTTTAGTGAGAATCACACTGCAGAAGAGGAGAGTTATTGCCGGGAGGAGGCCGAATCGCCTTGGAGTGAGAAAGGATGCAAGAAGCAGGGCCAGACAGAATTCAAAGATGACGAGCGGCTCCAAGATCGCGAGGCGGCTGAAGGCATAAGCGAAGGGGCTTGAGGCCAGGATCAGGGCCGCGAAAATGGCGGGGGTGGCGGACTTGAAGCCGCAGGTGCGGCGGACAAGCCAGTAGACGACTCCGATGGTGGCGGTGGAGAGAGTGACATTCAAGGCCCTGGCGGCAACGATACTGACGCCTGTGAAGTGAAAGAGCAAGCCGAGCAAGTAAGGCCAAACCGGCAGCGCAGCAGCAGGGTTGTAGTCGCCGGGAAGATTCCAATGGCCTAGCACAAAGTGGTTAACGGCGCCGCTTGCCCACCAGCCCTCGTCAGTGAACTTGGCCTGATCCTCCATCCATGGAGACCAGTTGGGAAAATCGGCAATGAGCGAAGAGAAGCGCAGGAAGGTGAGAGCAATGACGAGAGCAAGGCAAAAAGCGGCGAGTGAGCGTTTTAACAAGATTGCGGGATCCCGGCGCGACGGTAACTTCTCTTGCTCAACCGAAAACGCTGGTGTCACTTTTTCTTACCTTATACCGCGAGTTCAGGATCGTTCTTGAGCGGCAGTGTGGATAGCCAGAAGGGTTTCGAGCAGGGGCTTGAGGAGCTTGAGGTCGAGGGCGTTGGCGCCGTCGGACTTGGCGTTGGATGGGTCGTCGTGGACTTCGAGAAAGAGTCCGTCGATTCCGGCGGCGACGGCGGCTCGGGCGAGCAGGGGTATGAACTCGGGCTGGCCGCCGCTGACGCCGTGAGCGGCGGAGGGCTGCTGGACGGAGTGGGTTCCGTCAAAGACGACCGGTGCTGTGCGGCGCATGATGGCGAGCGAGCGGTAATCGACTACAAGGTTGTTGTATCCGAAGGAGGCTCCGCGCTCGGTGAGGAATACGCGGGCGTTGCCGGTTGAGCGAACCTTTTCGACGGGGTGGGTCATGTCCCAGGGAGCGACGAACTGGCCTTTTTTGATGTTGACTGCGCGGCCGGTTTTTCCAGCAGCGACAAGCAGGTCAGTCTGGCGACAGAGGAAGGCCGGAATCTGAAGGACGTCGACCGCTTCGGCAACGGTGTCGCAGTGGGCGGGCTCGTGGACGTCGGTGAGGATGGGGAGGCCGGTGTCTTGAGCGAGGCGGCCGAGGATGGCGACGCCCTCTTTGAGGCCGGGGCCGCGAAAGCTTTTTACGCTGGTGCGATTGGCTTTGTCGTAGCTGGCCTTGAAGATGTAAGGAAGGCCGAGGTCGGCGGCGATGCGCTGGATTTGCTGGGCCATACGCCGCACGTGGGCCTCGGACTCGATGACACAGGGGCCGGCGATGAGGAAGAGCTGGCCCGATCCGACGTGGACCGGGCCGATTTCAAAGGAGTTGCTCACGAAGGCGATTCTATCGCGTTGGAGGCGCGACGAGGCCGACTGGGGCAAATCGGGAGAACCTGTAGACAGAAAGTTCATCGGTCTCCCACCCATTCCGCAGAACAGCCGCGGAATGGATGGGGCACAGAGGTCTACAGCAAATCCGAAAATGCTTTAGACAGGGACGCGGTCGGTGGCGTGGCTGCGGGACCACTCCCAGAGGGCGCGTTCGAGGGCGTGGAGGGATGAGTCGCCGGGCAGGTTGGATTGGGCCTGGATGACTCCGCATTCGGCAAGATGACGGAAGAAGCCGAGGAATTTCTCGTAGAAATCGACGTCGTGACGAGAGTGGCCGAGGGCCTCGAGCGAGCGATAGTCAAGGACTGCGTAGCGTTCGGGGTGGATGGTGGAGAGGATAGCCGTCGCGATGGGCAGGTCGATACCGCGGAGGGCGGTGAGGGCGTTGACTGCATCTTTGACGGAGGTTTCGGGGGCCGCAGCGACAGACAGCGCCTTGCGCAAGTTCTCATTGCTGTTGCCAATCAAATAGTGGACGACGCGTTCCGACTTCCAACGAACGATGGTTTCGAGATTGGGCAACGAGTAGTCGCCTTCTCGAATGGCCTGCCCGGCTTCGAATGCCGCTTTTTCAAGTTGGCGTTCACGTTCGCTGGCTTCGTGCCAGTAGTTCTCCGCTAATTGTTGAAGGTCTGCTTCCGAGGGTTGAAGCTCAAAGTACGCCATGGCGATGGATCTTCCTTTCACAAAAACCAGCAAAAGATAGGCCCGGCGCGAGAGCGTTGTCAACACCCTATTGGTACAGGGTACTTAGTGACCAAAGTGGACTGAATGAGTTTAGATCAGGTTGTGAGGTTGGACTGATGGCGGCTGCAAAGTGCGGAGAGCCTAAGATGGCCCAGGCACAATTCAGGGGGACCCAAGAAGCCGACCTGCGAAAAGCAACCGCAGATCCCTCACTGCGTTCGGGGTGACAACGTCTTTTCGTGGAACTGCTTAGAGACTTGTGTTCAGGATGGCAGGGCGGTGGTTTGGGCCGAAGACTCTGTGACCTCGAGCGCGGCCGGGCGGCCTAAACGGTTTTTGTAGCTGGCGATGATGAACTCGCGGAAGAGCGGGTGGGGCTCGAGGGGCTTGGATTTGAACTCGGGGTGGAACTGGCAGCCGAGGAAGTAAGGGTGGCCGGGGATCTCGACGATTTCGACGTAGGTGGCGTCAGGGGTGGTGCCGCTGAGGCGCAGGCCGCCGCCGGTAAGAAGCGCTTCGTATTCGCGGTTGAACTCGTAGCGGTGGCGATGGCGCTCGCTGATCTCGGTGACTCCACCGTAGGCCTTTGCGGCGAGGGAGTCGGGCTGGAGGATGCAAGTCCAGGCACCGAGGCGCATGGTGCCGCCCATCTCTTCGACGCCGAGCAGTTCGCGGAGCTTGTAAATGACGCGATGGGGCGTTGCGGGGTCGAATTCAGAGGAGTTCGCGTCTTTGAGGCCGCAAACGTTGCGGGCGAATTCGATGCAGGCGGTCTGCATGCCGAGGCAAATGCCAAAATAGGGAACCTGCTTCTCGCGGGCGTAGCGGATGGCGTTGAGCATGCCCTCGATGCCACGCTTGCCGAAGCCTCCGGGGACGAGGATACCGTCGAAGCCTTCCAACTGGGCTTCGTAGTCGCGGTCGAGGGGAGTCTTCGATTCGAGGCCCTCAGCTTCAATCCAGGTGACTTTGAGCTTGAGGTTCTGGGAGACCGCGCCGTGAGTGAGGGCTTCCTTGAGGGACTTGTAGCTGTCTTCGTACTCGACGTACTTGCCGACGATGGCGATGTGGACTTCGTCTTTGGGGTTGTAGCAACGGTCGACGAGGGCGGTCCAATCTACGAGGTTGGCAGCCGGTGCTTCTTTGTGGAGGTACTTGAGGATAAGGTCGTCGACGCCTTCACGCGCGAAGCCGAGAGGGACCTCGTAAATAGAAGGGACGTCTTTGGCTGCGATTACGGCGCGCTCTTCCACGTTGCAGAAGGCGGCAATCTTGCCCTTCATCTCGCGGCTGAGGTTGCGGTCGCAGCGGCAGAGCAGGACGTCGGCCTGGATGCCAATGGAGAGCAGTTCTTTGACCGAGTGCTGGGTGGGCTTGGTCTTGAGTTCCTGAGCGGCGGCGATCCAGGGGACGAGGGTGAGATGGACAAAAACGGTGTTCTCGCGTCCAAGTTCCTGACGCATCTGGCGGATCGCTTCGAGGAACGGGAGAGACTCGATGTCGCCGACGGTGCCGCCAATTTCAACGATAGTGACGTCAGCGCCGTTGGATGAGACTTTGCGCATTGCGTTCTTGATCTCGTTGGTAACATGGGGGATAACCTGAACAGTCTTGCCGAGGTAGTCGCCGCGACGCTCCTTGAGGATGATCTGCTCGTAGATACGTCCAGTGGTGAGGTTGTTGTCTCGTGAAAGCGGCGCGTGAGTGAAGCGTTCGTAGTGGCCGAGGTCGAGGTCAGTCTCGGCGCCGTCGTCGGTGACGAACACTTCACCGTGCTGAAAGGGGGACATGGTTCCGGGGTCAACGTTGAGGTAGGGGTCGAACTTCATCATGTTGACGCGGAGACCGCGGCTTTCGAGCAGGCATCCGATCGAAGCCGCGGCAAGGCCCTTGCCTAAACTGGACACAACTCCGCCCGTCACAAAGACGTACTTTGCCGACATCGGTGCAACCTCATTTTTGGATTGTTGGGTTTGGACGTACCTGGTGGGCACAATCAAGTATGGCAGAAGTGCGCGGTGAAAAGAAACAGAAAACTGCCGCAATCTGAGAGGCCGGGTGAGACGTATCACAATCAGCCAGAATTGATTGATTTGAAGGCGAGAAAAGAAGCCGGGAAGTGTTCCACGGGATGGAATGGCGGGATTGAGCTGGGTCACAGATTGTGCGAGACTCAATCCCAATTAGAAGGATTGGTGCCGGAAATTTGGGTGAGGCAACACCCGTCACTCCATCGAACGGACGAAGAATTTCCCCGAGCGACTTCTGTATGGTGGTCAAATAGACGCCATTATGAAGGGTTCAGTGAAAGTGCACTCTGGTTCCGCTGAGGGTAGTAATGATGGTGTTGGGCCACAAAATCGAGGTGCGCAAGACGGACATTACGACCGTGGATGCGGACGCGATCGTGAATGCGGCAAACAGCTCCTTGCTGGGCGGTGGTGGGGTCGATGGGGCCATTCATCGTGCGGCGGGTCCGGAGTTGCTGGCCGAGTGCAGGCTCTTGGGCGGTTGCAAGACGGGGCAGGCGAAGATCACCAGGGGATACAAGCTGCCAGCGCGGTATGTGATTCATACGGTAGGGCCCGTGTGGAACGGCGGCGACCACAACGAGGCGAAGTTGCTGGCAAGCTGCTACAAGAACTGTTTTCTAGTGGCTAAGCAACACGCTTTGAGGTCGATCGCTTTCCCTGCGATCAGTTGTGGGATATATCACTTCCCCGTGGATCAGGCGGTAGAGATTGCAGTGCGAGAGACGCTGTCGGAGTTGGGCGTGAATCCGGCACTCGAGAAGGTGATTTTCTCGTGCTTTGGGGAATCTGTTTATCAGGGGTACCAAAGCGCGCTGAGCTGGGCGAAGGCGGGGTAGTGGAGTTCAAATGAGGAAAAGTGAAGGCAGGCACGCGCCTGCCTTTTTTTGCGGTCCTGGAAGGCCTTATGACACGAGGCAATTCAGGGACAAGCGGCTAGAAGTTCAAAGTGATTTTTGCCGTAAGCGCCCTTGGGGAGACATAGTGGGTTCCGCTGAAGGTGGAGAGGAAGTTGTAGAGGGCAAGCTTGTTGGTGACGTTGATGGCGGTCAGATCCAAATCCACCTTGTAGCGCTCTTTGTGGAAGATGTTGTTCTTGCCAATGGAGGCATCGAAGAGGCTGCGGGGCGCGATGCGCTGGGGGTTGTGGTCGTTGTCGCCCAAGCCTGGTGCGGGGATGCGGAGGAGCGAGGAGCTGAACTGGTCAGCCGGGCAGACGGCGGGGAGGGCATGAGTTGGGGTGGCTTTCAGGCCATCGCAGGACAAGCCCGCTTGGAATTCCTGGTCGGCTGTGAGTGGCAGGTATGTGGTTTGGCCTGTAATCGGGTTGATGGTGCCAGGAAGGTTGGTGTCGACCATGGCAATCGCGGGCTGGCCGTTCAGGGTAGTGGAACTGTTGGCGCAGGGCGTGTTGGGATCGGTGAGGCCATAGCAGGGCGTTGAGCCGGCGACCTGGCCTGAGTCGTAGCGCCAGTTGAAGCCGCCCCAAAGCCCGCCAAGCGATTTTGCGCCAGGGAGGGTGTATTGGAGATGGGTGTCCTGGTTGAACTTCTCGTCGTGATCGATGCGGAAGGGAAGGCCGGATTGGCCGACGGTGGCACCTGCACCAGCAACCTGGGGAGTAAAGAAGCGAGCCGCGACCGAAGACATGACGACGTAGGCGCTAAAGTGATGGAACTCGGGGATCTCGACATGGAGTGCGTAGCCGGGGATCTTGGAGTTGTGCCAGTCGATAGGGAAGGTGATGGGGGTATTGCCAAGGACGCTGAAGTCAAAGGCGTTGTGGGTGTACTTCCAGATGTATTCGCCGCTTACGACGACACGCTTGCCGAAGGCCTGCTGGAATCCGGCATGGAACTCGTTGCGGAAGCCAGGGGCCTCAGCGGTTGAAACGCCCGAGCTGCAGTTAAGAAGCGGAGCCAAGACGGCATTGGAGCAACCTTCGCTGGAGAGCACCAGGTTTTCGTTGAACGGCGTCTCAAGGCTGCGAGCGTAGCTGACGCGCAGGACGGTGCCCGAAGGTTTGATGGTATAGGCGACGCCGACGCGTGGCTGGGTCTGGTTGGCGCGGGTGAGGCCGTTGTAAATGTCTTCGCGTAGGCCGAGGTTGAAGAGCCAGTTGCCGGCCTTGATTTGATCCTGTGCATATAGGCCGAGCTCTTTGACGTCGGTGTGGCCCGTGTAGAGGTAGTAGCTGCCGCCGCGGGTGAGATCGTAGGGGGCGAGGACTGCGTTGTAGTTGGGGTTGACGAGGGAGGCGATGCCGTCGCAGGTGGTCGGGCTCGAAAAACCGGCGAGGGGATTGCCGTGCACGTCCATGCAGGGGGCGTCGTAGGTGGCCTCGACGACGCCGAGGCTGTCGTTCTCGTTGAGGAAGGTTTGGCCGTACTGGGCACCGGCCTTGAATGTGTGGATTCCCTTTGCGTAGGAGAAATCTGAGTGAACAGCGGAGTTGGTGAGGGTGCGCTCCTGAGCGATGGAAGAGGTTTGGAGACTTGGAGGGCCAAGGTCGGCGAGTGGATTCTCGCTGGGGAAGTAGTGGTAATTGTCGCGGCGAACAAATGCGCCAATGTTCAGGACGGCACTGTCGTTGATGATGCGCGTGTAGGTGGGGGAGATATTTATTGTGCCGATTTTGGAGTGCTGATCAGTGTTTCCAACGGCGGCGAAGACAGGATCGCTGGTTGTGCCGCCGGAGACGACGTTCATGACGTTGAGATTGTCGTAGGAGTTGGGGGTTTGAAACCAGGACCGGCTGTAGTTGAAGTCGACGTGGACGGAGTCGGCTGGAGTGAAGGCGTAATCGACTCGATCGAAGGCGTTTTGCTCGTTTCCCTTGTCGTGAAAGACGGCGAACTCGGGAGGATCGAGGAAGCGGCCAGTGTTGAGGCCGTCAGCTTCGACGAAGTTGCCCCAGTTTTTGCCGCCGAAAGCAAGATCGAAGCCGGCGGTGGACGATCCGAAGGCGCCGTAGGAGGTATTGATGCTGCCAGTCGGACGCGAGACTCCGAGGCCCGAGCGCGTGGTCGCGACGATGACCAGGCTGGTTTTCCCACCGTACTCGGCCGGGGGAGCACCGCTTATGACTTCGATGGACTGAATGGAGTTGGAGGGGATCTGGTTGGAGAATACTTTGCTCTGCTGGTCGGTAATCGACTGGCCGTCGACAGAAAAAGAGTTGGAGGCGTGGTCTCCAAGACCGTGGAAGAGACCGTTGGAGTCAGCAGAGACGCCCGGAGTGGTGGCCTGGACGAGCGAACTGAGGCTGGAAGTCTGGCTCTCCATTGGAACCTTGATGAAGAGGTCGCGGTCGACATCGGTGTGGAAGGTGGGGTCGGCTTCGACGAGGTCGCCGCTGGATTCCACAGTGACGGTCTGAGTTGCGCCCGAAACCTGCAGGCTCAGCTTGAGGTTGATTCCGACCAGCGAGCGGATCTCAAAGTTTTTGTTGAGCACTTCGAATCCGTTGGCTGTGACGGAGAGTCTGTAGGGGTTGAAAGGAACGTTGGTGAAAGCGAAATGCCCTTGATCATCGGTAATTGCGCTGCGGTCAAGGCCACTGGATGAGTTATTCAGGTTGACGGTCGCGCCCGGGACGACCGCGCCAGTCGGGTCGCTGACAGTACCGATGACAGAGCCGGCGCTTTGCGCGCTTGCGGCCAGCCCTGCCAGAAACAGGATTGCAAGGGGAAGGATACGGTAAGACTTGCCGAGAATAGACGGCATAGGAAGGCCTCCAGATGATGGCTGATCGATCGAATGGATCACGCCGCAACGAGCGGCGGCATCTTCGGTGTATGAGGCTTAGCTTGATTCGCGGTTTCCTGCTTTAGGGATGCGCCAAAGGCCGCCAAGATTTGGCTGGCGCGGGAGTTTGCGATCGCAAAACAGGATTGGGGAATCGGAAGTTAGCCCTGAACGCCATCAGGAGGAGGACGGGTATACAGCTTGGGATGCCAATGGCGGACGGCAACACGTGCTTCCACCTGGGGTGTGAGCATGCAAAGCTGCACGAGCACGACTGCCGCAGCCGCGATAGCAACCGGGGCCGCAGAGTGCATCATGATGCAAATTGGACAGTGGTCGGCGTCGCTGTCTGTCGTGTGGAGGTGAGCTACCTGGGCAACGGCGAGCAGGGCGAGCAGTATCAGGCACACGAGGGTCACAATCGGCACGGCGTTGAAGCCGGCACGACGTTCAGTGGCCCGACATGTTCCTAAAACTTGCAAACAGATACCATCCGTACTCTAAGAATACACAGATTTGGACCGTACCTCCGCGGGTTTGGTTACCTGCAATCTGGCGGACGGACAATAGAGGTGCGGCAAACATCGGTCCATTCGGCTCGTCTAAACTGGTGCGCATGGGGAGAAAGCCTGTCAAATGAGTTTGTTGCTTCATCTACGCAGCCGGTTGCCAGGTATTGTTGCCGCGATAGCTGTTTTTGCGATGAGTGCAGCGCTGCAGGCTCAAAAGCCGCTCCCGATAAAACCGGACGTACCGGGCGTGGCCAGCAATCATCGCCTGATACTCAAAGACGGGACCTACCAAGTTGTCCGCAAATATGAGGTTGTGGGCGACCGCGTCCGCTACATCTCCATCGAGCGGAGCGGCGAATGGGAGGAGTTGCCTGTGGATCTAGTGGACTGGGAGGCGACGCGCAGGTGGGAGCGCGACCACACGGTTCAGCCCGTAGAGGATGCGTCTCCGGCGATGAAGGAGGCGGAAGCGATCGACAAGGAAGAGTCGGCGGAGCGGGAGGAGCTGAAGGCGAGCCGTCCGGAGGTGGCGAAGGGACTGGAACTGCCGGATGAGGATGGGGTCTTTGTGCTGGACACATACCAAGGGATGCCGGAACTTGTGGAGCTGCTTCCGAGCGAGCTGACGGCCAATGTGAAGACCAAGAAGGGGCTGAGCACGCTGAATCCTCTGTCGGGTCAAAAGGCGGCACTTGAGCTCGACGGGGCACATGCCAAGGTGCATTTGCATGTGAATGATCCGGCGATCTACCTTTCGCTGAATGTTAGCGACGAGAAGGAGCCAGTGTTGTCGCATCCCATGACGGTGAATACCGGAGGCGCGGGAGCGGTGGCAGGACGCAAGCATGGCGCGCATTCGCCGAGTTCCGGCTTTGCGATCGTTCGCGTTGATGAGCGGAATTCTGTCCGAATTGTGGGCGCCATCCATATGAGCCCAACTGGAACCATGACCCAGGATGAAGATGTGATTCCGGCGAAGGCCGAAGTACTGCCGGGCAAGCACTGGATGAAGATCACGCCATCGCAGACACTGACGATTGGGGAGTATGCGCTTGTGGAGATCATTTCGCCATCGGACATTAACCAGTCGGTATGGGACTTCCAAGTTGATCCGCGGCAGGGGGACAATCCTGGCTCTCTGGGGCCGCTTTTGCGGTGAAGCGAGATCGGCACGTGCACAGAGGGCGTCTGGCGCCTTGGCTTTGGAAAAGCGCTGGCGACGCCTTTCCCACTCGTTGGAGTTGAAGAAGCGGGGGCCGACTTCAATGAGGCGGGGAATCATATTGAAGACGGCTACACGGCTCCAGGGGCGGCCATCGCGCTGACGGAAGCCTTTCTCGTTGAGATCGCTGACTATGGCCGAGTAGCTGAAGTCTTGCACCAGCAGTTCCATCATGAGCATCAGGACCTGGTGCTCACGGGGATGGGCTTCCAGGCGACGGCAGTCATCGGAGACGCGTAGGCCGTAGGGGATGTCTTCGTTGAATCCGCCTTCGGGAGGTGTTTCCGCGTCGGGCAGCTCACGCCGCCACTCGATAGAGACCATCTGCCAGCCCGCTGCTGTCCGCTGCTGGATGACATCTGGGCTGAAAGGACCGGAAATTACATCGCGAACCCGCTCAAAATACGCCATGGAGGGCCTCCGTGGTAGAGATTCTGTCTAGACTTCAGCAATTTGAGGGCCAGAATCGGGAGCTATTCAGGGAATGCAAAAGCCTTGTGCGCAAGGGGATTGCGGCGGTCGTTTCGTTCAGTGCCGACTTTTTCCCTGTTCGATTTTGTGTGTGGCTGTGCGGTTGCGGACAGGCAATGAAAACGTTGGCCTCGAGAGTCAGGGCGGCCCCCGTCGGGCGTTTAGGTCCGATTTCCCGAGTGCACCCTACTCGCGGACGCTGATGCCGAGGGCTTTCATCTTGCGGTAGAGGTGGCTGCGCTCGAGGCCGAGGAGCTCAGCGGCATGGCTGATGTTGTTGCGAGCTTCTTCGATTTTTTTGAGGATGTATTCGCGCTCGTAGGCGTCGCGAGCCTGCTGGAGGGTAGAGAACTCCTCAGTAGAGCGGGAGCTGGCTTTGTGAACGAGTGGCGGCAGGTGCTTGCGCTCGATGCGCAGGACGCGTGGATTGAGGATCAGCACTCGCTCGATGAGGTTCTTGAGCTCACGGACGTTGCCCGGCCAGTGGTATTGAGCGAGAGCTTGGAGTGCTTCTTCGCCGATGTCGATGCGGGGGCGGCCGTATTGCTTTCCGAACTCGGCGAGGAATTCGCGGGCGAGGGGCGGAATGTCCTGTTTGCGCTCACGCAGGGGCGGCACAAAGAAGGGGACAACGTTGAGGCGATAGAACAGGTCTTCACGGAAGTTGCCTTTGGCTATCTCCTCTTCAAGGTCTTTATTGGTAGATGCAATTAGGCGGACGTCGACACGCAGGGGTTGGGTGCCGCCGACGGGAGTGAAGAGCTGATCGTCGAGGGCGCTGAGGACTTTGGCCTGGGTTTTGAGGCTCATGTCGCCGACTTCGTCGAGAAAGAGGGTGCCTCCGTCGGCGCGCTCGAGTGTGCCGCGCTGCTCAATGGGACCACCGGGTTGTGCCCCGTGTCGATAGCCGAAGAGCTCTGCTTCGATGTGCGCTTCAGGTATGGCGGCGCAGTTGAGCTCGACAAAGACGCGGTCGCGACGAAGACTCTCAGCATGAATTGCGCGGGCGATGAGTTCCTTGCCTGTGCCGGACTCGCCATATATGAGTACGCGGCCGTTGGTAGGGGCCATGAGGCGAATCTGCTGTCGGAGGGCCTTGGCGGGCACGCTATCGCCGGTTAGAACGGAGCTGACACTAAATTGACGCTTGAATTCGATGTTCTCAGTGCGCAGGCGGCGGGCTTCGACCGCATTCTTGAGGACAATGAGGGTGCGTTCGATGGATAGAGGCTTTTCGAGGAAGTCGTAAGCGCCAAGTTTGGTGGCTTTGACGGCGGATTCTATGGTGCCATGACCGCTGATGATGACGACCTCAGGACGGGTCTCCGCGGCGAGCCGGTGGATGTCAGAGAGGACGTCGAGTCCGTCGCGGTCGGGGAGCCAGATGTCTAGCAGCACGGCGTCGTAGGGCGCGTCCTGGAGGAGGACGAGAGCCTCAGCCGCAGTTGCCGCAGTGGCAACGCCGTAACCTTCTTCGAAGAGGATTTCCTCGAGAGAGGATCGGATCTCTGCTTCATCGTCGACCACAAGAATGTGGTTCATGAAGGAAGGCCTTTCATACCGGCAGAGACGGATGCCTGGATGGCGGCAGCACCATTGCCCTCTAGGACCGGCTGTGGGCCGAATTCGAGGAGGGGGAGGCGCATAAGGAAGCGAGCGCCCTTGGGGGTATTGCTTTCTGCCCGGAGAGAGCCGCCGTGCTCCTGCACGATCTTAGCGGCGATTGAGAGGCCAAGGCCGGTGCCACGATGCTTGGTAGAGTAAAACGGCAGGAAGAGGCGTTCGCGAATTTCGTCGGTAAGGCCGTGGCCGGTGTCGCTGACCGTGACCTCCACTGCTGAACCATCTTCAGTGACCGAGCTGTGAATGCCGAGCACGCGGAGCAGGCTGCCCTGCATTGCTTCGGCGGCGTTATCAATGAGGTTGGCGAGGGCGCGGCGAATGGCTTCAGGGTCGGCCATCACCTCGGGCAGCGCGGGTTCCAGATCCCATTGGACAGTGATGCCCTGAAGACGGCCGGCAAAGAGAGCCAAGGCTTCTTCAGCGACCTTGTTGAGATGACATGCGCGCGGCTCGAGAGCTGGGAACTGGGCGAGCGCGGAAAACTGATCAACAAGAGTGCGGAGCGTGCCGACACAGCCGAGAATGACCTCGCTGCACTTGCGAATGACCTGGGGGGAGTCGGCGGTACCGCGATCGAGGTGGCGAGCAATGCGCTCGGCCGAGAGAGCAATGGGGGTGAGGGGGTTCTTGATCTCGTGAGCTACGCGCTGGGCAACTTCTTTCCAAGCGAGCTGACGCTGGGCGCGAAGGAGCTCGGTCATGTCTTCGACGACGAGGACACTGCCGGCGAGCCCATGGGCGAGTTCAAGGCGGGCACTTGTGACGGCGAGATGGATGGTGCGCCCTCGCGAGGGCAGTTCAATCTCGGTGGAAGCAGCGCCCATGCGCTGTCCGCGGCGGATAACGCCGGTTAGCTCGTCGGCGGAGTCTGCCGGGAGCATTGCGGCGATGCGAAGGCCGTTGAGGCTCTCGTCGGCGTGACGGCCCATGAGCGCTGCAAAGGCGCGGTTGCACTGGAGGATGTTGCCGCTGCCGTCGAGTGTGACGACCCCGGAAGGGATGGTTTCGACGATTGTTTCGAGTTCGCGTCGACGCTCCTCGATAGCCTGGTTGGCGGCGGTGAGTTGCGCGGAAGAGCTTTCAGCGAGGTAGCGGCTGGTCTCAAGATCCGCGGCCATGTGGTTGAAGGCGCGGACCAGATCACCCATTTCGCCGGTGGCGATGGGGCCGATGCGTTGCTCGTATCTCCCAGTGGCGATCTCGTCCATTGCATCAGCGATGGCTTCGACAGGGCGGGTGATCTGCTTGGAAAGGAAGAGAGCGAGCCAAACGCTGGAAAAAAAGACAAAGACCGTGATGAGCAAGAGCAGAAGAACGAAGGTGGTGCGGATGCTGCGGCGAGAACGGAAAAGCTGCCAGTATTCTTCCGCGCCTTTCTGGATTCGGCCGGTCGTCTGGCTCAGCCCTTCTGGCATCGGAAGGCCGACGACGACGAGGTTGCCAGACTGCGTGCCCGCCAAGGCCACTGCGTATTCTTCGCCGCCGATCTTCATGACGGGCTCGTCGCTGCGCTGCGCCGCGGCAATTATGTTGGCTGAGAGCGGACCGTGGAGCGGAACTTCGGCTGAATGTTCTCCTTCGTCGGTTTTGACCGGGAGCCAGGAAACCAGACTCGCCGGGCTGGCTTCGGCCGGAGTCTGGAATCGGGCGAGCACCTTGAGGTCCTTGCCATAGACGACTGCAAAACCACCGGCGAGCGTAATGCGATGTGCAACGAGTGCTTCCTGGAGTTCAGCAGGAGCTTTATCGGTTGCGCCTGAAGCTGCGATGGAGGCCGCTTCGACTCGTGCGTTGTTTGTGACGTATTGCGCCAACTCGAGGACGACGCGTGTGGAGTCTTCGTGGAGTTCCGAGGTGTTGGGCGAAAACCAGCGATCAATGGATCGGTTGAGAATCATGAAGCTGAACAGGAACATGAAGACGGCCGGAGTGAGCGCAATGATGATTGCGCCCAGGACCATTCGAGTGCGTAGGCGGGAACCGAGAGCACTGCTGCTCTGACTGGCATAGAGACGAAGGATGTTCCTGAGCAGGAGCATCGACAGGACCATGAGGAGAAGGAAGACCAGCACCGTCAGTGCGGTGAAGGCCAAAGTTTCTCCGGAGGTAACTGGATTGAGGAATACAACGCCCGAGGTATTGAATGCGTTCAACCCGTCAAGGATGGCGAAGGCGAGCAAAACTCCACCGCCCAGAAGGGCGATGGATCGCCGCCTTGGATCCGCAAGGAAAGGCATGGGGCGATTATAGAGCCGGCTGAGACAAAAGGGGCAGGAAGGTGCGCAGCTGCAAGGGTTTGGGGTGCGACTGCAATGTGAACAGGTGCTAGATCTGTGAACAGGCGAGTGGGCTGAGGATGACATTCGTGATGTTGTTGACGATCTGGTCGGAAGCGTAGCGCGGATCGGCGGAGAGCTTCTTCCAGGCAGGATCGTTGCGGAAGACATCCCACTTGGCCTCAAGCTCGGCCATGTCAGCAAAGCTGAGCATGTAAGTGAGGTGGGGCAGCCGGGAACCGATGAGGCCATCACCGAAGAAGACGGGGTGGAAGCCGGCCTTGAGGAAGATGTCGAACTCGCCTGCGTGGAACATTTCGACTTTGCGCACGTGGTCGCCGTTGCTCGGGCTCTCATAAGTGCGGAGTTGGAAAATGCGTTTTGCCTTGGTGGTAGCGGATGGCGGCGGAGTAAGCTTTGGCCAGCCTTCAAACGATTTCAGAAGCCAGCTTTCGATGCGAGTAAATGCGGGTGCGGCGTTGGTGGCGTTCCAAAACGGATCAGCAACGCGAAGGAACTCAGCGTCCTGGGCGAGGCGAATGTCTAGCTCGGCAACGTCGGCAAGGTTGCTGGAGGGAATGATGAGGACGTAGGAGGGGGTTTCGGGGCCGATGTCGAGCTTGAGCGCGGCGACCGGCCCTGTGCCGAGGCGCCCGAGGGCGGGGATGAGCGCGTCAGAGAAGTAGCTTTCAGAGAGCTTGAGCTGTGGGCCACTCAGGAGGCTGTAGCGGCGAAGCTGGTAGTAGTCTCGGTGGGGGGTGGCGGGTGTTTCCGCGACGAGTTTGGCGGCCAGGCCGACGGTTGAAGCAGCAAGCGTTGATGCAAGAAACCGACGCCTATGCATGATCCCTCCGAGTTCAAAGCAATTCTACGGGAAGGGGTGCTCGCGACGGAGTGTTCAGCTTGGCACACAGATGTGGCACTCCTCGATTTCGAGAGA
>Ga0182012_10003852_pt1 | contig 15812 bp, 6 predicted proteins | sample 612S2SmetaG_FD_120486 | JGI IMG/M metagenome (GOLD analysis project Ga0182012, IMG submission 120486) | Permafrost microbial communities from Stordalen Mire, Sweden - 612S2S metaG | ecosystem: Environmental > Terrestrial > Soil > Wetlands > Permafrost | place: Sweden: Stordalen | collected...
GAGGGGAAATGGGATAGGTGGGTAAGGGAAGAGGCAGGAGAGCTCGAGACGGACAGCGGGGAGTTGACAAGAGACGGGTGTCTCGCTGGGGGTGAGATTTGGGCAGCTGGGATCGGTGAGTCGATGGAGTTGGGCATCCAGCCTTAGCAATCGTCCCGCAGCGGCGCTCATTTTAGTGAATATGTATCATGTCCCCGTATTTCACCGTATTTCACCGTATTTCAGGTATTTCAGTATTTCAGGGGTGGGCAACACCCCCGGGGGCGCTGGCGGTGTGGAGGGCTCCTACTCCCACCCTAGCAAAGCTAGGATGGGGCACCCTCATTCAGATCAGGTGCGGCATCAAGGATGGTGAATAGGTATCATGTCCCCGTATTTCCCCGGTGAGTCGATGGAGTTGGGCATCCAGCCTTAGCAATCGTCCCGCAGCGGCGCTCATTTTAGTGAATATGTATCATGTCCCCGCATTTCAATCAAGGATGGTGAATAGGTATCATGTCCCCGTATTTCCTCCGTATTTCCTCACTCGGAGACGCGCTGGCCGGAAGCGTTGAAGACGAACTCGGTCGGTGCTGTCTTACTCCTAACCTGGCAAAGCCAGGATGGGGCACCCTCATTCTGATTCTGGGTTAGGGTGGGCAACACCCCTGGGGCGCTGGCGGTGTGGAAGGCCACACGCCCACCCTAGCAAAGCTAGGATGGGGCACCCTCACTCTGGGTTAGGGTGGGCAACACCCACGGGGGCGCTGGCGGTGTGGAGGGCTCCTACTCCCACCCTGGCAAAGCCAGGATGGGGCACCCTCACTAGGATGGGGCACCCTCATTCTGGGTTAGGGTGGGCAACACGCCGTCTTGTTCTCTGATTGAGTGGTGGGCCCGGAGGGATTTGAACCCCCAACCAAGGGATTATGAGTCCCCTGCTCTAACCGTTGAGCTACAGGCCCGGCTGGTGTATTTAAGTGCAGAAAGAGAAGTTTGGGCAATCTCTTGTCTGGGTTCGAAACCGATGTTCAGACTTCGGCCGGTTATGGTACGAGTCACGCCTCGTTGTCTTGAGATCTGACCCTATACGCACAGCGCCAAGCCAACCCATTTTTGAGTACTTGACCGGCTCACCCATGACCATTGTCGCATTTCAAATGTGGGTGTGCGAGACCTGAATTTCGCCTCGGGCTGCCGGGATGCACTTGATGCCCTGTTGTTTCGGGCCCGGCACCGCCCGCCCCACGCCCAACACGATTCCGATTCACGGTACAATCTAGAGAGTACGTCGGGGCGTAGCGCAGCCTGGTAGCGCATCTGCTTTGGGAGCAGAGGGCCGGGGGTTCGAATCCCTCCGCCCCGACCATTACTTTTCAGTATCCCTTTTAAAGATCAGGTCTTTGGGCTTTCTCTGAGCCGGCTTAACGCGCTCATACGATTCCTGGCTGACGGTCTTCGGCAGGCAGACTTTGCTGATGGGACCTCAATAAATCCACAGACAATTGAACGAGCTGTTTTTTACTCGAATGTCACTGTCGTTCCTTTTCCGTCGTCGGGAATCGTGATCTGCCAGGACTGGGTTGAACTATTCCTGGTGGCATTGAGTTTTTGATCCCCTACCACTGCATGCAGCTCAGCGCCCGGCCAGCCGTATACGTCGAGGGTGATCTGCGACCACCATGCCTTGTAATTGCCCCGATGTGGACCGACCGTTACGTGGAGCGCATTGTTTTCTACTGAGCAGTTGCTCTCCATGCGCAGGAAATTGCCCTGTTTGAAATCGTAGGAATTGCCGTCATCCTGATAGAGCGTCCCTTTGCAGTCTTCGCCTGGATACACGCGAAGAGTGAGAGGGCCGGAGGGCGTCTCCATTGTGCTTTGGGTGAGAGGCTGGATGGGCAGGATCGCGCCGCCTTTTACATATACGGGCAGTGCGGAGAGGGTGGGCTGGACGATGAGAGGCTTGAATACAGAAACAACGCCAAGGACTCCAGTCTTCTGCTCGAGGTCTTTGCTTTGCACGGCCTGAGAACGATCAATCCGTTCGCCGGTGAAATAGTTGTACCAGACGCCTGGCGGGAGCTGCACTTCATAGTTGTCCACTTCATCGGGGTAGGGCGGGGGAGCAACCAGAATATCGGGACCGAAGAGGAACTCGGCGGGCGCGTCGAGGTCGATGGGATGAAGATCTTTTGCCGCATTTGGGAACTCGAGGAAGAGCGGGCGCACGATAGGCAAGCCGGTACGCGACATCTCCTCGGCTGTGGTGTAGAGGTAAGGCAAGAGCTTGTAGCGCTCTTCAATAAAGCGCCTGCGGATTGCCTCTTGCTCAGGACCATTCACCCAAGGCTCCTGATCGTTGGTTCCGGCTGAGGTATGGTCGCGATCAATCGGCTGAAATGCCGCAACCTCAAGCCACTTGGTGAGCAGATCGGGTTGAGGCGAACCGGCAAATCCACCAACGTCGGCACCGGAAAGCGCGAAGCCGCTCAGTCCCAGATTCTCAAGCATGGGAGTGGTGAGCCGGAGGTGATTCCATGTGGAGCTGTTGTCGCCGGTCCAGGTAGCTGCGTAGCGCTGGCCGCCGGCATAGCTCGCCCGGGTAAGGACAAAGGGGCGCACATTGGGCTGGAGCTTGAGCAGGCCTTCGTATGTCGCGCGCGAATTTTCCATACCGAAGATGTTGTGGATTTCGAGATGGTTGGCGGTGCGCTGCTTGAAGCCTGGTTCATCGATGCGGTGCTGGATGTCATCCGGCATGGTTTTCGACGCTACTTCAAAGACTGCCGGCTCGTTCATATCATTCCAGAAGCCGGCGATGCCATCGGCGACGAAGTCTTTGTAGAGCGAGCCCCACCATGCGCGAGTTTGCTGCTGGGTGAAGTCGGGGAAGACGGAATCGCCGGGCCAAACCTTCGCGATATAGACCGAGCCGTCTGGATTTTTCACAAAATGATCACCGGCCGTGCCTGTGTCATAGGGGCTGTAGCCTGCATTCGGAAGCTTTGCGATGTGAAGGTCGGTGATGGTGATAACGTGAAACTGCTGAGCGGCGAGATCTTTGATCATCTGCTCGAAGGCGGGGAATCTCTCGCGATTCACGGTAAAGGGGCGATTGTTCTGCTGGTAGTCGATGTCGAGATAGATTGCGTCAGCGGGGATCTTGTCGGAGCGCAGGCGATTTGCGATTTCGCGCACTCGCGCTTCAGGGTAGTAGCTGTAGCGGGATTGCTGATAGCCGAGGGACCAAAGGGGCGGAAGCGGAGTGGGACCTGTCAACCATGCGTAGCCTTCTACAACCTGCTTCGGAGAAGGGCCGTAAATGAGGTAGTAGTCGATGGGGCCGTTGGGAGCGCCGAAAGAATAGCTGTCGGCGAACTCCTTGCCGAAGTCGAAGCTTGCTCTCCACGTGTTGTCGAAGAGAACGCCGAGGACCCTGCCCTCATTCCAGGAGAGAAAGAATGGGATGCTCTTGTAGATCGGATCTGACGACTCCTGCCAGCCAAAGTAGTCTGTATTCCAATCGGTGAAGGCCTGGTTGCGCCTGTCGAGCGGGCCGACTTTATCACCGAGCCCAAAGAAGTGCTCGGCAGGGGCCATCGTCTTGTAAACGCGGAAGGACGTGCCGTGATATTCGACGGGGCGAGCGTCCTGCTGCAGCACATGGCCAGCGAGATCGCTTACCGTCACCCTCATGCTGTTGTCGATGGCGACGTGGAGGGACTTTGTGGTGAAGCCGGTCTTTTCCGGAGTGACTGCGACGGTTGAGGTGCGCGGGCCGTTCAAGACAGCCCAGGAAGCGTCTTCGGCGAGGTCTCCATTCTGTCCAACGCGAACACGCAGCACGTCATCGCGGAGTGCCGTGACTCGGAGTGTCACGCCGCATCCTGTTGCCTCGACTCCATTGGACAGATGATGTGCCTCGTGTGCAACCGCGCCGGGCTTAGATTCACATTGCGCATTTGCCTGTTGCACCGGAAAAGCGAGGGCAGAAGACAGAAGCATGGATGCAAGAAGTGAGCGGTAACGGTGAACGAGCATCATTGCGCCTCCCGGCGATTGGTTCTGGTTACGGCGACGGTGATGGCAGTCTACTTCACGATGTAGACGGTAAGCGACTCCGCAGGCTCTTCGGCCTGCAGTCTTCCGCTTACCACCTCGGGAGCGGCCGCCGTTCCCGGTTGCGTGACGCTGAACTCAGTGCATCCGGCCAGCGCCGTTTCCGCCAACGGCAACTGAACTTGTTTGCTCCGCTGGGCCTTGTTTACGACGACGAGGAATCTCTCTCTGGAGTGATCCGCGGGACAGCCTGATCCATCGGGCGACCTCACGAACGCAAACGCATCCTCATCCGCAAGCAGATTTTGTTCGATGCCAGTTTGCAGCGCAGGATGGGCCCTGCGCAACGCCAGCAGATTGGCTGTCCAGGAGAAAAGTTCCTGTTCAGTAGAAGTGCGGCCAGCCTGGGTGAAGGCAGTATGCGAGTCCCCTGCAAAGCCGCCAGGGAAGTCATGGCGATTGTCAGGGTCCTCCTTTCCGGTGATCCCGATCTCATCTCCAGAGTAAATCTGCGGGGTACCACGGAGCGTGATTATCAGGCCAAGCGCCAGCCTGGCTGCGGGCACGGAGCCACCAGCGTCGGTTATGAAGCGAACCGTGTCGTGATTGCCGATAAACGAAACGAGGCGCTCCGGATGCGGATAAAGGGCATCCTGACGCAGGATCGCTGCGAGATTCGACATAGGTTTGCCGTGGCAAAGAACATCTCGCAGCGCGAAATAGATTGGGAAGTCGAAAGGCGTGTCGAGGCCTGTATCGATGCCGCGATGTGTAACCCCGCCAGCAAAGAACGACGTGATTTCGGGATCTCGATGAAAGATCTCGCCCACGGTGGTCAGCTGTGGGTAGGCAGCGTGCAACGCGGCATGAAAATCACGCCAGAAGGTGCGGCCGACATAGGGAAACGTGTCCAGGCGAATGCCGTCGAGATTGGCGGACTCGACCCACCAGATCGCATTTTGAATCAGGTAGGCGGAGACCAGCGGGTTCTCCTGGTTCAGATCGGGCATCGCGTCGGTGAACCAGCCATTCGTGATATCGCGCCACGCCCGATCGGGAGCATGGGGATCGACGAGTTGCAAAAAGTCATGCTTCGCAGAGCGGTGGTTGGAGAGCGTGCCGTGAAGCCAATCAGGCGCCGGCGGATCGAGCACCCATGGATGCTGGACCCCGATGTGATTTGGGACCAGGTCGATCACCAGCTTCATGCCTCTTGCATGCAGGGCGTCGGAGAGATGCCGGTAGTCGTCGAGTGTGCCGAAGTGGGAGTCCACCGCGTAGAGATCGGTTGCAGCGTAGCCATGGTACGACTCGGGCATGGCGCCATTCGAAACAACCGGCGTGGTCCAGATTGTGGATACGCCGAGTTGCTGCAAGTAGTCGAGGTGTTGCGTGATGCCGGCAAAGTCGCCGCCATGCCAGCCGCGCGCGGCGGTGCGATCATCGCCGGGAGGATTGTTGCCGGGTGCGCCATGAGCGAATCGATCGGTCATGACCAGATAGAGCACGTCGGCGGAAGAGAAGCCGCTATGTGCCGCAGGATCGCTGGAGCGTTGGGCCAGCGGAAACTGCCAGCGTGCGTGGCCTTGATTGTTGACAGCCGAGATCCAAACGGTCTGCGGATCCGCGGACTCGGATTTAACCCAGAGAAACGCCCAATGACCATTTGCGGAAGGTTGGGTACGAATCAGCTTGACGCCGTGAGCCTGAAGAGAAAATCGAGCTTGCTGGAGCCCATTGCCATGGACTAGCAGCATGAGGTTTTGCAGCATGGGGTCTTGCAAGCCCGCCCACCAACCAGGCGGGTCGATCTTGTCGATGCACGGAGCGACTGCACCCGGCACAAGTGGGCAGGAGGAGGGCCCTTGGGCGAAAGCTAGAACTTCGCAGGCGAGCAATGAAGCAGCGAGTACGCACAGGCGCCGAAGCAGGTTCATCCCATTGCCTTTCGTCTGCGCCGGGGAGTCCTGACTGCACGGTGCAGCAGGTGTGAATGATCGGTCGTGTGAGATTCCCAGCGTCCCAACGGCTTGCCGGCCGCCGGGACGCCGAGTATGAGGATGGTAGATCAGAAGGTAAAGCGACCAGCCACCTGAATCTGACGGTTGGTATAAAGCTGTGTTCCTTCAATCTGGCCGAAGGTTCCGTCGTGGAGACCACCATCGGGGTTGGTGAATTCCGGAGTATTGAAGAGGTTGAAGGCATCGCCGTGCAGTTCCATCGTCAACCTTTCGGTCAGATGGAGGTTCTTCTGCACGCTGAGGTTGACTTCGCGGAAACCGGGTCCATAGATCTGATTGCGGTGGAGGGTTCCCAAACGGGAGAATACCGTGCAACCGCCGCAATCCACTCCTCCCCCAGGGGTTTGAGGCGGATCGACAAAGGAGGCGCGGCTAAACCATTGCTCTCCAGCGCCACCACCGGTTTGCTTGAGGTACTTGATGGGAGAAATCAAGTCAGGGCGATTTGTTGGCGATGCATTTCCGTCGGAAAGGTCGACGGGAGTTCCCGTCTGAACCAGAGCGACAAGGTTGGTCTGCCATCCGCCGATCAGCCAATCCACGGGACGCGAGACATTGCCTGCAAACTTCTCGCCGCGCCCAAAGGGTAGCTTGTAGAGGATAGACGAGCTAAAGACGTGACGTTGATCCTCGTTGGAGTTGCCCCAATCTAACCCGGGGTTGCTGTAGAGCGCTACGGTCTGTCCCTGGAAGGCGCCGGTAGAATCGTCCAGCGCGTGACCCCAGGCATAGGAGAACGTGGCGACGAGGTCATTTCCCTGGCGATGCACCTCATGCAACTGCAAGCCGCTGTAGTTGGACCTGCCGTCGTAGTTGTTGTAGTTAATGCTGCCCAGGGTTGGGAAGGGCTGCGCACCGGTCTGAAATACCCGGTTGTTGTAGGGGTAGTAGGAGGAGAGATTCCCTCCTTCGGTGCCGACATATGCGACGGTGAAAACGTCTTTGCCGCCAATTTGCCGTTCCAACTGCAGGTTCCATTCCAATACCTGACTGTTTTCGCTGCCAGGGTTAACCGCGATCATGCTCAGGCCGGCGGGCGGTTTGTTGGGATTGAGCGGAACAATCGCGCGGCTAGGCAGGGCGGTGGTAACCGTGGCGGGGCCGGTGTAGCCGCTGCAGTTGTAGCCTTGGGCAGCGGGGTTCGGCGTCACGCTGGAGAGCTGGCCGGTGAAGGTGATGCAGTAGCCATTCGAGCCGTAATAGTCAGAGTGGCCGGCGAAGGGCAGTTGCTCGCCGAGCTGGTTGCCGATCCCCCCGTAGTCGAGGAAATAGAAGAGCCCGAACCCGCCGCGCAGCACGGTCTTTCCGTCTCCAGAGAGGTCGTAGTTAAAGCCGGCACGCGGGCCAAATGCGTGATAGTCCTGTTTTACGATGCTGCGCGAGATGCCGTTCTGACCCGCAATCATCACCGTTCCGGAGGTCACATTAAACGCAGCCTGCTGGTTGTGTGCTTCGTAAGGACGGGTAAGAAGGTCCCAGCGGAGGCCCAGGTTGAGGGTCAGCCGGCGATTAACGCGCCAGTCGTCCTGTGCAAAGATGCCGTCTTCCTGGCCAATATTGGCAAAGTAGCCAGCCTGAGAACCCAGCTCATAGTCATACATGCCGCCAGCCAGCAGTTCTGAGGTTTCGAAGCCCGTGAAGGAAACGACGTTTTGGTCGATCCAGAAGTAGCCCTTGCCCTCTTGCGGGTTGAAGTACTCAACTTGACGGCGCATCAGCGTTCCACCGTATTTGAAGGAATGTTGGCCCTTTGTCCAGCTCAGCGAATCCGTCAATTCATAGGTGTTCTGCGGAACTGAATAGAGACCGTAGTCGCCGGTGTACTCCAGATCGCCCTTCCAGCCGCCGATGAGTGCTCCGCCGGTGGTTTCCTGGTTGATGTTGGCGTTTACGATGCCAAGGTCCTTTGAGACGTAGTCGCCATAGAAGGGCGGGGTGTAGCCGTAGTTATCGCGGTTATAGGCTATGTGGCCTTCATTGACCGCGGTGGGCGAGAAGATGTGTGTGTAGCCAATATCCCAGCCACGCGCATGGGTGGGGTTTGTGCCAGTGCCGCCGCCAGCCGGGAGCTTAGCGAACTCCGAGGTCTTGGCATTCACCGAGTTGTCGTAACTGAAGCGTACAAAAGCCATGTTGGTCGCCGAAGCGTTCCAATCGATTCTGCCGTCAAAGGTGTTGTATTTGTTGGTTTCCGACTGATTATCCAGGTAGTTGTTGTGATAGCGATCTGTACGCGTTGGTGTGGGGAATGCATTCAAGTAGTTGACGGCGGCCGGATTCAAACGGCCCTGGGGGATCATATTGCCCGCGAAGGGAAGGCAAGTGGTGGGATCGAAGATGTCGCCTGCATACTTTCCGTCGGTGGAATTGCCTGCATAGGGATTGCCAGAGACGGGGTCGGTGCCGGCAAAGCACTGGGGAAACTGCGTGGTGTTACCGCTCAATGCCAACTGACCGGCATCCTGCAACTCGGTAAAGTCTCCCGTACGCATCTTTGAGGTGGGAACCGAGAGGTAATGGGAAGGAACCGCAACGGTCTCGCGCAGCGCCTGGTAGTCGCCGAAGATGAAGAGCTTGTCCTTGAGCTTCGGCAAGACTGGTCCACCGATGGAAAAGCCGAATTGGTTGCGCAGAAATCCGCCCGGCGTGGACGGTGGAGCGCCGTTGAACTGGTAGTTGGGGTTGGAGTCGAAGTTCTTATCGCGATAGAAATAAAAGGCTGAACCGTGATAGTCGTTGGTGCCCGACTTGAGGGAGCTGACAACAATAGCGCCGCCGGCGCGTCCATACTCGGCCGGGGCAACGCTGGTGCTGACCTTGAACTCCTGCGTAGCGTCGATGTTGGGGAAGAAGAGAATTCCGTTGATCAGGCCATCGTTGTTATCAACGCCGTCGAGAATATAGTTGTTGGCCTGGGGGCGAAGTCCATTGATTGAGAGGGCTGCATTGCCGCTCTCGTTGTTACGCACCGTCTCGGCGTTATTTGAGCTGCCGCCGCCGCTGGCGACGTCGCCATAAGCCCCGCGGGTTACACCTGGAGTGAGCAGAGCAAGCTGGGTGAAGTTGCGGCCGTCAAGGGGAAGGTCGGTGACCTGCTCGCCCTGGATTGTTGCTCCGATGGTCGCATCTGAGGTATTGACCAGGGGCGCCACAGCAGTGACCTCAACGGTGGTTGCGCCGCCAGCAGGACTGAGTTGGAAGGCCACAGTTTGCGTGGAGGTCACGGTGACGGTGACCGTTGCCGATTGGGACTGGAATCCTTTTGCGGAGATCGTAACCGAATATTCTCCGCGCGGCACGGCCAGAATTCTGAATTCACCCGAACTGTTTGTGTCGGCGGTCAGTTTTAGACCATTGGCTGTATTCGTGGCGGCGACGCTTGCGCCCGGGATGACGGCGCCAGTCGTATCGCTCGCGGTTCCAGCGATACTTCCGGTGTCAGTCTGTGCCACCAGGTTTTGCCCGATCAGGAAGATCGACAGGCCCGCAAAAACCAGAAACAGAAAGCTTAAGCGGCGCTGCCTGTTGGGCAGCATCGTGGTTCGGTTGAACATCACAGATTCCTCCAAAAAAGTGTTGTGAAGCGTTGATCTGTCCGGTCCGGGCAGAGGCGAGTCCTGAACCTCTTCTCGTATCCACGGATGAGGAAACGCCTCTTGCGCAAAAACAGTCAACCTCCGCACTGCCCATTTGGCGTCAATTGCGAATCTCCAGCTAACAATCGATTTTGCTATCAGTTGCAGCGGACTATCTCCCGGAATTCACAAGGGCTGAGAACAGATCAACTGGGTAACGGGCGTACTCTAGCCGACTTCGCGAGCGGGGCAACTGGGTGTATGCTTCAAATGCAATGGCAAAGGCAGAACAAAGCGACGACGCCATGCGTGTGCAGTTCGGAGTCTTTGAAGCAGACCTGAAAAGTGGAGAACTGCGACGTTCCGGTGTACGGGTGCGGATCCAAAGTCAGCCCTTCAAGGTGCTCACAGCCTTGCTGCAACGTCCGGGGGACGTGGTTACGCGCGAGGAGTTGCAGCAACAACTTTGGGGCAATGACACCACAGTTGACTTCGATCACAGCCTGGGAATTGCGGTAAACAAGCTGCGCGAGGCCCTTGGCGACCATGCCGAGAATCCACGTTTTGTTGAGACACTGGCCAAGCGTGGCTACAGGTTTATCGCTCCGGTCAAAGATCTTGAAAACCATGCACTTCCGTTGCACAGCGAGCCTGGGAACTCTCAAGGCGCTGTCCCCAGGAAAGTAACCTCTTCAGCAGCATGGCCCTGGATTGCAGGGGCGCTCGCGCTGCTCTGCCTGATGCTTGGCCTGGACCTGCTGCTCAGCGCGCGGTCCCACAGGCCATTTCGCGTAGTGCAGGTAACCTATTCCGGCCATTTGCTGCAGAATGACCCGGAAACAGAAAGCTTCTCCAGTTCGGCAAGTGACGGCCCTCGGCTCTACTTTTCAGACATAGACAAGGGCGACCCTGTGCTGGCTGTAGCGCTTGCAGCGAACGGCGAAAGCAGTCACTTTTATCTGCCACCGGAGATCGGGGCACCGCTGATTGGCTCACTCTCGCCGGACGGCTCGAAGCTAATTGTTCACGGGCACCTGCAGGCGGAGCCGGAACAGCCTTTATGGATTGTCCCAACGCTTGGAGGGGATGCCCGCCGCGTGCCGAATGTTCTTGCCCACGACGCTACCTGGATGCCGGACGGGCGCCGCCTGCTCATTGCGAACGGAAATGATTTGACCGTAGTCGGCACCGACGGAAGCGATCCCCACAAATTCATCTCCACTCCAGGGCTGGCGTTTTGGCTGCGATGGGCACCGGACGGAAGGCGATTGCGCTTTACGCTGCGGGTGCCCAGAAGCCAAACCACCGAGTTGTGGGAGGTTGGTGCGGATGGGGCCAATCCACACCCAATGCTGGCCGGATGGAGCCAACCGTCTTCGGAATGCTGTGGAAGCTGGACTCCAGATGGAGAGTATTTTGTTTTTCAGTCTGCCCATGGCGGCAGCAGGTCGATCTGGACGCTCCGCGAGCGTCCCTGGTACCTTCAGACTCGCCAGCCGATACAGATTACCAACGGACCGCTGGACTTTGAGGCGCCAGGCACTTCCCCGGGAAGTCACGTTGTCCATTTCGTCGGCGTCGATCCGCAGATTGAACTTCTACAGGCCATACCCCGATCCTCCGCCTTCACATCATTGGGCCAGAATCTGAGTGCCGCGGCGTTTGCGCAGTATTCTCCGGATGGAAAATGGGTGGCGTGGCTCAACGCTTCCGACGGATCGCTATGGCGGAGCCGCGCAGACGGCAGCGAGCGCATCGAATTGACGACTCCACCCCTGCGAATTTTCAACATGAAGTGGTCTCCCGATGACCGGCGGCTGGCTCTCATGGCGGAAGAGCCTGGAATGCCATGGAAGCTCTATACGATTGACTCCGAGGGGGGGATACCAAGCCCGCTGATCAGCGAAGACAAGAATGAAGCCGATCCCGACTGGTCTGGCGATGGTCAGTCGATCGTTTTTGGCCGACTGCCTGACCGCATGGACAACCGTCAACCCAAGGCCATTTATCTGCTGGATCTTCAAACGCGGAAGGTGGCCGAGATTCCTGGGTCAACCGGGCTTTTCAGTCCGCGATTGTCTCCCGATGGCCGTTATATCGCCGCCATGCAATTGGATCAGAAGGCACTGCTCTTGTATGACCGGAGTCAGGAGCGCTGGAACACGGTGGCTATTCACGGCGTTGGAGATCCGACCTGGTCGCACGACAGCCGGTATCTTTACTTTCAGGATTTCCAGGAGGCGGGCAAGCCGCTCTACCGAATCGCCATTCCCACAGGCAAGCCTGAGCAGGTGGCGACCATCGCCAATCTGCGCCCCATTGCCGCATCAGACTACCGTCTGATCGGATTGGCGCCGGGTGACTTGCCGATTGTGAGTGCCCGCACGTCAAGCGTCAACTTGTATAGCGTGGATCTTGACGAACGCTGACCTTGCATTCCGTCATGAATGGAGTGGCGGCGGCGCATCAGCGGAATGGCCTGCCTTTTACCTGCCCTACTCCCTCGCGCAGAGTCACCAGCTGATTTGCTGCCACTGACTTCATCGACTCGACCAACCCACTTGGCCAGTGGACTTCAATATCCGCTGTAGTGGCGGCGCCCAGGCCGAAGTGCAGGCGCGGATCGTTCGAGCAAATGAAGCTCGTGCCGCTGAGCACCTCCTGGACCTGCACCTTGCCGCCATAGCGCACCAGAACCCGTGAGCCGATTGCGCTTCGATTGCTCTTTGTTCCTTCCAGTCGGAGCTTGATCCAGTGATTTCCGGTCGGAGCATCGTTGCGCAGCAGAGAGGGCGGCTCGTTCACATTCATGATGAGCACGTCGATGTCACCGTCGTTGTCAAAGTCGCCAAACGCCGCTCCACGGCCCATATGGACCGCTTCGATGCCGGGGCCGGCCTCTGCGCCGAGTTGAATGAACTTGCCGTTGCCTTGATTGCGAAATAGAAGCGACGGAGTGCGCGCCGGATATCTTGGGTTGACGCGCGCAATCTCAGGGTAGACGGTGCCTGTCGAAAGGAAGATGTCGGGATAGCCATCATTGTCAAAGTCGACAATCCCGGCGCCAAAGCAGACGAAGCCTGTCTCTTTATTCAGGCCGGCCTCTATCGTTACGTCGTCAAAATTACCCTTGCCGTCGTTACGATAGAGACCTGGGGCCTGGTTGTAGTAGTGAGTCTTGACCAGATCAGTATGCCCGTCGAGGTTGTAGTCGCCAACGCCTACGCCCATGCCGCCCATTTGCCGGCCTTCACCGCTCAAAGCTACTCCGCGAAACAATGCCTCTTCGCGAAACGTGCCGTCGTGGTTATTCATCAGGAGCATCGATGGTGTCGAGTCGCAGGCCAGGAAGATGTCTGGCCAGCCGTCCTCATCCGCATCGATAGAGACCGCCGTGAGTCCGTACGATCCGCGAAACCCCGCAACACCTGACTCCCTGGAAACATCGGTAAATGTTCCGTCGCCATTATTCCGGTAAAGAAAGTTTCGGACCTTGGGCAGGCCTTCAGGACCGCACATTGTGGCTACACCCTCGTAGTTGCAGTTGGGCACTGCCAGAGATGGCCTCGGGGCATTTTGCAAATCGATCTCGAGATAGTTCGATACAAACAGATCGAGCAGGCCGTCGCGATTGTAGTCAATAAATGTACAGCCGGTGCTGTAGCGCGTGGTGGGATAAAGCAGGCCGGCCTGTGCTGTCACATCGGTAAAAGTCCCGTTTCCGTTGTTCCGATACAGCCGGTTCTGCCCGTAATACGTGACGAAGATATCTTCAAACCCATCGTTGTTGTAATCGCCAACACAAAGGCCCTGCGCCCATCCAGTGTCTACGAGGCCGGCTTTGGCGGTGACGTCGGTAAATGTGCCATCGCGGTTGTTCTTGTAGAAGCGGCTGGTGGCGTCGGGTGGTGTGTTTTCGAGTCGCCGTCCAGCAGGTATGAAAATATCCATCCAGCCGTCGTTGTCATAATCGAGGAACGCGCAACCGGTACCCATCGACTCCACGATGTAGGTGAAACTGTCCTGTTCGCCGTAAACCATGTTCGCGGTGAGCCCCGCGGAGTGCGCGACATCGACGAATCGCGAAAACGGCGGAGTGAGTTTCTCGGCCGGGAGGACAGCCGGAAGGGCGGCCAGGAGTTTGCCGGGGATCAAAGCCGGAGCAACGGCAGCCGGCAGGTTGCGCAGCAAGCGGCGGCGCGACCATGAGGTGGCTTTCGTGTTGTTGCTCCGCTTGTTGCTCATGAAAACCAGTATCCTTCGCCGATCCCGGGAACTATTCGTGCGGGGTTGCCGCGGCCGCTAATCTTCTGCTCAGATCGAGAGCGCCCGCGTTGTTTGGATCGAGCCGCAGTGCTGTGGCCACTGCCTCCTGCGCCTCCGGAATTTGCGATTGTGCGCCAAGGGTGGCGGCCAGCGAGAGCCACGCCTGAGCGTTTCTTGGAGCAGCCTTGACTGTCAGGCGGAATTGCCGTTCGGCGCCGGCAACATCGCCGGCCTTGAATTCCAGGTACCCCAACGCGTACTGCGCCGCGGAGAAACCTGGATCGGAAGCGATCGCCTGCTCAAGCGCAGCACGCTCGCCTGCCACATCTCCAAGATCTCGCAAGACAAGCGCCAGATGGAACGAAAGGGCGGCATCCTTTGGCTCCGCAGCGCAAGCCTCGCGGTAGAGATCGGCGGCTTTCCGGTTGTCTCCGGCCTTTGCCGCCTCTGCCGCCTCAGTCGCTTTCAGCACAGCAAGAGATTGATCCGATTCTTCTTTGAGGGTTTGCTGATAAAGCTTTAGTTGCTGCTGCGCTTCTTCAGTTTGGCCGAGTGTGCGCAGCACCTTCGCCAATTCAAAATGGACCTGTGCTGAGTCCGCGCCTAATTCGATTGCCTTTTCCAGTTGTACGCGGGCGCCGGCGGCATCGTGCAGTTCGACCAGCACCAGCCCAAGATTCACGCGGGGGTTGAAGTCGTTGGGGCTTTGGGCAACTGCTTCTTCAAGGTGCTTGCGTGCCGCATCGTAGTCGCCGGCCTTGCGCTCCAGAAAGCCATTCAAATTGAGAAGATCAGCGTCATGCGGCGCCAACTCAAGCAGCTTGCGCCCCCGCGCCGAGGCCGCATCGTTGTCGCCGGTGACAACCAATGTCCGAAAATAGATGCGCTGCGCTTCTATGTCTTTCGGGTATCTGGTAGCAAGACCTTCAGCCAGCTCTCGTGCCGCCGCATTATGCGATTGGTGCGCGTATAGGGACACGAGTGCCCCCGTCAGGGCAATGGAATTTGGATAATTCTTGAGTCCTTCGGTCAGTACAGTTGCTGCGTCATCAAAGAGTTGGGCCTTCCTGTAGGCCAAAGCCAGATCGAGAATGAGGTTCTGGTCGTGCGGAGCGGAACGAAGGCGACTGATGGCTGTTTCGTAATCCCTCATCGAGATGAGCGTCCTGGCCATCCCATCGAGCGCCTTGATTGAAGTGGGATCGATCCTGGCCGCTGATTCAAAGGCCTCGATTGCGCAACTTGGCAGGCGATTGTCGTTGAACCAATTGCCTAAAGCAGAATAGGTGTCTGCAGTGGGTCGAGCAGCGAGCTCAGCCTGCAACCCTGCTGGGCCGGAGCATGATTGCGCCCATGCGGACCCTCCTGCGACCAGGCAGGCAACAAGCAGTAGGCCATACCAGGCGCGTATCGGCGATATTGGAACGCCACCGATGGAATTGTCTCTATCCGCAATCCACATGACTCTCAGGCCTCGAGATTACTCGCGCCAGCGCAACGCTTGCAAGCGACACGCAACGCCGGTTGCGCCGCGAATGAAGCGCATGGTCTGCGCCGGAAAAGGCTGCTTGATCTTGCCTGGGTCACATCTGAATGCTAAGTCGCTCACTCCAATCAAGTGACTGAGTCGTGCCTGTTCGTCACTGAGATACGGTGCGACTGGGAACACCGTTTCGATTCGTCAACCAGATGCCCGGGAATTGGAACAAGACGATGTTCTCAGCTGTGGACCCCTGGGTCTGGCCTTCACCTGTGATCAGAGTCTCGTTGAAGATTCAACCCAGAGGTCGCCAAGGGGCGCAGTTGAAACTTCTTGCTGGATTTTTCGCTGTTCTTCGGAATGACGGTCGCGCGAATCGCATTCCAGCAAGCACTGTGGAACGCGACTCAGATAGATGCAGCCATTTCA
>Ga0182012_10003853_pt1 | contig 15810 bp, 16 predicted proteins | sample 612S2SmetaG_FD_120486 | JGI IMG/M metagenome (GOLD analysis project Ga0182012, IMG submission 120486) | Permafrost microbial communities from Stordalen Mire, Sweden - 612S2S metaG | ecosystem: Environmental > Terrestrial > Soil > Wetlands > Permafrost | place: Sweden: Stordalen | collected...
CAGCGACGCCACGTTCGACAAGGACGTGCTCAACTCGGAGAAGCCCGTGCTGCTCGATTTCTGGGCGGAATGGTGCGGACCGTGCAAGATGATCGCGCCCATCCTCGATGAGATCGCCGATCAATACAAAGACAAGGTCCGGATCGCGAAGCTCAATATCGACGACAATCCGGCAACCCCGCCGAAATTCAACATCCGCGGCATTCCCACGCTGATCCTGTTCAAGAACGGCACCGTGGAGGCCCAGAAGGTGGGAGCGGTCACCAAGTCACAGCTCGCCGCCTTTCTGGACAGCAACCTGTGAGAGGCTATCTAGGCAATCAGTCCCGCGGCCAGGGCGGCGGACAACAGGGCGGGCAGGGCGGCGGCGGCGGAGGCCGGCCGAACCGCTCGAATCGACGCAACGACCGCAACGGCAACACCAACGGCGGCCGTCCCCCGCACGAGGATTACGGCGATCTGCCGGAAGGCGGCGATGATCTGGAGATCATTGCTCAGGCCGACCTCGCCCGCAGCCGCAGCTCGATGAACCTCACCGAGCTCAAGAAGCGCCCCATCAGCGACCTGGTGAAGCTGGCCGAGACCATGGGTCTCGAGAACATGGGCCGCTCGCGCAAGCAGGACATCATCTTCGGCGTCCTGAAGGCGCATGCCCGCAAGGGCGAGGACATCTACGGCGACGGTGTACTGGAGATCCTGCAGGACGGCTTCGGCTTTTTGCGCTCGTCGGATTCGAGCTACCTCGCGGGGCCGGACGACATCTACGTATCGCCGAGCCAGATTCGCCGCTTCAACCTGCGCACCGGGGACTCGATCTCCGGGCTGATCCGTCCGCCGAAGGACGGCGAACGCTACTTCGCCCTGCTCAAAGTGGGCGAGATCAATTTCGACTCTCCGGAGAGCTCGCGCGGCAAGGTGCTGTTCGAGAACCTGACGCCGCTCCATCCGACGGAGCGATTGAAGCTCGAGCGCGGAAACGGTTCCACCGAGGACTTGACGGCACGCGCCATCGACCTGGTGGCGCCGATCGGCAAGGGCCAGCGCGGACTGATCGTCTCGCCGCCGAAGGCGGGCAAGACGATGCTGCTCCAGAACATCGCGACTGCGATCACCGCGAATCATCCGGAGTGCTATCTGATCGTGCTGCTGATCGACGAGCGGCCCGAGGAAGTGACCGAGATGGCGCGGACGGTCAAGGGCGAAGTCGTGTCATCGACCTTCGACGAGCCGGCGAGCCGGCACGTCCAGGTGGCCGAGATGGTGATCGAAAAGGCGAAGCGCCTGGTCGAGCACAAAAAAGATGTGGTCATTCTGCTCGATTCGATCACGCGTCTGGCGCGTGCCTACAACACCGTGGTGCCGAGCTCCGGCAAGGTGCTCACCGGCGGCGTGGACGCGAATGCATTGCAGCGGCCGAAGCGATTCTTCGGCGCGGCACGCAACATCGAGGAGGGCGGAAGCCTGACCATCCTCGCGACCGCGCTGGTCGATACCGGATCGAAGATGGACGACGTGATATTCGAGGAGTTCAAGGGTACCGGCAATTCGGAGATCCACCTCGACCGCCGTATCTCGGAAAAGCGCGTGTTCCCGTCGATCAACATCAACCGCTCGGGTACCCGCAAGGAAGAGCTCATCACCGATCCGGCGGAATTGTCCAAGATGTGGATTTTGCGCAAGCTTCTCCATCCCATGGATGAGCTGGCTGCGATCGAGTTCCTGCTCGACAAGATGAAGGACACTAAGACCAATACGGATTTCTTCGATGCGATGAAACGGTAGGCGCCGCACCATCGCACGCAAGCCATCGGCTTGATGGACGAGCGCACTCGGGTCCCGATTCGCTTCGGCGAGTTCGTCGCGCTCTCGGCGGCCATGATGTCGACGCAGGCCATCGCGATCGACGCCATGTTGCCGGCGTTCCCCGCCATCGTCGGCGCGCTCAAGGTGGACAATCCGAACCACGGACAGTGGATCGTGACCACCTACATGGCGGGGCTGGGCACCGGTCAGCTCGTATGGGGACTTCTGTCGGACCGCTTCGGCAGGCGGCCGATCGTGCTCGGCGGAATGTGTCTTTACGTCGTCGCGGCGCTGGTCTGCGGAATAACCCGGAGTTTCGAGGCGCTGCTCGCATGGCGCTTCGTGCATGGACTCGCCGCTGCGAGTGCCACCGTGGTCCGATCCATCGTGCGCGACCTGTATTCCGGACGCCCCATGGCGCGGGTTCTTTCGCTCACTTTCGTCGTCTTCCTTATGGTGCCCGTGCTTGCGCCGAGCCTCGGTCAGGCCATTCTTTGGATGGCGTCGTGGCGGTACATCTTCATCGCCTGCGGCGTGTTCGCATCGATCGTGTGGCTGTACACCCTGCTGCGGCTGCCGGAGACCTTGCACCCGGAGTACCGGCTGACGCTGGATCCTGCGCACATTCTGCGCGCCGTGCGGCTGGTGTTGTTGAACCGCATCTCCATGTGCTACACACTGGCCATGACGGTGCTGTTCGGCTCGCTGATCGCCTATGTCGGCATGGTGCAGCAAATATTCGCGGACGTGTTCCACCGGCCGCGGATCATGCCGTTGATGTTCGCGCTATGCGCGGGATTCATGGGAGTGGCGGCGTTCACGAACTCGCGCCTCGTCGGACGCTTGGGCATGAGACTCATCTCCCACACCGCGATTCTGGTGTTCATCGCCATCTCCGTCCTGCACGTGGCCATCGTAGCGCTCGGCTGGGAGCACATGTGGACCTTCGTGTTGCTTCAGGCGGCGACCATGGCGACGTTCAGCTTGTCGGTGTCGAATTTCGGCGCCATGGCGATGGAGCCGGTCGGAGCGGTCGCCGGAGTGGGCGCATCGCTTCAAGGCTGCATCTCGACGGGGAGCGCGGCGGTCCTTGCCGCCGTGATCGGCCGGGAGTTCAACGGCACCACGCTGCCGCTCGCCATCGGGTCCTTGTGCTGCGGAGTCGCCGCGCTGGGGTTCGTGCTGGCGGCGGAGCGGGGACGGCTGTTCCGACAGCGTCACGCGGGGGCAGGGTAGCGCGGAGATCCGGATTCGATATCATCGCAGCATGGTTTCACGGCGGGACCTGTTGAAGATCTCCGGCCTCGTCGGACTCGCGCCGCGATTGACTGCCTTCGGCCGCGATGCGCCCGAACCGGACCATGCGATCGAAATCGCCGACACATGGACCGCGGCTTCATGATGCTTCTCACCTATGCCTGAGCGACCGACGACCCCTGCGTACCGGGGATTCGCGCTGCTCCTGGCATTGGGTGCCGCGCCGTTGTCGACCCGCGCCCAGACCAATTATGAGATCCAGGTGTATGGCGCCGACACCGTGCCGCCCGAGACATTGATGGTCGAGCTGCACTCCAATTACACGCTCGATGGCCAGAAATACGTCGTCGACGGGGTGTATCCGACCGGTCATCAGGAACACGAGACGGTGGAGCTCACCCAAGGGCTCAATGATTGGTCCGAGTTCGGTTTCTACCTCTTCACCAGCGAGCAGGACGGACACGGCGTGCAATGGGTGGGCGACCACATCCGGCCGCGCGTCCGCGTCCCGGACTCCTGGGGATGGCCCGTCGGCGTCAGTCTTTCCACCGAGATCGGCTTTCAGCGCTCCGCCTACTCGACGGACACCTGGACCTGGGAACTCCGGCCGATCATCGACAAGGCGGTGGGGCGCTGGTATTTCGCGATCAATCCGGCGCTCGAGCGCACCTGGCACGGCCCCGACGTGAATCAAGGCGTCGGCTTCGCCCCGAGTGCCAAAATCAGCTACGACTTCAACCGCGTCGTCAGTGGCGGGGTCGAGTGGTATGCCGACTACGGTTCAATTGCCAAACTCGGGCCGATCCACGATCAGCAACAGCAGCTGTTCGTCGTCACCGACCTCAACGTATCTCCGCTATGGGAGATCAACATCGGCGTCGGCATCGGCGCCACGGCGGCCACCGACCATCTGATCTTCAAGGCCATACTCGGCCGTCGATTCGACTGGGGCCGGCATTCTCGGGCCGACTAGCCACCTCGTTCCTCGAACAGCGCATTCAGTGCCGGGTGAGTCGCGGCGCCGGCAAGGCCGCCGAAACTTCCCTGCTCCGCGATCTCCCGGGCTGCTCGCATGAATCCGCCCCAAGCCGCGCGCGCCAGCGCGCCGCCGACGCTCACGCGACGGATGCCCAATGCCGCGATTTGCGCGAGCGATAGATCGCTCGGCGCGCCTATCAAAAGATTCACGGGCTTGGGGTGCACCGCCTCGACCACGGCACGTATGTGTGCGGCGGTCTTGATGCCGGGCGCGTACAGACAGTCGGCACCGGCCTCGGCGTACGCTTTGAGACGGCCTACGGTCATTTCGATATCAGGGTGGCCCACCAGGAAACATTCCGCCCGGCCGATCAGCATGACATCGCCGCCGGCCGCGTCGATGGCGGATCGCGCCGCGCGCAAGCGCCCGACGGCAACATCGAGTGGATACAACGATCCTCCCCGTACGGAATCTTCGATCGACACCCCGGCGATGCCGGTGTCGACGGCGAGACGCACGCTCTCGCCGACCCCGCTCGCCTCCGCGGCGAAACCATCCTCGAAGTCGGCATTCAGCGGCAGGTCGGTGGCGGCTGCCATCACTCGCAAATGCTCGAGGACCTGGCCGCGGGAAAGACCGTTGTCCGGCAGACCTTGTGACCACGCAGCGCCCGAACTCGTGCTCGCGAGCGCCTTGAATCCCAGGCTTCGAAGGTAGCGCGCACTGCCGGCGTCCCAGGGATTCGGAATCACGAAGCAGCCGCTCCGATGAAGCTCGCGGAAGGCGCGCCGTTTCTCAGCGGTGGAGGGCATGAGTCTTGCTGTTATCGGACATCGGGTCAGGGTGCCTTGCGCTCGCGGGCCACCGCGCGGTAGCCGATGTCGCGCCGATACTGCGCTTGATCCCAGTGGATTGTCTCCACCAGACCGTACGCTTCATGCTGGGCATCCTCGACCCCCTCCCCGAGGCCGACGGCGCACAATACGCGTCCGCCCGCGGTCACGATCCGCCCGCGCTCGCGGCGCGTTCCGGCATGAAAAACCTTTCCCGGCAGGCGTGCCGCCGCCTGCAGTCCCAAGATCTCATCGCCGCTGCGGTAGCTTTCCGGGTAACCGCCCGCCGCCATGACGACGCCCAGTGCCGCGCGAGGATCCCAGGAGGTCTCCACACCGTCGAGTGTCCGCGCGAGTGCCGCTTCGCACAGGACGACGAGGTCGCTTTGCAAGCGCATCAAAATCGGCTGGGTCTCCGGATCGCCCAGGCGACAGTTGAACTCGATGACGTTCGGGGTCCCATCCTCACCGATCATGAGGCCGGCATACAGAAAACCCGTGTACGGAGTTCCATCGAGAATCAGCCCACGCAGAGTGGGAGTGATCACGTCCCGCATGATGCGCTCGTGAATCTCGGGAGTGACGACCGGCGCCGGCGAGTAGGCGCCCATCCCGCCGGTGTTCGGGCCGCGGTCCCCATCATCCCGGCGCTTGTGATCCTGGGCGGTGGCGAGCGCTATCGCCTGATCGTGCGCGGCGACGACGATGAAGCTCGCTTCCTCCCCGGTCAGAAACTCCTCGATCACGATCGTGTGGCCCGAGGTGCCGAAGCTCCCTCCCAGCATCGAGGTTGCCGACTCGACGGCTGCGTCGTGAGTCTCGCAGATCACCACTCCCTTGCCGGCCGCGAGGCCGTCGGCTTTGACCACGATCGGAAGCCGCTGCGCCCGTATGTATCCGGGATCGAAATCCGCGGCGGTGAATACGGCATACGCGGCTGAGGGAATGCGGTGCCGTTGCAGGAATTGCTTGGTGTGAGCTTTGGACCCCTCCAGCCGGGCGGCGGCGCGGGTGGGGCCGAAGCAGGGGCGCCCCGCCGCGGCGAACCGATCGACGATGCCTTCCACCAGCGGCCCCTCGGGCCCCACGATGGTCAGATCGATGCGCTCACGCTCCGCGAAGTCGAGCAAACGCTCCGTGTCGGTCGCTGCGATGTCGACATTGACGAGTTTCGGCTCGAGCGCGGTGCCGGCGTTGCCTGGGGCGACGAATACCCGGTTCACCCGCGCCGACTGCGCGCATTTCCACGCGAGGGCATGTTCACGGCCGCCGCCGCCGATGACCAGGACCTGCATCAGTGTCGAAAGTGACGGGTGCCGGTGAACACCATGGCAATGCCGTGCTCATCCGCCGCGTCGATGACTTCGGCGTCGCGTTTTGATCCGCCGGGCTGGATGATCGATTCGATGCCGAGCTCCGCGACCACGTCGAGACCGTCGCGAAACGGAAAGAATGCGTCGGAGGCGGCGGAGGCACCCTGCAGCGACAGTCCGGCTTCGGCTGCCTTGAGCGCCGCAATCTTGCTGCTGACCACCCGGCTCATCTGACCGGCGCCCACGCCCAGAGTGGCGCGGTCCCTGACGCAGACTATGGCGTTCGATTTGACATATTTCACCACGCGCCAGGCGAACAACAGGTCCTCGAGCTCCTCCTCGCGGGGCGTGCGTTTGGTGACCACCCGTAAGTCCTCCGCGCGCGCCGAGGCAGCATCACGGGTTTGAACCAGCAAGCCGCCGGTGACACTCCTGTATTCGAGCATCTGGGAGGCTGGCTTTGCGAGATCGCCGACTTCCAGCAGGCGCACGTCATCCTTGCCGGCGATGATCGCGCGCGCCTCGCCGGAGACGCCGGGTGCGAGAATCACCTCGACGAATTGCCGATCTACGATCGCTCGTGCGGTGGCGGCATCCAGCTCCCGATTGAACGCGATGATCCCGCCGAAGGCGGAGGTGGGGTCGGTGCGATAGGCATTCAGGTAAGCCGATGCGATGGATGAATCCGTCGCAACGCCGCAGGGATTCGCGTGCTTCACGATGACACAAGCCGGAGCGTCGAACTGGCGCACGCACTCCAGTGCGGTATCGCCGTCCGCGATGTTGTTGTAGGACAGTTCCTTGCCCTGCAATTGCCGCGCTTGGGTCACCGACGCGCCGATCGCGCGGGGATCGGTGTAGAACGCGGCCTGTTGGTGCGGGTTCTCACCGTATCGAAGATCGAGCCGCTTGCGCAAGGAGAGATTCAAGTCGTCGGGGAACGTCGCCGATTCGGCGCCGATCGCGCCGGTGAAATAAGCGGACACCATGGAATCGTAGCGAGCCGTGTGGGCGAACGCCTTGGCTGCGAGTTCCCGGCGCATGCCGATGGTGGTCGCACCCTGATTGGCGGCGAGCTCGTCGAGGAGCGCGCGGTAATCGGCGGGATCGACGACCACGGTGACCGAAGCGTGGTTTTTGGCGGCCGCCCGCACCATTGCAGGACCGCCGATGTCGATATTTTCCACGGCCTCGTCGTAGGTACAGTCGGGACGGGCGACCGTCGCGGCAAAGGGGTAGAGATTAACCGCCAGCAAATCGATGGGCTCGATGTCGTGATCGCGCATGACCTCATCGTCCACCCCGCGGCGCCCGAGAAGTCCGCCATGAATTTTTGGATGCAGCGTCTTGACGCGGCCGCCCATGATTTCCGGAAAGCCGGTGTGCTCGGCGACTTCCTTGACGGAAATACCGTGACGAACCAAGAGGTTGGCTGTACCGCCGGTGGACAGGATCTCGATGCCCCGCTCCCTCAGTTCGCGCGCAAACTCGACGATCCCAGCCTTGTCGGAGACGCTCAGCAGTGCGCGACGTACGGGTGTGAGCAAATGTTGTCCCTACTCGTTGATCCCGAACTCTTTGAGTTTCTTGCGTAATGTACCGCGGTTGATGCCGAGAATGGTCGCGGCGCGGCTTTGATTGCCCTGCACGTGACCCATAACGACCTTGAAGAGCGGCTCCTCGACCTCGCGCATCACCAATTCATACAGATGTGCAGGCTTGTGTCCGTTCAATGTCTCGAAGTAGCACTGCAACGCCTCTTCGGCTTGCGAACGCAGCGGCACGCCCTTTCCATTCACCTTCAGGTCGCGACCGTTGAATGTCGCGACGAGGTCCTTGCGAGCCCTGGTTTTCTTTTTTGCGACCATAGTGCCACCCGATATCCCTGCAGATCATTCTTATTTTTTCAACTATGTGCGCTCATGATGCGCGCGCCACACGCGTGTCGTATTGGTCCAACAACGTGGCCAGTTGCTGCTGCGGTGTCTCGATTCGTACGAGGCGGTCCCGCAAAGCCTCTTGTCCAGGATGCTGACGGAAATACCAACTCAAGTGTTTACGTGCCACTCGAACACCTGTCTCATCGCCATAAAAATCGTATAGGTCTTCGAGGTGGGCGCGCATAATATCACGGACATTTTCCTGCGCTAGGTCCTCGCGCAATTTCCCGGTCTCGACGAAAAAATTGACTTCGTCGAAAATCCATGGCCTGCCTTGCGCGGCTCGTCCGATCATCACGCCGTCGCAACCCGTGTAGTTCAGTATCTCCATTGCGCGCATCGGCGAATCGACATCGCCGTTTGCGAGCACGGGGATTTTGACGCTGCGCTTGATCGCTCGAACCGTATCGTGCTCGGCGATCCCCCGGAACATGTCCGTGCGCGAGCGGCCGTGGACGGCAAGTGCTTGAATGCCGCAATCTGCGGCGATTTGCGCGACGCGGATGCCGTTTTTGTGCAAAGGATCCCACCCGGTGCGTATCTTCAATGTGACCGGTACGCTCACGGCGGCGACCACCGTTTCGAGAATGCGCGCCACCAATTCCTCGTCCTTCATCAGCGCCGAGCCGGCCAGGCGGTTGCAAACTTTTTTCGCCGGACAGCCCATGTTGATGTCGATGATCTGGGCGCCCGCATCGACATTTCGGCGCGCGGCATCCGCCATCATCTGCGGATCGAAGCCCGCGATTTGCACCGCAGTCGGGCCGGGCTCGCCGAGGGTGTCCCTGCGATGACGGGATTTCGGCGTATGCCACAGGCGCGCATCGGAGGTCAGCATTTCGGACGCGGCCAGCCCCGCACCAAACCGCCGGCACAGCATGCGGAACGGCCGATCGGTGACGCCCGCCATCGGCGCGAGCACCACGTTGGAACGAAGCAAGTAGGGTCCGATCTTCAGCGCCACGGCCTAACTTCCGCCAAGCGGCTGCTTCGCCTGCACCGCCGCATCGCCGGCACACGAGATTTTCTGCTCGACACCGCGAACGCAGACGTCGATCTCGAAGCCCTCGGCATCCTTGCCGGGATCGACGATGTCGAGCGTCGCGTCCGCGCGCTCGCCCGGCGCAAGCATGCGCACGACCGGCTTGCCCATGTATTCGGCGGGCTCGAAATCGCGCATACCGATCTTGGCACCGAAGCGGTTGGCGAGCGTCACGCGCAACAAGGGGTAAGGTTGCAGTTGCGCCGCCGTATTCAGGATGCTCGCGCGCACGCGCAGGGTCCCGTTCGCACTCGAATCGCCGGTCACTCCCCATTGGCGCAATTGATAGGCGGAGAGATTCGCGGGCACGGCCACCGCGACACCGAGCGCGGCGTAGAGGCCGTGCAGCGATCCGCGCAACGGCGCATGCGTGGCAAACCATTCACGGTTGCCGTGAATCCACTGCGCGCCCAAGAGCAATGCGAGCAGCACTGCCGCTCCCAGCCATACGTTGAAGGGCATCGACCGCTGCGGCGCCTGAGGCAACTCGGCAAGCTCAGGTTCCGCGATGCCTGCCAGCATGTCGCGGCGCGCGTTCTCAGACACCAATCCGCCGCCGAGATTGGCTGGTGAGCCGGGCCCGTGGGTGGCTTCGGCGGCGGGCGCGACTTCGTTCGGGTCCGCCCTTGTGCCAAAGGGGGAACGGCCCGGTGTCGCTGGCTCGATGAAGACGCGATCCAGCTCGCCGGGAGGCAGGGTGAACTCCATCGATCCGTCGCCTGCCGAATCTTCGGGGGCCGCCGGTGCAGCAGCCTTGCGCGGGGCGCCCGGGGAGCCCGTCACGGGCGCGGCGGCAGGCGCGGCCGTGACAGCTTTGGGTGCAGGGGCTGCGGTAGGGGGCGCTTTGGTCGCAGATGTCGCTGAGGGCGCGGGCACGCGTGCGGCCGGCGGCGCAGGCGCCCCCTTGGGTTTGGACGCAGGTGCCCGCGCGGGCGCAGGTGCACCGACCGCCGGGTTGGCGGCGGCCGGTGGGGATGATTGAGCTGCGCCCGCCGAACCGGGCGGCGGCGCGCTCCGGGGCGGCGGCGCGCTTCGTGGCGGCGGTGCGCTTTGTGGCGGCGGTGCGCTTTGTGGCTCCGGCTCGTTGGCCTCTTGATCCTCGACGAACTTTTCCACCACCTGCAGGCGCGCAAAGTCGACTTCGTGCGAATCGAAATCCTCGATATCGATGATGTCATCGCTGGTCGTGGGTGCTGCGCCCGGCTGCTTCAACGACGCAACGGTCGACTCCAAAATCTCGTTGGCGCGGGTCTCCAAATCGATGGCCGATTCCGAGGCAGGGAACGCGCTCGGATCCTCCGCGAGTCGAGCGAGCGCATTGAACACCTCGCCGCAGCGGCCGCAGCGCACCTGGCCGCCCGCCGCGCGCAGCACGTCCGCCGACAAGCGGAATACCGTCTCGCATTTTACGCACTGCGTGTACAAGCTAAGCCGTTCTCCGAGCGTGGATGCAGCACCAGTCGTCGCGCCCAAAGACCTGCACCATATCAAAACCGGAGCAGTACGCGGCCTTCACCGCATAGGCCTGCGATTTGAGCAGGCCGGACAACACGAGGTCGCCGCCTGTCTTGCAGGCCGCCCGAAGCACCGGGAACAGCTCGATCAAGGGCTCGGCCAGGATATTCGCGACGACCAGATCCGCGGCGCTGAGCAAAGCCGGCACGCCTTGAATCTCCAGCCGCGCTGCAACGTGATTGCGGTTTGCATTGTCGCGGGTGGCAATCAGCGCCTGCGGGTCCAGATCGACGGCGATCACGTGGGATGCGCCCAATTTCAATGCGGCAATGCCCAAGATGCCGGACCCGCACCCATAATCGATCATCGAGCGGCCGGCAAGCGGCAGCGCATCGAGCAGTTGCAGACACAGAGCAGTCGTGGGATGCGTTCCCGTGCCGAACGCCAACCCGGGGTCCAAGCGCACCACCACGGCGTGCGGATCGGCCGGCGGCTCATCCTCGGTCGGGCATACCCAGAGCCGCCGCCCGAAGCGCATCGATTTCCAGTCCTGCATCCAGGCACGTTCCCAACCCCTCGCTTCGACGGCGCGCAGTCTTGCGGCGGCGGTGATGTGGGGTCCCAGGCGGGAGGCCAGCTCGCCGATCGTGACCGCTGCCTCGTGGGCATCGTCGAACAGTGCGCGCACGGCCGTATCGCTCCATAACCGGAATTCGCCCGGTTTGGGTTCTAGCACCGGTTCATCACCGCGATCGACGAAGGTGATGGAAATCGCTCCGATGTCCTGAAGCGCCGCCTCGGCCGTCTCCGCATTCAGGCTCGCAAGCGGAAATTCGATCTCATAGAGCATGATCGTGCGGCAGGCAGGTGCTCGAATGAGCGCCGTCGGTGCTCATTTCAATCCGAGCCGTCGCTCCAGGTAGTGGATGTCCGTGCCGCCCTGCCGGAACGCGGAATGATTGAAAATCTCCTGGTGCAGGGGAATGTTCGTTTTGATTCCCTCGACAACCATCTCGGCCAGCGCATTGCGCATGCGCGCGATCGCGGTGTCCCGCGTGTCGCCGGAGGAGATGACCTTGCCGATCATCGAGTCGTAGAACGGCGGCACGTTGTAGCCGGTGTACACGTGGCTGTCGACGCGAATACCCGGGCCGCCCGGGGAATGCCACAGTCTGATCGGCCCGGGCGAAGGGATGAAGGTCTTCGGATCTTCTGCGTTGATCCGGCATTCGATGGCATGGCCCCGAATTTGAATATCGTTCTGCGTGTACGGCAGCGCCTCTCCGGCCGCAATCAGCAACTGGGTCTTGACGATGTCGATGCCGGTGACGAGTTCCGTCACCGGATGCTCGACCTGTACGCGCGTGTTCATCTCGATGAAGTAAAACTCACCGTCCTGGTAGAGAAACTCCAGCGTGCCCGCATTGCGGTAGCCGACTTCGCGGCATGCCCGCGCACATCGTTCACCCATGGTCTTGCGTTGCTTGGCCGTGAGGCCCGGAGCAGGCGCCTCTTCCAGCACCTTTTGGTGGCGTCGCTGCATCGAGCAATCGCGCTCACCCAAGTGCACCACATTGCCGTAATTGTCCGCGAGCACTTGAAATTCGATATGCCGCGGCCGCTCCAGGAATTTCTCCATGTACACCTGCGGATTGCCGAACGCCGCGAGTGCCTCGGATTGAGTGACGCTGATCGCGTTCATGAGCGAGGCGTCGGTGTGCACTACGCGCATGCCGCGTCCGCCGCCGCCGCCCGACGCCTTGATGATCAAGGGGTAGCCGATGTCCTTGGCGATACGGAAGTTCTCGTCTGCGTCGGCCCCGACAGGTCCGTCGGAACCCGGCACGCAGGGCACGCCCGAGGCCTTCATCACCTTGATCGCGGAGACCTTGTCGCCCATCAGGCGGATGGTCTCGGCGCGCGGACCGACGAATATGAATCCGCTTTTCTCGACGCGCTCCGCGAAATCCGCGTTCTCCGACAGGAAGCCGTAACCGGGGTGAATGGCGACCGAGTCGGTCACTTCCGCGGCGCTGATGATGGCGGGCATGTTCAAGTACGACAGTGCGGCCTGCGGCGGCCCGATGCAGACGGTCTCGTCCGCCAGCAGAACGTGCTTGGTGTTGAAATCCGCGGTCGAGTGCACGGCGACCGTCTTGATTCCGAGCTCGCGGCATGCCCGAAGGATGCGAAGCGCAATCTCGCCGCGGTTGGCGATGACGACTTTCTCGATCATCGTGGTTATTCGATGATGAACAGCGGCTGACCGAATTCGACCGGCTCGCCGTTCTTGGCGAGGATCGCCGTGACGCGTCCCGCTTTGTCGGATTCGATCTGATTCATCATCTTCATGGCTTCGATGATGCAGAGGATCTGTCCAACCTTGATTTCCTGGCCGATCTCAACGAAGGTTTTGGCTCCGGGCGCCGAAGCGGAGTAATACGTACCCACCATGGGCGAGGTGATGGTTTGATCGTCATTCCGCGGTTTGTGCTCGCCGGCGGCGGTGGCGGGCTTTGCCGCCGCGGCAGGCGCGGCGGGGGCCATCGGTGCCGTTTGACTCTGCAGGGCGCCGGCTGCCGCCGGCGCGGTCATGGTCACCCGCGGATGCCGGCTGATGCGTACCGACTCCTCGCCCTCCGAGATTTCCAACTCCGAGATGCCGGACTCTTCCAGAAGCTCGATCAGCTTCTTCACTTTTCGAATGTCCATCCGCAAACCCCTTCGATAAGTTTCTGGTGTAAGGCTACGCGGCGGCCAAGCGCGTACAGGCCGCGCTCAACGCGAGCTCGTAGCCCACAGGGCCGAATCCGACGATGCAGCCGGCGGCGAGATCGGACAAATACGAGCGATGCCTGAACTCTTCGCGTGCAAATATGTTGCTCAGGTGAACCTCGATGAACGGTACGGAAACGGCGAGGAATGCGTCCCGAAGCGCGACGCTCGTGTGCGTGAAAGCCCCGGGGTTGATGATCACGAAGCCAATGCCGTCGCTCTGCGTCGACTGCACTTTGGCGACCAGTTCGTGCTCGGCATTGCTCTGGACGGCAATCAGCTCATGGCCCTGCGCCCTCGCCAGACCCGTGAGCTTGGCCTCGATTTCGGTCAGCGTCGTCGCCCCGTAAATCTCCGGCTGCCGGGTACCGAGCAAGTTCAAATTGGGTCCATTGAGCAGAAGAATACGCGCCATCGTCGACATTCAGGTCATCGGTACCTAAAAAGATGCGCGATATTAACCGGAAAGTGACCTGATTTGGCAAGGTTCTTACGCGAACGTCGCCGGAAAGCACTAACCGGGTTTGGCTCTGCGCAGCCTTTGGAGACCGTCGGCGATGGTGCGGCGCGCCTCTTTGAGCGCGATGTGGTCCCGATTCAGATCATCGACCACGGACAGGATGAGGGTGGCTTGGGGCTCATGCAATTCGCCGATGAAGAGTGCGACCAGCTCGCCGCGGCTGTCGCTAAACACCGTAAACGGAAAAACCGGGGAGTCAAAACCCAGCGAACTCGCCACGTCCAGCGCGTCCTGCTCGCCGATCAGGATCGGATAGCCGATCTTGAGCTGGCGCGCATAACTCGCGACCTCGGCGCGATGGTCCACCGCGATTCCGATCACCCGCACCCCTCGACCCTCCCATTCCCCCGCCAGGCCCTCCAGCAAGGGGATTTCGCGGCGGCAGGGCGCACACCAGGTCGCCCAGAAGTTGATGACCAGCGATTGTCCGTTCCAGCTTCCGATCGGCGTCGGTTTGCCCTCGAGATCGCTGAGCGAAAACGCAGGCAAACGGTCCGGGATCTTGGTCGGCTGACCCGTGAATTCGCCCGCGAGATCGCCCCGCATCGAAGTGCTGGCCTCACCGGCCGGGCGGGGTGCAGCCAAGGTGCCGTTGGCGGCCATCCGGGCTGCATGAATCCGGGTGCCCGCCCAAACCCCGACGATCACGACCAATACGGCGCAGGCGAGGCGAAATAGCCGGTCGTTCATGCCGCCGGCAGCGGCAGTGTGCGTCCCTTGCGGAGCAATAGCCCGGCCAAAAGGAACGCCAAGGCGCCGCCGCCGATGGCAATGCCCTCCCATGAATGAGACGCGGGTGGCGGGGCTGTCCCGCTACCGGCAGGAGAAAGCACTTTGGTGATGGGCGGATAGCAAAGACCGGCTTCGGCACAGCCCTGGTAGGTCACCTTGATCTGCAGCGGATGGGCGCCGTAATCGAGGCGTCGATAGGCGACGGTGCCCTCGACTTGCTGTGTAAAGATCTCCTGAGTGCCCAGATAAGGGTCCGTTTTGACTGTTCCCGGGGGCAGCGAGAGGCCGGAGACCACCAGATCGGGGCTTTCGGCCGACACCCCCATTTTGGCCCGATACAGGTAGTACCCGTCGGCGATCACCCATCTGACCCGCAGCGTGCCGCCGTCCAGTCGTGCGCCCGCCCGAAATGCCACGTCCGGGGCCAGGAAGTCGGTTTCGTTGGATTCGATGCCACGCATCCACCAGGGCTTGGCGGCGGCCGAGCCGCTCAGCACGGCCAACAGAGTCAACATAATCAAGAGGCGGTTGGGGCTCATGGTCGCGCTCTATATTAACCGCAGAAACTCATCCTGCCCCTTGATTCCCGAAAATCCGTCGCTATTATTAGCAGCCACAGGCGGGGAGTGCTAACACTCCTGGCCCATTAGCAACCTTAACCCAGATATCAGGAGTCTTGTTCTATGAAGATTCGACCCCTTCATGACCGTGTGATCGTGAAACGCGAAGAAGAGGAGCGTAAGTCCCCAGGCGGCATCGTGATCCCGGACACCGCGACTGAGAAGCCCATCTTCGGCAAGGTCATCGCCGTTGGCAAGGGCAAGATCTTGGAGAGCGGCGAGATTCGCCCGCTCGACGTCAAAGTCGGCGACAAGATCCTTTTCGGCAAGTATTCCGGCACCGAAGTCAAAATGGATGGCGACGAGCTGGTTGTGATGCGTGAGGAAGACATCATGGCCGTGGTCGAAGGCAAGTAAGCGCCGCGCCCCACCTTATCGTTATCAAATCAATTTAGAGGAAATAGCCAATGGCTGCGAAAGACGTACGATTCAGCGATGACGCCCGTGGACGCATGTTCAAGGGTGTCAACATCCTGGCGAATGCCGTCAAGGTGACGCTCGGCCCCAAGGGCCGCAATGCCGTGCTCGACAAGAGCTTCGG
>Ga0182012_10003856_pt1 | contig 15804 bp, 9 predicted proteins | sample 612S2SmetaG_FD_120486 | JGI IMG/M metagenome (GOLD analysis project Ga0182012, IMG submission 120486) | Permafrost microbial communities from Stordalen Mire, Sweden - 612S2S metaG | ecosystem: Environmental > Terrestrial > Soil > Wetlands > Permafrost | place: Sweden: Stordalen | collected...
AAATGGCGCTAAGGAGCGCTGGATCGCGCGAGAGTGCTCGCGCGATATATAATTCGGTCCAATGCTTGCAGGAGGAACGGCATGGATATCAACAGGCTCACCGAGAAAACCCAGGAGGCGCTGCGCGCCGCGCAGAGCGATGCGGCGCGGCGCGGCAATCAGCAGATCGATGTGGAGCATCTGCTGGCGGCGCTGCTGGCGCAGGAAGGTGGCCTCGCGCGCTCCATTTTGACGCGAGCCGGGGTAAATGTAGAAGCTCTGGCGGCGCGGCTGAATCAGGATCTCGACCGGCTACCCAAGGTGACCGGAGCTTCGACGTCGCCGGACCAGATCTATGTCACGGCGCGGTTGAACAAGCTCTTCACAAAGGCGGAGGATGAGGCCAAGAGCCTGAAAGACGATTTCATCTCGGTGGAGCATTTCCTGCTGGCGGCGACCGACGATTCAAAAGCCTTGAAGGAACTGGGTGTTACGCGAGACCGCCTGATGCAGGCTCTGCGGGAAGTGCGGGGGAGCCAGCGCGTGACCACCAAGAATCCGGAAGCCACTTATGAGGCGCTCGAAAAGTACGGCCGCGACCTGACCAAGATGGCGGGCGAAGGAAAACTGGATCCGGTGATTGGGCGCGACGACGAGATCCGGCGCGTGATCACCGTACTTTCGCGGCGCACGAAGAACAACCCGGTGCTGATCGGGGAGCCTGGCGTGGGAAAGACGGCCATTGTGGAAGGCCTGGCGCAGCGCATCGTGCGCGGCGATGTGACAGAGGGATTGAAGGACAAGCACATCGTTTCGCTCGATATGGGCGCATTGATCGCCGGCGCCAAGTTCCGCGGCGAATTTGAAGAGCGGCTGAAGGCGGTGCTGAAAGAGGTGCAGACTTCGAACGGCGAGATCATTCTGTTCATCGACGAGCTGCACCTGGTGGTGGGCGCGGGGAAGGCGGAAGGCTCCATGGACGCGGGCAATCTGCTGAAGCCGATGCTGGCGCGCGGCGAACTGCATTGCATCGGCGCGACCACGCTGGACGAGTTCCGCAAATATATCGAGAAAGACGCCGCGCTGGAACGGCGCTTCCAGCCGGTGATGGTGGATCAACCGACGGTGGAAGACACCATCTCCATTCTCCGCGGGTTGAAGGACCGCTATGAGCTGCATCACGGGGTGCGGATTAAAGATGCCGCCCTGGTGAGCGCCGCGGTGCTGTCGGACCGCTATATTTCCGATCGCTTCCTGCCCGACAAAGCGATCGATCTGGTGGATGAGGCGGCGGCCAAGCTGCGCGTGGAGATCGATTCCATGCCGGCGGAGCTGGATGAGATTCTGCGGCGGACGATGCAACTGGAAATTGAGCGGCAGGCGCTGAAGAAGGAGAAAGATTCGGCTTCGCGCGAGAGGCTGGGCAAGATCGAAACTGAAATCGGCAACCTGAGGGCGGAAGGCGATGCCCTGAAAGCACGCTGGCAGATCGAGAAGGAGTCGGTACAGGGACTGCGCACGCTGCGAGAGCAGATCGACCAGGTGAAGATCGAAATCGACCAGGCCGAGCGCGCCTATGATTTGAACCGGGCGGCGGAACTGAAATATGGCAAGCTGCGGGAACTGACGAGCAGGCTGGAACAATTGCAATCGGTGGCGGCCAGCCCTAACAAGATGCTGAAGGAAGAGGTGGGTGAAGAAGACATCGCGGCGGTGGTGAGCCGCTGGACGGGAGTACCGGTTTCGCGCCTGCTGGAAGGGGAGATGCAGAAGCTGATGCACCTCGAAGAGGAGCTGCATCGGCGAGTGATCGGCCAGGATGAAGCGGTGACGGCGGTTTCCGAAGCGGTGATCCGTGCCCGCGCGGGGTTGAAAGATCCGAACCGGCCCATCGGCAGCTTCATCTTCCTGGGGCCAACCGGAGTGGGAAAGACGGAACTGGCCCGCGCGCTGGCGGAATACCTGTTCGATGACGAACACAATATGGTGCGCATCGATATGTCGGAGTATCAGGAGAAACACACGGTAGCTCGCCTGCTGGGCGCGCCCCCGGGCTACGTGGGGTTTGAGGAAGGCGGGCAGTTGACCGAGGCCATTCGCCGCAAGCCTTATTCGGTGATCCTGTTCGATGAGATCGAGAAAGCGCATCCCGACGTGTTCAACGTGATGCTGCAGATTCTGGATGACGGGCGGTTGACGGACGGACAAGGCCGCACGGTGAACTTCAAGAACACCATTCTGATCATGACTTCGAACGTGGGAAGCCACCGCATTCTGGAGTACAAGGGTGCTTTCACCGGGCGTCCTTACGAGGACATGAAGAGCGCCGTGATGAACGAACTGAGGGCCGGGTTCCGTCCCGAGTTCCTGAATCGCATTGACGAGATTATTGTGTTCCACGCGCTCAATGAGGAGCAGTTGAAAGGGATCGTCGAGATCCAACTCGCGAACCTTCGGCACAGGTTGGCGGAGCGCCACATCAAGCTCACGCTGACAGACGCGGCGCGCACGCATCTGGTGAAGACAGGCTACGACCCGGCCTATGGCGCGCGCCCGCTGAAGCGCGCCATTCAGAGACAGGTGGAGACAAGGCTGGGCCGGCTGATTATCTCCGGCGGCGTCCACGACGGGGAAGAAGTGGTGGTGGATCTGGACGCGGCCACGGAGGAACTGGTTTTCCAGCCAATGCCCGCGCTGGCCGCTCAGGCCGGTTAGTTGGTGGGCACGTTATAGAAGTCGGTCAAGCGCCACAGGCGGTAAGCTTGGGACTGAGCTGCTTCGCTATAATTCGCGATCCCGGCCGGGGTGACCTCCGCGCTCTGCTGATAGTAGGAGGGCGACGGCGCCTGGCTGGGGGCGCGTCCGACAATCTGGCCGCCCATGAACTCGTAATCGCCATTGGACAGGATCTGCGCGCTACCCTGCGCCACGGCGTAATAGCCTGTGTCAAACAGCAACTGCGGGGTGACTTGCAGGCCGCTCTCGTCGACGTTGAGGACGTAGCCGCGGCTGTCTCCACCATTGGCGGTCACTCGGGTATTGCCGTTATCGAACATGGTCATCAGCAGGTTGCTGTTGTTCTGATACTCCACATCATGCTGGTGTGAGAACCAGGGCCAGGGGTCGCCGGTCACGTTATTCATGGCGAAGGAACCGCCGTCACCCATGATCCACAGGATGTTGCCGGTTCCCGTTCCGTTGTTGTAGTCGATCTTCGCGACCCAGTCCTGATTGCGCATGGAGATGACGAGTGAGCCGTCGAGGGGTTGGTACTGCACCGCATTGGTATGCAGCCAGTCGTTGGCCGGGACACTCAGCAAGACAGCCGGACAGCCGTTGATCCCTTCAATGGCAACGGTACACTGCTCGTTGAGCGGCGCCGGCCGGTTGATATCCAACTGGCCATTGCCGCCGTCGTGATCGAACGAATCCCAGAACCAGTAGACCTGAAAATTCTGATCGAGCTCAATGAGGGTTGTTCCGAGGATATCGACGGGGACGGTACTGCCCTGGGTGCCCGCTGGAAACACCTTCTGGGCGTTCGCGATCACCATGTAATGTCCGTTGGGCAGCTTGCGCATATCGTGATTAAAGGTTGAGATGGGATCGGTACCGAGCGCCAGCAACTGCTCATTGACGCGATCGACGTTGGTCTCCTGTACAACGTGGCCCGTGAGATCGACGATCTGTGCCGACTGTCCTCCGCCCGTCTGATTGCCGTAGAGGCCGGTGCCCGTATAGTCGCCCGGATATCCGCAATTCATTAATTGCAGCCCGCCCACTACGAGACGGTCGAGTTGCGCGCTGGCGGCCTGCCCCGGCCGATACGCCCCGTCACCCGCGTAGTACCACACGACTTTACCGGCGGTGTTTCTGGCGTCCAGAGTCGCGGTGGAGCTAAAGCTAAGCAGCAAAATACGCTCCGGCTGGGACGCCAGAGGCCCGAAAGGGATGGGGAACGACATCCCGACGGCGAGCACGGACGAGGGGATTGCCCCTGTAGTCCAGGTGACTGAGGGGCTCTTCTGGAGGCCGGTTCCGGCCTGCCCCACCTCGTCGTACATGGAATAGGCCGTGGAGGCCAGCATTCCGGCGATCAGGAAGTTCATACTGGTCTTGCCGTTGCACGCCGTGAAGTTCGTCTTGAACGGAGCTGCCGCGGAACCCACCTGTTGAAAGACCACTTCCATCGAGCTTCCCGAAGGGCACGACGGCGCACTGAACAATGCGACCAGCGGGTGCGTGGTGGCGCTGACCACCGGCTGCGAGCCGGTGACGCGGCTGTTGATCCGGTATGTGACGACCGTCTGCGATGTGGCCGTGATGTAGTTGCTGTCGCGAGCGGTCACCCGAATCTGGTAGCTGCCTTCCATCAGGTTGCGCGCCCAGGCGAAGGTATTGGAGACTTCAAAATCGCGCACGGTGGTGAAGGTGGTGCTCTGCGGAAGCGCCACTTCCATTTTGAAATTTATGATGCCGGGGTTCGAATAAGAATCCGTCGCGCTGAATGTGAAAACCACCTCCGTGCCCACCAGTTGGGGCGCTGGAACAGATGGCGTTACCTGGACTTGAAGCTGTGCGCTGAGCGTGTTACTGAGCGCAAAGATACTGATGGCCGCTAACACGAATCTCAACAAAAAATCTCCCTTTTTTACGAGTGGTTTCTTTAGGAGACTAGCACGAAAAGGCCTAAATTTGTACAATTTTGCAGTACGTGTGTGGCGCGTATTTCGTAAGATTTGTAACTTGCTACCATCTCTTTTTGAACCAACAACTTCCCGGCCGTCAGTTTACCCGCAACCTTTGGGACCGCCGCGAACTTCTGTTCGGTCTTGTGAAGCGCGATTTCGAACTGCGGTACAAAGGTTCCGTCGCGGGCTGGATCTGGGGGGTGGTGCATCCGATTGTGCTGCTGGTCAGCTACACGTTTGTGTTCAGCGTGTGCCTGAAACAATCGCCCGGACCGGGTGAAGTGACGCAGAATTTTCCCCTGTTTCTTTTCGCTGGAATGCTGCCGTGGCTGCTGTTCAGCGAGACCTTGCAGCGCTCGTCAACTTCGCTGATCGAGCAATCGACGCTGATCACGAAGACGGTGTTTCCTTCCGAGATGGTGCCCATTGCGATCTTTCTTTCTTCGCTGGTGAGCCATCTGATTGCGGTGGGGCTGGCACTGGTGGGCGCGCTGGTTGTGCTGCACCGGCTGAGCCCCGCGCTGGCCGCGTTTCCGTTGATCGTGGCGCTGCTCGGCTTGTTCGCGGTGGGCCTGGCGTGGATCATCGCGAGCCTGCAGGTGTATTTGCGGGATACGGCGCAGATTCTGCTGGTGGTTCTGACGTTGTGGTTCTGGATCACGCCCATTTTCCTTTCCGAACAACGGTTTCCGCGCCGCCTGCGTTTTCTTCTGTTGCTGAATCCATTGACGCCGATGGTTCGCGCCTACCGGCAGATGCTGCTGGGAGGGACGTGGCCGCAAGGCGGAGAATTTCTCTCGGCGGCAATTTGGGGAGTGGCTACTTTTGTTGCGGGCGGCCTGTTTTTCCGGTATATGAAACGGGGCTTCGCGGATGTTCTGTAAACGATGAAGACAGCTCTGGTTGTAACGTCCATCTCGCCCGTGAATGAGGTGCTGCGCTCGCTGGCGAGTGGAGCGCAGTCGCGCGGGATTCCGTTTTTCGTGATTGGCGACGTCTCGAGCCCTGACGAATTCGAGCTCGAAGGATGCGATTATTACAGCGTTTCGCGACAGCCTTCGACCGGGTTCGCGACCGCGGCCCTGGTACCGACCCGCAGTTATGCACGGAAGAACATCGGGTACCTGCTGGCGGCGCGAGCGGGGGCGTCGGTGATTGTGGAAACGGACGACGACAATTTCCCTCGGGAGGGGTTTTGGGCGGAGCGGTCGCGCGGCCAGACTGTGCCTTTGCTGAAGCAAGGCGGCTGGGTGAACGTGTACCGCTATTTCACGGACGCGCTGGCTTGGCCGCGAGGCTTCCCGCTGGAACAGGTGCAGAAACCGGCGCCGCCCTTCGAGAGGATTCCGGCGGCTGACGCCGACTGCCCGATTCAGCAGGGGTTGGCGGATGAGAACCCGGATGTGGACGCCATTTACCGTCTGATTCTGCCGCTACCGCTTTCCTTCCGCACGGACCGCCGGATCGCGCTGGGCGCAGGATCGTGGTGTCCTTTCAATAGCCAGAATACGGCGACCTGGCGAGACGCGTTTCCCTTGCTCTACATGCCGGCGTATTGCAGCATTCGCATGACCGACATCTGGCGGAGTTTCGTGGCGCAGCGCATCGCGTGGGAGAACGGCTGGAGCATTCTGTTTCACGAGCCCACCGTCTGGCAGGTTCGCAACGATCACAACCTGCTGCGCGACTTTCGCGATGAGGTTCCGGGTTACCTGCATAACCAGACGATCTGCGACGTGCTGGCCGGACTGACCCTGAACCCGGGAGTGGAACACTGCGGCGGGAATCTTCTGCGATGTTACGAAGCGCTAGTGCGGCGGGAGTTTCTGGAGGCGAAGGAGATGGCGCTGGTGGAGGCGTGGCTGGCGGATCTGGCACAGGCTACGTAGGTACAAAGTCGCGGCAAACCGACCCTCGCTCTTCGGATGCTCCGGGAAGAGATAAGACTGCGCCGTTCCCCGAAAGAACGGCCTGCAGAGCCGCGACATTCAGTTGCGCGGGAGGCGTGCGGCTGAGACTGGCAATGGCCGCGGCAGTGCCGGCGGCTTCTCCCATGACCATGTACTGCGGTTCCAAACGGATGGCGCAAAACCCGACATGCGAGGCCGAGCAACAAACCGGCACCAGCAAATTGGAGATCTGGGACGGAACCGGCAGAATGGCGCGATAGGGGATCTGAAACAACTGGGTGGGCGGCTTGGGGTTGAATTCGCCTTCGATCTGGACCATCAGAGTTCCATTGTTCGCGCCGAGCACGCGCTGGCAGCTATGGGAATCGAAAGGGTAAGATCCCATGCCGATGGAGTCCGGTTTGGCAGGGTGCGCGGTCATGTCGGACTGCGTGAGGACGTAGGAACCGAGCATGCGGCGCGCCTCCCGGACATAGAGCAAGGGAGGCCAGTTGTCGCTGTCCGTGAATTCGTCGGCGGCGAGCCCGTAGGCATTGACGCCTTGCTGGACCGCCGCGGGAACCCTGGAATCGCTGGCGATGAAGTAGAGCAAACCGGCCTGATACTGATAGTGCGCCTGCCAGATTGAGGAACGCTGCAGCGAGGATGCGGTTGGGTAGGCCGCACTTCCGCCGACGTAATCGGTGGAGAAGAAGTAGCCGCCGTTGATGTCGAACTTTCCATCGGGGAGGGCGACAACGCCGGCGATGGCATTCTCGAACGTGGCGCCGGGAAGGGCTTGCAGGTAGCGCAGGGCCAGTTCATAGCGCCCGGCATCGTATCCAGGCGGTTGCGGAAACGGGACGAGATTGGCGGGGTCCATTGTGGCGCAGAGGCGGAAAGTATATGCCTGCACACGCTGATCCCATTGGCCGGGGATGCCGCGCGGGGCGCTCGATATCTCAGGCAGCAAGTTGCCTGATGCATCGTAGGGGTCGAGCGCGAAGCTGCCATTGACGCGTGTTCCGGCTTGCACGCCTCCGAGCCATTCACAGTACTGGCGGCTGCTTTCGCGCCCATAGGCGCAGGTGACGCCGCTTTGCGACATCAGGTCGCCTTCATAGGTGGCATCCACGAAAACGGCGGCGGGGAACACAGAGCCATCCGCCAGGGTGATGGAGGTGATGGTGGTTCCGTTGACTGCGACTCCGTTTGTTTCCGCGAGAGCTTGCCCGAGGAAAACGTTGACGCCCGCGGAAGCTACAAGGGTTTGGAAGGCCGCTTCCGCCACCGATGGAGGGAAGTTGTACTGGACGGGAGTTCCGTAGGCTTTGCCCACGGTTTGGAAGAACTCAAGGCAGAGGCCACCGATGACCGCCGGATTGCCTGTATCAGTGGCTCCGAGCCCGCTGGATACCATGCCTCCCAGATGGCTGCCGGGTTCGATGAGGGCAACGCGGGCCCCCTGGCGGGCGGCGGCCACGGCGGCCACGACGCCGGCGGCGGTGCCCCCGTACACGACCACATCAAAGACGGATTGGCTGAGGGCTTTTCGCGCGGAGAGACCGGCGAGGACGGCGGTTTGGGCAAGGAGACGGATGGAGGACCGGCGCGTCAAGCCGCTATGATGCCACAGGGCTTTGATGCCACGCGGGACTCCTCAGGTGTCCGAAATGTATACTCAGAATTCAATGATAACAACCGCGGTTCGATGAGCCGATGATCCTTTCCGAGCACCGCGATTTCAGGAATCGTAACCCCTTTTGGAAAAAGAAGCTGAAGTGGAGTGAGCTTCGCGTGTTTTTTATCGGGGGCTACTGCATTGGCGAGAACGATCATGTGCGGCTTTGGCTGCAGAGTCTGAAGGATCTGGGCGCGCAGGTTTACGAATTCTCCACCGAGGAGCATCCGGAGGTTCTGGATTGCAAGGGCCGGCCGCATGACTACGGGTTCCATGGTCCGGTTTTCCTGAGAGAGAGCCACCTGGGGCCGCTGCTTGAAAAGTTCGATCCGCACTGGGTGTTTGTGTGCGCGGGCGGGCTGTCGTTTACTCCTTATGTCTCGGCCGGGTTGCGGAAGAAGTTCTGCCTGACGGGGATGGCGCTGAGCGACCCGGACGCTTTCGAGCCTTCGACGCAGCACATTTGCGCCAACTTCGACCGCTATTTCACCAACAGCCGGGGCGCGCTGGAACTGTATGCCGAGATTGGAACGAAGGCGTACTGGTTTCCGTTTTCCTGCTACCCGCCGTACCACCGCCGTGTTCCCCCTGCGCCCGAGTTCGCCTGCGACGTGCTGTTTATCGGGCAGGCGCGGCCGGACCGGGTGGAACTGGTGAAGCGGGTCGCGGCCACGTTCGACACAAAGGTGTTCGGAGGCGCCTGCTTTGGCGCGGATTGGGCGCATTATGGAATTGCCTCCAAAGGCTTCCTTTCGGCGCAGGACTTTGTGACGGCCGCCAATTCCGCGAAGGTTTGCGTGGATTTCGCGCGGAACCGGGCGGGCGATCTGATGGTGAAGCACCGGATGTTTGAGTTTGCGGCATGCGGGGCGGTGACCTGTACGGAGCACTTTCCCGACCTGGCCGAGCATTTTATCTATGGCAAGGAGATCCTGGGCTACGATACGGACGACGAACTGATCTGCCAGATTCGAAAGTGCCTGGAAGACCCGGCGTACCGCGACCGCATCTCCGACAGCGCGTTCCGCAGGAGCCGAGCGGAACATACGTTTGCCCACCGCTGGACGCAGATAGCAGCCGATTGCGGAGTTCACGTCAGTTAAGCGGTGTTTTGGGCCCGTTGGGCCGCCATGTGCGCGTCGTGGGCGCGGTTGAACCTTTCGAAGTGTTCCAGGACCTCAGCCCTTTCCTCGGCGGTGATCGATTCGTCGTCGCCATCTTCGTCTTCGTCGGCATCCAACTCCAGCCGGGTTTGAGAACCGGGCATTGTGCAGGATTGTGCAACATCCGCGGCGGGTGCACAGTGCACATCCTGCGGGGGAATCTCTGTATTTTGTTGGGTTTGGGAGGGGAGGTCCTCTTTCCATTGTGCAGGAATGTGCATGATTTCGGAAATCATCCGGTCGGTTTCCGCATCGGCCTCGCGCGCGATGGATTTGCGGGAGCGGGCGGGTTCGGCGGGCGCGGTTTTGGAGATTTTATCGAGCACGGCGAGGGCGGCACGGAGGCGGACCGAAGGCGTGGTCCTTTCGTCGGTGAGGGTGGTACGGAGAGCGTCGATGGCGAGGTTGCCCAGGGATTGCATTTGATCGCGCCAGTAGGCCGCCTGTTCCCATTGCGCGGTTTGCCAGGCGTGCTTGAAAGCGGGCGACCCGGCGCGGCGCCAGTTGGCGATGGTATTGCGATGGACTCCGGCGGTTTCGGCGGCCGCTGAGACGGTGCTTCCTTGAGCAAGGAGCGTGAGCACGCGTTGTTGCTGCTGGGTAAATGCGAATTCAGACATAACTTTATGGGGCGGATCGTTTGCCCGATTTCAGTTTATGGAGGGGATGGGGTGGTGAGGCTTGGTTTTGGTGGCGCGGTGATGCAAAGAAAGGCGATTATATTTTTTACTTTGCGGTGACTCAACTACACGGCCCCTGCGGGGCCGTCACCGGGGCGGATGAAAATGGGAGCCCTACTTGACAGGTTTGGCAATCTGGAAGTAGATCCCCAGCGAATCAAGAGGCCGTTTTACCGGTAGGTGCTTTCAAAAGCCCGTGTGTGAATCTACCTCCGCGGGCGTTAACTCGTTGATTCAGGAGGCGTCTGCGTTGGGTTAATTTTCGTAGGACTCAACGTTATAGAAAGCCTCCACCTCTTCGGGCTCCGGCCTGCCGGCATCCGCAACCAGTTCCGCGCGAAACCTCTGCACCCGGAGTTGGCGTTCAACGAACTGTTGCAGTAGTGGGTCGTCAAGCTGGCTACGGCAGCCCGAATGCGTGCGAAGCCGCTCGGTTTCCTGTTCCAGTGCGGAAAGATCTATCGGACGCGGATCGCTCGTCGAAAGCTGCTCGATCAAGATTCGATCTGCGGCGGAAGCCTCCGACGCTAAACGCATTCGCCGTGCCCTTTCCCCTTCATCTGAAATTGTCCGCCAGAAGGGATCGCGGGAGATTCGCTCGGATTCTTCGCGTATGACTTGCTCGGGAACAATTTGTCCGTTTACCAGGTAAGGCATACCCCTATTTGGTTTCGTTGATCAACACCAGCACCCCGCCCGTGGTATCTGGTAATACCAAGTCCGGAAGACCGGCCGCAGATTTCTGCCCGTGCAGGTTTGCAGAGAAGATCGACCCCGGCGACGGACCCTGGCCTAAGAAAAACGGCGCAGCGAAGGTTCCATCCCCTTGCCCAAGAAATACGGCGATATCACCGACCAACAGTGCAACGTCCGGTATGCCGTCTCCGTTAACATCAGCCACCATTTCAGGAGGCGGATAATCCACCTCGAAGCCGGGGTTCAGCAGCTCCGACAACGTAAATTTCCCCTTGCCGTTCCCCAGATAAACGTCGCCATTCAGGACCAGGTCCAGGTTTCCGTCACCGTTCAGGTCGGCCAGTATCGCCTCAGTCCCGCCCGCCCCAAAATTGGCTGGGACCTGTGTGAATCCGCCCTTGTGATTGTTGAGTAGCACGTACAAATTGGTGGTGGGTTCATCGCTGTTCGTCAAAATGATATCCGGCCAACCGTCATTGTTGATATCCCCCTCGGCGATGTTATTGAACCCCTGTGCGGGCGGATTGGGGACGATGTTCACCGGGGTCTGGAATGTGCCGTCTCCGTTGCCCAGCGCAAGTTGATTTCCCGCCGTGGCGAAATCCAGCTTGCCATCGTGGTTGAAATCGGCCAGAACCATGTAGGGCGGCCCCGATGCCGTCGCCGTCGTACTCTTCTCCGTGAACGTTCCATCGCCGTTACCCAGGAAGCTGATTACCCCGGTTGAGGAGGTGATCGCCAAGTCCAGGATCCCGTCGCCGTTTAGGTCGCCGGCGTGCTTCATGCATCCTGCGTCCGCCACGCCCGTCAGGCTTTGCCCCACTTTCAACGGCACGGTCGCTATTCCTGTTCCCAGTAGAATCTGGATCCCGGAACTCGTGTTCACTGCGACATCCGGTTTGCCGTCCCGGTTGAAGTCGCCGGTAACGCCGCAGCCCGCGCCGACGCTTAAAGACGTGAAGATTCCATCTTCATACTTGCCTTTGCCCGTGTTCAAGAGCACAGATATGGCGAAAGCCGTATCCACTACGATGTCCGTCAATCCGTTGTTCCGAAGATCGCCGAGAGCGAGGTTGAACGTTCCCCCGCCCGCGACGGTGTATGAGACCGGCTGCGCAAACGTATTTGCCGCTGTGCCGAGTGCGATGGAGGCGGCGGAATCGACTGCGACGATGTCACCAATGCCGTCGCCGTTTACGTCGGCGATGCCGAGGGCGAAATTCATCGCGCTAAGTGCAATGTATTCAGGCTTGGAAAAGCCGCCCTTACCGTCGCCAAAGAGAACTGCGACGCCAGATGTACCAAATAACCCTAAAGCAATTCCGGGTTGATGGCTTGCCCCGAGGCTACCGGCAGCGACCTCTCCGAACTGGATCGGGGCTAGAAAGCCCTGCGGGGTCTGAAAAGTGCCGTTTCCATTGCCCAAAATCAGGAAGAACCCGTCCCCGAGGTGCCCGTTGGACAGGATCGTTTCCGGCATTGTCACAACCAAATCCTGTTTCCCGTCTCCGTTAAAGTCGGCTGCCGCAATCCCAAATCCACCCGGGCCAAGCGGAACAGCCACAACGCCCGCATTAAACGTCCCGTCGCCCCTCCCAGTAAAGAGCCAAACTCCGCTTGCGCCAACTGCGGCGACGTCAAGTATCCCATCGCCCGTGAAATCTGCCACTGCAATCAAGCCTTCCTTACGGAAACTATCCGATCCCTGGGGATAAAAAACTGCGTTCTGAAAGGTCCCGTCACCGTTGCCGAGGCAGACTAGAAGCCCCCCCACCTGTGAAGCTGGCGGACCGCCGGCCATGATTAAATCCGCCTTTCCGTCGCCGTTGATGTCGCCGACGACGGCGTCGTAGCCGCCGCCGGCCTGCGTAGATTGAATCGGGCCCACGCGGAAGGTACCGTCGCCGTTGCCGAAGTAAACGTGTGTGATGCCCTCTTCAATACCTATAAGGTCGGGAATTCCATCCCCGTTGACATCACCAATGGAAACCCAGTTAGAGGACAGTGGATAGTCTTCTCGTGCGAAGAAGCTCGGTATCAACGGGTTTGAAGCTGCCCGCAGGAGCGGAAGGCAGCCGCAGACTAGGCAAACAAGCGAAAGCGACGTGTTCCTAGCCCGCACAACTCGTCCCCCCGTTGTTGTTTGTTAGGGTTCCGTTGCCGGACAGGAACGAAATGTAGTTGTTGTAGGCTTGCTGGATCGCCTTCTGAACCTGCTGTGAAACGGGCCCACTGGTGGCCGAGTACCCATACTGGTTATAAAGCTCGGTCTGCACCTGGGAGCTGTTGAAGGAGGTAGTAAAGGCGGAAACCTGGGATGCGCCAGAGGTATTGAAATACTGATTCCCAATTTCCTGAAGATTCGGCAGCAACGAACTCCCGCTCACCTGGTGGATCGAATAGTTATAGAACTCGTACTGGTTGTTGTTAGACGGGTAAATCGGAGGGGCGGTGCTATTGCACGTATCCCAGTAACTGTACTTGACGAGCTTGCCACCACCCGCTGCATTCTGACCGTAGAACGGAGCGGTAGTGTTGTTCTGGTCAGTTACGTCTGATGTACGAAACGCAATGATGTGGCTCGGTTGGTAGTTGCCGGCCGAAACTGGCGCGTACTCGTAGTCGTCCGCGGTCGACAGTATGTATGGCTGATTGCCGTTGAATCCCGTTTGGGGCTGGTATTGAGGGATAGATGAGATTCTTCGCTGGTTGAAAACCTGTTGAATGTTGTTGTTGAAGGTGTAAATTGCGTCCGCCAGGTCCTCGCGATTCGCCAAGTGATAGATCATGTCGTTGTTGTTACCTCGCCATTGCGCGTTACCCAGTGCGAGAGTGTAAAGATACGGAAGTAAGTCGACGCTGGAGCAGACGTACGGAACAACGTACGGCCCGCTTACCGCATGGTTGCGCATCGATGGGTAACTGATATAGAGAGGAACGTTCAGGGCCTCCTCATAGGCAGCGCACCCCTTTGAGCGCATGCTGTGCGAGCCTGCATATTCCCCGTGGTCCGACGTGAAAATAACAACGGTGTTGTTGGCGAAGATAGACTGCGCGAGGCCGTTGTTAGTCACGCCGGAGAGGGTGTTGGTCCCAAGCACCCGGCCAACCTGGAAATCCACGCAAGCTTCCAGCCAGAGATAGTAGTTGAGGAATGTCTCCCAGCCGGTTGCCGACGTCCAAGTGTTTGTCGTCGCGTTGTAAGCGGCCGGAAGGACTTCGCCGAGGCTTTGGTTTCGACCCTGGACAAACCAGCTTTGCAGGCCGGGCTTCCCGTTGTTTGCATAGGAAAGGCCGGGCGCGGTAACGTTTTCAAAATTCCATCTCGTGCTGGCCGACGATCCTCCGGGCGGCAGGCTCGTGTAGGGGTTCGGGGCCGCGACGATTTGCATGAAGTCATCGTTCGTGGTGCAGTCCGACCCAGGACAATTATTGCCGCTGATATTGGCCGCGGTCATGCCGTTGGGGATCTGAAACCCTGAGCCTGAATAGTTATTATTCCCCGGCGGGTTCTGTTTTGGCGGAAAGTCAGTCGGATCCGTATACTGGACGCCGAAGGCCAGCGGAAAGTCGGAGATGTCATGCGGGTTGATGAAGCTTACCGCGCAAAACCAGGGCTTCGCCAGTTGACTGGTTACGACAGTCTGATTGAAACTCGTGCTGGCGAACGGCAACCAAATGTCTTGGAAGGCGCCGGCGATCGCCGCATCGTTGAGCTGCACCGAGGCCGGAAGCGCCCAGCTGTTGTTCGCGGACCCATTTCCCAGCGTAGGAGTATAGCCAACCACATCGCGGCCTGCTCCGCTGCTGTCGATGAAATCGCCGCCCCAGCCCTCGTTGCTCAGGCCGTTTGGGGAGGGGTAGCCGTGCGAAGAACCTTCCGGGTAAGGGGATCCCGTGGTGGGCGTTGACGGCAGATTGTAATTGCTATCGAACCCGTAATCGCTTGGCCCGTTGGCGCCGACCGAACTGTCAGAGGCGCTCCCCGTTGAACACGACAGATGCCATTTACCGATCCAGGTGCAGTTGTAGGCACGGGTGTCCGACGAGTTGCCAACGGGCAAGACCTGACTCAAAACGTTCCCAATCGTCGGAAATCCAAACGTGGTTGGGGTCAAGGAATTGTTGTAAGGAAGCAGCGAAGGGTAAGTGCTGTCGGCTTTCGTCTTAAACATGCCGTGCTGCTGCGAGTACAGGCCTGTAAGGAGGCAAGCCCGGGACGGGCCGCAGATGGTTGCGGATACCCAGTAGTTGGGGAAACTGAAGGACTGCTTTGCGAGCCCCCAGATATTCTGAATCGCGTTATTGACCAGAGTCTGGCCGCTGCCTCCGCTGGTTGCAGGAGGCACCCAAAATGACGGGCTGCGCATTTGGTCGACAATAATCAGGAGGATGTTGTTCACCGGGTATCCGCAAGTATAGAAGGAGGTGTTCGCAAGCCCGGTATAGCCGCAACTGCCCGGCGGGGGATCGTCGGCCGGGCGCAGATGGCCGCCATGGCGCAGGGATGGTTCGGAATCATCCTGCTCGCTGAAGTCCAGCACCGGGGGAGGATAGACTCCCAGTTCTATGGATGCGTTCCCAGCCGGCACGATATTGCCGAAAGAGTCCTGATAGTAGTAGGTCTGGGATTGCGCGTTGGCATGCTCGCCCTGCTGTAGAAGCGTACCGGCGGCGGCTACCGCGCCCAATGCGCTGAGGAATGTACGGCGGTTTAACCCGGGAGGTGGGTTACTGCCACTGTTATCACTCATTCGAATCCACCTCCTGTCCGCGTGGTTGATTAGATCATGTTTGTGTGTCGAGAGTCAATCATTTTGGGTTGCTGTTTGGTTAGCTTATTGAATCCGTCTCGTTGACGTTCCGAAGCGCGGTAATTTTTCGCTTGTCAGCCCGAGGATGTCCTGTTATCCTCTCGCTCATGCGAGAAACAGCAAGTGTTATCTCGGTCTCTCATATGCTGGTTGAACCGGATGAAGCCTAAAGTGGACCCCTTTGTCAAGACCATTTTGGGCCCGCAATAAG
>Ga0182012_10003858_pt1 | contig 15796 bp, 14 predicted proteins | sample 612S2SmetaG_FD_120486 | JGI IMG/M metagenome (GOLD analysis project Ga0182012, IMG submission 120486) | Permafrost microbial communities from Stordalen Mire, Sweden - 612S2S metaG | ecosystem: Environmental > Terrestrial > Soil > Wetlands > Permafrost | place: Sweden: Stordalen | collected...
ACATCTACGCCCGCCTGACCGAAATCGACGCGGACCGCGCCCCGGCCCGCGCGGCCGAAATTCTCGCCGGCCTCGGCTTCTCCACCGCGGACCTCTCGCGCGCCATGGCCGAATTCTCCGGCGGCTGGCGCATGCGGGTGGCGCTGGCGGCGGCGCTGTTCGCAGAGCCCGACCTGCTGCTGCTGGACGAACCGACCAACTACCTCGACCTCGAAGGTGCGATGTGGCTGGAGGCACGGCTGCGCAAATACCCGAACGCGGCGATCATCATCAGCCACGACCGGGAACTGCTGAACAATTCGGTCGACTCGATCCTGCATCTGCAGGCCGGCAAACTGGAACTCTACACCGGCGGCTATGATGACTTCGAAAAACGGCGCGGCGAAAAAGCTCGGTTGATGGCGGCGTTCGCAGCCAAGCAGGAAGCCGAACGGGCGCATCTGCAAAGCTTTGTCGATCGCTTCAGAGCCAAGGCGAGCAAGGCGGCGCAGGCGCAGTCCCGGATGAAGCGGCTGGCGAAGATGGAGCCGGTGCTGACGACAATCGAGGAGCGGGTGGCGCCGTTCAAGCTGCCCTCGCCGACGCGTCCGCTGGCGCCGCCGTTGATGGGGCTCGAACACGCCTCGGTCGGTTATGACGGGGTGCCGGTGCTGCGCAACCTGAATTTGCGGCTGGATGTGGATGACCGGATCGGGCTGCTGGGGGTGAACGGCGCGGGGAAGTCGACGTTCGCGAAAATGGCGGCGGGAGCGCTGGGGCTACAAGCCGGCCACATGACACGGGAGAAGCGCATCAAGGTGGGCTGGTTCCATCAGCATCAGATCGAGGCGATGAATCCCTCCGACACCCCGCTGGACATCATCCGCCGCGAACGCCCCGACGACAGCGAGACGGCGCATCGGTCTCGGCTGGCGGGGTTCGGGATCAATTTCGAAAAACAGGCGACGACGGTGGAGAACCTGTCAGGCGGCGAGCGGGCGCGGCTGCTGCTCAACCTCGTGGCGATGGCGGCGCCGCATCTGCTGATCCTCGACGAACCGACCAACCACCTCGACATCGACAGCCGCCGGGCGCTGCTGGACGCGCTGAACGACTATCAGGGCGCCGTGATTCTGATCACCCATGATCGCTCCTTGATGGAACTGGTTGCCGACCGGCTATGGCTGGCGGCGGACGGAACGGTGAAGCCGTTCGAGGGCGATATGGACGCTTACGCGCGTTTCGTGTTGGATCGCGCCAAAGGCAGCAGCGCGCCCGGCCAGCTTCGTGGTGCGAAGGGGAAGCGGGTGAAGAAGGCCGCCTGACGGGAGATCACCATGCGGGTCCTAATGGGACTGTTGCTGAGCGTAGTATGGGCCGCACCGGCGTTGGCCGCCGACACCCCCGCACCGCACGAGGCCGACTGGGACGCGCCGGCGTTTCGCTTCCATACCGGGGAGGTATTCCCCACGCTGCACCTGCACTACACCACCATCGGCGATCCGTCCGGCCAGCCGGTGCTGATCCTGCACGGCACCGCACAGTCCGGCCGCGCCATGCTGGGGCCTGAATTTGCCGGCGAACTGTTCGGACCCGGCCAGGCTCTGGATGCCACGAAATACTTCATCATCCTCCCCGATGCACTCGGCGCCGGCCAGTCCGCCCGGCCGTCGCAAGGCCTGCGCACGAAATTCCCGCAGTATAACTATGACGATATGGTTGAGGCGCAGTACCGCCTGGTGACCGAGGGCCTGCACATCCGCCATCTGCGCCTGGTGCTGGGCAACTCGATGGGCGGCATGCATGTCTGGGTCTGGGGTGAGGCGCATCCCGACTTCATGGATGCGCTGGTGCCGATGGCCTCCCAGCCGACCGCGATGGCCAGCCGCAACTGGATGACGCGGCGCATGCTGATCGAAATGATCCGGCAGGACCCGGCCTATGACGGCGGCAACTACACGACGCAGCCGCCGTCCTTGCGGCTGGCGAACGTTTTCATGGGCATCACCACCAGCGGCGGGACGCTGGCGTACGCGGCGCTGGCGCCGATACGGGCGAAAGCCGATGCCCTGGTCGATCAGCGCCTGGCGGCGCCGATGACCGCGGATGCCAATGACTATATCTACCAGTGGGATGCGTCGCGGGATTATGACGCGGCACCGAGCCTGGAGAAGATCACAGCGGCAGTGCTGGCGATCAACTCGGCCGACGATGAACGCAATCCGCCGGAAACCGGGCTGATGACGCAGGTGATGATGCATCTGCAGAATGCTCGGTTATTGCTGATCCCGGCCAGCGCCGAAACCCGCGGCCACGGGACGACGGGACTGGCAAAATTCTGGCAGCAGAACCTGCGGGACTTCCTGGCGACGCTGCCGCAGTAGACTTCGCGGTTTGCCAGCCCGCCGCGCGGCTGCAACACTGCAGCCAACAGACCAAGGGGGAATAGGCAATGCATCCGCGAGACAAAGTCTGCGTGGTGACCGGAGCGGCGAGCGGCATCGGCGAAGCCGTCGCCCGCGCGTATGCCGCGGCCGGCGCACGCGGTGTCGTGGTGGCCGATCTTGCGGCCGAAAAGCTGGCCAGGGTGGCCGCCGACATCGGTGGCCTCGCGGTGCCGACCGATGTGTCCAGGGAAGCCGATATCCAGGCGCTGATCGCCGCAGCCGAGGCAAAATTCGGCCCGGTTGACATCTACTACTCGAATGCCGGCATCTCGCGCCCCGGCATGGAGGATGCCTCGGACGCCGACTGGGACCTCAACTGGCGCGTCCACGTCCTCAGCCACGTGTTCGCCGCGCGGGTCCTGGTGCCCGGCATGCTGGCGCGCGGGTCGGGCTACCTGCTGAACACCGCCTCTGCCGCCGGCTTGCTGACATCGATGAACTCGATGGCATATGGCGTGACCAAGGCGGCGGCTGTATCGCTCGCCGAACATCTCGCCATCGCCTACGGCGACCGGGGTATCCGCGTGTCCGTGTTGTGTCCCCAGGCCGTGCAGACCGGCATGTCGAGCGGACGGCCCGGCGCCGCCAGCGTCGATGGCGTCATGACCGCGACGGAAGTGGCCCGCATCGTGCTGGACGCGATGGAGGCGGAACGCTTTCTGATCCTCTCGCACGACAAGGTGCACGACTACGAGCAGCGCAAGACCTCGAACCGGGACCGCTGGCTGACCGGCATGCGCCGCCTGCGCCAGAAGATCTACGGCGCCTCGGCCTAGCCGCCGACGTATCACCAGCCGACTGGACATCCTCAGCGCCGCCGGACAGGATCAGCCAAAGCCTCCGGGAGTGACACCATGCGTTTCGGACTATTCGGCGCCGCGCAGGCACAACGTAACCAGGGGCCGGACGTGGACAGCGCCGCCGGCTTCAACGACTACATCGAGTACCTGATCGAGGCCGAAGCGCTGGGCTACCACAGCAGCTTCATCGTCGAGCATCATTTCACCGGCTTCGGCCAGGTCTCCGCCACCCTCAACCTGTTGAGCTGGATCGGCGCCAAGACAACCACCCTGCGCCTCGGCACCGCGGTGCTCGTGTTGCCCTGGCACAACCCGGTCCTGCTCGCCGAACAGGCCGCGACCGTCGATCTGCTGTCCGGCGGGCGGCTGGATTTCGGCATCGGCAAGGGCTACCGCCACAATGAATTCGTCGGCTTCCGTATTCCGATGGACGAAGCCGAGGCCCGCTTCAGCGAATCGATCGACATCATCACCAAATCCTGGACCTCGAACGAGCGGTTTTCGTTCCACGGCCAGTACTGGCAGTATGACGACATCATCGTCGAACCGCCGACGGCGCAGAAGCCGCATCCGCCGTTCTGGCAAGGCGCCGGCAGCCAGGGCAGCATCCGCAAGGTCGCCGCCCGCGGCCACAACCTGCTGCTCGACCAGTTCGCCTCGCTCAGCGAAACGATGAACCGTTTCAATACGTACAAGGCGGCGATGCTGGCCAACGGTTTCGGCTTCGATCCATCCCAGGTCGGCGTCGCCCGCGCCTTCTTCGTCGCCGACACGGCAGAGGAAAAAGCCGCCGCGATCGAACGCCGCATGACCGCGCAGCGGCGCCTGCACGCGGTCAGCCAGACCCCGGACAACGACAACAAGGCCAGCATCATGGCCTTCTCCGACACCCGCGAAGCCAACGAGGAAGCCACGCTGTTCGGCACCCCCGACGAGATCGGCCGCAAGCTGGAATGGCTGCAATCCCAGGGCGTGGAGTATATCCTGCTCAACGGCGGCGGCACCTCGCGCACCAACCTGCGGCGCTTCGCCAAGGAAATCATGCCGCATTTCGCCGCCGAAAACCCGGCCCGCACCGTCGCGGCCGAGTAACATGGCCAATCGAGTCGCGATCGTCACTGGCGGCCTGCGCGGCCTCGGCCAGGGCATGACAAAGGGCCTGGCCGCCACCGGCGTGAAGGTCCTCGCGGTCGGCCATCTGCCCGAGGATGTGGCGGCACTACAGGACACGCCCAACGTCCGTCCGATGGTCGCCGACCTGCGCCGGCCCGAGGCATGCGACCAGGTCGTGGCAGCAGCAATCGCCGCGTTCGGCCGGGTGGACATCCTGGTGAACAATGCCGGCCTGACCTTCACGTATATTGATCCGAAACGGTTCATCGACGGCCCGCGCAAGTTCTGGGAGATTTCGGATGAAATCATTCAGAACGTGATGGACACCAACTACGTCGCCGCCGACCAGATGGGCCGGCGGGTGGCACCGATGCTGGTCCGGCAGGGCTGGGGGCGGATCATCAACGTGACGACCAAGCTCGACACGATGAACCGCCCCGGCAGCGTCCCGTACGGCTCGTCCAAAGCGGCGCTCGAAATGACGACGGAGATTTGGGCCAAGGAACTCGCCGGCACCGGCGTGACGGTGAACATCGTCAACCCCGGCGCCGGCGCCAACACGCCCGGGATGGCCCAGGAAATGCGCGACTGGAGCAAGGCCGGCACCAGGCCAAGACTGGTGGAACCCGAGGAAATGGTGCCGCCGCTGCTCTTCGTCGTTTCTTCCGCAGCCGACGCCGTGAACGGCTATCGTTTCGATGCCCTCACCTGGGACACCGCCCTTCCGCCGCCCGAAGCCGCTCGGCGCAACGCACGCCCCGCCGGGTTCATTCTTCATCCGCAAGATACCGCGGCATTTCCGGCCGTTCCGGCATGACCTTGGAAAACTGGACCCCGAGGCCGCTCGACCCCGGCCTGATCAAGCTGCACCGGCGCGGATCGGGCAAGCCGGTGCTGCTGATCCACTGCCTCGGCCAGTCCTGGCGGTTCTGGGACGTGCTCGATCCGCTGATGCGACGGAACGAACTGATCGCCTACAGCCTGCCCGGCCATCCCGGCACGCCGCTTCCCGGCCACCAATACGGCGTGCCGGAACTCACCGAACAATTACGCGCGGCCGCCCTGCGCGACGGCCTGCAACGGTTTCACCTGATGGGCATTTCGCTCGGCGGCAGCGTCGCCCAGCACTTTGCCGGCACGTACCCGGACATGGTGGACCGCCTCGTGCTGGCCGACTGCTCGCCGCGCTACGACGACGAATCGCGCGCCAACTGGCCGGTCCGCGCCGCCGCCGCCCGCCGCGACGGCGTCAAAAGCCTGATCCCGTTTCTGATGCAGGTATTCTTCACCGCCGAATCGATCGCCGAAGACGGCCCCAACGTTCGTCACGTGCACGAAACCTTCGCGGCCTGCGACAACGAGGGCTACGCCCTGGCCTGCGAGGCCCTGGCCACCCTCGACGCCCGCGAACAAACAAAAAAAGTGACGGCTCCAACGCTGATCCTGCTCGGTTCGAACGAACGCCAGTCCTTCAAGGACGCGGCACAATGGATGCACGAAACCATCCCCGGCAGCCGCGTGCAGGAAGTGCCGGCCGCAGGGCACGCCTCGGTGCGGGAACGTCCGGATTTCGTGCTGGAGCAGTTGCGGGCGTTCCTGGATTAATGGTCACGCCGGTTTTGCCACCGATTCCAGGTTGCGACGGCTGGTTTCATGCGCCATCAGCAGCGTCAGCCCGGCCGAGGTGAACTGGAACGCGCCCATCAGCCCCCAGACCATCGTCAGATTGTCGGCGCTGATCAGGAACCCGGCGACGATCGGCGAAACCATGCCGCCGAAACGGCCCCAGCCCATGGCGATCGCTGCCCCCTTGCCGCGAATCCGCACCGGATACACCTCGGGCGTATAGACCGTCATCGCCAGCGACCCGATATCGGCGAAAAACCCGTACAGCATCGCCGTCGCCAGCAACGCCGTCTCGGTCGAGGCCGCGGTGAACATCAGCGCCGCCCCGCCGGCGACCCCATAACCGATGACGATCAGCGCCTTGCGCCCAAATAGATCGATCAGGCTGAACGCGAACACCCGCCCCACCACCGACACACCGGCCACGATGAACGTATAAACCAGCGTGCGGGTCAGGTTGATGTGGTAGTAGGTGGCGAAAATCGACGGCAGCCACACGCTGAACGCCGTCGCGGCAAAGCCCGAACAGAACCACATCAGCCAGGTATGCGCGACCCGCCTGGCATACGGCGCACTGAACAGATCGGCGAACCGCGCCTCCCGTTCGGCCGGAGCCGGCGGCAGCGCGGCGAGCTCGGCGCTCGCCTGCCGGATCGTCGCCTCATCCACCCCGACAAACCGCAGCGATGTCCGAGCCTCGTCGGTGCGCCCCTGATCGGCGAGCCAGCGGGGCGATTCCGGCACGGCGCGGCGGATGAAAAACACCAGCACCGCCGGCAGCGAGCCGATCGCAAACAGCCACCGCCAACCCAGATTGGGCACAATCAGCAGACCGGCACCGGCGGCCAGGAAAATGCCCACCGGCCAGCACAACGGCAGAGTCGCACTGACCCGTCCGCGAATCCGCGCCGGCGCATACTCGGCGACCAGCGCCTGATCGATCGGCACCATGCCGCCCAGGCCCAGACCGGTCAAAAACCGCGCGCCGGCCAGAAACCCCAGCGACATCGACAGCCCGGCAATGCCGGTGAACACCGAGAACATCAGCACCGTCGCGGCGAACACCACCCGCCGTCCCCACCGGTCGGCCACCCAGCCCCACATCCACGAGCCAAGCCCCATGCCGGCCAGCGCCGAGGACCCGATCAGCCCGACCTGTTTGGGATCGAGGCCGAACTCGATCTTGATCATCGGCAGCGCATAGGAAACGATCACGATGTCGAACGAATCGAACAGGAACCCGGCCGCCGCCACGGCGATGATGAACGCCAGCGCCCGGTTCAGCGTGATCTTGTCGATCGCCCGCCCGATCAGCTCCGGCGTCAGTTTTTGCGTCGTCTCCATCCGGCCCGCCCCCCATCGGCGTCGCCGCGCCGCTTGCCCGGAACGTTGGCCCGGCATGCCGATCCGCGCAAGCATGTCCGCCGCCGGTTTTACCTGCGCCGCCCGCCGGGGTATCCATCCCGCCAACCCAAGGGAGACCGCCAATGATCGACGAAACGCATGGTTCCGGCCGCACCAGTTGGGTCCAGTCCGCCAACCGTCACCCGATGTTCCCGATCCAGAACCTGCCGCTGGGTGTGTTCAGCCCCGATGGCGGTGCGGCGCGCGGCGGCATCGCCATCGGCGACAGCATTTTCGACGTCGGGGCCGCCCTCGAAGCCGGCCTGTTCACCGGCGCCGCCCGCGACGCCGCCGAGGCCGCCAGCGCCCGCACCCTGAACGGACTGCTGGACGCCGGACCGGCGCCGCGCCAGGCCCTGCGCCGGCGCGTCACGCAGATCCTGGATGCGCAAGGGTCGGAATCCGCAAAACTCCAGCCGATCGCCCACCGCCTGCTGCACGACGCCGCAAGGTGCGCGATGCATCTGCCGGCGCGCATCGGCAACTTCACCGATTTCTTCGCCGGCATCCACCACGCCCGCACCGCGGGAACCATCAACCGGCCGGACAACCCGCTAATGCCGAACTACAAATATGTGCCGGTCGCCTATCACAGCAGAGCCTCCTCGGTGCGTCCGTCGGGCGGGCAGGTGCGGCGGCCGAACGGCCAGCGCAAGCCGCCCGAACAGGACGCGCCCGATTTCGGACCCTGCCGGAACCTCGATTACGAACTCGAACTCGGTGTCTGGATCGGCCCCGGCAACACGCTGGGTTCGCCGATCCCGATCGCCGAGGCCGCCGGCCATGTCGCCGGTTTTTGCCTGCTCAACGACTGGTCCGCGCGCGACATCCAGGCCTGGGAATCCGCCCCGCTCGGTCCGTTCCTGGCCAAAAGCCTGTCCACCTTCGTCTCGCCCTGGATCGTGACGGCCGAGGCGATGGCGCCGTTCCGCATCCCCCAGCCGCCCCGCCCGCCAGGCGATCCGGCGCCGCTGCCGCATCTGAACGATGCCACGGATCAGGCCCAAGGCTGCTTCGCCATCGATTTCGAGGTCCTGTTGCTGACCCCGAACATGCGTGCCGCCGCCACCCCGCCGCACGTGCTGTCGCGCTCAAACGCGTCGATGCTCTACTGGACCGTGGCGCAGATGGTGGCGCATCACACCTCGAACGGCTGCAACCTCGAACCCGGCGATCTGTTCGGCAGCGGCACGGTATCCGGCACCGAAGCAGGGTCGGAAGGCTGCCTGCTGGAGATGACACGCGGCGGGCGCAACAGGGTGACGCTGCCGAACGGGGAGACGCGGACCTATCTGCTGGACGGCGACGAGGTCATCTTCCGTGGCACGGCGCGGCGCGATGGCTATGCCCCGATCGGCTTCGGCGAGTGCCGCGGAACGGTGACCGAGGCGCTGGCTTTGCGGTAAATCACAGCGCCAGGATCGCCGCGACCTGCGCCAGCACCGCCTCGACCAGGCCATCCGGCGCCTGCGCAAGATAACGGACGGAACGCGCCATATAGTCGATGCTCTTGGTCTGATCCGCCAGCACAACGCCGCCAATGCGTGCGCCAGCGGGAACCGGCACTTCAAACGGCCAGCCGCGCATGTTGCTGGTGATCGGCGCGGCGAAAATGGTGCCCGTCACGTCATTAAATGCGTGGTCCGACAGGACCAGCGCCGGCCCCTCGCCGGACTGCTCCCGTCCGACCCGGGGATCGAGCACGACACGAACAATGTCACCACGCGCCGGAACGTAGCCGGCGCGTGCCATCAGATGATTTCGCGCCCGACATCCGGCCCCCAGTCAATCGGGTCCGGCCGGTTCTCCGGCTTGCACTGCGCCAGCAGGTCGGCCAGCTTCAGCTTGCGGCGGCGGATCACCAGATGATCGCCCTCGACCTGCACCTCCACCTGCGACCCTTCCGTCAGACCGACCTGCTCCAGCATCGGCTTCGGCAGCCGCACCCCGACGCTGTTGCCCCATTTCTGCAGAGTGACCGGCACGCCTACCCTCCTCGACTGACTATGATATACATAGTATATTCGTCGCCGCGCTTCAAGAACCCTCCGCCCGTCCCGCCGGCAACCGCCGTCACCGCGCCACCCACGCTCATTCCGCCACCGCGGCACGCGCTTTCAGGCCACGGTCGATCTCCTCGATCGAGCGGCCCTTGGTCTCGATCCCCAGGAACAGATACACCGCCCCGGCCAGCACGAACCAGCTTGCCAGATACAGAAATGCCGGCTGGATCGCCGCCAGCGTCGCCTCCGGCTTCACCACGTTCGAACTGCCGACCACCAGCGCCAGCCCAAGCGGGCCGATGACCTTGCCGATGCCGCCGAACCCATAGGCGCTGCCCATGCCGGAGGTGCGCAGATGCGCCGGCCACACCTCGGCCGCATACGGCCCGACCACCGCAAACCCGCCATCGGCGAAGAAGAACGCGGCGATCAGCAGTAGCCAGAACGCCGACACGCCGAAGATCATGTCGGCGTGGTAAACTCCGGCCAGAGCGATGAACAACGCCGCGCCGAACCCCAGCAACCCCCCGGCAATGCGCCGGCCGATATGTTCGGACAGCCAGGAAAACGCGAACCGCCCGATCACCCCGCCAATCGTCAGCCCGATCATCGCCTTCGACGCCTCGGCCGGCGAGACCTGCAGCACCAGCACGAACAGCGTCGGCGCCCACAGCACCACGCCGTACGACCCGGTCTGCGCCCCCAGATTGCCCAGCCACGAAACCACCAGGCTGCGCGGATACGAGAACAGGTCGAGGAAGCGCGTCGGCGTCGACTCGCACTCCGCCGGGGTCGGGTCGGGCAGCTCGGCGGGATCCATCTCCAGCGCCCAGGCCAGAGAACGCTTGGCATCGGCAACCCGCCCCTGGCGCAGCAGCCAGCGCGGCGATTCCGGCACCCAGACGCGCACCACCAGCACCGCCAGGGCCGGCAGCACCCCGGCGGCGAACAGCCCGCGCCAGCCGACCGCCGGCGCCAGGTACCCGCCGAACAGACTGCCGATCATCACGCCGATCGGAATGAACGCGGTCACCAGCCCGCCGACGAAACCGCGTTTCGACGCCGGCATGAACTCCTGCACCAGCGGCAAATCGACGCAGTACAGCCCGCCGACGCCGAAGCCTACGACGCTGCGGATCAGCGTCAGGTAAATCCAGCCGTTATCAGGGGTGAAATACAGCAGCCCCGTGGCCAGCGAGAAATTCAGGATGGTCAGGTTGAACACCGGCCGCCGGCCGATCCGGTCCGCCATCCAGCCCCAGAAATACGCCCCCAGGATCGCCCCGATGCCCGACGACAGCAGCACGATCGCCGATTGCAGGAAGGTCAGCTTCCATGGGCCCACAACGAAGGCCAGCACGAAGCCGATCAGGAAATAATCAAAAAACTCCAGCATGTCGCCCAGGATCGCCGCGGCAACGATCCGCTTCTGGTTACCGGTCAAACTGCGCCGCGCGTCCAGCACCTCGAACATAGTCCCCCCTCGCCCGGGTTCTGCAAGCCCGGCATCGTCGCCACGCTGTCACACCCTGCCGCGCCCGGCCAGAGGGACGCGGCGACAGCCTCCGGCCCCTCGCCTCAAAATTATCCGAATTTTATTCGGAAACGTTGACAGACACCGCCGGCCGGTCAATGCTGGCGGCGTCGACGTTGGGAGAGGAACGACCGATGGCAGACCAGAACCGGCCCCGCACCATCGCGGAAATGCCGGCCCAGTCCCCCGCCGCACCGGCCACCCCGGCCGAGGCGCGCGGTCGCTTTTTCAACACCGGCAACGGCTTCAACGTGCAGTTGCCACCGGTGCCGGACCGCATCTTCACCGCCGAACCCGCAAGGGCACTCGACCCGGCAACCCCGACCGGCCTGATCGCCTGCGACATCTCCGCCGATCTCGCCTGCCGCTTCCCGGCCACGACGCCCCTGGTGCTGGCGCATTACGCGCGCCTCCGATCCGGCGAAAGCCTGACGACCGACTTCGTCGCCAGCGGCACCATCGCCTATGTCATGACCGGCAGCGGCCGAACCCAGTGCGCCGCACAGGTCATCGCCTGGGACGCCGGCGACCTGTTCATCCTGCCGGGCGGCGAGCCAGCCCTGCACACCGCCGGCGACGCCGACGCCGTCCTCTGGCTCGTCACCAACGAACCGCAGCTTGCCTTCGAAAACCTGCGCGCACCGGCGCGCGGCGACGCCCCCACCGAACTCGTGCACTACCGAGCGTCCGAGATCACCCGCCAGATCGAACTGATCTACGAGGTCGGCCGCAATGAGGACATCGCCGGCTCCGCCCTGATCTTCTCCGCCGAACAGCAGCAGGCCACCCGCAACATCCTGCCGACACTCACGGTGGCGATGAACTCACTGCCCGGCGGCGCCGTGCAGCGCCCGCACCGGCACAATTCCGTCGCGGTGTCGCTGATCATCAAGGGCGACCGCTGCTTCTCCGTCATCGACGGCAAGCGCAAGGACTGGGCGCCCTGGGCCACCACCATCACCCCGCCGGTCGCGGTGCATTCGCACCATAACGGCGGCAACCAGCAGGCGCTGTTCCTGATCATCCAGGACGGCGGCATCTACTATCATTCCAGGGCAATGGGCTTCGAGTTCGCCGAACATCCCGCCTGAGACAAGCAGAAAGGAAACGGTCATGGCATCAGCGGCAGCACAATCCTCCACCCGCCTCCAGGTGCAGCCCCTGCATCCCGCGCTTGGCGCCGCGGTGCGCGGCATCGACATGCGCGCCCCACTCGATCCGGCAACCTTCCAGGCGCTGCACGAGGTCTGGATGCAGAACCTCGTGCTGGTGTTCCCCGGCCAGCACATCACCGACGCCGAACATGTCGCGTTCACCCGCACCTTCGGCGAGCCGGAGATTTTCCATCAGACCATCATCCGCTCGCAACGAATGAAGGAGATCTTCCGCGTATCGAACGTCGATGATGAGGGCAATCTGATGCCCCCCGACCACCCGACGGTGCAGCAGGTGGCGCTCGCGCAGTTCTGGCACACCGACAGCAGCTATCGGCAGATTCCCTGCACCGGCGCGCTGCTGCATGGCGTGGAAACCAGCCGCACCGGCGGCGAAACCCAGTTCACCAACATGTACGCGGTCTATGAGGCGCTGCCCGACTCGCTCCGCCGCCTAGTGCAGGGGCGCAAGGCGCGGCACAATTTCGGCCATCTGCACACGCTTGCCGATCTGAAGCCGCTGACCGAGGCGGAAAAGGCCGCCATGCCGCCGGTCTGGCAGCCGATGGTGCGCCAGCATCCGGTCACCCGCCGGCACTCGCTGTACATCAGCCCGATCTACAACGACGAAGTCGAAGGCCTCGGCGCGGACGAGGCAAAACGCCTGATTGCCGACCTGACCGAGTTCGCCGCCCAGCCGCGCTTCGTCTATCGCCACCGCTGGGAACCCGACGACGTGGTGATGTGGGACAACCGCTGCACCATGCACCAGGTCACGCCGCACGACCCGCGCGAACGCCGCGTCATGCACCGCACGACCATCGTCGGCACCGAACCGGTCCTGGCCGCCTGATGTCCGCCGCACAACCGCTCCTGGTCGAGCATCCCAGCCCCGACCTCGCATGGCTTGCCAAGATGCGCGAGGACATCATCGATCCCGACCTGCCGATCGTCGATCCGCATCACCATTTGTGGGACCGGCCAAACGGCAAGTATTACCTGGACGAACTGCTGGCCGACCTGAACGCCGGCCACAACGTCGTCGCCACCGTCTTCCTGCAGTGCTTCTGGGCCTACCGCACCACCGGACCGGAGGAATTGCGCCCGGTCGGTGAAACCGAATTCGTCGCCTCGGTCGCCGACGAAGCCGAACGCCGCAACGTCCCGCAGCGGGTCTGCGCCGCCATCGTCGGCCACGCCGACTTCCGCATCGGGGAGCGGGTCGATGCGGTGCTGGAGGCCCATATCGCCGCCGCCGGCGGACGCTTTCGCGGCATCCGCCAAGTGACCGCCCGCCACCCCGACATCCTCGCCAGCATCGCCACGCCGCCGCCGTTCGGCCTGATGGGCGATCCAGCCTTTCGCGCCGGATTTGCCCGCCTCGGCACCTACGGGCTGAGCTTCGACGCCTGGCTGTATCACACCCAGCTCGGCGAATTGCTCGACCTCGCCCGAGCGTTTCCGGCAATCCCGATGGTGATCAATCACGTCGGCGGTCCGATCGGCGTCGGGCCGTACCGAGGCAAGCGCGACGAGGTCTTCGCCGCCTGGCACCAAAGCATGCGCGATCTCGCCGCCTGCCCGAATGTCCACGTCAAGCTTGGCGGCCTCGCCATGGCGATCAACGGTTTCGACTTCCACCGCGAGGTGCTGCCGCCATCCTCGGGCGAACTGGCGCAGGCCTGGCAGCCCTGGATGCTTGCCTGCATCGAGGCGTTCGGCGCCAGCCGCTGCATGTTCGAAAGCAACTTCCCGGTGGACAAGGGGATGTGCAGCTACCCCGTGCTGTGGAACGCCTTCAAACGCATCGCCGCCGGCGCCTCCGCCGATGAACGCACGGCGCTGTTTCACGACACTGCGGCGCGCTTCTACCGCCTGACGACCTGACCGGGGGAAACAATGACCATCATCACACGCCGCGCCGCACTCGGCGGGCTTGCCGCGACTCCGCTTGCCCGACCTGCCCTGTTGCGCGCGCAGACCTCGTCCGCCTCGGTGAAGATCGGCCTGCTCAGCGATGTCGCCGGGCCGTACGCGCATGTCGGCGGGCTGGGCAGCCGCCTGACCGCCGAAATGGCCGTGGCGGATTTTGGCGGTTCGGTCCTCGGCCGGCCGATCGAAGTGATGCAGGCGGACGACCAGAACAAGGCCGATGTCGCCGGCGCGCTGGCGCGGGAATGGATCGACGACAAGGGCGTCAACCTGCTCGCCGACGGCGCCGCCACATCCGCCGGCCTCGCGATCCAGCAGGTGGCGCGCGACAAGAAACGCATCTACGTCATGAGCACGCCGACCGCCACCGCCTTCATCGGCAAACAATGCTCGCCGTACGGCTTTCAGTTCGCCGCCGACACCTACGCCCTGGCCAAAGGCGTCGGCGGCGCGCTGGCCAAGGCCGGTGGCGACACCTGGTTCTTCATCACCGCCGATTACGAGTTCGGCGCCTCCTTGCAGGCCAGCACCGAGGGGTTCGTCAAAGCCGCCGGCGGCAAAGTCCTCGGCAGCACGCGCGCCCCGCTCGGTACCGCGGATTTCTCCAGCTACCTGGTGCAAGCCGAGGCGTCCGGCGCCAAGGTCATCGGCCTGGCCAACGCCGGCACCGATCTGCAGAACTGCATCAAGCAGGCGGCCGAGTTCGGCCTCGTCAGCAAGGGCATCCGGCTGGCGACACTGCTGATGATCATCAACGACGTGGTGGCGCTGGGCCAGCCGGTGTGTCAGGGCCTGGTGCTGACCAACTCGTTCTACTGGGACCTGTCGCCGGACACCGCCGCCTGGACCCAGCGCTACACAGCAAAGATGCAGGCGCCGCCGAACGAGTACAACGCCGGATGCTACGCCGGCGTGCTGCACTGGCTGAAGGCGGTGCAGGCGGCCAACACGCTCGATGCCGACGCGGTGGCGGCGAAGATGCACGAAACGCCGCTGAATGACTTTTACAACAAGGATGTGCACATCCAGCCGAACGGCTGCGTCCCGCACACGATGTATCTGTGGCAGGTCAAGCAGCCGTCGCAGAGCAAGGGGCCGTACGATCTGTTCCAGCAACTCTCGTCCATGCCGACGCCCGAGGCATTCCCGCCCCCGGCGCTGTTCGGCTGCCCGCTGGTCCCGGCCTGATGGTCGCACCCTTCGCCTTCTCGGTGGGTTGCGGGGCGGGTTTCGCCGGCGATCGCATCGATCCCGCCGTCGCCCTGGCCCGCTCCGGCCAGGTGGACGCCATCGGGCTGGAGTGTCTGGCCGAACGCACCATCGTCCCCGCCATCCGCGCCCGCGCCGCCAACCCCGAGGCCGGGGCCGACCCACGCCTGCGCCGCCGCCTGACCCCGCTGCTGCCCCCCGCGCGGCAAAACGGCTGCAAGATCATCTCCAATCTGGGTGCGGCTAATCCGCCCGCCGCCGGCCGCGCCATCGCCGCCCTTGCGCGCGAACTCGACTGCCAGGGCATGCGCATCGCCGCGGTCGAGGGGGATGATGTGACCGGGTTGCTGAACCACATCGCCTGGACCGAGAAACTGGACGGCCAACTGATCGGCGCCCACGCCTATATCGGCGCCGACGCCCTGGTCGGACCACTCGCCGAGGGCGCGGACGTGGTCGTCTGCGGCCGGGCGGCGGACTCGGCGCTGTTCGCGGCGCCGCTGCTGCCGCATCTGGACGGCAGCCCGGATTCGCTGGCAGCCGCCCTGACCATCGGCCACCTGCTGGAATGCAGCGGCCAACTCACCGGCGGCAA
>Ga0182012_10003862_pt1 | contig 15791 bp, 14 predicted proteins | sample 612S2SmetaG_FD_120486 | JGI IMG/M metagenome (GOLD analysis project Ga0182012, IMG submission 120486) | Permafrost microbial communities from Stordalen Mire, Sweden - 612S2S metaG | ecosystem: Environmental > Terrestrial > Soil > Wetlands > Permafrost | place: Sweden: Stordalen | collected...
ATGGCTTTTGCCAGAGGATTATCGTTGTCCGGAAAAGCGGTGGTTTGATCCGGCAGGAAGATGCCGAATTGTTCCGTCCATCGGCCCTGCTTGGCGCCGTCCGGCGACCGGCCGGATATTTTTTCGGCCGCCGGATTAAAAATAATGAAGTCACCTTTTTCATCCGCGGCCACCACGCCATCGTTCATATTTTTTAAAATGGAGTTCAAAAGTTCTGTTTTTTCCTGAAGTTTCTTTTGGGCTTTTTTGATCTCCGTCATATCCCTGAGGATGACCACGCCCCCCCGGTTGTTTCCCTTTTCGTCCTGCAGGGGCCTGCCGGAAGCGAAAAGCGAAAGACCGTCCGGATGCTTCTCGTTTTTGACCAGCATCTCGACATTATTCGTTTCCTCGCCCTCGACGGCCTTCCTGCGCGGATTGTCGCTCTCGGGAAAAGGGGTCACTCCGTCCGGCAGGAAAACTCCAATATGTTTCAGCCGAAGACCCGCTTTGACTTTTTCGACCGAACCGCCGGATATTTTTTCAGCTGCCGGATTAAAAATAAGAATTTGGCCTTCTTCATCCGTTACCACCACTCCTTCATTCATGTTTTTCATAACCATATCTAGAAGTTTTGTTTTTTCCTGAAGATCCTTTTGGGCCTTTTTGATTTCCGTTACATCCCGGGTTACCTTGATGTACCCCCTCAATTTCCCGTTTTTATTCTTCAAAGCCGTAATGATCACATCGGCCCAAAAGCGGGAACCGTTTTTTCTGACCCGCCAGCCCTCATCCTCAAGCCGGCCTTCCTTGGCGGTTCTTTTCAATATCTCTTCCGGATGATGCCTGGCCTGATCCTCAGCGGTATAAAATACCGATATGTTTTTTCCGACAATTTCAGAAGCCTTATAGCCCTTGATGCGCTTTGCTCCCTCGTTCCAGGTGAGGACTTTCCCTGTGGGGTCTAGCATGAGAATCGCGTAATCCTTAATGTTTTCAATCGCCTGAGCCGCGTCCAGAGACGACATTTCCCGGGTATCTTTTAAGCGGACGGCGGTTGACTCAACGTGGTTATTCATCACAAACTCCGAGCGGGAAAAACCTTGAAAGTAAATGATTCTGGTAATGGTGAGTGGTCGTCAAAAAAAGAAGTCGCTGTGCTGGCAGGACAGGCGCACAAAAATGCCTACCTCTTTAGTAGATACCTTTTATGCCGAATTGTCGTGGTAATAGACGACCAACTGAGTTTTAGGACATAAATCGTTCAAATTGATGGATTTATATTCCAAAAAAATCCAAATGAGACAGATTAACTACAAAAAATTTATCCGGGAGGCGGCGAAAACCCGAGTCCCTTATCAAAAAAGGTTTCGTAAATGGGATTGGAAGGAGATGGTTTATACATCCCGCGGGCCAAAGGCTTTTTTCAGGACTCAACCGGGTATTTTAAAAATGATCGGCCGTCTGGATAAAATAAGTCTCAAGAACCTTCTTCATTTCCTTTACCCGGTCCGAACCCATAAAGGCTTTGATAATTTTTCCATTTCTAAAAAGCACCAGCGCCGGAAAATCTATCAGCCGGTAAGCCATGGCAATCGGCAGAAACTGGGACGCGTCCAGTTGAAAGAGTTTGACCCTGTCCCCGGCCTCCTGGGCCATCTGCAGGAAAGCCTTCTGCTGGAGCTCAACCGCGGAGCACCATGGCGTTTGAAAGTCGACCAGAACCGGTTTCTCACCGGACAAAACCTGGGTTTCCCAATCTTTTACGGTGATGGTCTTGAGCGCTGTCATTTCTAGACTCCTTTATCTTTTATCTGCCCGGGACGCGATCGAGTGTCCGCGGCCGTCGCTTTCGAAAATCCCCGTTCGGTTAATTGTTTTCGATCTTGAGAATCTTAATGATTTTTTCCTTTAGTTCAGAAACCGCGACCGGCTTGTTCACAAAAGCCTCGATCGCGAAACCTTTGTCGGTGAAATCCTCTTTCATGTTCATGTAGTGTCCCGACACCACGATCACCGGCAATCCAGGATAGTCATTTTTCAGGATGTCCAAAAGCTCGTAGGTATTCATGCCCGGCATTTCCAGATCGGTCACCAGAAGATCTACCTTCTGTTCCCGCAATTCGGCCAGAACCCTGGGGCCGTGTTCGGCCAAAACCACCTGGCAGCCTTCCCGGATAAAATTCTTTTGATAAATTTTTTGAATCATCAAATTATCTTCGGCGAACATAATGGAACAATCTGAGAATTTCATGAGTCTCTCCCTTTATTTCTGATACCGGGTCAAGCCCGGGTGCATCCCCGCTTGAAACAACTCCGGCTCACAAATACTTCATTTTTTCCAATTCGGCGCAGCGGGCAACCGCCTCGCGCAGATCCTTCTGGTTGAAAGGTTTCTCGATACAGACATTGGAGACCGTTTTCAGAAACCCGGTGACATCCCCGGCGAAGATTCCGCCGGTGATAAAAACCACCTTTTTTTCCAAGCCGGGAAACTTTTCTCCCATGGCCTTGTAAAGGGCCATTCCATCCATCTCCGGCATATTGATGTCGCTCACGATGGCGTCTACCCTGCCTCCTTCTCTTTCCAGAAGTGTCATAGCTTCCACTCCCGACATGGCGGACAGCACTTCATATTGTTTTCTCAGGCTCCGGCTCAAAACTTCCAGGTTGCCCGGTTCGTCATCCACTACCAGCACCCGGATGCTTTTCTTCTCCACCGGCAGATCCGGTTCCGCTGTTTTGGCGGTGAAACCGTTTTCCAGGGGCAGTTGAATGACAAAGGTCGTTCCGACCCCGGCCTGGCTGCTGACCTGTATGGTGCCCTCATAGTGCCTCAGGATTTCATTGCAAACCGAAAGGCCCAGACCCACTCCGGCGGCTTTGGTGGTGAAAAAAGGATCGAAAATACGGGGCAAAACCGCTTCGGGGATGCCCTTGCCTGTGTCCGTCACTTCCACGAAAAGGTTTCCGTTGTGCCGGCCCGTACGGAGGTGGATTTTATTCTCCGCCGGATGGTTGCCGTCGATGGCCTGGGCGGCGTTGATGAGCAGATTGATGATGACCTGCTGGAGCTTGCCCGCGTTGACGGTTAAAGCCGGCAGATAGACCGCCATGTCCTTCTCGACTCGGGCCTTGTTTTTAACGGCATGCATGGTCAGATTAATGGCCGATTCAACAATCTGGTTTAAATCAGCCTTTTCCACTGCATCCTCATTGCCGCGGACGAAGGTTTTCAAACCCTTAACGATGTCGCGGATTCTCTCGCCGCCCTGATTGATCTCGTTCAGCTCCTCGGTCATTTCGGACAAAAGTTTCTGGCAGGTCGCGTCCATGGCGCCTTTGCGTTGGGCCCAGGATTTGATCTCGTCCAGCTGTTCTTGTAAAAAAGTCAGGTTGCCCAGCACGTAGGTCAAAGGATTGTTAATCTCATGGGCCACACCGGCGGCCATGGTGCCCAGGGTGGCCAGTTTGTCGTTCATCACAGCCTGGCGCTCTATCTGGTTTTGAAGGGTGGTGTCGCGTAAAACCGCCATGACGGCCTTTTGACCGAAAAACTCGATCGCGATCGAGGAAGTTTCCACATCCACGATTTTTCCGTCTTTACCTATCATTTTAAACTGGCAAAGCGGATTGGACCCGCCCTCGGCTAAAAGTTTTTGTAATCTTTCCCGGCTGGCAGCGCGGAAATCCGGATGAACCAGTTGAAGACTTTCCATTCCCCTTATTTCTTCCGGAGAATCGTATCCCATCATTTTGGCGAAACTGGCGTTGGTAAACAGAACATGGTTTTCATCCTTGATCATGATGCCGTCGGGCATCTGCACGATCATATTGATGAAATTCGCCTCGGACTTTCTCAAATCCTGCTGGACTTTTTTACGGAAGGAAATGTCGCGTGTGATCACCACGATGGCCGGTTCCCCCTCGTGCATAATCGCGGCTGCCTCAGCTTCCACATCAACTTTTTCACCGTCTTTTTTAAGAGCCACGCATTCCATCGGCCCGTTATAGTCGGTTTTTTTGTCCGTCAGGTTATGGATGCGGTTCTTTATTTTCTCGCGGTCTTCGGGGGAAACCAGAGCCATCACGGATTGGCCGATCAGTTCCTCGGCCTTTTCGTAGCCCAGTAAACGCCGATATTCCGGATTGGTATAAATAATCCGGCCGGCGCGGTGAAGCATCAGTCCGATGGGCATCATTTCCACAAAATTTCTGTGCTGTTTCAGGGTTTCATGAAGCGAGAGAATCAAACCGTCTTTCGGATCATCGGTGCCCGCACCGGATAAAAGTTTCGGCATTAAATCGCTCAATTTGTTTATGAAATGCTCGCTGTTGAAGGATTCCTGTAAATCGATGGTTTTATCCAGATTCTCCAGTAGGGGCGAAAATCTCGAGAGGTTCATAAGAACCTCCTTTCATTCATGAATAATTGAAACAACTGGGTTATATAAAGCAACGGCTGTGCCAATGTAAAATTGGCTAAAAATAAGGATTTTTAAAGGGTTTCAGGCGGGCAAAGACAGAAACTATGGCGTCGACACCATAGTAGAAAGACCATAGTTTGAAAGAATTATCGGGGGCGCGGCCTTCGGAATGCCCGGTTCCCCGATGAGGGATAGTGATTAAAGATTTTAAACCTGGTTCAGTTTTCGTTTAACGATTCAAAAATTTTGTTGAACTCGCGGGTGATTTTTTTAAAAGACGCCAGAACACGCGGGTCCAGATGCGCGGGACTGCTGCGGTCATCGCCTTCAGTGATGATCTGATAAGTCTTCGCCGCGTCGAAGGCGGGCTTATAAGGCCTCTTATTTCGAAGGGCGTCAAACTGGTCCGCGAGGGTCAGGATACGCGCCGAAAGCGGGATGGTGTCGCCGGAAAGATTATCCGGATAACCGCCGCCGTCCCAGAACTCGTGATGGGACCGGCTGATTTCCATGCCCATCCGTACGAAGCTGTTGCCCGGATAACGCTTGTCCACCGCGGCTAGGGTATCGGCGCCGATGACAGTGTGGGTCTTCATGATCACGAATTCTTCCGGCGTCAACCGGCCCGGTTTCAGCAGAATGCTGTCCGGGATGCCCACCTTGCCGATATCGTGAAGGGGAGAGGCCCGAAAGATGTTTTCGATAAATTGATCGTCGACGAGATTTCCAAAAATCCTGTCCGCGGCTAATTGTTCCGCCAGGGCCCTGCAATAGTACTGAACCCGCAGGATATGATTACCCGTGTCTTCGTCGCGGTATTCGGAAAGCTTGGCCAGCGCCACAATGGTCGCGGCCTGTGAATCCGCGATCTCCTTCACCTGAGCTGTCACTAAGACCTTCAAATGACGGACGTGCTGGTCCAGTTCGAGCTGAAGCCTGCGGTTCAGCATATGGGCGTCCACCCGGGCGTTCACCTCGGCGCTCTGAAAAGGTTTGGTTATATAATCGACGCCGCCGACCTCGAATCCTTTTATCTTTTCGTCCATTTGATCATTGCCGCTGATGAAAATAACGGGAACATCGGCGAGTTTCGGGTCTTTCTTGAGCTCGGCGCAGACTTCATACCCGTTCAACTCCGGCATATTGATGTCGAGCAGAACGAGAGCGGGAATTTCAGCGCGCGCCATCTCCAGCGCCCTCCTGCCGTCTTCAGCGGTCTTGACGACATAACCTTTAACCTGAAGAGTCTTCACCAGAATCCGCAGATTGGCCGGCATGTCGTCCACAGCCAGAATGTACTCGGTTTCATCCTCAAATTTTTTCATACGGCCTCCTTAAACGGGTTAACAGATGATTTTCTAGGGTTTGCCGATCCAAAGAAGACGATTTTTTAGCCCTTAGCGCCCGGTTCCCCGATAAGGGGATGGTGGTTAAAGATTATTTTTAACTTACAGCCCGTACTTTTTGATTTTGACGTGAAGGGTTTTGTAATCGGTTTTTAAAATCTTGGCCGCGTGGCTTTTGTTGCCCTGGGTGGACCGAAGCACATGGCTAATGGCCTGCTTTTCAGCCTCTTCCACCGCGTTGACCCCGATTTCCTTTAAAGACCACCCAGCCGGCACGGTCACTTCCACCAGCGAAGGCGCTGTCTTTGAGGTTTTCAGCAGATGTTTAATCTGCTCCTCGTGAATTTCAAAATCCGGCGTCAGTAAAACCGCCTGGCGGATTACATTGCGTAGTTCGCGGATATTTCCTGGCCAGTCGTGGGCCGAAAGCATTTCGGACGCTTTCGGGGAGATCGAACTCACGGTTCGTTTCAACTCCACGCAGGCTTCTTCGCGAAACCGCTTGGCCAGAATCAAAATATCCTCTCGCCGGTCTTTTAAGGCTGGCAGCTGGATGGTGAATTCAGCGAGCCGATAGTAGAGGTCCTGGCGGAATTTCCCCGCCTTGGCTTCTTCTTCCAGGGGCGCGTTGGTGGCCGCGATAAACCGCACATCGATGGATTGGGAATGGCTGGCCCCCACGGGCCTCACCTGGCGTTCCTGTAAAACCCTCAGCAGTTTGGATTGAAGTCCTAGAGGCAGATTACCTACCTCGTCCAGAAAAAGCGTGCCCCCATGGGCTAACACCAGCTGTCCTTCTTTTTTACGGTCCGCCCCGCTAAAGGCTCCCTTTTCGTGACCAAACAGTTCGGACTCCAAAAGGTTTTCCGCGATGGCGCCGCAATCAATCGCCACGAAAGGATGGTCCCGCCGTTCGCTTTCCTCATGCAAAGCCCGAGCCGCCAGTTCCTTGCCTGTCCCCGTTTCGCCTTGAATCAAAACCGTCAATTGGGAATCGGCGACCTTCTGGATTTGTCCGATCAGATCCTGCACCGCCTGACTCTTTCCCAAAATCCGTCCGACCGCAGGACTGCTGCCCGCTTTTTTGCGGAGCTGTTTCATTTCATTGAGCAGTTCATCCTGCTCCACCGCGTGTTGAATCGTAATCAGAAAGTGGTCGTTTTGAAAAGGTTTGGTCAGATAGTTATAGGCACCCTGTTGGATGGCCTTGATGGCCGTTTGTAAATCGGTCTGGCCGGTGAGCATGACAACGGGAAGCTGGGGATGATTGGTTTTAAGCTTTTGAAGAATTTCCAGGCCGTTCATATCCGGAAGATCCATATCCAGAACCACAGTTTGAGGCTCCACCCGCGCGGCCTGAGCGATACCAGATGCCCCTTCTTCGGCGGTAACCACGTGATAGCCTGCTTTCACCAGCAGTGTCTGGAGCAGTTTGCGGATTAAAGGATCGTCATCGATGACCAAAATGGTTTTCATAGGTCCTTTTGCTTTTTTCTCAAAAGTCTTGGGGCAAACAAAGAAAAGACTAAGACGTCATTTTAACCCCATTCTCTCCCGAGGTACATGACAGAGGTCAGTTAATCGGCTTGAGGATGAGCGGTTATTGTATGAAAAAGCGCAGCTTTCCCGGTTTAAAGGCATAAAAAAAGGGGAACGCCCCCAGGCGCTCCCCTTTCCCGGCCTGTCCTTTTTTATATTTTAAATATCGAAAACCGGTCGTAGTAAAAGAAGGCTTGTTTGGACTCATGGATAAAAGCCGAGTTAGCGTCCAGGCACTTGTTATAAGCGCCGTATTCTTTTTGCGGCATGGCGTTCACGTTTTTCAGATTTTCGTGTTTGAGATGATTTTCCACCACCATCAAATCCGCAAGGCAATAGCGCGCGTGATCAGCGGTGATGGTCTTATCGGCCAAACCTTCCTTGACGCGTTCCCGTTGGTACTGGATGCGGTCCTGGATGTCGAACCGGGGAATTTTATGAGCGGCCACCATCGTGTTCTGCGCCAATCCCCAGCCCGTATTCCCCGCTAAAAGCATGACTGCTATCAGCAAAGTGTTCTTGATCATGACCGACTCCTTTTTATTTTTTAGTTTAAGACTCACAACCGGTTATTTCGCGAAAGCGACTAGGCTTTGGGTTTCCGAGTCAATCAAACTCGCGTTCACATCCAGGTACGAGTTATAGGCTTCGTACCCTTCTTCCGGCATGCTTTCGTTCGTCGAAGCGGCGATGTTGTTGATCTGATTTTCCACCGTAGTCAAAACCCGAAGACGGTTCTTGGCCTGGTCCGCGTCGATCTTGTGCCGGACTAAACCCTGCGCAATGCGTTCGCGCTGGCGTTTAATTTGATCCCTGAGCTGTACCATCCTCAGATGTCCGGCTTCATTCATAGCGGCCTGTGTGGTCTCCTGGGCGGAAGCGGATTGCAGACTTACCGTGAAAAGAATGAAAGCCACCACCAATATCTTCGTAACCATAACAACCTCTCTTTAACCTGTTTCAAGTTTTGCAACTGGCGACAACTCTATTAAGGCAACGGTGGTGCCAAGTTAAAATGGCTTAAAATGGGCACTTTTTCAGGTTTTTGGAAAGGGGCGCCATGGATTTATGGCGCCGGCACCATAGTCCTCCCGCCACAAGGGAAAGGGAAACAACAACTCGGGAGACAGATTCAAATCGGGGCGGTCGTGACAGGCGGGGAAGGTTTTGAGCCGCATCCACAGAACCTTCGCGGCTCAAGACCCGACTACTTTTTCTCGATGACGTTCTCAATCTTCAGAATTTCCCTAACCTTTTCCTTCAGCACACCCGCCGAAACGGGCTTATTGAGTACGGCCTTCAGCTCAAATCCCTTGGACTTGAACTCTTCCATTAAATTCACGTAGTGACCCGTGACCACGATCACCGGCAGGCGGGGATAATCGTTTTTCAGGATGGAAAAAAGCTCCAGGGTATTCATCCCCGGCATTTTTATATCGGTCACCAGCAGGTCGATTTTCTGCTCCGCCAGTTCGGCCAGAACCCTGGCCCCATGTTCCGCCAAAACCACCTTAAAACCCTCTTTGGTAAAATTTTTCTCGTAAATCTTTTGAATCAGCTCATTGTCGTCGGCAAACATAATCGTAAAATCCGAGCTCTTCATGACTTTTCCTTTTTACGGCGAATTTCGGAAAAAAGCCGCGCTTCTTTCCGTTTTGAAACAACGGCGGGATTACTTTTCGTCGAGCACCTTTCTCACCTCGCGGGCTAAAACATCCAGCTCGAAAGGCTTCTGGATGAGGTGAATATGGGAATCCAGAATTCCCTTCAGGGACAGCACCTCAGACGCGTAGCCTGAAATGAAAACAACTTTTATTTTTGGCCTTGAATTTTTCAGTTGATCCGCCAGTTCCTTGCCGTTCATCTGGGGCATGATGGTGTCGGTTAACAGAAGATCGATCTTACCCGGATAGTCCAGGGCTTTTTGAAGAGCCTCGACTCCGTTGCCCCCCGCTAAAATCTTGTAACCGTATTTTTCCAGAGCCCTCACCATTATTTTCCTCACCGGCTCCTCATCCTCGGCCACCAGTATGGTTTCAGTACCCATCGTAATGAGATCTTCCTGCTTGGGTTTGGACTCGGATTTTTTCAGTTCGGGACGGGCGGGAAAAAGAAGGCTGAAAGTCGTCCCCACGCCCGGCGTGCTATGGACAAAAATGGAACCGTCCCATTTTTTCATAATGCCGTAAACCGAGGCCAGCCCCAGCCCCGTGCCTTTGCCTTCCTTAGTGGTGAAGAAAGGCTCGAAAATATGTTTTTGGATTTCGGGCGTCATGCCGGTTCCCGTATCCGTGACGGTCAACTGGACATAGGCTCCGGTCGCGATCTGCTCTTCTCTGCCGTCCTCAAACTCGCCGACCTCCACATTTTTAGTCTCAATGATCAGGTCGCCGCCCTTCGGCATGGCGTCCCTGGCGTTGAGAACCAGGTTGAGGATAACCTGCTGGATTTGTCCCCGGTCGGCCAGAATCGGCTTCAGGTCCATGTCCTGCTTGAAGGAAAGATGGATGGAGGCGTCGATAAGCCTCTTGAACATCTTGTTCATTTCCAGATTGATCTCGTTGAGGTTGACCGCCTGGGGCTGGGAAACCTGCTTTTGGCCGAAGACCAGCAGTTGCTTGGTCAGCTGAGCGCCCTGCCGAACCGCCTTTTGAATATCTTCCAGTTCCTCGTGGATGGGATTATTTTTTTTCACCTCATCCATAATAAATTCCACGTTGCTTCCGATAACGCTGAGCAGGTTGTTAAAATCATGGGCCACGCCCCCGGCCAGCCGGCCCACGGCGTCCATTTTCTGGGCCAGGTGCATCTGCTCTTCCTGCTTGAGTAAAGCGGCCTGAACCTGTTTTCGATCCGTAATGTCCCTGGCGATGATGGAAACACCGGCTGTCCGGCCCTCGATGTTTCGAATCGGCGACAGGGTAACGGACACCGGAATCTGGCTGCCGTCTTTCTTGACCCAGACTTCCTCATGATTCGACACTTTTTCCTGCTCGATGGTTTGATTCCAGAGTTTCCGATTTATGGTCAGCTCATCCGTATAAACCAGCGAAATGGCCATTTGCCCTTTCATCTCCTCAAAACTGTAGCCGAACATGTTTTCCGCGCCCTGGTTCCAGCTGGTCACTTTTCCTTCCAGATCAAAACCCACAATCGCTACGGCGGATTGCTCCAAAATCGCCGCCAGCTGTGAATGGGCTTCTTCCGCCTTCTTGCGGTCTAAAGCGTAGCGGATGGACCTTTCCAGAAAATCCGGGTCCAGTTTGCTTTTATTGAGAAAATCCGCCGCCCCGATGCGGGTGGCTTCCACATCCAGATCGTAATCCCCGAAACCGGTGAGAAGGATGACGGGAGCTTTGCATTTTTCCTGCTGGACGGCATAGCGTAGAAAATCAATTCCCGAATCCGCCCCCAGCTTGTAATCCACCAGATAGGCGTCGTGTTTTTTTTGGGCGAGTTTTTTCAGGGCTTCGGAGAGGCTCCTGGCGTTTTCCAGTTCATAGCGGCTTTGGCGGACTTTGGAAAAGAGAATCCGGATAATCTCGTAATCTTCCGGATTGTCCTCAACCACCAGCACGCGAAGTGCGTTAACGTTCATCAGTTATCCCCCTTCTACTCTTTTCCAAAGCTTATCCTTCCTCTGGATGGGAAAAGCCGCCGTTCGGTTCGGGCAATTCCACGATTTCCAGCCAGTAGTTTTTCAAAGTCCCGATCACTTTCACCAGCCCGTCAAAGGTAATCGGTTTGGTGATATAGGAATTAGCGCCCACGTTGTAACTGACCAGGATGTCCTCTTCGGCTTTCGAGGTGGTAATGATCACCACCGGAATTCTCATGAGGTCCTCGTCGCTCTTGATGATTCTCAAAGCCTCCCTGCCGTCCATCTTGGGCATGTTCAGGTCCAGAAGAATGAAACAGGGCTTCACGGATTTTGCACTGTCCGCGAATTTTCCTTTTCCCTTGAGATAGTCCACCAGTTCCACCCCGTTGGACACCATTACCAGGGGATTGGCGATGCGGTTTTCCAAAAATGCTTTTTTCGCCATCAGGCGGTCATCCTCATCGTCCTCCGCCATCAACACTGGCCTGATATTTTGTTCTTTCGTCATGGATTCCTCCCCGGTTAAGTTTTAATTTGGCGCAGCGGCAGCAGCACTTCGAACTCTGCCCCTTCACCCAGCGCGGCGGCGGCCGAAATTCTTCCCCCGTGCCGTTCCACCACTTTGCGGCATATCGCCAGCCCGATACCCGTCCCTTCATATTCGTCGTTCGTGTGGAGCCTCTGAAAAATATTGAAAATCTTTTCGGCGTACTGCGGCTCAAACCCGATACCGTTGTCTTTGACTCGGACGCGGCACACCCCCGCCTCTTTCCCGGTTTTATCTTCCACCCGGACTACCGGGGGCACTCCCTTTTTGGCGTATTTGAGCGAGTTGAAAATCAGATTCTGGAAAAGCTGGCGCATCTGGGCCGGATCCGCCTGCAGTTTCGGCAGTTCTCCCGCTTCGATTTTTCCACCGGTCTCTTTCAGGCGGATATCCAGATCCGCCTGGACTTCCCGGATGATTTCCGAGAGATCAACCATTTCAAAAGGCTTGGCTTTGGTGGTGATGCGGGTGAGCTGCAGCAGGTCCTCAATTAAAACACTCATGCGCTTGGCCGCGCCCTGGATGCGGGAAAGATAAATGGCCCCGTCCCCGGTGAGGCTGGCTCCCAGTTCTTCTTTCAGAAAATTGCCGTAAGATTGGATTTTGCGCAGAGGCTCCTGCAGGTCATGGGAGGCCACAAAAATAAAATCCTGCAGGTCGCGGTTGCTGGATTCCAGCGATTTGGCGTAAATTTTCAGGTTCTCCTGGCGCTTTTCCTCGGTCACATCCCGGAAGATGGCCACGCCCCCCTGAATGTTCCCTTTTTCATCCAGCAGGGGCCTGCCTGAAGTGACAATCAGAACGCCTTCCGGATGTTTTTCGTTTTTAATGATCATTTCCACATTGTTGGTTTCCATGCCCAGAAGAGCTTTCTCCAGCGTTCCCTCATTTTCCGGAAAGGGGGTGACGCCATCGGACTTAAATAGGCTGAAGTGTTTCAGCCTCTGGCCCCGACGGAAACCCTCCGCGGTCTTGCCCATGATTTGTTCCGCCGCGGGGTTAAAAACAAAGTACTGGCCTCTATCATCCACCGCCACGATGCCGTCCTTGATGTTCTTCAAAACTGAGTCCAGAAGTTTCTGGCTCTCCCGAAGCTTTCCCGCGGAGGTTTCCAGTTCGGCGATGCGTTCGGCGATGCTCTCTTCCAGTCCTACGTTGAGTTTCTTGATAGCCTGGTCCTGCCCCTGAATTTCCGTGAGCATCTGGTTAAACGCGTCCGTCAGCAATCCCACATCATCGTCCCCGAATTTTTGGGCCCGGAGTGAAAAATCCCGGTCACGGGAAATAGATCGGGCTGTTTCGGCCAGGGCCAGGACAGGCTTGGAGATTTCCTTCTGCAGATTGCGCGAAAGCAGGTAAGCCACCAACAGGGAGATCACAATGATCCCCGACGCCATAAGCGCGTAGTCCCGGTATCGGTCCAATAGGGCGGATAGATCGGATTGGATATAAATAGTTCCGAGGGTTTTTCCGTACTGAACCAGCGGGCTGAAGGTGTCCAAATGCCCCTGACGGTAGCCCGACTCGCCCGGAACCGGGGGAAAGACGCCCGTGGAAGCGGCCGCCGGATAGGTACCTACTATTTTTCTATTTTTGTCATAGACACAGGCGCACGTGATCCGTTGGTCCATTTTCAGCACGCCCAATTTTTCCTCGGTCTGGGCGCGGTTTTGAAGCGCCAACGGCCCGGTTAAGGTGGATCCGATAATTTCGGCCCGGGTGGCATAACTGGACATCATGCTTTGATGCAGGTTGATGAATTCGTAAATCACGAAAGACGCGCAGGTCAGCAGCAGAACCGTGCCACTGGTGAGCATCATGGCTGTCATCAATTTCCGTGGGATGGGAGCGTCTTTAAATAACACAGTTAATCCTTTCCCAATTCGGAAAATCAGCCAGCCGCAGTATTTTGGAGCTAATCGTCAATCCGACGCTTTTAGGGGCTTCCGGGGGGGGGATGATGTATTCCAGATGGTAGGGAGGCAAAAGATTCTGTCCTGTGACCGAAAGCTCAAAATCAGCCCTGATATGCCATCCCAGACGGACATTCATCTCAGCGTAGCTGGGAACCGTGGCGGCAATGCCGCCGTTGTTATAAACAAAGGCATCTACCCAGAGTAAAGTCGGGTCCAGGTCCTCTAGCAGGTAATCCCGCGCATCCCAAAAGACACCGGAGAAAAGCGGGGAATAAACACTGTGCCCGTCTATCAAAACGAGAAGTTTGTTCGCCGAATCGGTGTTGAAATCTCGGTTGCTGATGGCCCAATCGTAGGAATTTTTCTGAGCCACTTCCAGATTGTCCGCCGACTGCGGCGCTTCCGAAAGGCTGATTCGTTCTGTAGGCGTGGGAAAGCAAGTTGTTTCCGGAGTTTGGGCGGAGGAAGGGCCGGCCATAAGACTATCACTATGATAAGAGGGAGCGCTTTCCAAACGCGAGTTCTGTCCAAAAGGCGAATACTTATTTTCCATAAAACCTATCCCTACATTTTTCTAAAATAGTTTTAATTTCAGAAAACATTTACAAATGGAGGATAGATTTCATAAAAATTATTGTCAAATTCTTTGGCGGTTAATGTGGAAAAATTGCTTTCAAAAGTCAAAAGCGGACAGAAAAACTACAATTTTTCAAAAAATCAGACTCGTCCGCATTCTTAACTCTACCGACGAATTTCCGCCGTCATTCAGGCTGGTCCATCGAGAAACCAAAAGAAAGCACAAAAAAGGCCACGCTTTCGCCCAACCTTCGTGCTTAATTTTTCGCTGCGAGGTTAAGACAACACTTCGGTTTATCCCCCATTCATTTTCGAAGAATGCCCCGGTTGGAATTATCCACCGACCATTTCCCCCCGCCCTTGGTGGCGATAAAGAGAAACAAAAAACAGTAAACCACCGCCGGCTCGCCGTGATTCACAATCGGGAAAAAATAGTTGTCGAACATAAACCTCCAGTGAAACTGGCAATAGGCAACCGCCATTTCACCACTGGCGATAAATGCGGCAATTGGCGTGAAAAAGCCAAACATTATTAATAGACCGAGAACTAACTCCAATATGCCGCCGAACCAAATTTGAGACCCTACCGGATGCATCATCGCTGGATCGGGCCAAAACCCCAAAATTTTCTGGGCTCCGTGACAGGTGAATAAAAAACCCGCCACGATTCGCAGTGCACTATAGACTTCTTCCGAACACCTTGAAAACGGATTTTGAATTTTGCGTATGTACATACAGCCTCCTTTTTTTATAGCAGCTTTCTGTCGACGTCCCTTTTCCTAAAACACGATCCGAATAAAAAATAGGGCGGGCGTCTTGGGACGCGCGCCCTACGGAAAACGAGATATTTGAATTACTGTTTGGCTGAATGTTAGTTTTCGGTATTCGTGTCATCCGTAACCGAAACTTGATTCTCATCACTCAAGTGCTTCACCACCGCGTCAAGATGACGGCGGTCGTTCTTCAATTCAACAACGCATTCCGCTTTATCCGCGATGCGCTTGTTCAATTTTTCGGTGTCCGTGTCCACAACGGTTTTATCATTTTCAACATCGGCTTTTTTCTTCTCAATCTCATCCGTGACATACCGCTTCTGAGCGTCAGACAGCTTGTCGGTATCATCGGACATTTTCTGGGTGTCGCGAACAACGTCTTGGCGGGTATCTTTTATTTTCTCGTCAAACTTCCTCACAATGACCTTGTCATTTTCAATCTTGTCCGCCAAATGCTTTTTCAGACGTTCACGGTCTTTTTCGACAGCGGCTTTATCGTTGTCTATATCAGTCTTTGCTTTCGAAATAACCTGATCATCTTTCGCGGTCTGAGCGTCTTCCAATTTGATCTTGTCTTCCGATAATTTGTCGGTGTCGCGGATCATATCTTTACGCGCCATATTAATATTCACGTCATTATCGCGGAGCGCGGCTTTGTTGACTTCGACCTTATCGGTCTCGTTCACATCGGCGCTGCCGTTTTCATTCACATCGCTCTTGCCGACGTTGTCATTGGCCCCGACATTGGCACTGGTGTTCAGATCCGCGTTGACCACCGGCTTTGTTTGAACAAGTGCGTCATCCGCGATGGCCAGACCCGCTCCTGACAAAATTAATAAACCTATCGTCATCTTTAATAAATTCTTCATTTTTCTTCTTTCATTTCTTTTTTAAGATTAAATGCTCATCTGGTTAGAGCAAGGAACATGCCGCCACTGGCTGGAGAGAAGTCGCCTGCCAGCCACAAAAAAGTGGGCTGCTTCCGAAATCACCGATCAAAATGATGGGCGTCTAGCTCATTTTGATTCTTCACAGTCAAGCGGTCTGCTCAGAAAGTCATCTGTAAATTAACGCCTGTATTCATCTG
>Ga0182012_10003864_pt1 | contig 15788 bp, 15 predicted proteins | sample 612S2SmetaG_FD_120486 | JGI IMG/M metagenome (GOLD analysis project Ga0182012, IMG submission 120486) | Permafrost microbial communities from Stordalen Mire, Sweden - 612S2S metaG | ecosystem: Environmental > Terrestrial > Soil > Wetlands > Permafrost | place: Sweden: Stordalen | collected...
ATGGGTGTTATCGCAGCGGTGGCGCAATTCGAGCGCGACCTTCTGATCGAGCGCACTGAGTCAGGTCTGGCTCGCGCTAAAGCCGAGGGGAAGACGCTGGGGCGGCCAGCCGCTCTGACACCATCTCAGCGTGCCAGCGTCCGCGACCGGCTGGCGACTGGTGCCAGTGTTGCGGCGGTGGCGCGGGAACTTGGCACATCGCGGATGACGGTGATGCGGGCGCGGGGTTAGGATTTGTTGGCTGCGCCTTGTGAGCGAAGTCGGTCCAGTTCAGCCCTTGCTTCATCGCGCTCGCGCTCGACCTCGGTGACCTTGGCTTTCAACTCGTCGCGTTCTTTCGTGAGTTGAGCAATCTGATCCCGCTCAGCGTGGCTTGGTGGTGGCTGCTCATTATCCTCCGCGCCGATGTCCGGTTCATCCCCGCTCGTGACGGTTCGATCTTTGGTGGCGGCTTTGCGGATAAGTCTTCTGTCGCGTGCGTATGCTTGCCAACTTAGGTTCACCCTCCTGCCGCCTGCCAGAAATTGGGTTGCTTCAAACCACTTCATCCCGTCATCCCGATGATCATGCAGTTTCAACAGATCGGCGGCTGTCGAGCGTGGCCTGCCGAGGTCTGCGGCAAAATCCACGAATTGCGCAGGCCTAAACTCAAACTCCACCTTTGCGCGATACAGCCGCTCGGCGTCGTTGAATGCCACCTCAAACTTGGCGCGGTCGCCAGTCCGTTCGCGGGTCAGGTCGTTCTGCGCGTCCTCGATCATCTTGAGGATGTCGGGATTGTTCCATTTCGGTGTTTCACCGTTTTCCCGTGGCGGGACTTCATTGCCTTTACGTGAAGATCGTTTTCGGGGGGTCTGTGCCATGCGAGAATGGTGTGGTTTACCCATATTCCAGTCAAGCACGTTTCGGTAATAAGAAGTTGGCTTGACAGCGTAGGCATTAGTTGATACAATTACTCTAATAATTCCTTAATAGATTACTTCGAGTAATCGCAGATTACGAGAAGTTATCTAACCCATGCACGGTCATGTAATGAATTATTTCTATTAATATCTGATGTTGTGTGTGGTGTTTGTTCTTTTGTTATTGTCTATAATTATCCATTGCAGCACCTTATATTGAAAAAGATGCTGCTTTGGGTAGGCTTGGCTATGTCCCGATCATCGCGGCTCTGGCGTGGTTCACGGCTGATCACTTCGATGTCATGGGCTGCGTTTTAAGGGTGCAGCCAGTCCCTCGGCGTTATGCTGGCGTCGCTCCTGACGAGAGGATCACGTGATCCGAGTTTAGGAGCGACTTGCAACAATACGCAGCCCATCCTGAACGGTGCTGTTGCACGTCGGTCGTGCCACCTACCGCATACCGTCTCTGCCACAAGCCGCCTGACAGAAACTCGTCTAGGACGTTGGCATTACCGGCGTCTGGAAAATGCCAGCCGAGATGGACATGAGGATTGGTGTCGAGCATCTCGATCACGCCCCAGTAGGTCGTCCGCGTTGCCGACAGGTGGAAATCTCTCCCGAAGATTTTGCGATCCACTTTGGCGTGCAGGTCGCGGAGATCGTGGCGTATTCTGTCGATTGTGATTGGGATGGTTTCATACCGAAGCGTCACAGCCACCGTCACCGGCATGGACGATAAAAACTCCACCATTGCGTCACGAAGAACTGGCGCAGACCGACAATGCCGGAGCCAAATGTTGCGTGCCATTTCAATGGGACTGCGCTTTGATTTGTGTTGGATTATATTTTGTTCTAAATTGTTCATGTGAAAATGTCTTTTATTGTGATTATATTGCGCTTAACTTTTGCTTCGCCGCATTGATCTTAATGGCGGTGGTTGCTTGCGTGTTGGCGAGTTGGGTTTGCGCCTTCTGCTGACGTGCCGCGCGGCGGCGTGCCTGCTTGGGTGTCAGTGGCTTCACCGGCTCGTCCTCGGTGATTTCCCGATACCGCATTATCGGAGTGCCATTGGTGATGCGCCGGATGTGCGTCGGTCGAGCCATGCCTTGATCGCTTGGCGGTCGTAGCGGATGGCGCGGCCAAGTCGGACGCACGGTGGCGCATCAGGGCGTGACGCGATGGTGTCAAGCCATTGGCGCGTCACGCCGAACCACTCGGCTAATTCGGCGCGGGTAAGGAGGCGGTCGATCATATTTGTTCCTTTTCGGGCTGGTTGGAGGTCTCTGCGTCTATTTAGTCGCCAACCCTCATTGGCTGTCCGTTAGGGGCTGTTTTGGGGGGGGGAGGGATGGGGGAGACCCCCCAAAACCCTCTAGGAGCCGTCTGAGCGGCTCTCAGACCACGGGGACGCCCACGCCCACACCCGCACCGCGACGGCACCACGGGGCTGATTGCTCAACCAGTTTACCGCGTCCACAACCGCTCGATGGTGGCTGTGTCCATGAATGTGGAGATTACGCCGGACATTCGGGATGTTGCCGATGTGGTGTCGATGGCGTCGTCGCATGGACGTGCTATTGTCAGGCGGTGTCACCACTGGGGTGTCACAAAGGCGAACCGGAAGACCGCGTAAGTCATTGATTTTGCTTTGAGGCGACGGCTCCCCTACGGGACGCCAATTGCCAAAATTCACGTTCCGGGCATCAGTTTTGGGGCGGTTGGTATGACAGGCGATGGCCTGCAGCACAAAGCGGTTGTTGCGCCACGCTCATGCCGCCGTCGACGAACAGGCGACCGCGTGCGCCATGCCGCCGTTTCGCGCGACTTGCGCCACCACCGCCTCGGCGTCGGCTGCTTCAGCGCCATCCGTATGGTGAATGACAACCGCAGCGCCCTGTGCCGCGAACGCCAGCGCGATAGCCCGCCCGATGCCGCGGCGGGCGCCGGTCACCAAAGCCCGCCGCCCAGACAGATCGAACATCGCCGTCGGTGACGCTGTCGCATCCATCGCCATCGCCGCCTCCTACATATCGACGACGGAACCATCAACATGCGGCCGCATCCGGATGGGACGGGGTCGATACGGAAACCGTCTCTCCGCATCCGGAACAAGTTCCACGCCGATCCCCGGTGCGTCTGGAATGCGCATGAACCCGCCTTCGTGGTCGGCCAGTCCGGTCGCCAGATCGTTGCCCAAAGCTTCGGTTCCTCCGTCCAGTTCCGGTGTCCGGGACGGAAACTCCTGGATCGCAAAGTTCGGGATGCAAGCAGCGATCTGCAGACAGGCGGCGGTGCTGACCGGGGAAAGTGGATTGTGCGGTACGATCCAGGCATCGTGCGCTTCCGCCAAGGCTGCGATTTTCTTGGCCCCCGTGATTCCGCCGCAAAGGCACACATCCGGCCGCAGATACTGGACGGCATGGCGCGACAGCAACGTCTGGAACTGATACAGGCTGGTAAAGCGCTCTCCCGTTGCAACCGGAATCGGAATGTGATCGGCCACCCAGGCCATCGCATCGAAACTGTTCGGCCGCAGCGGATCCTCAAAGAACATAGGCGTGTACTTCTCGATGCCGCGTCCGAGTGCGATCGCTTCCGGGGGAGTCAGTCGCCGATGAATCTCGATGCACAGATCGACACTCGGTCCAACGGCCTCCCGCAACTGCCGCACGATGTCGATGGCATCCTCGATCTTCGAGGCGTGCGACTTGTAGTATGGGGTCGTTTCGTCTTCATCCAGCAGCGGATTCAGATGCCCAAGCGCTGTGAACCCGGCCTCTTTCAACCGCTTCGCCTCGGCAACGAGCGTCTTTGCGGTTCGGCCTTTGACGTGCCCGTACAGTCGCGCTTTCCCACGCATCTTTCCACCGATCAACTCGTAGACCGGAACCCCGAAGAACTTCCCTTTGATGTCCCAAAGCGCGATGTCGATCGCCGAAACCGCGCCGGTGATCGCGCCGCCGGTGAAATGGTTCGCCCGTAGCATCACGTTCCAATGATGCTCGATCGGCGCCGGGTCCTTGCCCACGAGGTATTCGCCGTATTTCGCGATCGAGGCCGCGGTCGCTTCGATCTGTCCCCAAGTGCCGCTTTCGCCCAGGCCGGTGATGCCTTGATCGGTCTCAATCCGAACGTAGCAGAAGCGATCGAGCAGCAGCGGTTCAACCTTGGTGATTTTCATGGCGGTCAATCCTGTTTCAGGCGATGCGATACGGGGCAAGCACGTCTTCATTCGGATCGATACCGATCCCCGGCGCCATCGGTGCGCTGACCGTCCCGTCGTCGTTCAGCTTCAGCGTGTCTTTGTAAATCCGTCCCCACATCGGATCGACCGTGTCGCGATAAAACTCCAGGATCAAGCCGTTGGAAATCGCCGAAACCAGATGGATGTGGATGTCCTGCGACCCGTGCGGCGCGATATCCAGATCGTGCGCCTGAGCCAGCGCCGCCACCTTCATGAACTCCGTGACCCCACCGAGGATTTTCGCATCCGCGTTCAGGATCGCGGCACAGTCGTTGCGAATTAGGTCGCGGAACCCGTAGCGTGTGTACTCGTTCTCGCCGGTGGCAATGGGGATCGAGGTCGCCTGTGCAAGCTTCCGGTGCCCGTCATAATCGTCCGGCATGACCGGTTCCTCGAACCAGAAAATATCGTACGGCTCGATCTTGCGAGCGAACTGAATCGCCTCGTACGATCGGTAGGCGCAGTTCGCATCCACCAGCAGCTTCACCCCGGGTCCCACCGCATCGCGCGCGACGCGAACCCGTTCCGCATCCTCCGCGATCGGTACCCCGCCCACTTTCATCTTCACCGCCCGGGCGCCCATCCGCACGTTGTCTTCCATCTCCCGCGCCAGTTCCCGCAGCCCCTTGCCTTCCTCGTAGTACCCGCCAGCAACGTACGTCGGCACCCGGTCACGGAAGCCGCCAAGCATTTGCCACAGCGGCATGTTCGCAACCTTGGCGCGCAGGTCCCACAACCCGATGTCGATCGCCGAGATCGCCCGGGTCGTCAGGCCGCGGCGGCCGGTCAGCTTAGGCACCCACAACTTGTGCCAAAGCCGTTCGACATTGATCGGGTCCTCGCCGATCAGCATCGGGGCGAATTTCGCAATGATCGCTCGCTCGATCTCTCCGCCGTGCCCCAGTCCGATCCCGGTGAGTCCTTGATCAGTAGCAATTTTGACGAGTGCATAATCGACATGGGTATAAGTATGCTTGCCGTTGGTGATCGGCTTGCTCCGCGGCCAGCGATACTCCTGCATCGCGATCGAGGTAATCTTCATGTCTTCCTCCCGGTTCCAGCCCGGCGGAGATACAAGCACGAGAATTGCTCGACACCCAAGACACCGGCGCTTGCATCGATCGCTGTTGCGGTGTCACCTGCGGCGGATCGGGTGAAAGCCGCAAGGACAGTCACATGAAAATCGAACGAATCGAAGCGTTTCAGGTGCAATGGGCGCCAAGCGACAAGCCCGCCCAGCGCAGCGCCTTCATTCTTGTTCACGCCGATGACGGTCAGGTCGGCATCGGCGAGGCATCGCCCATGCAAGGCGGTCTCACGTCATTGGGCATCATCGTGCACGACATTGCGCCGGCGATTCACCATGCCGATCCGCTCGACCACGCCGTTTTGCAGGACCGCTTACTCCATCGGCTCGTCAAGCTCGGTCCCGAGGGTGCGCTGACCGGCGCACTCGCCGCGCTTGACATCGCACTGTGGGACCTCAAGGGCAAACTACTTGGCCAGCCGATCTACAAACTGCTCGGCGGCGCTTGGCGCACGAAATTGCCATTCTACGCCTCGATCGGCGGCAATGGGGAAGGCCGCAGTGTGGACGAGGTCCTGCGCATCGTCGACCAGCGCATGAAGGACAAGCCCGCCGCAATCAAGATCCGGTTCGACAACGACCGCACAGTGCCAGATGCCGATATCCCAGGCGACATCGCGAAAGCCCGAGCCGTGCGACGGCTGGTCGGCGACGGGTTTCCGCTGGCGTTTGATGCCAACAACGGATTCTCAGCTGGGGGCGCCATCCGCGTCGGCCGCGCATTGGAAGACCTGGGGTTCTGGTGGTTCGAGGAGCCAGTTCAGCACTACCACGTCAAGGCCATGGGTGAGGTCGCCCGCAAGCTCGACATCACCGTTTCGGCCGGCGAGCAAAGCTATACCATCGCCGCTGTCGCTGACCTGATCGATGCCGGCGTCAGGATGGTGCAGCCCGACATTATAAAGATGGGCGGCATTACCGGCCTGCTGCGCTGCGCCGCACTGACCCAGGCGCACGGTGTCGAACTGGTACCACACCAAACGCAGCCGACGGTCGGCCATCTCGCCAGCCTGCACATCGCCGCGGCTCAAGCCAACGCAACCAAGCCGTGCGAGTTGAACGATCCATCGTCCCGCACGCACGCCGTGTTCGCCGACGCCCCACGGCCCATTGATGGTTTGTTCCATTTGCCGACGGTGCCCGGCCTGGGGATCACCTTCATTGGTGCAGCGACGCAGGGCGGGCCGAAGATCCTGCCGATCCAGTGACGGGATCGCTTGCCGGTCCGCCCGCGGAAGGTTACCGTTCCCATTATCATGGTGCAGCAAGCACCTCGGGGCGGGAGGAAACCGATCCATGCGCTTATGGCGAATGTTCGCAATCTCGGCGGTGCTCTGTCTGCTGGGCGTCGGCACCTACGCGCAGGAAGAAATTAACAGCCTGCCCCGCAACGAAACCCTGATCGCAGAGAATCCGGAAGGCACGATCAAAAACGCGGGTTGGTTTAACATTTGGGCGATCAACGCCGGGGGGCAATCGACCGGTTTGCAGCAACTCGCGATGGATACCTTCTGGTATATCGATCCAGAAAAGGGCATCGACGGCGTCTGGGAAAATTCCCTCGCTGCCGACAAGCCGATCTACAACGCCGACTTCACCGAAATGACGGTGAAGCTGCGACGCGGCATCTACTGGAGCGACGGCGTCGAGTACACCGCCGACGACGTCGTCTACACCGTGCAGACCCACCTGGACAACAAAGGCCTGCGCTGGAGCGCGCCGATCCAGGTCAACGTCGCCAGCATCTCCGCGCCTGATCCCACCACCGTGGTGTTCAAGCTGAAGAAGCCAAACTCCCGCTTTCACGCCCTGTTCACCGTGCGCTGGAACGCTATGTGGATCATGCCGAAGCACATCTTCGAAAAGGTCGGCGACCCCGGCAAATTCGCCTTCGATCCACCGGTCACCCTGGGCGCTTACAAGCTGCACAGTTACGATACGAACGGGAAATGGTTCATCTGGGAAAGGCGCGATGACTGGCAGCGCACATCTCTTGGAAAATTCGGCGAACCCGGCCCACACTATGTCGCCTATATCGACCCTGGCCCGCCCGACAAACGCGTGATCCTGCAATTTAACCACCAGCTCGACATCATTCACGACACTTCGCCCGAGGGCATGTTCACTCTCGCCAAGCAGGCTGGGAAAACATCGCATGGATGGTTCAAGGGCTTTCCATACGCACATCCGGACCCAACCCTGCCGGCAGTGATTTTCAACGATCAGAACCCGCTGTTTCAGAACCGCGATGTTCGCTGGGCACTCGCACTGCTGATCGACATCAAGGCCGTGTCGATGGCGTCATATCGCGGGGCCGCAACGATCTCGGCCATCGGTGTGCCGCCGACCGGCACCTATCCCGAGTATTACGACAAGCCAATGGAAGCCTGGCTGAAGGATTTCGAACTCGACACCGGCAAGCGCACGATCAAGCCGTACGACCCGACTGAGGGCGCCCAGATCGCGAATATGCTGCGCCCATCGATGGGCGATCAAATTCCCACCGACCCTGACCGGATCGCCGCTTCGTTTGGCCGTGGCTGGTGGAAGACCGATCCGCAGGCCGCCGCTGAACTGCTGCAGCACGCCGGCTTTACCAAACAGGGCGACCGCTGGATGACACCCGACGGCAAGCCGTTCACCATCCACGTCACGGTAGAAGGCGATGGCCGTCCCGTTATGACCCGCGCCGGCAGTATGATCGCGCAGGAATGGCGGCAATTCGGCATCGATGCCAGCACGGTCGTTGCACAAGGAACAATGGCGGATCGGCGCGGCGCCGGCGACTTCGAGGCGATGATCGCATGGTCCGTGGAAACCTGGGGCGGCCATCCCGATCTGTCGTACTTCCTCGATTCCTGGCATTCCGCGTTTGTTGCGAAACAAGGTGAGACGCAGACCCCGCGCAACTGGCAGCGCTGGTCGAATCCTGATCTCGACAAGATCATCGAACAGATCCGCGGCATAAGCTTCGATGACCCGGAAGGCGTGCAACTCGGTCTGGACTACCTGAAGCTGGTCGTGCGGGAAATGCCGACGATCCCGCTGATGTCCTATAATGTCTTCACCGTGATGGATGAAACCTATTGGACCGGCTATCCCGATGCTGTGTCCGCCCCGTACACCGATCCAGTTCCGAACTGGGGAAATTCGCGCTACATGATGGTCAAGCTGAAACCGCGCCAGTAGATGCCGGCCTATTTCGCCTATCTGGTGCGGCGGTTCGGGCAGTTCGTTTTGGTGGTGTTCATCGGCGTCAACATTGCGTTCTTCGTCACCCACGCGACGCCGATCGACCCGGTGGAACAGACCATCAGCGCCACCACCTCATTCGGCAGCACCAGCCCCGAGGCAGTGGCGCTGATGCGGCAGTCATTACGCGACCTGTATGGCCTGCAAGGTGGTCTTGCCCACCAATACTTCGCCTTTTGGTTACGGGTCGCCCACGCCGATTTCGGCCCTTCGCTCTCGGCATTTCCAACGCCCGTCTCGGTCCTGATCGGCCGTGCGCTTCCCTGGACGGCGGGCCTCCTCATCACCGCCACACTGTTTTCCTGGGCCGCCGGCAACCTGCTCGGTGGCCTCGCCGGATACTATCGCGACAGCCGGCTCTTGCGCGCCACCGGCTTTCTGGTCATGGGGCTGCATCCGATCCCCTACTATATCCTCGCCTTCGTCCTGTTAATCGTGTTCGGATACGTCTGGCCAGTGCTGCCGATCAGCGGCGGCGCCCAGATGAACCTGCCGCAACGACTCGATCTCGCCTATATCGGCAGCGTCCTTGTTCATTCGATTCTCCCGTTGCTGTCGCTCGTTCTGGTCGGAATCGGCGGCTGGTTCATGGGCATGCGTTCCCTGGTTTCCAACATCGTCACCGAGGATTACGTTGCGTTCGCCGAACTTGGAGGCGTCAGCCCACGCCGCATCCTGCTGTCCTACGTCATGCGCAACGCGTTGATGCCGCAGGTCACCGGCCTCGCCATGTCGCTTGGCGGCATCTTCAACGGCGCGATCATTACGGAACAAGTGTTCGGCTATCCCGGTCTCGGCAGTCTGCTGATCGACGCGGTGCATGCCGGCGATTACAGCCTGGTGCTGGGCATCACGACGGTCTCGATCATTGCGGTGGCGAGCGCCGTTCTGCTGATCGACCTGTTGTATCCGCTGGTCGACCCCCGCACGCGGATTGGCTAGGCAATGCACCGCACGATCCTCGATCTCCTCCGCACCAACCATGCCTTCACCGCCGGCGTGGTGCTGCTGGCAATAGTGATCGTGATCGCGCTGTTGTCCTTCGTCTCGCCCTATCCGCCGAACGATGCCTACGTCGTTCCCCCCGACGTCCCGCCTTGTTGGGCCTATCCACTCGGCACCAACTCGCGCGGCCAGGACGTGTTCTGGCAACTCAGCGTCGGTATCCGCAATACCCTTGCCTTCGGCATCACCGTCGCCGCAATCAGCCGGTGTCTGGCGCTGGCCATTGGCATGACCGCAGGCTACGCTGGCGGAATGATCGATCGTGTGCTGATGTCGGTCAACGACACCTTCATTGTCATTCCGCTGTTCCCGATTCTTGTGCTGTTCTACTTCGTTATGCGCGACCGCATGTCGTGGGCGCTGCTCGCACTGGTCATGGCCTGCCTCGGATGGGCCTACGATGCGCGTCTGATCCGCTCCGTCGCCCTCAGCCTCCGTACCCGCGAGTTTACCGAAACCGCGATCTTCTCCGGCATGACCATGCCCCAGGTGCTGCTGCGTGAGCACCTGCCGTTCGTCTTGCCGATCGTTTTTTCCACCACCATGAACAACATCAACTGGTCGATCGGGATGGAGGTCACCCTTTCGGTCCTCGGCTTCACCGACATTAACACGCCAACGATCGGCGTGATGCTGTACTGGGCCAACCAGCACACCGCGATGGTCGCCGGCATCTGGTGGTGGATCGCCGCACCCGTCGCCCTGGTGGTCATCACCTTCCTTGGTCTGTTTCTCCTGGCCGTTTCGATGAACGAATTCATCGATCCGCGCAGCCGCCTGAATCGGGTCCGCGGATGACAGACACCTCTGTCCTCAACGTCCGCGACCTGCGTGCCCATTACGTTCTGTCCGCGTTCGGGATCAACCGTTCCGTCAGCGCTGTGGACACCGTCAGCTTCAGTATCGGACGCAATGAAATCTACGGTCTCGCCGGCGAATCGAGCTCCGGAAAGACCACCCTGATCCGCACCATCGCCGGCGCGATCCGCCCACCGCTGCGCATCCTGTCCGGCACGATCGAATTCGACTTCGCCGGCAAGCGCATCGCGATGCAGGCGGCAACGCAGAACGACCTTGCCGCCATCCGCTGGAAACATCTGTCCTATGTGATGCAAGGCTCGATGAGCGTGCTCAATCCCGTCCGCCGCGTCCGCCACAGTTTTGTCGATTTCGCCCACCGCCACATCGGTGGAACGATCCCCGACTTTCTGAACACGGTGCGGGCGCACATCGAACGTCTCGACCTCGCCCCACGCGTTCTCAACTCCTACCCGCACGAATTGTCCGGCGGCATGCGCCAGCGCGTTGCCATCGCTCTTGCAACGATCTGCCGGCCCGACTTCATCATCGCCGATGAACCGACTACGGCGCTCGACGTGGTCGTGCAGAAATCCGTTCTCGCAATGATTCGCTCGGTCCAGCGCGAGATCGGCTCATCCATGCTTTTTGTCACACATGATTTGTCGGTGCACGCCAATCTGACCGACCGACTTGGGATCATGTACGCCGGGCGCATCGTCGAGGAAGCCCCAACCGCGGAGTTGTTCCGCAACCCGTTGCATCCCTACACAAGGCATCTCGTCGCCAGCCTGCCTCGCATTGGCGTTGTGCCGCCGGTGACCACGGATCTCGCGGGCCGGCCGCCCAGTCTGGCCGATCCGCCATCCGGTTGCCGCTTCCATCCGCGCTGTCCGCTGGCCATGCCGATCTGCGCCGACCAGCCACCGTCACTGCGCACGGTCGCCAACGGCCACCGTGTCGCCTGCTTCGCCGTCGGTGGCGCCGCATGACGGAGCTGCTCGAAGTCGCCAACGTCTACCGCACATTTCGGGGCGGGGGCCTGCTGGGCCGTCGCGTTATACGGGCTGTGGACGATGTCAGCTTCTCGATCGACGCTGGACGACCGGAGATCTTCACCATCATTGGCGAGTCCGGCAGCGGAAAAACCACATTGTCGCGAATGATCCTGGCGATGGTGCGGCCGACCGCCGGGACAATCCGTTTCAAGGGCAACGACGTCGCCGCGATCGCTGGCCGGCGCGACCGCCTCGCCTTCATGCAATGCGTGCAGCCGATCTTCCAGAACCCGTTCGAGGCCTTCAACCCGCTGAAGCGACTCGATCGCTACCTCTTCGTCACCGCCGAACGTTTCGCGGGCGCCGGCAACCGGAACGCCGCCGAGACTCAGGCCGACCGCGCCTTGCATCAGGTTGGCCTTTCGCTGACGGAAGTCCGCCGCCGCTATCCGCATGAGCTTTCCGGCGGCCAGTTGCAACGCATCGCCATCGCTAGAGCACTGATCTCATCGCCAATGCTGATCGTTGCGGATGAACCGGTTTCGATGGTCGATGCGTCACTGCGGATGTCGATCGTCACCCTCTTTCGCACCCTCCGCGACACGCTGGGTGTGTCGATCATTTACATCACCCACGACCTCGCCACGGCCTACACCATCAGCGACCGCATCATCATCATGCGGCATGGCAGCGTGGTGGAATCCGGCGACGCGCGCGCCGTCCTCGATGCGCCGAAACATCCATATTCCATCCTGCTGAAGTCGGCGATCCTCTCGCCCGACCTGGGGAATCCACCATGCGCTCAGTCACCGTAAAGCTTCGTGTAGATGCCGTCATCGCCCGCACCGATCCCCGCCTGTTCGGCGCCTTCGTCGAACATTTAGGTCGTTGCGTGTACGGCGGCATAATTGAGCCCGGCCATCCCACCGCCGATGCCCAAGGCTTCCGACAGGATGTCCTGGAACTTGTGCGCGAGCTCGGCCCCACCATCATCCGTTACCCCGGCGGCAACTTCGTCAGCGGCTACAACTGGGAAGACGGAGTCGGCCCGATGGCGCAACGGCCGCGTCGCCTCGATCTCGCCTGGATATCTACCGAAACGAACGAGTTCGGCACCAACGAATTTATCGACTGGTGCCGAGCCGCCGGCATCGAACCGATGCTCGCGGTCAATCTCGGCACGCGGGGCGGCGATGCGGCCCGCAACCTTCTGGAATACTGCAACCATCCCGGCGGCACCGCTTGGTCCGACCTGCGCCGCACCCACGGCTGGGAACGGCCGCACGGGGTGAAATTCTGGTGTCTCGGTAACGAAATGGACGGGCCGTGGCAGATGGAGGCAAAGACCGCTACCGAATATGGCCGCATCGCCACCGAAACCGCCAAGATGATGAAGCTGATCGATGGCTCGATCGAACTCGCCGCGTGCGGCTCATCCGGCCGCAACATGCCCACGTTCGGTGCGTGGGAAGACACCGTGCTCGAACATTGCTTCGATCACGTGGACTATATCTCCCTGCACACCTACCTGAACGATTACGCCCGCGACACGGCCGCCTTTCTTGCCTGCCCTGATCTCATGGACAGCTTCATCGAGGAAGTCGTCGCGATTGCCGATTCCGTCGCCGCGCGGCGGCGTTCGTCCAAACGCATCATGCTGAGTTTCGACGAATGGAACGTCTGGTACCGCACCCGGCGCAACCGCGCCGAACGCGTCAAACCCGGCTGGCCCGTCGCGCCCGAAATCCTTGAAGAAGTTTACACGATGGCTGACGCGCTGGCGTTCGGCGGTGCCTGTATCGCGCTGCTAAACCATGCCGATCGCGTCACGACCGCATGCCTTGCGCAACTGGTCAACGTCATCGCCCCGATCATGACGCAGACCGGCGGCCCTACCTGGCGGCAGACGATTTTCTGGCCGTTTGCGCAATGGAGCCGTTACGGGCGCGGCCGCGTCCTGCGCGCCGAAATCGACTCTCCATCCTACGATGCAAGCTACTTCGATCCGCGCGGTCCGATCGATCAGTATTACCCGATCACCGCCCCGTATCTGAAACTCGGCGCAGTGCTGACAGACGAAGGCGGTATCACGATCTTCGCCATCAACCGCAGCCTGGAAGAGTCGATGCCCCTTCAACTATCCATGTCCGGCTTCGGCGAACGAGCCTTGACCGAGGCGTTGGTCCTGCGCCACGACGACCTGAACGCCGTCAACACCGTCGATGAACCGAATCAGGTCGCACCGACCCCACTGGGCGGCATCACCCTCACCGACAACCGCCTTACCGCCGCACTGCCGGCAGCGTCATGGACCATGATCCGCCTGGGCTAGTGATGGCCGCAAACCGAGTCCATATCGATTTCGGTCGTTCCGACCCAGAATTTTCCGGCGATCGCAGACCGGTCCCGCATCGTTGCCCAGGCGACGCAAGCATCCGGCTGCAACGCCTTCGCTTCGGACAGCCCGCCCGCGGCCACCATGTCCATGAACCGCCCCACCGGATCGGTGAAGTCGGAGTGGACGCGCAGCGGTCGAACATCGGCGGGAAGCTGCCCCTGCCGGCTCAGCCGGTCGATCTCGTCCTGGCCGCGCGCCTCGATTGGCAGTGAACACAGCAGCGGGAAAACGCAGGCCGACGCCCGCAGGACCAAACGCATCATGGCTCAATCCCCAGCAATCGTGCCGCGGTTCCGCCCAGAATGGCGATCCGCTCATCATCGGACAGTCCAGGCGTCTTCAGCACCAGATCGACCTCGGTGCTCGTCCAGGGGAACGGATAATCCGTCCCGATCATGATCTGCCCAGGGCCGGTTTCCGCGATCAGGTGCCGCAGCGCCTCCGGCGTGAAAACGATCGTATCGAAGAACAACTGCCCATCCTTCAAATACGCCGTCGGCGGTTTCTTCGGCAGCGGTCCGACCCGATCCGGGAAGCATCGGGTCACAGCATCGGAACGATTGGCGTACGACGGCAGAAACCCGCCGCCATGCGCCGCGCAGATCTTCAATCCGGGAAACCGGTCCAGTGTGCCCTCGAAAATCAGGTGCGACAGCGCAATGGTCGTTTCCAGCGGATTGCCGATCGTATTCGTCAGCAGCCCGCTTCCCGCCAGCCGTCCGCTTGGTTCCAGTTCCCGCGTGCCCAGCGGATGCATGAACACCAGAACACCAAGTTCCTCACATTTCGCCCAGAACGGATGGAACCGGGGATTCGCCAGTTCCTCACCGGCCACACTTCCGGCCACACCAACACCGCGGAACCCAAGCGTTTTGACCGCGTATTCAACCTGTTCCGCAGCCAGATCGGGATGTTGCAGCGCAGCCGTTGCAAATGCAACGAACCGCTCCGGATTGGCCGCGCAGAACGCCACCAAAGTCTCGTTCTGAACCTTGATCAGCTCCGCCGCCACATCGCGTTCGGCTCGGTACCAATACGGGTTGATACTCAGTGCCTCGACATCGATCCCCTGCGCATCCATCGCCGCAATCCGCGTGCTGGTGTTGTCCATCAGCAACCCCGGCGCCTCCAGCGGGTGCTTGATCAGCACCGCCGCCGCCGGAACGATGCAGTGCGCATGCACATCGATCGTCTTGACCCGTTTGCCATTGACGACGACCTCGCGTCGGCGAGGCGCCGTCGTTGCACTGGTCATGCCGCAGCCGACGAACGCCAACGCGCCCGCGATCAACCCCGCCGATAACACCATTTTATTCTCCTCCCTGATACGTTCAGCCTATCCTGTTTCCACGCCGGCAGCCATGCCTCGCGGCTCACGCCAACGTCAGCACCAACTGTCGCGCCGGCGGCTCGCTTGCATCGTCAAGATTGGACAGCGTTACGCCCAGCAGGCGAACCCCGCGGGCTGGGGGAAACAGCGGCCGCAGCAAATCCAGGCCAATCGCCTCCAGATCCGCCTCGGCCGTGATCGCATCGGCGCACGACCGGCTGCGCGTGAGCTGTTGAAAATCCGCGTATTTGACCTTCACCGTCACCGTCCGCCCAACCACCCCCGATCGGCTGTAAGCGTCCCACAGCTTTGCAACCAGCGGCCCGAACGCCGGCCCGACTTCCTCCCAGGCCAGCAGATCGCGCTGGAAGGTCACCTCGACCCCCAGCGATTTTCGCTGCCGGTCCGCCACCACCGGCCGGTCGTCCTCGCCCCGAGCCGCACCGTAATAATAATCGCCGGTCTTGCCGAACTCAGCACTCAGGAAAGCCCGCGTCTGCCGCCGAAGGTCGGCGCCCGTATGGATGCCAAGACGGTTCATCTTCGCCGCGGTCGCCGGGCCGACGCCGTGGAACTTGCCGATCGGCAGAGTCTCCACGAACGCCGCACCCATGCGCGGCGTGATGACGAACAGACCGTCCGGCTTGCGATGATCCGACGCCAGCTTCGCCAGAAACTTGTTGTACGACACGCCGGCCGACGCGGTCAGTCCGGTTTCCTGCAGGATGCGGTCCTTGATCTCCTGCGCGATCGCGGTCGCCGACCCGCGGTCCA
>Ga0182012_10003867_pt1 | contig 15782 bp, 16 predicted proteins | sample 612S2SmetaG_FD_120486 | JGI IMG/M metagenome (GOLD analysis project Ga0182012, IMG submission 120486) | Permafrost microbial communities from Stordalen Mire, Sweden - 612S2S metaG | ecosystem: Environmental > Terrestrial > Soil > Wetlands > Permafrost | place: Sweden: Stordalen | collected...
CAGGGCCAGGTCTGAGTCAACGCGGGCCAGCGCGACCAGATGTTCGGCGACCGCGGCCGCGTCGCCGCGGGCGACCGGGCCGGTGAGCGCGGCCTGACCGCGTTGCAAGGTGTTCTCCAGCGCTGCCCGGGCCAACGGCCCGACGATGCGTTCGGCAATGCCGCCCGGCTGATCATCCACGCATTGCTGGCCAAGAAGCTCGGTGCCGCGTAGCGCGGCCCGCAGCGCCTCGAGCGCGTCGGCGATCACCGTGACGATGTGGTTGCCGGCATGGGCCAGGGCGGCGTGGTAGAGCACACGAGCGTCCTCGCGGACGCAGAACGGCTCCCCACCCATTTCCAGGACCAGCGATTGCGCGATCGCGTACCCGACGTCGTCGGCCGCGGTGATCCCGAAGCAGGTGTCGGGTAGCCGGATGATGTCCTCGTCGGAGCCGGTAAACGTCATCGCTGGGTGGATCGCCAGCGGTATGCAGCCGTTGTCGGTCAGCGGCGCGAGGATGCCGATACCGTTGGCGCCGGAGGTGTGCGCCACGATCGTCTGCGGCCGTACCGCCGAAGTTGCCGCCAAGCCGGATACCAGGCCGGCCAGCTCGCTATCAGGAACCGCCAATAGCAGCAGCTCCGCCGACGCTGCGACGTCCGGCGTTGGCAGCACCGGGGTGTCGGGCAGCCGGCGCTGCGCCCGCTGCCGCGAAGCGTGGGCGACGGCGCTGCACGCAACGACGACATGGTCGGCGCGCTCCAGCGCGACACCGAGTGCGGTGCCCACCCGACCAGCGGAGATGATTCCCACTTTGAGCCTGGCCGGGCGCAAACCGTCGAACTGCACCATCGCAGACGACCTCACATGTGTGTATTGGTTCGTTCCAGTCCCGTTTGACGGGTACCGGACGGTCACAACGACTCTAATCGATTCCGGACCAGGACACAGTGTCAGCCGTCACGTCGGCGACGCCGACCGCCTCCACTTGGCTCGATCCGCAGCCGCGCCATCAAGTCGGCAACCGACTGACCGCCGGTATCCGCCGCGCGTGCGTGCGACCCATCCGTCGATTCCCCACCGCTGTGCCGGGGCGTCGGCTCAGGAGGTGGTGCCGGAGCCAGCCTTGGTGGCGGTGCTGTGTCCGGCTCGGGTGCCGGTGCGGGCGGTGGGGCCGCGAAGTTACTGACGCCGTAGTCGCGGTACTCCGCCGAATGACGCGACCGCGACCTGCGACCGGACTCGCCGTGTGAAGGTGGCGGTTCGGTTGGCTGTTCACGGTCCACTGGACCGTCAACCGGCTCGTCGGGGCTGCTGCGTTGTCGATCGCGTCTTCGTCGGCCCGACGTCACGGGCGGCGGTGGACCGGGAGGCAGCCACTGCGGTGGCGGTGGCGGTGCCACGGGCGCCGGATCGGGGTCTGGGGTGGGCGGTGGCGGCCGCTGGCGGGGCTCGAACCGCGGCTCGGGCGCCCGGGGTGGCGCCGCCGCAGGAGAAGCCACAAAAGGGGCCTCGTATCGGGTCTCGTATCGGATCGGCTCCGGCGCGGGCGGCGGCTGCCGGGGCGGCAGCAGCGGCTCCTCGGGGACGTCGATGATCGCGGCCTCATCGGGACGGGTGGGGGCGGGGTTGTCCTGGCGGACCGAAGTGGGCCGATCACTGGCCACCCAATCGACCGGTCCGCCCTCACCGTTTCGCGCCCAATCGGTGTAAGCGCGTCCGGGGATGGGCTCTGATTCCAGAGTTTCCAGCGCGGGGCGCTGCTCGAGGTCAGTGTCGAACAAGATCTCCAGGCTGGTTCGCAGCGCGGCGAGTTCGGCGCGCAGTACTGCCACATCGTCGGCGGCCTGGGCGCGCAGCTCGGAAGCCAGTTCGCGGCGCAGCTGGGACTCCACTGCCAGCTCATACTCGCGGCGGGCCGAGATTTCCCGGTCCAGCTGCAGGTCGTAGACCAGTTTCAGGTCACGCACCCGGGATCGGTCGGCATCGCTTTGCCGGCGATAGAGCACCGATACGAATGCGCCGGCGACCGCGGCCCACAGCGCCAGGATTACAGCGAGCTTGAGAAGTTCCACGCGATCGGTGAAAACCAGCGCGGAACTGGCCCCTATCGCGAGGACCAGCAACGCCGTCAAGAGCACCCAACCCGGCCTGCGTCCGCCGCGCCGGGCCCGGCCGCCGCGGGACAGAACGGTCATGGCCTGACTGTACCTGCGCGAGTTCAATCCGCGTGTCGCACGCGTCCGGCGATTCTCACCTGGGTTTATCGCGTCGCGCTAGCCCCGACTAGCCAGGCTAGCTTTCCGCACCCTCGCCATGCTCGGTCGGATCCTGCGGGGACTTACAGCAATGCTGTAGCCACAGCGCGGCAACCACCAACGCCAGCGCGCTGACGGCCGCCACCAGCGTTCCGGCGGTGTCTTGGTCGGCGACCCGCAGCCACGACCGCCTCGGGAGGAAATACACCAACACACCGACCCACCAGCCCAGCACCAGGGCACCCACCCACGCTGACGCCTTGGCGACCAGCAGGCTGCGCGCCACCGTGAGGGGGTGCAGCAGCCCGGGCCCGGCGCCGATCTCGCCGTCGTTGATCTTGGCCCGCACGTAACGCGCGCACAGTGCCTCGGCGATAGCGACGGCGAGCAGCGACAGGCCGGTCCACACGGTGATGGGCGGAAACCACCGGTACAGGACGACCACCAGTAGATAACCGACCACCGCTGTACCGATCACAGCGGCCGTCAGATCACGTTTCCGGGTCGGTCCCATCAGCGTTCCAACGTTCGTTCGTACAGCCGCACGCCCTCTCGGTCTGACGGTTCGAGCTCAGCCAACAACGCGGCGATGCGCCGCGACCCGCCCGGAAGCGTCAGCTCAGCCTCCGGATCGAGGTCCAGCCACGGGACCATCACGAACGCGCGCAAATGGGCCATCGGATGCGGCAACGTCAAATTGCTGTCCCGGGCGATCACTTCCTTTTCCGGGGCTCCCCGGCCCCGCCCGCATTCGTGGCAGGCGATCAGGTCGACGTCGAGGGTGCGCGGTCCCCAGCGCTCCCCGCGAGTCCGGCCCGCCTCCCCCTCGAATTCGTGGGCCCGGCGTAACCAGGCCTGCCCGTCGCAAGCCGGGTCCTCGGCGACCACAACCGCGTTAAGGAACGGCGCCTGCTCCACGCCACCCCACGGGGCAGTCTCATAGACCGGAGAGACCGCCAGCACCGTCACCGACTCCTCTTGCTGGAGTCCGTCGACGACCGACTGTAGCCGCGCTAACCGGTCACCCAGGTTCGAGCCGATGGACAAGACGACCCGCGTCATAGCGTGCCTGCGGGGATCACCGAGCCGCGGCCACCGCGCCGTGACCGCCGGACCACCACCGCGACATCGCCGAACTGTTGCGGAATGGGAGCCTGCGGCTTATGGACTACCACCTCGACGGCATGCACGCGTTCGTCGTCCATCACCTTCTCGGCAATCTCACCGCCAACACTTTCGATCAGGTTGCGCGGCGGTCCGGCCACAATGTCGGCAGCCAGCCGGGCTAAGGCGGAGTAATCGTAGGTGTCGGCAAGGTCATCGCTTGCGGCGGCGCGATCGAGGTCTATCCACACCGTGAGATCGACGATGAAGTCCTGCCCGTTTGCGCGCTCATGCTCGAATACTCCGTGTCGGCCGTGAACTTTCAGGCCGCGCAACTCGATTCGATCAGCCATCGCCCCAGGCCTCCGCGACCTTGATGGCATCGACCGAGGCCCGCACGTCGTGCACACGCACACCCCACGCCCCGTGCAGGGCGGCCAATGCAGAAATCACCGCGGTGGCCGTCTCCCGCCCGTCTGGCGGTCGCGGCGACCCATCGGGGCCCGCTAAAAGCGAGCCGAGAAACGTCTTGCGTGACGCCCCCAGTAGTACCGGGATCCCGGTCGCCACAAACTCGGGCAATGCTTGCAGCAGCGCCCAATTATGTTGGCCCGTCTTGGCGAAACCCAGCCCGGGGTCGATCACCAGCTTCGCCGGGTCGACACCCGCACCCACCGCGTCGTCAACGCTGGCGAGCAACTCGGCGCGCACTTCGGCCACCACGTCGTGGTAGTTCGGCGCCTCATGGGGGCGCTTCGCCGACACCGATCGCCAATGCATCAGCACCCACGGCACACCGGCCTCAGCCACCAGCGGCGCCATCGCGGGATCGGCGCGTCCGCCGGAGACGTCGTTTACGATCCGCGCGCCACTCTGCAGCGCCGCCCGCGCAACGTCGGCGTGCATCGTGTCGATGCTGACGGTAATGCCCTGTTCTGCAAGCTCTTTGACGACGGGGACCACGCGAGACAGCTCGACCCGCGGGTCGACTTGAGTGGCACCGGGCCGGGTCGACTCGCCGCCGACGTCGATTATCGCCGCACCTTCGGCGGCCAACGTCAGACCATGCGCTACGGCACCGTCCGCGTCGAGATAACGTCCGCCATCTGAGAACGAGTCGTCAGTTACGTTCAGAACCCCCATAACCCGCACAGGTGCGCCGGCTCACTTACGCAGGATCAGGTCGAGCGCTTCGGCTCGAGACGCGGCATCGGTTTTGAACTGACCGCGCACCGCCGACGTCGTAGTGACGGCGCCGGGCTTGCGGACACCGCGCATCGCCATGCACAGGTGCTCGGCCTCGACGACGACGATGACCCCGCACGGATCGAGCCGGTCGACCATGGCGTCGGCGATCTGGCTGGTCAGCCGCTCCTGCACCTGGGGGCGCTTGGCGTAAAGGTCCACCAGTCGGGCGATCTTCGACAGGCCGGTCACCATGCCGTCCGCGCCGGGGATGTAACCGACGTGGGCGACGCCGTGAAACGACACCAGATGGTGCTCACACGTGGAGTACATCGGGATTTCCTTGACGATCACCAGTTCGTTGTGCTGTTCGTCGAACATGGTGCTGAGCACCGAGTCAGGATCGATGTAAAGGCCGGAGAACATCTCGTGGTATGCGCGTGCCACCCGAGCAGGGGTGTCCCGTAAACCATCTCGATCCGGGTCTTCGCCGATTGCGCAAAGCAATTCGCGGATCGCAGCCTCGGCACGTGGCTGGTCGAATACCCCTATGCCGCCGCTTGCGGTGCGGGAGTCCGGCAACGCCATTAAATTCTCCGTTCGTCAGCCGTGGGCCGGCGGGTTGGACCTGCTCGCGTCCTCACCCGAGTGGTCAGGCGGGTATGAAGGCGACGCGTGACCCTGCTGGGGCGGCCATCCGGGCGCATGCCAGCCGGCGGGAGCGCCATAGTCGGGCTGGGTTGGGCCGTGACCGTTGGTGCCGTTCGTGCTTCCATCTGGCTCGGCCTGCGCGGCCTCGGCGGCTCGGCTGGCCCGCGCGATAGCCGCCTTGAACGCCGGCTCGACAACCGGCGGGGGCCAGGGCTCGCCGCGCTCGATCGCCAGCTCGCCGGGCGTCTTGATGGGTGGCTTGTCCGACGGGATGCGGCCGCCGAAGTCGTCGAACATGGTGAGCCGGGGACGCTTTTCGACATCGGCGAAGATTGCGATCAGTTCGGGCCGGTGCAGGGTTTCTTTTTCCAGCAGCTCGCCGGCCAACGTGTCGAGCACGTCGCGGTATTCGGTGAGGATCTCCCACGCTTCGGTGTGCGCCGCCTCGATGAGCTTGCGGACCTCGTCGTCGATGTCGCGCGCGACCTCGTGGGAGTAGTCGGCCTGATTCCCCATGGTGCGGCCCAGGAACGGGTCGCCGTGCTCGGTGCCGTACTTGACGGCGCCGAGCTTGGAGCTCATGCCGTATTCGGTGACCATGGCGCGGGCGATCTTGGTGGCCTGCTCGATGTCGGACACCGCCCCGGTCGTCGGCTCGCGAAACACCAGTTCTTCGGCGGCGCGCCCACCCATCGCGAACACCAGTTGCGCGATCATTTCTGAGCGGGTCCGCAGTCCTTTGTCTTCCTCGGGTACGGCCACCGCGTGCCCGCCGGTACGCCCGCGGGCCAAGATCGTCACTTTGTAGACCGGGTCGATGTCGGGCATAGCCCAGGCCGCCAAGGTGTGTCCGCCTTCGTGGTAGGCGGTGATCTTCTTCTCCTGCTCACTGATAAGGCGGCCTTTGCGGCGTGGGCCGCCGATCACTCGATCGACCGCCTCTTCCAGGGCGGGGCCGGCGATGACGGTGCCGTTCTCCCTGGCAGTCAGTAGCGCCGCCTCGTTGATGACGTTGGCCAGGTCCGCACCGGTCATCCCGACGGTGCGCTTGGCCAGCCCGTCCAGGTCGGCGTCAGGAGCGATCGGTTTGCCCTTGGAATGCACTCGCAGCACCGCACGGCGGCCTGCAAGGTCGGGGTTGGACACCGGGATCTGCCGGTCGAAGCGTCCGGGCCGTAGCAGCGCCGGGTCCAGGATGTCGGGCCGGTTGGTCGCGGCGATCAGGATGACACCGGCGCGCTCACCAAAACCGTCCATCTCGACCAGCAACTGGTTGAGTGTCTGCTCACGCTCGTCGTGGCCACCGCCCAGGCCGGCGCCGCGCTGACGACCCACCGCGTCGATCTCGTCGACGAAGATGATGCACGGGCTGTTCTGCTTGGCCTGTTCGAACAGATCGCGGACCCGCGAGGCGCCGACGCCGACGAACATCTCGACGAAGTCCGAACCGGAGATCGTGAAGAACGGCACCCCGGCCTCGCCTGCTACCGCGCGCGCCAGCAGCGTCTTGCCGGTTCCCGGTGGTCCGTACAGCAACACTCCCTTGGGGATCTTGGCACCCAGTGCCTGGTAGCGCGCGGGATTCTGCAGGAAGTCCTTGATCTCGTAGAGCTCCTCGACCGCCTCGTCGACCCCGGCCACGTCGTCGAAGGTGGTCTTGGGCATGTCCTTGGAAAGCTGTTTGGCGCGCGACTTGCCGAAGCCGAAGCCCATCCGGGCGCCGCCTTGCATGCGGGAGAACATCGCGAAGAGGCCCACCAACAACAGCAGCGGCAGCAGGTAAACCAACAGCTCGCCCAGGATGCTGCCCTCGTTAACGACAGTGCTGACCTTTGCGTTCTTAGCGGTGAGCGCGTTGAACAGGTCGACGGCGTACCCGTTGGGATACTTGGTGATGACCTTGTCGGAGTTCTCGGTGTCGTTATTGCCCTTGTTGAGGGTCAATCGCAGTTGCTGCTCGCGATCGTCGATCTGTGCGCTCTTCACGTTGCCGCTGTTGATCTGGGTCATCGCTACTGACGTGTCGACGGGCTTGTAACCGCGAGTGTCGTCGCTGAAATAGAAGAACGACCAGCCGAGCAGCACCACTACAGCGATCGCCGTGACGGTGCGAATCACGTTTTTCCGGTTCATCAATCATCGGCCGTTCCGGCCAGGTCCTTCCGTATACACGCCTACACGCAGCTGAAAAGTCCAGGCTACCGCTCGCGGCGATCGCCAGCTCCGGCGGAGCCGGGGCGCAGCGGGTCGCCGCCATCCTGCTGACTTAACGACTAGCAGTTCCCGATGGCGTCGCTTTACTCGTAGTGGCGGGCCTCGAGCACGTTGCCGTCCGGATCGGCGAAGTAGAACGACTCCGGCGCAAAGCCCTGCGCTCCATAGTTATGGCTGTTCCGCACGCTCGTATCGACACCCAACGCCCGCAGGCGCTGATCCAGTTCGTCGTATTCGGATTTCGACAGTGCAAGGCAGACGTGATTGACCGGATTTCCCCCGGCGCCACCGGCGGCCATCTCCACCGGCATCAGGTCGATGATGGAGTCCGCACACACCCGCACGCTTGGGAACGGCGCTTCCCCCGCCTCGAACTCTCCCAAGCGCACCGGAGTCAGCCCGACCACACCGGTGTAGAAATCCATCGCCGCCCGCGGATCCTTTGTCCACAGGACTACGTGGTCCAATCGCACCAGGCCATATCTACCCCGTATTTCCGACCAGGTCGAGCCCTTCTCAGCTCGGAGCCGTTGTGCTTTGGTGTGAGGATGGCTTCGTCGACCGAGCGGTTGGTTAATACCAATGGTTTGCAGCTGCGGGTGATTGAGGCCGGCGATCGCGGCGCACCCGCCGTGGTCTTGCTCCACGGTTTTCCCGAACTGGCCTATTCGTGGCGCCACCAAATCCCGGCGCTCGCCGAGGCCGGCTATCACGTGATCGCACCCGATCAGCGCGGCTACGGCGGCTCGTCTCGTCCGGACGCGATCGACGCCTACGACATTCACGAGTTGACTGCCGACGTGGTCGGCCTGCTCGACGACATCGGCGTGGAGCGCGCCGTTTGGATTGGTCACGACTGGGGCGCACCCGTGGCGTGGAATGCGCCACTGCTGCACCTGGACCGGGTCGCGGCGGTCGCCGGGCTGAGCGTTCCGGCGCTCCCCCGCGCGCAGGTGCCCCCGACGCGGGCCTTCGGCAAAACATTCGGGGAGAACTTCTTCTACATGCTGTATTTCCAGGAGCCGGGTATTGCAGACGCCGAACTCAACGGAGACCCCGCTCGCACGATGCGCCGGATGATCGGTGGTCTGCGGCCGCCCGCTGACGAGGGCGCGGCGTTACGGATGGTGGCCCCGGGCCCGGAAGGCTTCATCGATCGGCTTCCCGAGCCTGACGGGCTGCCGAACTGGATCAGCCAGGACGAACTCGACCGTTACATCGGCGAGTTCTCCCGGACCGGGTTCACCGGGGGCCTCAACTGGTATCGCAATTTGGACCGGAACTGGGAGACCACCGCCGAACTAACCGACGCGAGAATCACGGTGCCGTCGCTGTTCATCGCCGGAACAGCCGATCCGGTGTTGGCCTTCACCCGTGCCGACCGTGCGTCGGAGGTAATCTCCGGCCCGTACCGTCAGGTGATGATCGACGGCGCGGGGCACTGGATACAGCAGGAGCGACCCAATGAGGTCAACGCGGCGCTGTTGGACTTCCTCGGCGGGCTGGAACTGCGATGAGCGCCCCACTGCGTTTCGGCGTCTTTATCACGCCATTTCATCCGACCGGCCAATCCCCCACGCTGGCTTTGGAATACGACATGGAGCGTGTCGTCGCGCTGGACCGCTTGGGCTTCGACGAAGCGTGGTTCGGCGAACACCACTCCGGCGGTTACGAACTGATCGCCTGCCCGGAGGTGTTCATCGCCGCCGCCGCGGAGCGGACCAAGCACATCCGGCTGGGTACCGGAGTGGTCTCGCTCCCTTACCACCATCCACTCATGGTGGCCGACCGCTGGGTGCTGCTGGATCACCTGACCCGCGGCCGGGTCATGTTCGGTACCGGTCCGGGCGCGCTGCCGTCTGACGCCTACATGATGGGCATCGACCCGATCGAGCAGCGGCGGATGATGCACGAGTCCCTCGAGGCGATCCTGGCACTGTTTCGCGCAGCGCCCACGGAGCGGATCGACCGCCACTCCGACTGGTTCACCTTGCAGGACGCGCAGTTGCACATTCGCCCCTACACCTGGCCTTATCCGGAAATCTCGACGGCAGCAATGATTTCGCCGTCGGGTCCCCGACTGGCCGGGGCGCTGGGCACGTCGCTGCTTTCGCTGTCGATGTCGGTGCCCGGCGGGTACGCCGCGGTGGAAACCACCTGGGACATTGTTCGCGAGCAGGCCGCCAAAGCGGGCCGGGACGAGCCGAACCGGGCCGACTGGCGCGTGTTGAGCATCATGCACATTGCGGACAGCCGGGACCAGGCGATCGACGACTGTACCTACGGGCTGCAGGATTTCGCGAACTACTTCGGCGCCGCGGGGTTCGTCCCGCTGTCCAACTCAGTCGGCGGCAACCAGTCACCCCGTGAGTTCGTCGCCGAGTATGCGGCGCAGGGAAATTGCTGTATCGGCACACCTGACGACGCGATCGCCTACATCGAGGATCTACTGGAACGGTCGGGCGGTTTCGGGACACTGCTGATGCTCGGCCACGACTGGGCTCCGCCGGAGGCCACCTATCACGGCTATGACCTGTTCGCGCGCAAAGTGATTCCCTACTTCAAGGGACAACTGGAAGCGGCCCGGTCATCCCACGACTGGGCCAGGGACAGTCGCGACCAGCTATTCGTACGAGCCGGTCAGGCCGTGGTCAATGCCATCACCGAACATGTCGCCGAACAGAAAGGCGGGGGAAACTGATGCGTGCCGCCGTTTTGCGAGACAGACGGATGGTCTATCGGGACGACGTGCCCGAACCGGTGCCGGGACCCGGTCAGGTGCTGGTTGCCGTGCGAGCTTGCGGAATCTGCGGATCCGACCTGCATTTCGCCGCCCACGGCGACCAGGTGCTGGCGATGAGCGGTCGGGTGGCAGCGGGCAGCGGAGGCATGGATGTCGATCTGGGCGGCGACGTCTTCATGGGTCATGAATTCAGCGCCGAGATCCTCGAGGCTGGACCTGACACCGATACCCATCCACGGGGAACACTGGTCACCTCTCTCCCGGTTTTGCTGTCCGCCAAAGGCTTTGATCCGATCGTCTTCAGCAACAGCACCGTCGGCGGCTACGCCGAGCGGATGCTGCTCTCGGCTCCGTTGTTGCTGCCCATCCCCAACGGCCTTGGCCACAAAGATGCTGCGCTGACCGAGCCGATGTCGGTGGGGTTGCATGCCGTCAACAAATCGAACATCACGCCCGGCGAGACTGCGTTGGTGATTGGTTGCGGTCCTATCGGCATCGCGATCGTTGCTTGGCTTCGGGCGCGCGGTGTTGAAAGCGTCGTGGCAGCGGACTTTTCACCGAGACGGCGAGAGCTGGCGACCGCGATGGGGGCGCACCAGGTGCTGGACCCTGCGCAGGGCTCGCCGTTTGACTCCGTCAAAGCAGCCGTGGTCTTCGAGGCGGTCGGCGTGCCCGGAATCATCGACGACGTGTTGCTGCGGGCACGGCATGGCACGCGGTTGGTCGTCGCCGGGGTCTGCATGCAGCCCGACATCGTGCACCCGTTCTTCGCCATCGCCAAAGAGATCAACGTGCAATTCTCACTGGCTCAAACCCCGGATGAGTTCGCCGCGACGCTGCGCGCGCTGGCCGAGGGCGAGGTCGACGCCACCCCGATGATCACCGGAGAGGTCGGCCTGGATGCAGTGGGCGGTGCATTCGATGACCTGGCTGATCCCGAACGGCACTGCAAGATCCTCGTCACCCCGTAGCTCGTCGGGTCGCCCCAGGCGGCGGAAGTTGTCGGCCGGCCGTGGCATAATCGAAAATATGTTCGATAGCATGCGGGAGCTCGATCCAGCCGGCCTGGTGGCCGAGGTCGAGTCCACGTACCGGCAGGAGTCGGCTCTGATGGCGCGGCGGATGGCCGCGGTGGCGGCGTTGCTACGGCATCGGGACGCCGCTTTGGGACGGTCCCGCTCGCAAGGATTCGGGCTGATCGGCGGGTTCGAACAGACCACTGCGGAGGTGGCCGCCGCAATGAATCTGTCGCCGATGGCAGTTTTGTGGTAACCGACGCCGCTACGTTGGCCACCCGGTTGCCTCGAGTAGCGGCGCTGCTGGCCGAAAGCCGGACCGATTGGCGCACGGTTCGATTGATAATCAGCCGCACCGACTTGATCTCTGACGAGAAACTGATCGCGACGCTCGACCAGTCGCTGGCCGCGCGCATCGGTAACTGGCACGGCTGGTCGAGGCAGCGGATCGTCAACGCCGTCGACGCGGCGGTGCGGATGACCGATCCAGATGCTGCCCGCGAGCGCCGCCTCGAAGCTGAGGACAAGCGGCATGTGGGAATCAATCCGCAGGACAATGGCATGGCGGAGCTCTACGGCATTGTCGGCGCACCGGCCGCGACGGCTTTCGACCGACGACTGTCCCAGCTTGCCAAGCAGGTGTGCGCGGAGGACCCGAGGACGATGGATCAGCGCCGTGCGGACGCGTTGGCCGCGCTGGCCCAAGGCCACCGGCTGGCTTGCACTTGTGGGCGCTCCGAGTGCCCAACCAGATCCGGCGAGGGCGCCACCGTCCGCGATCCGGGCGGCGTGAAGGTAGTGATCAACGTGGTGGCCAGCGACCAGACCGTGACCGGCAATGGTTCCGCGCCCGGTTATCTGGAGGGCTACGGCGTCATCGATGCCGAGCAGGTCCGCGCCCTCGCCGCCGCGGCGGCATCGATGCGTCTTGCCTATCCGGTCACCATTCCGGCGCAGTCATTGAGCTACCAGCCATCGGCAGCACTCGAGCGCGCCGTGCGTTGCCGCGACCTCACATGCCGCTTCCCGGGATGCAGCCGACCGGCCGTTATGTGCGATTTGGACCACACAGTTCCGTTCAACCACGAAGATCCGGCGTCCGGTGGATTGACGGTGTTCGAGAACCTGAAATGCCTTTGCCGTCAACATCATAGGCTCAAAACTTTCCATAGCGGGTGGCGTGACAGACAACTAGCTGACGGCACCATCGTGTGGACCTCGCCCACCGGTCAGACCTATCGAACCTCACCCGCAGGTGCCGATCTTTTTCCGCAGCCGCGCGGGCCGGCATGTGCGGCGCCGACTCCCAACAAACGTAGCCGATCGAAGCAACGGAGCGCCCGAATCGCTCAGGCGCGCAAACATAACCGGGAGCTGCGGCCTGTCAACGAAGCCCGGCGCGAATTGGCAGCAGCCCGAAAGCAGGAGATTGACGAGCGCAAATTCCGGAACCAGATGCGCGACAAGTTGTTCGTGTTCAAGGGCTCACCCAACACCAGTCCGTATTGCAGCTGGGTGAACGATCCCCGAGAGCCGGAAGAACTACCCGAAGACTGGGTCCCCGGCGAACCGGCCATGGCCTGTCTCCCCGACGATCCGCCCTTCTGAGACGAAAGCCGCGCTAGTGTTGCGAGGCATGGGGAGATCCAGCAAGTTTTTCCGCAGATCGATTCCTTTGGCCGCTGTCGGGGCGGCTATCGCTGCCCTCGCGGGATGTGATTCCAACAGCTCGACGGCGTCCGGGGCCAACCCGCGTCAGGTCACCGTGGTGGGTTCGGGGCAAGTGCAAGGGGTCCCGGATACCTTGACCGCGAACGTCGGCATCGAATTCACCGCGCCCGACGTCACCGCCGCAATGAACCAGACGAACGACCGTCAGCAAGCCGTCATCGACGCTCTGGTCGGCGCGGGACTCGATCGCCAGAAGATCAGCACTACTCAGGTCACGCTGACGCCGCAGTACAGCAATCCCGGACCCAACGGCACCGCCACCATCAGCGGCTACCGCGCAACCAACACAATCGAGGTCAAGATTCACCCGACAGACACCGCTTCACGGATGCTCGCGCTCATCGTGGGCACCGGCGGCGACGCCACCCGGATCAGCTCGGTCAGCTACTCCATCGCCGATGACTCACAGCTGGTAAAGGACGCGCGTGCGCGAGCTTTCAATGACGCAAAGGACCGCGCCGCCCAGTACGCGCAGCTGTCCGGACTAAAGCTGGGCAGGGTGCTTTCCATCTCGGAGGAGACGGGCGGCACGCCCGCGGCAAAGGTGCCGTTCGCACCGACAAGGGCGATGCCGACGGCAGTGCCGCTGGAACCCGGCCAACAGACGGTGAGTTTCTCGGTGACCGCGGTCTGGGAAATCGACTAGCTACTGCTGATAAACCCTGGGATCGAGCGTCCCGATGTACGACAGGTCGCGATAGCGCTCGTCATAGTCCAGGCCGTAGCCCACGACAAACTCGTTGGGAATGTCGAACCCCACATACGCGATCCCGACATTGGCACCCACCGCGTCAGGTTTGCGCAGCAATGTGCACACCCGCAACGAACGCGGATGGCGGGCGGTCAGGTTGCGCAGCAGCCACGACAAGGTCAGACCAGAGTCGACGACGTCCTCGACGATCAGCACATCACGTTCGTGGATATCGCGGTCCAGGTCTTTGAGGATCCGCACCACTCCTGACGAGGATGTCGAGGAACCGTAAGAGCTGACGGCCATGAATTCGAACTGCGTGGGCAGCGGAATTGCGCGCGCCAGGTCGGTGACGAACATGACCGCACCCTTGAGCACGGTGATCAGCAGCAGATCCTGGCCGTCCTCCCCGGCGAGTTCGCGGTAATCGTTGCCGATTCGTTCACCGAGCTCGGAGATGCGGGCCTGAATTTGCTCAGCGGTGAGCAGCACCGACTTGATGTCCCCCGGATACAGCTCCCCTATCTGCTGCGGGGTGCTCGCCGCGGAGCTGTGGGTCACGACCCCAGCGTGCCACATGTTCACATTGGCTCGCGCCACAAAGTCAGTACCCCGTCGCGCCGCCCCGCGATCAATCGCTGATCGCGCAACGCCGATCCGACCGCCACGCCGCCCTGCCCACGCCAGCCGGTGACCAGCGTGTCCACGCCGCGGATCTGCTTGTCGGTCAGTCCGGTCGCGCCACCAGCGAGCAGCCAGCCGCGGATCACCCGCCGTCTAACCGGATCGGGCAGCGCGGCCAGGCTCTTGGCCTGTAGACCGGATTCGGCCACAACATCGGGCAGCGCGTCCGCGGCGAGCGTGTCGATCAGTTCGGTGTCCTCGCGCAGCGCCGTCGCGGTGCGGGCCAGCGCTTCGGCCACCCCGCCGCCCAGCACCTCTTCCAGCAGTGGCAGCACCTCGTGGCGCAGCCGGGCTCGGGTGAAACGGGGATCGGTGTTGTGCGGGTCCTGCCACGCGGCGAGGCCGAGCTCCCGGCACGCGGCATGAGTGACGGCGCGCCGCACCCCCAGCAGAGGCCGGCACCACGGCGGATCGTGCGGCCGCATCCCGGCGATCGAGCGCGCGCCAGAACCGCGGCCCAGACCCAGTAGCACTGTCTCCGCTTGATCGTCGAGCGTGTGCGCTAACAACACCGGTCCCTTGCGGTGGGCTTCCAACGCGGCGTAGCGCGCGCCGCGGGCCGCCGCCTCGGGTCCTCCTGCACTGCCGACTTGCACGCTAAGCACTTGGGCATCAACACATCCCAACGCAATGGCTTGGGTGCGCGCGGTCTCGCCGACGGCGGCCGAATCGGGCTGCAGCCCGTGATCCACGATCAGCGCCGTGGTGGGTCGCAGCTCCGCAGCGACAGCGGTGAGCGCGAACGAGTCCGGCCCGCCTGAGAGCGCGACGCACCACGGGTCGGCGTTGGACAAATGGGCCCCGAGATGGGTCCCCGTGAACGCCCGGACAGCCGCGCGCAGCTGCCCTACAGCACCCTGTCGATCCATCGCTGCGGTTCTTCGATCTCTTCGGGCAGCGGAAGCGTGTCGGGGCCGGACCAGACCGTGTTGAACCGCTCCATTCCGACCCGGCTCACCACATGATCGACGAACGCCTTGCCGCGGGTGTACTGACTGAGCTTGGCATCGAGGCCCAGCAGTGCGCGCAGCAGGCGCTGCAACGGCGGCTGCTTGCGATTCCGACGTTCGTCGAATCGACGGCGGATGGTGGCCACCGACGGGACCACCAGCGGCCCTACCGCATCCATCACGTGGTCCGCGTGGCCCTCCAACAGCGTGCCGAGCACCAGGAGCTGGTCCAGGGCTTTGCGCTGCGGCTCGGACTGTACGGCGCGCACCAGGCCGACGATCCCCGGCTCGCTGGCATCGCGGTTCCGGACGAATTCCGCGAGCCGACTCACCACCTGCGCGATGTCTTCACCAACGTCTTGGGTCAACAACCCCAGAGCTTGCGACATGTAACCGGACAACCATCGGTTGGCGGTGAACTGCACCCGGTGGGTCACTTCGTGCAGGCATACCCACAGCCGGAAATCGGAGGGCTCGATCTGCAATTGCCGCTCGACGGCGATGACGTTGGGATAGACCAGCAGCAGGCAGCCGTCTTCGGCGGTAGCGAACGGGTCGTACTGGCCGAGGATC
>Ga0182012_10003869_pt1 | contig 15776 bp, 14 predicted proteins | sample 612S2SmetaG_FD_120486 | JGI IMG/M metagenome (GOLD analysis project Ga0182012, IMG submission 120486) | Permafrost microbial communities from Stordalen Mire, Sweden - 612S2S metaG | ecosystem: Environmental > Terrestrial > Soil > Wetlands > Permafrost | place: Sweden: Stordalen | collected...
GCGCCGCAGAAGACGCACATCGAAGGCTTCGATACGCCGGTGCTCGGCTATCGCGACCTGATTCGCATCCACGAAGCGCTGCTCGCAACGGTCAAGCCTGCGAAGGTCGTGGGCATCGCGCTCAACACGCGCGGGCTGGACGAAGCCACCGCTCGCGCCGAAGTTGCGCGGGCGCAGGCCGAGACGCAGCTCCCGGCCGACGACGTGGTGCGTTTCGGACCCGACGAACTCTACGCGGCGATGGCGCCCGCGTTCGCGCGCAAACGCGCCCCGCTCGCGCAACCGGCGCTGCGCCGATGAGACGCGCGGCGCTGCTCGCGCTGCTGGTGAGTTTCGCGGCGACGGCGTGCGCTTCGACCGCTCCCGTCGCGCGCACCGCGGACGAACGCAATGCGTGGACGGTTCCGGGCCACCTGCGCATCGGCATGAGCGACGAACCCGACAACCTCAACCCGATGTTCGCGCACACCGACGCGACCGATCAGATCGACGCGCTGATCCTCGCGCCCGTCTTCCGCTACGATCCGCACGGCGAGTTCGTGCCCGAACTCGCGACCGAGGTGCCGACCTACGCCAACGGCGGCATCTCCAAGGATTCCAAAACGATCGTGCTGCATTGGCGCCACGGCGTGCGCTGGGCCGACGGCGCGCCGCTGACCGCACGCGACCTGCGCTTCACCTGGCGCGCGGTCGTCGACAGGCGCAATGCCACCAAGGCGCTGTACGGCTGGGACGACGTCGAGCGCATCGACGTGCCCGACGATTACACCGCGGTCGTGCGGCTCAAACGGCCCAACGCCAACGTGCTGGGCATCTTCGGCGGCGGCGGCGGCAGCGCGTATCCGCCGCTGCCCGAGCACCTGCTGGGCAAACTGCCCGATCTCAACCGCGCCGATTTCAACGCGCACCCGCTCTCGAGCGGACCGTTCGTCCTCAAGACCTGGAATCACGGCTCGGGCTTCGAGTTCGAGCCCAACCCGGCGTACTGGCGCGGCGCGCCGAAACTTCAGCGCTTGAGCATCAAGATCGTGCCCGATCCCGACTCGCTCTTCTCGGAATTGGCCACGCACGACATCGACGTGATCGCCAACGTCGACGAACGGCTGGTGCCGCGCCTGCACCAGATCGCGGGCTTGCACGAGGTGACGCACTTGATCGCCAACTGGCGGCGCTTAGCCATCAACTGTTCGCGCCCCGGGTTGAGCGACGCGCGCGTGCGCCTGGCCATCGCCGAAGGCATCGATTGGAATAGGCTCAACGCGACGGTCTACCACGGGTACAACCTGCGCTCCACGAGCGACATCCCGCCCGACTCGTGGGCCGCGCCCCACGTGCCCTTCTATCCGTACGATCCGGCCGGCGCGAAACGCCTGCTCGACGCCGCGGGCTGGACGCCCGGGCCCGACGGCGTGCGCCGCAAGGCCGGCGCGCCGCTCGGGCTGACGATCTCCGCAACGCACAAACCCGGCAACGAAGAGGCCGAGGTGCAGATGCAACAGCAACTGCGCGGGCTCGGCCTCGCGCTGACGATCAAGAATTATCCGGCGAGTTTTCTGTTCGCGCAAACGGGCCCGCTCTATTCGGGCACCTACGACCTCGAGTGGTCGATCGACACCAACGGACCCGACCCCGACAACCAAGGCAGTTGGAGCGGCGACTTCGTGCCGCCCAAGGGCGCGAACACCTCGTTCCTGCGCGATCCCGAGATTACCGCGCTCTCCGACGCCGCGCTGCGCACCTTCGATCGCGCGAAGCGCAAGGCGCTCTATCAGCGCGAGGAGACGCGCATTCACGAACTCGTGCCCACCGTCTTCTTCTATTGGGAGCGTACGCTCGCGGCCTACAACGCCGACCTGCGCAACTACGAGCCCGCCGAATACATCACCGACAACTGGAATTCGTGGGAGTGGCAGATCTGATCCGTCTCGAGGCGCCGCCGCTCGAAGCGGACGTCGCACTCGCGCACGAAGCAACGCGGGCCCTCGTCTCCTGGAACGCGAGGGCGCCGCGAGGCAGCATCGAACTCGCGGCGAGTTTTCCCGACGGCTCGCGTTCGCCGTGGCTGGCCTTCGTACGGTGGAGCGAAGGCGAGCGCAGCTCGCAGTACGGGTGCGCGGGCGGCCTCGAACTCGCCGTCGACACGGCGCTCGCGACGCCGCCGCTGAGGACGCTGCACGTGCGCAGCGAGGTCGCGCTCGACGCGCTGTGGATCGCGACGCCGACGCAACCCGGCGGCGGCGATGACGCGACGGTAAACGCTCGGCCGGTCGAACTCGACGTGCCCGCCTATTCGCAGTATCCGCCGGGTCACGAGCACGAACGCGGCTGGTGCTCGCCGGCTTCGCTCGCAATGCTGCTGGCCTATTGGGGCCGTCCGCTTGCAGTGCCGGCCGTTGCGGCGGCGGTGTACGACACGGCCTACGGCGGCGCGGGTAATTGGGCGTTCAACACCGCGTTTGCGGGCGCGCTGGGCTTTGCGGCCGCAACCGCGTATCTGCGCGGTCTCGGCCACGCGCTGCAGTTTCTCGCGGCGGGCATTCCGCTCGCCGTCTCGATCGCGTGGCCAGAGGGCGCGTTGCCCGGCGCGCCGTTGCCCGCGAGCGCGGGGCATCTGCTGGTCGTGCGCGGCCTCGGCGCCGACGGGACGGTGCTGGTCAACGATCCCGCGGGGCGCGACGTGCGCGGCGCATACCCGGCCGGCGCGTTCGAACGTGCCTGGCTCGGGCATGGCGGCGTCGCCTATCTGATCGCGCCGAGCGAACGCGCCGCGCAGCTGCTCGAGCTCGCCAACCAATGAGCCAACGGCCCGCGAACCCACGCGACCGGTTGCGCGACGACATCGCGACGGACGCACCGCTGCACGTCGTGCTGGTCGAACCGCAGATCCCGCCCAACGCGGGCAACGTCGCGCGGCTCTGCGCCGCCACCGGCTGCGCGCTGCATCTGGTGGAACCGCTCGGCTTCTCGATCGACGATCGCGAACTCAAGCGCGCGGGCTTGGATTACTGGCACGCGCTCGACGTGACGGTGCACGCCTCGCTCGAGGCGTTTCTGACGCATTTCCCCGCGGAGCGGCTCTGGCTTGCGAGCACGCGCGGCAGACAGAAGTATGCCGGCGCCGCCTTCGCTCGCGGCGACGCGTTGCTCTTCGGCAAGGAGACGGCGGGGTTGCCCGGCGCATTGCTCGAGGCCTATCCGGAGCGCACGCTGCGCATTCCGATGCGCGAGGACGCGGTGCGCAGCCTCAACCTCTCGACCTCGGTCGGGATCGTTACGTACGCAGCGCTGGCGCGGCTTGGATTTCCGGGACTGCGCTGAGCGTCGCGCGCCGCGCCGTCCGCGGCAAGGTCAATCCCGCAGCGAGAGCGAGCAGCAAGAGCACGACGATCGCGTCCAACACCGCGACCAGACCGTGGTGGTCGCCGATCCAGCCGAGTACGGGCGAGAACGCGCCGCCGAGCGAAATCGCGAGGCCCAGCGTGACGCCGGAGGCGATGCCCAAACGATTGGGCAGATACTCTTGGCCTAAAACCACGAAGGCGGTCTGCGACGCGACCAGCGTGAAGCCCAGCGCGCAGAGCAAAGCCGCCGCGAGCAACACGGAAACGTGCGCGTTCGCCGCGATGGAGAGCAACCACAGCAGCGGCGCGGAGAGCGCGACCGAGCCGAGCAGCATCGCACGCCGTCCGACGCGATCGGCCAACCGGCCGCCGACGATCGTACCGAAGGCGCCCGCAATCAAAAACGCGCTGAGCGCCGCGTTAGCCACGCTCGGATTCGCGTGCAGCACGTCGATGAAGACCAGCGGCGTGAAGGCGACCATGCCGATATAGGCCATCGAACGCAGCGAGACGTACGCGGTCAGGCGCCCGAAGGCGCTCCAGTCGTCACGGCCGAGCGAGATCCTGGCGACGCTTCGCGGCGGCGCGAACGTTTGCAGGCGCGGAAGCTCGACCAGCACCGCAATCGCCATGAGAACTGCGGGCACGATCATCACGAGCGTACCGGAGGGTCCGAAGGCCAAGAGCGCCGGCGTCATGACGAGCGGCCCGAGCGCGAAGCCCACGTTGCCGCCGACCGCAAACCAGCGCATGCCCGTGGCCTTCTTCGCGCCCGCGACGTAATTTGCAAAGCGCGCCGCTTCGGGATGGAACATCGCGATGCCGAAGCCGCTGACGCCCACGCACAGCGCGATGAGGAAATACGACGGCATCGTGCCCGCAAGCGCGAAGCCGCCGCCGGCCAACAGCACGCCGAGCGCGATCAGCCAGGGCATCGAGCGCCGGTCGGAGAGATGGCCGATGGCGGGCTGGACGATCGACGAACTCAAGCTCGCAAAGAGCATAAGGCCGGCCGCCGCGGTGTAGCTGAGGTGACGCCCGGCGATCAGGAACGGCAGGAGCGCGGGCAGCGCGCTCTGGTTGATGTCGTCGACGACGTGCGCCAGCGACAGCACCGACATGCCCCGGCGGTCCAATTCCTGCGAAGCCATCGCGATAAGCATGCCACGAGCCCCGCGCGAGGTCTAGGACAAGACTCGGATGAACGCGCCCCGCGTGGGTGAGCGGAGGGGAAAAGCGAGCGCTTTGCAGAGCCTGGAGAAGCGCGTCGTGGCCTGCGAGCGCTGCCCGGAGCTACGCGCGTACTGCGCCGAGGTGGCGCGGGTCAAGAAGCGCGAGTACCGCGACGCCGAATATTGGGGACGCCCGGTGCCCGCCTTCGGCGACCCGCGGGCACGGCTCGTGCTGGTCGGCCTCGCGCCCGGCGCGCACGGTTCCAATCGCACCGGCCGGCCCTTCACCGGCGACGCGTCGGGCCTGTGGCTCTACCGCGCGCTCTTCCGCGCGGGCTTTGCGAATAGAGCCGAGTCGACGGCGCGCGGCGACGGCCTGGAATTGCGCGACGCGTTGATCACGGCTGCCGTCCGCTGCGCGCCCCCGGGCAACAAGCCGACGCCGCAGCAGTTGCGCAATTGCGCGCCCTATCTCGACGAAGAATTCAGCGCGCTCGCAACCGTGCGCGTCGTGCTCGGTCTGGGCGCGATCGGCACGCGCGCTGCGTACGACGCTCTGCTGCGTGGAGGTTACGTCTTCAGCGAGCGTCCGGCATTCGCACACGGCGCCGAAGCGCAGGCCGTGCGCGAAAGCGACGGCCGGAAGATCGTGCTGCTGGCCTCATACCATCCCAGCCGGCAGAACACGAACACGGGCGTCTTGACCGAGCCCATGTTCGACGCGATCTTCCGCCGCGCCGTCGAGTTGATCGGGGTTACTGTTTGCCCATGACGTGATTGCCCTGGGTGAGCAACAGGATGCGATCGGCGTGGCGCTGGCCGAGGAACTTCTGATCGTAGTAGACTTTGACGTACTGGCCGGCCTTGATCGCGCCCATCTGATACGTGGTCTTGCCGTCGGCGGAAAAGACCTGATCGAACTTCGGCACGATCAGGAAGCTCAACGTCTGGTTGGTCTTCGGGTTGGTCACCTTGATGTTGTTCCCCGAGACGTGGTTGACGATGCCGGAGAAATTCGCGCTGCCGACGGTGTCCGCAACGGCCGGAGCGATTCCGAGTGTCGCGATCGCGAACGCGAGGATGAATTGCGTGATTTTTCGCATGGATGGATCCCTTTCGAGTCTTCGAGCGTTTGCCGAGCGGTTGATGCGGGGCATGGGACGGGCGGAGCAAGCGTCGGCAACCTGCCTTATGTCCGTTCGGCGCAGAGCCCAAACCGAAAGCGCAGGAGCCGTCGAATCTCTCGGGAGCCCCTAAAGAGGCGGGCCCGGCCGATGGAGAAGACCGCCGGACGATGCTTCGGAGCGGTTTTCGCGGGTTGTTCGGCGCCGTCGCGGCCATTTCGGCCGCCGCGGTTGCCGACCCCTTGGTCGAAGCGGCCTCCAACGCCGGCCTCTTCGGGCGCGGAAACTACACCGACCACAGCAGCCTCGACGTGCTGCCCGCGCTCGCCGGTGCCCTGGTGCTCGCGGCGCTCTACGTGTTTCTGCGCACGCGCGCCCTCGTCACCCGCCCCCGGGCGCCGTTCGCGCGGTTGCGCCTCGTGCCGATGTTTCCCGCGATCTTCGGGGCGCAGCTCGGCGCGCTCTTCGCCATGGAAACGCTCGAGCAAATCGCCGTCGCGGGGCATCCGCTGGGCGGCGCGCTCTGGCTCGGCGCGCCCGTAGGCGTCGCCTTGGCGCTGCACGGCGGCGCCTGCATCCTGACCGTCTGTGCGCTCACGCGCGCGCTCGATGCGGCCACGCGCACCGCCGCCGGCGCGGCGCTCTTGATCCGCGCGATCTTCGTGCGTCGCGCATTCGCGCGCGTGCGCAGCCAACGGCTGCACTTTGCCGTAGCGCACGCGGCGCGTCCCCATCCGCTCGCAGCGCGCGGCGGCAAACGCGCGCCGCCCTTCCTCGCCGCGTTCCCTTCGTAACGTAACGCGCGGGAAGCGCTCGAACGCGCTCTCCCCTCGAGGAATCCATGAACCGAAAACTCATCGTCGGCGCGCTCGTCGCGTGCGCCGTCGTCGTCGCTGCCGCGTTTGCCGTTCCGGCGATTCGCGGCGGCGTGCAACAGTCGATCGCCGTGCGCAGCGCCGACAGCGCCTTTCACTCGCATCGGCTCAACGTGCTGCTGCTGGGCTATCAGGCCGACGAAGGCAACTCGGATACGCTGATCCTGGCGCATCTGGACATCGACCGCCGCTTGGCCACGCTCGTCTCGATCCCGCGCGACACCTGGGTTGCGATCCCGGGACACGGGCATCAGAAGATCAACTCGGCGATCGGCTTCGGCGGCCCGGCCACGACCGCGAAGGTGGTGACCGCGCTGACCGGCGTGCACGTCGACGCGACGCTCGCCGTGCAGCCCGAGGGCGCCAAACAGTTGGTCGACGCGATGGGCGGCATGAACGTCAACGTCGAGCACGACATGGACTACGACGACAACTACGGCGACCTGCACATCCACCTCAAGAAGGGCGAGCAGTATCTCACCGGCGGCCAAGTGCTCGGCTACGTGCGCTATCGCCACGACGTCGAATCCGACTGGGGCCGCGTGCGCCGTCAACAGACGGTGCTCAAGGCGCTGATGGATCAAATGAGCCAACCGCAGAATTGGGCCAAGCTGCCCAAACTCTTGGCGCTGGCCCGCACCGACATGAAGACCACCCTCAGCGACGCGCAATTGGCGGCGCTGCTCGAGATCTACCGCGGCGTGCCCGACGACAACGTGCGCACCTTCACGATGCCGGGCAAGGCGACGTTCGTGGGCGACGCGTCGGTGGTGATCGTGGACGATCGCTGGGCGCATCTGCTCGGCACGCTGCTCTTCTCGAAGAGCGATCCGCCGCAACAGGCGGTGCTCGTGGCCAATGCAACCGGAAGCGATACGTGGAGCAAGACGCTGGTCGCGGCGCTGCGCGGCGGGGGCTGGAACGTGCCGACCTTCATCGACGAACCGGCCCGCGCCGCGACCGCCGTCGCCGGAACGGGCACCGCCGCAAACGCGCTCGCCAAAATCTTTACGGTCACGCGCAAACCGGCGACTGCGACGAGCCTGACGCTCGGCACCGACCTGACGCCGCAGATCGAGTAAACACGGGCCGCGCTGCGCGCGCGCCGAACGGGCGCGCATGATCGTCAGCGTAGCACTCGCCATACTGCTCGACGCCGCGAGCACGACCGTCCTCGGGCCGCCCGGAACCGTGCTCGACGCGCGCCCCGTGCCGGCCCCGCAGCCGTTCGCGCGCGCCTGGAAGATACGCTACGTCTCGACCGGCCTCGACGGCGCGCCGATCGCGGTGTCGGGCGACGTGATCGCACCCGCCGGACCCGGCAAGAACCGGCCCGTCGTGGCCTGGGCGCACCCGACCAGCGGCATCGCCAAAGACTGCGCGCCGTCGCTACGCGGCCCGGGCTTTTCCTGGATTTCCGGGTTGAAGGACGCGCTCGCTCACGGCTACGTCGTCACCGCGACGGATTACCCCGGCCTCGGTTCCGACGGCATGCATCCTTATCTCGTGGGCATCAGTGAGGCGCGGGCGGTGATCGACTCCGTGCGCGCCGCGCACAACCTGCGCGTGACGGGCGCGGGCACGCGCTACATTCCGTGGGGCCATTCTCAGGGCGGCCATGCCTCGCTCTGGACGGCCCAAATCGCGCGCGCGTACGCACCCGATCTGGAACTCGTTGCGAGCGCCGCGGCGGCACCACCGACCGACCTGTACGATATCGTACGCTATCACGTCGACAAGAACGGCAACCGCATCCTGGCCGCCTACACCTTGAAATCCTGGTCGGTCGTCTACGCCGCGCCGCTCGCTCCGATTCTCGACGCGGCCTCGATTCGCAAGCTCGACGTCGTAGCCAAGACGTGCATTCAAACGAAGCTCGACACCTATCGGGCACTCCTGGGCAACGTGCTCTTGGGCGCGAAATTTCTCAGCGAGAAATTGCACCGAAATCCGACCTGGAACGCGCTGTTCGCAAAGAATACGCCCGCCCTCGCGCCGGCGGGAACGCCGTATTTCATCGCGCAGGGCAGCGAGGACCGGATCGTGCCGCCGGCGACCACGGCCCGCTACGCACAACGGCTGTGCGATACGAAGCATCCGGTCGCATACCTGCGCCTGCCCGGCGGCGGACACGTGAGTACGGGCGACGACAGCGCTTCGGCCGCGGTCGCCTGGATGGCCGATCGGTTTGCGGGAAAGGCGCCCCGCAACGACTGCGCGGCCAAGCCCTGGCTCTGAAACAATCCGTTCCCGGTGCCGTAGAGAACGCACGTTCCCCGCTTTGGAGCATTTCGATGAGCTTTTCCCGCAGCGCGCTCGCAAGCGCGACGTTGTTTGCATGTGCCCTCGCGGGTAGTGCCGTCGCGACGGCCTCCGCCGATCAGCCCTACAGCTTCGACAAAACCTTCGGACGGTTGCCCAAGACCGTCGTGCCGACCGCCTACGACATCGTGCTCAAGCCCGATATCGTCAACCGCCGAACCTTCGGACACGAGGTGGTCCGCGTGCGCGTGAGGCACGCCACCAACACGATCGTCTTCAATACCCTCGAACTGACCGTCACCGGAGCGACGCTGGGCGCGACGCACGGCACGCCGACCATCACGGCCGACGAAAAAGCGCAGCAGACGACGCTGCGTTTTCCGAGCGCCATCGCGCCCGGGAACTACGACCTGACCCTCGATTTCAAGGGCAACATCGGCACGCAGCCGCAGGGCCTCTTCGTGCAGCCGTACACCACCGCCGACGGCAACAAGGAAGAGATGTTGGCGACCCAATTCGAGTCGACCGACGCGCGGCGCATGTTCCCGTCGTGGGACGAGCCCGCCTATCGCGCCACCTACAAGTTGACCGTCACCGTACCGGCGGACTTCACCGCCGTTTCCAACACGCCGATCCTCAGCGAACGCGCGGTCGGCTCCGATAAGATCGTGAGCTTCGCGGTCACGCCGAAGATGGCGTCGTACCTCGTCGTCTTCTGTGCCGGCCGTTTCAAATCGATCTCGGATACGATCGACGGCATCAAGGTCAGCGTCATCACGCCGCACGACCGCATCGGTAACGCGCAGTACGCGCTCGACTCCGCCACCAAGTTACTGCATTACTACGATACCTACTACGGCTACAAATTTCCGCTGAAGAAGCTCGATCTGATCGACGTGCCCGGCGGTTTCCCCGGCGCGATGGAAAATTGGGGCGGCATCACGTTCACCGAATCGGCATTGCTCTTCGATCCCAAGATCGAGCCCGAAACGGCCAAGGAACAGATCTTCGTGACGATCGCGCACGAGATGTCGCACCAGTGGACGGGCGACCTCGTGACCATGGATTGGTGGAGCGGCATCTGGCTCAACGAGAGCTTCGCCGACTGGATGCAGACCAAAGCCTCGGATCACTTCAACCCGCAGTGGCATCTCTGGGATCGCGTCGAGAGCGACGTCGAGGAAGCCATGCGCACCGACCAGCAAGCCACCGCGCACCCGATCGAACAGCCCGTCGCCGACGAGACCCAAGCCGCGGCCGCATTCGACGAGATCACCTATCAAAAGGGCGGCGCCGTGATTCACATGGTCGAGCGCTATCTCGGCGAGGACACCTTCCGCGACGGCGTGCGCGCCTACATCAAAGCGCACGCGTTCTCCAACTCGACCGCCGCCGATCTGTGGCACGGTCTCGACTCCGCGGCGCACCGCAACGTCGGGGCGATCATGAGCGACTTCATCGAACAACCCGGCGTGCCGCTGGTGACGGCGGACGCGACCTGCGCGAGCGGCAAGCGCACGCTGCAGCTCTCGCAACAGCGCTTCTTCATCGAGCCCGGCGACAGCTCGAAGCAACTCTGGTCGATTCCGGTGGGCATCTCGGTCGCCGGCAAGACGACCTACACCCTGCTCGACACGAGGACGGCGAGCGTCGCCGCCGGTTCGTGCGCGCAGCCGTTCGTCGTCAACGCGAACGCCCTCGGCTACTTCCGCGTGCGCTTGGATCCGGCCGGCACCGCGGCCCAAATCGCGCACCTGAGCGATCTGACCGTGGCCGAACGCGCCCGCTTCATCGGCGACACCAACGCCTCGGTCCTCGCGGGCGCACTGCCCGCCTCGCAACTCATCGCCGCCATCGACGCGGTGCGTCCCGACGACGCGTTGACCGTGTGGACCTCGGTCGGCGCGGCGCTGAGCGGCATGAGCGACCTGGAAGCCGGCCAGAGCGGCTTGCCGGCCTTCGAAGCCTACGAAATTCGCGTGCTCTCACCGGTCTTCGCGCGGCTCGGCTGGGATGCAAAGCCCGGTGAGGGCCCGCAGGCCGAAGCGCTGCGCTCGCAGGTCATCTCGGCGCTGGGACAAGCCGGGGATCGAGCCGTGATCGCCGAGGCGAAGGCGCGCTTCGCCAAGTTCGTGGCCGATCCGTCATCCCTCTCACCCGCGCTGCGCGAGCCGGTGCTGAGCATCGCCGGCGCCTACGCCGACGAAGCCACCTGGGAAACGCTCCTGGGACTCTTCAAGAAGTCGACCAACCCGATCGAGGGCCGCCAGTATGCGCTGGCGTTGTGGCAGGCGCGCGACCCGGCACTCGCGGCCAAGAACCTCGCCATGGCGACCGAACTGCCCACCGAAATGGGCGGCGAACTCGGCTACTTCGACGTGCTGACCGTCTCGCTCGGCGGCCGTCAGCCCGATGCCGCGTGGGCCTACTTCAAGACCCACTCGGGCGCGCTCTCGAGCAAGATCTCGGCCTTCATGCGGCCGCTCGTCATCCCGATCGTCGCGCCGCTGTTCTGGAATGCGGCGCCCGCAAGCGATCTCTACGCGCTGATCGACGCCACGCCCAACCTGCCGCCGGCGCAAGCGGCCAAGGCCAAGCATACGATCGAGATCCGGCTCAAGCAGCGCTCCGAACTGCTGCCCGCAATCGACGCGGCGGTGCGCGCCTAGCAGCCCTACAGGCTCGTGGCGCACCGGGGCCGGCCTTAACCTCGCCTGAACAAAAGCGGGGTACAGTAGACGCGTGAAACAGAGCGTCGACGTCCGTTCCGGCGAAGTCGAGTTCGAGGCCGAACTCGACTTCGACACGTCCACCTGGTCCGCCGAGCAAGCGCAGCCGGAAGCGGAATTCCCGGTTCCGATCCATCTCGCAGGCAAGCGCTACGAACTCTACTCCGACGGCACGTTCGCCGAAGTCGAGGGCGGCATCGGGTAGCTGCCGGGCTACGGCTTCTTCGCTTCGCCTTTGAGTGCGATGGCCAGTTCGTTCAACTGCGCCGGAGCGACCGGCGAGGGCGCATCCATCATGAGATCGCGCGCGACCTGATTCTTCGGAAAAGCGATCACCTCGCGGATGGAGGTCTCGCCGCAAGCGAGCATGGCCAGGCGGTCGATGCCCCAGGCCATGCCGCCGTGCGGCGGCGCGCCGTAGCGCAGCGCCTTGGTGAAGAAGCCGAAGCGGTTTTCGATCTCCTCGGCGCTGAGGCCGAAGACTTCGAAGATCTTCTGCTGGAAGTCGGCGTCGTGGATGCGGATCGAGCCGCTGCCCAATTCGAAACCGTTGAGCACCAGGTCGTAATGTTGCGCGATCATCGCAAACGGATCGCTCTCGAGCAAGCCCTCTTGGCCGGGGGCGGGCGACGTAAACGGATGGTGCGTCGGGAAGACGCCGCCGGTTTCCGGATCGCGTTCGAAGAGCGGGAAGCCGAGCACCCAGCAAAAGGCGTACGCCGCGGGGTCGCGCAGGCCCAAGCGTTCGCCGACGTGCAGGCGCAATTTGCCCGCGATGTCGGAAGCTTCGGGCGCCGAGCCGGCTACGAGCAAGAGCGCGTCGCCCTCATCGGCGCCGGTCATCTCCTGGATGGTCGCGACCGTGGCGTCGTCGAGCAATTTCTGGATCGACGACTTCCAGCCGTCGGCGGGAAACGAAAGCCAGATCAAGCCGCCGGCGCCGAACGATTTCGCCGTCTCGGTCAACGCGTCGAAGTCCCGTCGCGAGAGCGACGCACCGCCGGGATACCGCACGGCCACGATGCGCGAGCCTTCACTCGTGGAGTGTTCCTGTAAGAACTTGATCGGCGTGCCCAAGAAGGCCCCCGCCACGTCGCGCAGCTCGAGGTCGAAGCGCAGGTCGGGCTTGTCGCTGCCGAAACGCTTCTGCGCCTCGGCATAGGTGAAGCGCGGAATCGGTCGCGGGATCTCGTGCCCGAGCGCGCGCTGCCACACGTAGGCGATGCACTCTTCCATGATCGACGTGACGTCGTCCTGATCCACGAACGACATCTCGACGTCGAGCTGGGTGAATTCGGGCTGGCGGTCGGCGCGCGAGTCTTCATCGCGAAAGCAACGCGCGATCTGCATGTAGCGGCCGATGCCGCCGATCATCAGGATCTGCTTCAGGATCTGGGGCGATTGCGGCAGCGCGTAGAACTCGTGCCGGTGGACGCGGCTGGGCACGAGATAGTCGCGCGCGCCTTCGGGCGTCGACTTGATCAAGCACGGCGTTTCGATTTCGAGGAAGTCGCGCTCGTCGAAGAAGTCGCGCATGGCCTTGACGATCTTGTGCCGGATGGTCAGGTTGCGCTGCATCTTCGCGCGGCGCAGATCGAGATAGCGGTATTCCAGCCGGAGCGACTCGTCGACGTCTTCGTCGGAGTTCACCGGAAACGGCGGAACTTCGGCGCGCGCCAGCAGCACGACGCCGCTCACCGCGACTTCGACCTCACCGGTTGCCAACTTGGCGTTCTCCGTGCCCGCGGGCCGGTGACGCACGGTGCCGGTCACGCGCACGACGTACTCGTTGCGCAGCGCTTCGGCTTGCGCGAAGGCCCCGGCCTCGGCGGGATCCACGACGAGTTGGGTCAGCCCGTCGCGGTCGCGCAGGTCGAGAAAGATCAGGCCGCCGTGATCGCGCCGGCGGTGGATCCAGCCGTTGAGCTCGACCTCCGCACCGACATCGGCGGCGCGCAAGGCCCCGCACGAACGCTTAACGACGGCCGGCAACGATGGCATCTTTTATCCCCGTAACGTAGTGGTATTGGTAGACGATGTTGCGCGCCAGGCCGGGCCGCGCGGAGCCCGCGCGTTCGAGCGAGCGCAGCAGCGCGGGGCTCTTGTCGACCACCGAATGCAGCGCCAGCGAGAGCGGCGTCATGCCCAATTGCGCCTGCACCGAAAACGTCGGATGCTTGCGATAGAAGCGCACCGTCGACCGGCCGGCGAGCTTCATCTTTTCCTTTTGCTCGGCGTAGGGCACGGGATGCCAGTGGTAATCGATCGCCAGCGGCTCGTAGCGGATCGTGAGGCCGGCCTTCTGCAAGCGATAGCCGAGTTCGAGATCCTCGTGACCGTAGCCGGTGAAATTCTCGTCGAAGCAGCCGACGCGTACGAGGTCGCTCTTGCGCACCGAGGCGTTGCCGGTGAGAAAATAGAGCCAGTTCAGGCGCTTGCGTCGGGCCGGATGGAGCGGCCGGCGCTCGTCGGGGTGCGCGCGCAAACGTTCGTACTCGTCGAGCGAGCCGACCTGCAGTTCCATGCCCACGACCGCGATGTTGCGTTCGCGTTCGTGGTGTGCCAGGTGGCGCTCGAGCAGGTCGGGCGACGCGATGATGTCGGCGTCGGTGAAGAGCACCACGGGCGCTCGCGCCGCGGCGATGCCCGCGTTGCGCGCCATCGCGCGGCCGGTGTACGGCGCGGGCAGATGGCGCACGCGCGAATCGTGCGCGGCGACGCCGGCCAGATACTCGGCCGTGCCGTCGTTCGAATTGGAGTCGGCGACCACGATCTCGAAGCGCTCGGCGCGCAAGGAACTGCGCAGCAGCGACGGGATCACGTGGCGCAACGTGTCCAGGCGGTTGTAGGTCGGAATGACGACGGTCAGATCAGGTTGGTGTGCCATGGTGTTTTTCACGGGAGCGCGCGTTCGCGGGACGGTGCGGGTTCGGCCGCAAGCAAGTACGCAACCGCGGCGACGGCTTCGGCGCGCGAGGCGGCCAGAGCATCGGGCCGATCCGACGCGGGCTTGCGCAGGCAGACGGAGGGAACGCGATACGGCGCCCACTCGCGCGAACTCAGCTCGAAATAACGGCTTTCGAAGAGGACGACCGTGGGCCTGCGCGTCGCGCTTGCGACGTGAGTCGCACCGGTGTCGACCGTAACCACGATCCTGCTCTTCTCGAACACGGCCGCCCACTGCCCGAACGAAAGGCCGCCGGCGACGGCGTCGGCGACGCCGGCGGCGCGGACCACGGCCGCCTGCTCGCGCGCGTCCTCGCCGTACGTCACGACCACGGGCAAGCCGAAGCGGCGCAACTCGGCGATGAGTTCGAGCGCGCTGTCGAGCGTGCTGCCCTCGCTGCACCAGCGCAGGCCCAGGTGAAACGCGATCGCGCCGCCCGGAATGTGCGCGACCGCGGCGCGATCGGCGTCCTCGATGGGCACGACCAAGTCTTCGTAACGCACGGCGCCGCCGGCCAGCCCGGCCAAGTCGAGCACCTGATCCACTTCGTGTCGCACGGGCCGCGCCGGATCGCGGTCGGAGAGATCGGGATCGGCGTCGGAGAGCGCGATGCGATTGAGGTAGAGCCGCGCGCTGAAGCGGGCGAAATAGCGGCGCACGTAGGTGTAGCCCACGCGGACCGGCGCGCCGGTCGCACCGACGAGTTTGAAATCCGCGGCGCGCGGTGCGAGCGCGATCGCGACGTCGCACGCGCCGCGAAAGCGCTTGCCGAACGTGCCCGGCGCAACGCCGGGCGGCAGGATCACGACCTCGTCGACATCGGGGTTGCGTTCGACGACCGGCGCGTTGTGCGCGCTGCAGACGATGGTGACGCGCGCGTCGGGCCAGGAACGCCGCACGGATGCGATCGCCGGCGTCGAGAGGATCAAGTCGCCGACGCGGTCGAGCCGCGAGAGCACGACGTTCACGCGCGCCGCGCCGCGTCGAGTTCCTCGTAATAGGTCTCGCTCGCCAGCGCGCGCGCGGCGGCGAGCGCCGCTCCCGAGAGCGAGCGCGCGCCCTCGCGCGGGCCGACCGCGCGCGCCAGCAAGCCGGGCACGCCCAAGCGCCGCGCGAGCCGGTGCGCGGTGCGCCGCACGGGGTCGTCGCCGGTCGCAAGCGTCACGCGCCAGTGCGGGTGCAACGCGGCCAACTGCACGGCCGTGCGCGCCTGCGCGCGCGCTTGACGCAACATGCCCTCAACGTCGCCCGCGTGCGGCGGCGGCTTGTAGTGATAGGCCAGCGCCTTGGGGTTGAAGAGCGACGGCGTGCCCGCGAAGCGCAAGC
>Ga0182012_10003870_pt1 | contig 15772 bp, 24 predicted proteins | sample 612S2SmetaG_FD_120486 | JGI IMG/M metagenome (GOLD analysis project Ga0182012, IMG submission 120486) | Permafrost microbial communities from Stordalen Mire, Sweden - 612S2S metaG | ecosystem: Environmental > Terrestrial > Soil > Wetlands > Permafrost | place: Sweden: Stordalen | collected...
AAGGAGATGTTTGAATTGTAATGGGAGAACCAGGCAACGTGTTATTACTGAATTTGACAGAACCTAACCCAGTGATATAATTAATTGTGCCGGCAGCAATTGGAGGACTAGAACCATCTGGAGCAAATTGAAAAGATTCATCAGTCTGAATAAGATTCCCAAAGCCATCATCGACAACAGTCATTTGAGTGTTATTGATATCAAAAGCATTGATAAACACATAAGGAAGAAGATTACCAAGATCATCAGTCTGACCTCGTAAAACTGGTAAGCGTTGTAGCATGATAGGAAATGGGCCAATTGTATTATCTCCCTGAAAAGGTTGGGCATTTAGAACCAATTCGGGAAAGACATTATAAAATTGTTCATTGGATTGAAAACGTCCAATCTGCACCCCATCGCAATAAACTGGCCCCTCAATCAATTGGTAATTCTCATAGGGCAATTGATATTGAAAGATGTTCGCAATAGTCTCAAAAGTATATTGGCGCTTTAATTCAAACAATTGAACACGTTCGGACATATCATAGATATAGAAACGATTGATATAATCCCCGATCAATACATCAGAAATGGATTGATCGGAGTTTTCTTTAATCAAACGTCTAACCCAAATAATTATGTCGGACAATATCCCACCAGAAGTGGGTAATAAAGCGGTCATGCGAACGCTCCAATGGCTCTAAATTTTCCACGGTATTTTGTGGCTGTTGGTGCGAAATATTCGATCTGATCTCCTGGGCGCCATTTACTTTGTGGTTTCTCCACCATTGAAAATTCGTGATATTCCATGATCTTTTCGAGATGGTTGGCGACATGTCTAGGCACAAAGACGGGGACGTTGGCCGGAATCTCCCACAAACAGTCTGGATCACCTGGATAAAGAGATAACCAGAAAGTGAGAGCCTCGCCATTAACAATTATGTTCTCGAACATACCCTTGACATATTCCCATGCGTGTTTATGTTCTCGTTTCAATTTCTCTGGAAGAGTGCCAAATCCCCTAAGTTGTCGTTTTGGTTCAATAAACACTGCATTTTCCAAAGCGGCCATTTCACGGTTGGATAGTGGCTTATCTTCTTCAATTGGTGCTGGAGACAGTTCATTAATTTTATCTACATCCAAAGCATTCATATCTTCTTGCATTTGGATAACTTTATTTACTTTTTTGATATCATCTGTTTTTTTTGTCATGGATTGTCCTTATAAAACGGTTGGTAAATAGGCCCCTGGTATGGTTTGATATGTTGGCTGCACAGCTCCAGGCGCTAAATATCCACTGTTGGCATCGCCAGCAGGGATCGCAAGTGCAGGATCTAAAACAACGTTTGACGGCACAGAAGGCACAAAAAACGGATCGAATTCTGTTGAATCAATCGTCACCATGATGGCAAATTCTGATGTGGTGACAACATACCCCTTTAGTCCATCCAATTGACGCATTCCATAGGCTTGTGGAATGGAAAATGCCACAAGTGAGCCATCAACAAATGAATGAGGCAAAGCGAAGGTCACAACCGTTTCTTGGCCTTGTGATATGGCGGTTATATTGCAAATGTAAGGCGTGTAAATCTGTAGTCCCATAAGCCTCCAAAAATGGGGGGATATTAAGTCCCCCCAATCCGTTATTGATTCGAAATCAATTCGGGGTAAATAGCTCGGTAATGCCACACATCGCCTGTATTGACGAGAATGGAAGAACCGATCAGTACGCCTTGATAGGTGTTGGTTTGGTAAGCTCCAGGGATTGTTAAGCTTGTTAGAACTCCACCTGGGGCCAGTCCGCCACTGTTTTGATCTCCAATTGGAATAACTTGTGGAAAATTCAACCCAACAGCCGCCTGGGCACTTGTCGGATACGCAAAAGCAGTGAAAGCCGAACTGTTAACGTTGACTGTCAATGTATTTGCTGTTACCGAAATGATATAGGCGGTAAATTGTGGATTGATTTGATCCTGATACAAGGAATCCAATTGGAACATTCCCCATTGTGGAGGAATAACAAATGCCACTTCTTGCCCCACCACCATATTGTGATTGACAGATGTGGTTAGAACTGTGTTAGCCATAGAAGAAGAAATCGCAGTTATATATCTTAAGCCTGGCAAATACAGATTTGGGTAAAGAATTTTCTTTACAAAACCGGCCGTTGCAGCACTTGCGAAACCAGACGAATTCACATCAATAGTGAAATTGTTGGCATCCACCACTGTTTGAACGGTGTATGGAATCCCCGCAATTTGTAGCATTGCAGTTGTGCCATAAATCAAGACCACATCCCCCACGGAATAACCGTGAGATGTGACGGTCACATTGGCTGCACTTGCTTGGGTAACAAATGTGGTCGCCATCGATTTAACAGGTCCATATTGTGGAGATCCAGCACTAATGAATGAGAATCCATTAGCCGACAGAATGGTTGGTGTATCCACTCCCCCAGAAGAATTCGATTCAATATAGGCAGTCCCTGCTGGATCTTCTGCAAACCCGATTGCTCGGATTATTTGAGAAGCAGTTGCCCATTTGGTTTTATTCCACATCTCAAATGAGACGGGCTGATATGGCAGTTTAACTGTCTGAGCAGTTCCCCCGGCTACGACAGTTACCGTCCCTTCGGCTATTTTATTAAATTCGCTCATATGTACCTCCTATTAAGAAACTTGAGTGCAGCGAACGTTTCGGAGCCATGTTTCTTGCAAGAGTGCTTGTGCTTGCGCGAATTTAACGCCCAAAGTTCCATTCAGTGCCAAAGGCCCAGAGAAGATTGGAGGTCTGTAGAGAAGTTGGCTAGAATAGCCATCTTGGTCGATGTGAGCGTATGACTCACGAGCCACGGCCATGTTGTTGTAAACATCATTGCCATTCATGGAAGCACCACGCTGGACAGCAGATTCCGAGCTTGTAAATATGCGGAAGTTCAATACCGCCCCATATTCGCTGTAAATCACGTCGTTTTGATTGGGATAATTCCAAGACGATGTGAATTTATCCAAAGAGTCAAAAGTGGGCTGTAATTCTGTGTTTGTTAAAAAGAAATAAGCTGCCCGAATTGGTGACGACCCGAAACGATCCTCGCCAAGTTTTCCGGTTAAGAATTTAAATGCGTTGGCTGTATCCAAAGCAGAAGCCACATTGCTTAAATCTCGCAATGTCAATTCTGTTGGATTGTCTCCGTCCTGTCCGCCCTTACAGTTATAGACGGACGAGCTTGAGAGTAAATAATCTCTCAAAATGATATCTTCAGCCTGTCTCATGGCCACACCGAGTCTTTCGGTTACCCATGAAAGTACGGGGTCTTGATCCTGGATCACGACCTGTTCGTTTAAGATTACAGAAGTTCCATAGAAAGCCATCGCACTGTCTATGATTTCTCGTGTAGCGACCTGAGAAGGTGGCTCGATACCTAGATTGCCCAATTGGACAATTGGTGGTTGCAGTGGGACAGGGCGCAAGAAACGCATTGTGGTTCCACCACCACGGGGCATTGAATACTTTTCAGCAGGGATAATATAATTGAAATTGGGTGTAGGCACACTCAACATTCCAGGCGCAAGCGACTGGAGGATTGGAGCTGGCAACTGCCCAGTAGTTGTGATAGTCATCGTTCCTCGATTGGTTAACGGTTTTAAATCAATCCAGAACGCTCTGGAATGACCTTATTTCCGATAACTACGCAAGGAAGCCCCAGACTATCTCTGGGGAGCGCCGTTACCTATGGGCCTTCGTTGTGCTTCTTTAAGCTTTGCATATGCTGAATCACGGGCTGATTTAGATTTAATATCAAAATCCATCGCTGTGGGTGTTCCACTGCCGGGAGGCACGTAATAGGGATTCTGTTGATTCTCTTCTACGCGTTGCTTAATTGATGTTCTATCTTCAACTTTGTTCGCTTTCTTGGCCTTTAGATACTCATAGGTCAATAAGCGCCGTTCATAGTCATCTGCAATCTTTAAAACACTGTTTACAAAGGCTGGGGAACTTTGTTCTAACTCGGCAATGTTTTGCTCTGTCATTACTGAATCGTAATCGCCAAATTGCGACTTCAATTTTGGTAAAAAGTTCCGTTTATCTTCATCTTTTCTGCGAGTCTCATAAGTCCGATTTGCGATCTCTTCCGCTTCCTTCTGGAAAGTAGCTCTATCTTTTTTACGGATAAGCTGAAGGCGTTCTTTATCAATGTAATCATCAACCCCATCCAGCGGATCTGGTTCTTCTTTCGAAGATTGGGCTAATTTCATTTCGTTGATTTGCTTTTGCAGCATCTCCCGTTCCATTTCCGCACGGATACGGGCATCTCGTTCAACTTGCTTGCTAGCTTCTAGTCTTGCAAAGTTTTCACGCGCCTTATCGCTGGCCAATTTTTGAGGCTCTACTGTCTCAGGTGCGGCGGCTGCCTGATTTATTACGCCATCTGTCATGTGATCTCCAATTGCAGGTGCGACTTCTGCGTTACGCAAAATTTAAATTTGACCACATATGCGATCATTGTTAAATTCAAATTTAAATTAACAAAAAGGGGAATATATATGCAAAATTTTATTTTACAGAAAAATCAAGTGTTGGATAACGTCGAATATTTCAAACAGAATTCGGAAGATGGTTATGTAAAAATGGTTGAAAAGATCATTGCACAACGACCGTTCGGTAAACATAAATTCTATATCCTGCAATTCGTCAAAAGAGTAGATGACAGAACAGGGACTAAGAAGATGCACCATCAAGCCCGTTTAACGAAGCCTGAGCCCTTCCCAGGCTCTACATTGTTAAGGGTAGACCCTAACCAGACTGAACAAGTAACAATCGTCTGGACGATCCCTAATCAAGAGAATTTTGGATTGTACAAATCTGGCAAGATGTTTGCCGATCCGTTTGTCCATGAATGTATTGAAAAATTCTTGAAAAGTCCGCAAGAATTAATGCAACCAATGGAAGGAGATTTGACAGAAGATCAAATGAGAGAGGCTTATAGGGAAATGAAATCAAGAAAAAAGATTATAAATTTATTTTGAATTAAGGGGTATTACCCCCTTAATTCATTCGTGTTGGTGGAGTGCCTTTTTGTTGGCTTTCTGTGGGAATCATCGTTGTGAATGTTCCCATCTTTTTTCCTGTTTTACCACGGATTCCGACTCCATGATATGTCCCTGAATTTTCCATATGCCTGGTATTGAATGGCAGTTGAGCGGATCCGCTCGTCTTAGCCTTCATGATCCCTCGGCACTTTCATTTTTTTCTTTTCTGGAGGCATTGGTTCAATGGAAGATGGGTTTTTCTTACCCACTTTTCCAGCTTCGCCAACACCCCTATATTTACCAGCACATTCATAATTTCTATGGTCATATGCGGGTTTATTTGGTTCCGAAAAATCAGGTCTTTCAACGAAAGGCTCTTTGATTTCGTTATCCATTTTAATGCCTGTAATCGGGTTTTGCTCGTGCTTTATTTGCATCTTTAACAAAAGATTGCTGATCGCTATGGATATCTTCTTCTGTATCTGGATACTTAGAATTGGTTATCTCACCAACTCTTGGCAATTCTTTTCTATGGGCTTCTTCGGGAAAAAATTCTTTCGAATCTGGCTTTCCTGGCTTCATATCCATTTTACGGTCTTCCATTGATTTCATAATAAACCTTCCATTGTTTGTTGGTTTGGTTGTGCATTACCACTGTTTGGTTGTGCATTACCGTTTTGTTGTTGTGAATTGTTTTGCATATTTTCTAACAAGAAATCAGTAGAATGGGTTTCAATTTTCGCATCCAATTTCTCTTTATCATCGTTATCTTCTTGAATATTCCCCAATTCTGCCAGTCTATTAGCCGTCTTAGCTGCTTCAATCTCTCCATGCTGTGTTATGATTTCTAACAACTTTTGCAGGGCTTCCACTTTGTTTTTAAGGGCCATAGATTTGTTTTGCGTAATTTGAGATAAACGCTCTTCATATAATCCCACATCTGCTTTGGAGCGTTGATCTCGTTCTTTCGCCCATGTTAATTCGTTGACTGATTTTGCATGTAATAAATGCAACTCAGCTTCCATTTTCGTATGTTCAATTATCATCTGTTGATTTTGTGCTTCCATCTGGGCTTTTTCGCGTTGTTCCACTTCCTGCATGATCTCATTTTTGCCTTGAATGGTTGCGTATTGCAAAATGAATTTGGGTGGGATGATTCCCCCCAGCTCTTTATTGAGATGCAGCATTTGCATAAATTGCTGTTGCGCTTGAACCGTAGTATTAAGACCTTCCGAAACAAGAACGTCATATTTCGAGAACGTTTTGTTAAGAAATTCAACGTTCGGCTGTTTGCCAAGAATTCTTGCGATTTTGGCAGGACTCCATTTATTTTGTATGATCTTTTGTTCGAGTCTTCCAAGTGATTTAAGAACGTTATCCCACTGATCGAAATACTTCTGCAAAGTGACAAGACCAGCTCCTTGGCGTAACATAACTTCGATTCCGGTTGTAGAATCGTCGGCCATGCCCATAAGCTCTTGGTTGACGCCAGATGTACGGAAAATGAAGTCTGCCAATTGATTTGCCAATTCCATGTCTGAAGGTGGTACGGCATTAGGGATAATTTTTTGTATGTCTGTGAGAACATTTCCTTGCTTGACAATGATGTCACCACCATAACCACCCTCCTTGAGAACCTCTGGATTAACAATCGAATTCTCTATATACATCCAACCTGTATTTAAAGAACTTTCTGATATCTGGTGGTTCAAAATTATTCGACGATTCATCAAGAACTGCGTATCACGCATGGCCCTAGTCAAAGACCTATCCCGTAGGTCAAATTGGGCCACGTGTGCGTCATGGTTCCAATATACGGGGATCATGGGGCTTTCATCGAATCCCATAGGGTTATGGCCGATGTACATCATATATTCATTCAAAACGACAGCGACTTTCCATGTTGGGACTTCAACTTCTATTACTTCATAAAAATCTGTATTAGCGATCATTTCGTCGAGATATTCGTCATTATCCGCATAGTCATACGTCATGCCGTCATTCTCATTATACAGCATCTTCTTCATGCGTTTGGACTTGTACCAGATATGGGAAAGCACTAAGAGATCATTTCTAGCCAGATTATAATTCTCTGGAAGGAAATAGAATTTTCCATAACGGTTTCCGTACCCACTCATAGTCATAATGAGATCGCGCTTAGTCTTAAAGCGGTTCATCGCTTCTTGCTTCGAGATATATTGCTGAGTCCACCAAAAATTACTGTCAGATCCATCAGGTTCACGGAAATAACTATCACAGAGAAATGAGTTGTATGGCCATATCTTCAAGTCCATCGTTCCATTTACCGGATCGTCAGTATAATCAAGATAGGGTTGAATCAAACATAACCCCGCGATAGCACTTTGTTCATATGCTATAGAAAGCTTTTCTAGTATGCCTCTATAGTTATTTGCATACGTCATTAGTTTTGTGAGATCGTCAGCGAATTCTTGTTTAGAGCCCTCGATGGGAGTGTAGTTAATAGACTTTCGATGTTGGCGTTGATAGCCAGTTACCATATTTATGGGCTGTTGAAGCAAATTAAAATGAAAATTCTGGAAGTTTTGCTGGGGATAGAAATTGAAATACGAATTTATAAAACGCTGCTCTCCGGCATAAAAAAGCACATCAATATTGGATTGATTCCATCTCGCTTGTTCAATCGGTTCAAATTTTCCGTATAGATTATCCATCCAAGTTTTTACGTTGGATTCGTTCGGCTCGGTATCCGTTTCCCACGGAGGAAAATACATCGGCATAGACATTCCCTGTAAGAGGCGTATATTCAATATAATATTAAATATTTGTCTTTATAGCAAAAATTTATAGAAAATTTTTGAGATTAAATAATATTAATGATAATTTTAAGTTGATAAAACAAGGGGGAATTATGTCAGGTTTACAGGTATATCAAGAAGGAGGGCAAGGGGTAGTAACCGCGCAATTTCCTCCGGTCGCATCTCCAAGAGATCCAATTTCATCAACTGTTAGTGCTTTTCCAGACATTGTTGGAAGTGATGGATCGCCTTATAATTTATTGCGTATGTGGATCAATACAACAACAAAATCCGTTTTCATGTATTTGGGACAAGGTGTTTGGGTTTTAATCAGCACCGGGACTGGAGATGTTACATCCGTAACCGGAACCGCTAACCAAATCTTTGCTAATCCGAATACTGGAGCGGTTATTCTTTCTCTTATCGGCCCATATACACCATCGACATATACTCTTGATGGAGTTTTATATGGTAATACAACAAGTTCAATCGGAGCCACAGTGGCCGGAACAAATGGACAGACTTTAATAGGAAATACAAGTCTCGCACCTTCTTTTGCTGCCATAGGTACATTATCAGGGCTTACAGAATTTGGCGTTATCACTATGGGGGCTACTGCATTTGTAGCGACAACAGCCGGATCGGCAGGTCAATATTTAGTATCTAATGCGACAAGCGCTCCAACATTTCAAACAGCTACTCCTCAATTAGTTGTCACCCCTGTTGCAGTTGCAACTCAGGCAATGACTTCTAATCACAAATATATAGCCAATGATGCTTCTTTAACCACATTCACCCTTCCAACAAGTTCTTCAGTTGGCGACATTATTCAAATTGTGGGTAGTGCGTTGAACACAAACGGATGGAAAGTTACATACACAACAGGGCAAATCATTTGGGGGCCTGCAGGCTCTTCAACTGCTACTTCTGGAAACGCAGCTTCAGCAACGCTACCAGCACAAGCAATGAGTATTAGTTGCGTTGTGGCTAATACAACTTGGGTTATCACCGATAACAGCGGAACAATCACTTTAACATAAACAAAAACCAATAAGGACATGACCATGAAAAAAGATATGAAAGAAAAGATGAAAGAAAAAGTAAAAGAAAAAATGTCTTCCAAAGGCTGTGGAATGGGCAAGAAAGAACCAATGGGTAAAAAAGGGAAATAACATGAGTTATTCTGGGCAAGTGCAATTTCAAACATTAACGGCCGTAGCTGCTTCAGCGATTACGACTGGCTATGTGGCAGTGGTTACACTTGCCCACCCTACTATCGTGGCTCATATGAAGAATGGGACGAATGGTGATGTAGAACTCGGAATAGATGGAACGACCGCCAAATGGGGATTCCCTCCGCTTTCAGGAGCCGCGTACGATATACGCACAAACGCCCCACAAAATGATGAATTGATGTTAGCAGCCAACACAACCATTTATATAAAATGGAATGGAAGTTCTCCAGGAACGCCAACCGGTAATTTTTATCTCGAATTTATGCAGGTGACACAATGAGCCAGGCTTATGTTGGTGGAGTAACTGCTTCTGGTTTACCTCCAAGTGTTCCAACTTCTTTTGTGACAAATATCAACTCTCCAGCAATTCCGGAATCCAATGTTTTAAATGTTGTCGGTGGCAGTGTAAACACCAATAATAATAATGGTGTACAGACTGATGGAAGCTCTGAAAGTAATGTTTTAACGATTGAATTAACAAATAGAATTGTGGGAAGCGTCACCACAACAAACGCAACTCCAACTACGTTGGCCACTTTCGCTTTAGGTTCTACTCCCGCTGTCTATACATTTGATATTCAAATCGCGTCTTTTAACGAAACAGATGTGAATGGAGATGGCTATTTTATAAGCGGATCATCCAGGACAGATGGAACAACAGCGTATCTTTGTGGAACGCCTGACAAGATTGTCAATGAAGAATTTGGAGATACAGCGGACGCAAACATGATTGTCAGTGGCAATAACGTGATTATCCAAGTCACGGGTATCGCGGGAAAAACTCACCATTGGCGAACATTAGCAACATATATTGAGGTGACATAATGGCTGGTTTTACAAATGACGTTGTTTATGCAAAAAACGGCGATTTTTCCCAAGCTGCATCGGTGAAAGGTCAGCTATCAAATGGTTTATTGACAAACGGTCAAATGTGGATTGGAACGACTACTCCGAACGTTGGAGGAACGAATATAAACGTTGGGACTATTACATCCCCCGATAGCAGCGTAACAATTGGTTATTCTTCTCCCAATATTACTTTGGAAGTAGCGGGTGGAACTTCAACAATCAAGACTATTACAGGAAATACTGGAGGAGCTGAATCGCCCGCGAGCGGCAACTTTAACTTTCTAACTGCAAATACTACAGTGAAATTTGCCGGAACATCCGCTACGGAAACTTTAGATTTTGGATTAACTAACCTATTTTTGGGAGATCCTGGGAGCAATCTTACAAGTGCAACATTTTCGACAGCGTATGGTCAACTTTCAGGTACATCATTAACCAGTGGTATTGCCAATTCATTTTACGGATATAAATCTGGTAACTCGATTACTACGGCTGTAGGTTGTACTGCTATTGGCTTCGCTGCTCAATACCTAGGGGTATCAGGAAATTATAATACATCGTTGGGCTATGAAAGCTTGTATGGCGTTGTCAGCGGGACCAACAATATCGCTCTAGGATACCTTGCCGGGTCAATTTACGAAGGAGCATCCAGTTCAAATATCTCGATCGGTAATTCAGGGATAAACACGACTGAATCCAATACTATACGCATAGGAACACAGGGTACGGGAGCGGGACAGCAGAACCGTAACTTTCAAGCTGGTATTACAGGAGTTACTGTTTCAGCTTCAGCACCTGTCGCAGTTGATACAAATGGGCAATTGAGTAGCTTAGGATTTGGCACGGCTACACAAGTTTTGACTAGCAATGGCGCAGGCGTTAGCCCTACATGGCAAGCAGCTGGAAGTGGGGGATCATCTGTTTATTTTTCAGCTTATTTATCTTCTCCTAAAAGTAATGTAACAGGCGATGGCACACAATATACAGTAATTTTTGACACAACTACTTCAAATTTTGGGTCAGCATATAATACAGGAACAGGAGTATTTACAGCCCCTTCAACGGGTTTTTATTCGTTTTCTTTTGATCTTTGTTATTTAAATTTTAATACAGGTCAAACAGAAGTAATTTCAGCGTTTCAAGGTTCAGCTTTTGGATTTAGAACTAAACAATTGGATTGGACCGTATCTACTATTAATGGAGTATTTATAGATAATGCTGCTACACAAATATATATGACATCCGGAGATACTTTATATGTTACAGCTCAAATGTCGGGAGGAAGCAAGTCTGTTGAATTGTATGGTCAAGCTCCCACAGGCTATGCAACAACCTGTTTATTTAGCGGATTTAAAGTGGCTTAATCATATATTAATAATTTTAATTCATCGATATGATACATTAGTTTGTCATGGGTGGGTGATGGAATAAAATCACAAATATCCATCGCGATTTGATTTATCTCATAGATGTGAGTTTCCATCATGAGCTGGTGCTTATGTTCGAAATTTTCTTTTCCATAAATAAGGAACGGTATAAAAAACAAACAGATTAAAAAATATTTCATAAATCCTCTTTTTGGGAGAATATACCATGCCCCTCGATAAATCCGGAAGCAAAAAATCAATCGGTAAAAATATTAAAATGGAAGAGAAAACAAAACCCAAGAAACAGGCAATTGCAATTTCTTTAGATGTAGCCAGAAAAGCTGGCGCTAAAATTCCGAAAAAATAAATAGAAAAAAAACATGACTTGTTTTAATCTTTTTTGATTAACCCAAAAAAGGAGATTTTAAAATGAATGTTAATAATAACTATAATCCGACACCATATTATAAACCAGAAGAACCAAAAGAACCAAAACAAAGAATGCATACAACTCATATTCCTGGCTCAAAAGGAACTGCAGGATACACTAGAACACGCCCCGAAGAATGGGATGACGTAAGCCAAGATCCGATGGAGTGCGCAGAGTGTCCGGACTGGTGTGCGATTCTGTGAGTCCGCTTAGACCGTATAATAGAGAGAGAGTGACTCTCTCTCTTGAAGAATATTTCGGGCAAAAAACGATTGATCGTATAATATTTTATTTTACAGAACTAATCAGTCGAATTGTGAATTGTGTTAAATATTTTTTTAATCATACTGATTCACTATCAGATTTTTTGCACATTGCTATTTTCAGTGTATCTAAATCATATTTAATTTCTTGATACATTTTCGTTAGTTCTGCAATTTTTCCGAACTGACTTTTTCGACTTCTTTCGCAGTGTTTTTTGAGATTTTCAAATTCTCTTTCGAGTCTATCTTGTTGTGGCTCAACGCCTAAATAAAGTTGTTTGTACATTATGAATTTTTGTGTAGTATGGATTTATAACATTCTCCTGGGGATGGGGAGTTAGTCGTTTTTCTCCCCATCCATTTTTAATTAGTTGTGATGCGCCAGCTTATTGATGACTCTTTTCTGTAATCTTCAAGATCCGTCCCTTCTTTTATCGGTACTTTTGAATAATCCACTGCGCCTTTTCTCACGATCCTCGCTAGTCTTACGCCGGAACCCATCGAGTTCTTCTCTTGTGAAAGTAAAATTAATGTGTGTCGCAGTTCGCCTTCTCTCTTCTCTAAATATTTTAACTGTTTTGTAATCGATACCCATTCTTGCGCTGTCTCCGTCCAATTTTCATCATCCCTATTTATATAGTCCCTGTCGGTTAATTTAGGCGCTATAAAGTCGTTCATGCACGAGTAGAACTCAAGTTCTTTCTCGCGCATTTTTGAAATATATTTCTCATCGCGATTTACTTTTATTAAAACATTATCATCATCGCTGCGATATGAGAAATAATATGCCATGTCATAGCCCGTGCAGTCAAGCTGATGTTGGATTTGTGGATAATATTTGTCCGGTACTCTGCCCGATATAGCTATGTCGTGATCCGCTTGCCCAGGGCGTTTGATCTCAACGATAACGTGTTGGATTTCATTTATCCCATCCAGAGATGCCATCATAAACTCATGAATGGGATGAAAAACAACTTTGGGAGAAACGGGAATACCCGTTTGTACAATGAAGCACAACCTCGCTTCTTCTTCTCCAATGATTCCCCGTTTCATAGCCTCCGTTGCTGGACGGCCTTCAGATAGCCCTAATTTCTCGCACCAAAGCGAATAGGGTGTTGCCCATGGTGATACACCCATAACGACCGGAGCATCGCTAGCGCCAATCTTTGTGCGTCTAAGAGCCAACCATTCATCTGTTTGTTGTATTAATGCGCTCATTCTGCTACCTCTTCTAACCGTAAAAGTTCTAATATTTTTTTAAATGCTTCTGGATGATAGATTTTTAATCTGATAAATACATTTGATAAAGCTTTATCCATCGCGTATTCTGTGCTACACCCTTCACATTTTTTGGCTATTTGATCCGCATATTTTCTCGCGTATTCCCAAGATTCCATTTTATTTCCCTTCTCTAATTCTACGTAATTGACCTTCACAACATTTCACAGTCGTTTCGAGATAATCTTTTTCGATCCTCAAATCTCTAACCATGTTCGATAAAATCTGTATCGTCAAAGCCGGGGCATTATCCCCGGCCATCTCTAGCCATTCACCAAATCGTTCTTGAACTTCATGAAGAATTTGATTCATTAAGCCACCGCAAAAATATCGTGATTTGTGGCGCGATATTCATCGCGCTTCGATTTGACAGCTTGTTTGATGCGTTCAAACATCGACAGGGGCACATCTTCAATTTTTTTAACAGGCTTTGGAAGTTTGGCTAATGTTAACAATAATGATTTCTGATATTCCGGATCGCATTCATCAAACATTTCTTTTAATTCAGAGATATTTTCAAAACTTACACCTGGATTTTCTGGATTTGTTGTTTCTATCGTCGCTAATTCCGTGTATTCATTCCATTCTTTTGAAAACGGATCAGCAGTGGCAAACAGCGCATTCAAATTGCAACGTCGATCATTAAAAGCATCTATAATATCTTGAGAAACTGGCTTGTGTGGAACAGGATTCAATGCATATTCCGTATCCACTCCCTCTCCGGATTTCATGATTTTAATATCATATCCGAAGGGTGCTCCCCAGTCCGCATCTTTACAAAGCGATTCAATGCTTTTTCGGATCGTCGCTTGTGTGATCTGCATGATCTGAATTTCATTTTCATTGTAATTGAAAACCACAAACGCCCAGAAATGCCTGACTGGTTTTTTTGCATCATATGACTTCGCTGGCTTCTCATTCATCGTGTAACGCACTGGTTTCTTTTCATGCCAGTCCTCCCATCCGAGAATGGGTTTGGATAAGATGCGGATCCGGTTCTCGCCTTCTTGCAGCTTTGTGTAATAGCTTGTGGATTTTGGTGCTGTGTAATCTTCTGGTAAAAAACTCATTGTATGGCTCCTTGTTTGTGTTATTGTGTTAATTGTGTAAGATACTGATTGTTAAATGTTTGCCATTCTTGTATGAGCGGCACAATAATTGATTTTTGTTCTTTTCTTTGAATTTGTATTTCATCACCCATTTTCACATTCAAATAATGACACAGCTCTTCTAGCTGCCATTCAAATTCGTTTATGTCTAATGGTTTCTTTGAATATAACATACCAACGATTGATTCAAGAAATTCTTTTGCTTGACACAATACGTTTTCTTTTCCACTACACGATTTGCATTCATATTCGTCATGCATATCGTCAAATTCATAATCTTCGTACATCTTTATGGCTCTTTTTTTGTGTTATTTGTGTGTTATTGTTTTTATATTTTAAATGGAAATGTTGTCAAATTTTCAAAGTTTTCTTTTTGTTCTTCGCTTAACATTGCATATTCCCAAACTTTAATCGCCCTATTCAAATTTTTATTTATATACTTTTTATATCTTTTCCATCCGTAAAATGCTGCATTATGTGACATAAATTCGATGTCTAATTTTTTCATAATTGTTTTTATCATGATTAAATCTGCTTGAGCTTCGAAAGATTGAGCTTGCCCGCTCTTGCAATAATCTTCATAACTTTGAATAGTCTCTCTTAATAAGTTTTCGTAATATTGTTTTATTTCTTGTTTTTTCATTTTGTTTCCTGTTTTTTTATTTACTAGTCTGTCGTGTCTCATTTTACTTTTCCTATTGTTGGCGTTAACTGACTGCTCGGCAGTGTATTTATAATATTTATTTACACTTCACATCGTTTATCGCCCCATTTTTTTTACAAGTAGCTAACCACTTAAAAGGACTGTTTTTCTCTCTTCGTAATTTGTCACGAAGAATTTTCAGTTTATCAAAACAATCTTCTTTCGTGATGTCATAATCCCACATAATATCCCCATTTAGATTTTCGAAAGTGTATCCAGCATCTTGGTAAACATGCCGAATCAACAATGCAAAGTTTTCGATTTGTTCATCTGTTGCATTCGCTATTGCGTTTGCGCCGATTAATGATTTCCAGTTTTTCATTTTATTTCCTTGTGTTGTTTGTTGTTTTTGTTTTCATCTCTGCCGCTCAACCTGCTAAGCTCGATTGTCTTAGTCACCAGGGAGACTTGCTTTGATAACATCAATATATCATGAACACATCATTTAATGCAAGCGATTTCTGAAAATAAATAAAAATCGTATCCTCACAGCTATTTGAGAGAAAAAAAAGAAAATCTTTGCGAAAATTTATAGAAGGGGATTATTGTAATTGAATAAAACAAAAAGGGCTGGCAAGGAGCCATCCCGCCAGCCACACAAACACACAAATAACACATTAACTGATTAGCCCCCACCTTCCAAGTTGTGGTTAATCAATAAGAATAAACATGAAAAGAACCAAACCCCCATTTTGTTTTCACTCTACGAGAATGAAGCCCCTTTCTGTTACCCGCCAATTTACAATACT
>Ga0182012_10003873_pt1 | contig 15769 bp, 14 predicted proteins | sample 612S2SmetaG_FD_120486 | JGI IMG/M metagenome (GOLD analysis project Ga0182012, IMG submission 120486) | Permafrost microbial communities from Stordalen Mire, Sweden - 612S2S metaG | ecosystem: Environmental > Terrestrial > Soil > Wetlands > Permafrost | place: Sweden: Stordalen | collected...
GCACCGTCGATGGCGCCGGCCTCCAGCAGTGGCGACGCAATGGCGCGCTGTGCGGCCTCCAGAGCACGACGCTCGCCCTTGCCGGTTGAGGTGCCCATGACGGCGTAGCCCATGCCCGCCATGATGGCCTTCACGTCTGCGAAGTCGCGGTTGATGATGCCGGGGATGGTGATGATGTCAGAAATTCCCTGCACGGCCTGACGCAAAATGTCATCGGCCACGCGGAACGATTCGAAGAAGCCCGCATCCTGCGCAACTGCGAGCAGCTTTTCATTCGGTATCACGATTACGGTGTCAACCGAGTCGATCAACTCGCTGAGGCCGCGCTCAGCCTGATTCATGCGCCGTTTGCCTTCGAAAGCGAACGGCTTGGTGACCACAGCCACGGTCAAAGCTCCCATCTCGCTCGCCAATGAGGCGATGATCGGGGCGGCTCCGGTTCCCGTGCCACCGCCGAGGCCGGTGGTTACGAACACCATGTCCGCACCTTCCAGCGAGGCGATGATGCGGTCCGTGTCTTCCAGCGCAGCCTGGCGCCCTACTTCCGGATTTGCGCCCGCGCCAAGCCCATTGGTGAGCTTCACGCCCAGTTGCAGTTTCTTGGGAGCGCGTGACATCTGCAGGGCTTGCAGGTCGGTGTTGGCGGCGATGAACTCCACGCCTTCCACGCCTGTTTCGATCATTCGATTGACCGCATTGTTGCCGCCGCCGCCCACGCCGATCACTTTGATCTTGGCGTTGTTGCGCGCTTCCTCGTGAAACTGAATCCGAATATCCTGCTCTTCCATGATTGCCGCCTCGCCCCAACGCTTGTCGCGCCGTTTACTCTGAATATCCGCGAGCGAATAGCGCTCGCAGTCGTGCTCCAAATCCGCTCTCTTCCTTGTTTCTCAGCACACGCGCCCGCTGCGTGTAAAACACCATTCCAATGGCCGTGGAGAATTCCGGCTCCTGCAGTTCCACGGGCAGTTGCGCCATGCCCATTGGCAGGCCGACTCGTGCGGGACGCCGCAGAATGTCTTCGCAACTTTCCGTCAGGCTCAACAGCCGTGCTCCGCCACCGGTCAGGATAATGCCGCCACCCAAAGTCTCCAGTATCCCGGCGTGTCGCAGGTTATCGCGACAAAGCTCCATCAGTTCACGCGCCCGTGGTTCGAGGATTTCACCCAATTCGCGCTGACGCATCATGCGCGGCGGGCGGTCTCCTACGGAGGGCACCTCTATCTCGTTCTGCTCGGCGATGCGTGTCACCATGGAGCAGCCAAACTGGCGCTTCAGATTCTCGGCCTCGGTGAGCGGAGTCTCCAGACCGTAGGCGACATCTCGCGTGAAGTTGATTCCGCCTAGCGGCACCACCGCCGAATGAATCACTACATCTTCCTGCACCACTGCGATGTCGGCGGTGGCTGCGCCAATGTCGATGACCGCAGCTCCCAACTCGCGCTCGTCTCGCCGCAGTACGGCCTCGGAACAGGCCAGCGCCTCATAGATCGTGTCTTCCACGGCCATGCCTGCGCGGTTCACCGCCGTAATCACGTTCTGCACCGCTGAGTGTGCCGCTGTGATCACGTGAACACGCACCTCGAGTTGGCGGCCCATCATGCCCACCGGCTGGCGTATGCCATCCTGCTCATCGACCACGAACTCCTGCTGCAACAGGTGCAGGATTTCACGGTCTTCCGGCATCGCGATCTCGCGCGCACGATCTCCGGCAGCCTGCACGTCGGCGGCAACAATCTCGCGCGCACGGGCGCCCAGCGAGATCACGCCATGGCTGTTCACCGAACGGATGTGAGCGCCGCTGATGCCGACCACGGCCGACTCCAGCGACAGACCACAGGAGGCTTCCGCACGGGACACTGCCTCGGACACGCTTTTGCCCGCCAACTCCAGGTCCACAACTACGCCGCGCTTGGTGCCGCCCGAAGGTGCAACGCCATGGCCCCGATAGCGCAACCCGGCATCCGTGGTTTCCACCACGAGAGCAATGGTCTTCGCGCTGCCAAGATCAACGACGGTAATGATGTTTTCGTTTCTCGTGCCCATCTATTTCCGTTTCTTATGCGGTTTTTGCTTGCTCTTCACCGTGGGCTCCGGCTTCTTAGGCGCAGCCTGCCTGGTGGCCACGGGCGGAGCCTGCACTGCGGCCTGCATGTCCGGATTCAGAATCACTTCATGCTCATACCGCAAATCCACTGATTTCAGCTTACCGCGCTCCTGCTCCCACTTTTGCACATTGGAGAGAAACACCATGAATCGCTGCAAGAATGCTTCGCTGCCGAGATCCAGCCAGATCGGCTCCAAGCCACCTTTGGCAAGCACTCTCACATTCCCGGGGTCAGAAAGATCCACCTCTTCGAGGTCGCGCGAGTATTGCACCTTGGCGCCCGTGGAGCCAGTCCCTCCGTCGAGCTCATTCATTAGCCGCATGAAAATTTTCATTCGCGGGGCGCGCGTGGAGATCGGCTCATTCTCATTCATGCCCAGAATCACTGGAAATGAATACTCGCGCTGCGGCGGGAGTTCCATCAGCACGCCGCCGGAATCCACCAGTTCAACCCGCTCGCCGAGCGCAACAAACGCGACAGGGGTGCGCTCATGCACCACGACGCGGAGGTGATTGGGCCAGATGCGCACGACGGAAGCCGTCTCAACCCAGGGAATTTTTTCCAGTTCGCGTTTGCGCTCATCGAGAGAGATTTGGAAGATATTGCGCCCGATCACCTCACGCATTTTCTCAACGACCTGCGTATGTGAGTTCGATGCGTCTCCGGCCAACTCAACGTCGGCGGCACTCCGCACCCGGAATCGCCAAGAGTGCATGGCAAAGTTGCGTGCCTCGTAAACCGCCGCACCCAGAGCTCCCAGCACCAGCACTACCGTCAGCACAGCACGCACACGAGAGGCCGTCTTCGACGCCAGCGCACCGCGCCGCACCGGAACCCGCTTGCTGGCTCGGCGAAATTGTTGCTCCTCCTCTTCGCCGTCATCCTCTTCGAGACCAGCGTTCAGAGGCAGCGAATCATCCGCAAACGGACTGTGGCCCGTTTTGCCGCGGCGGTAGAACGGATCGTCGATGGGTGGTTTCTGATTGCGCGCCATAAATGGAAGACTGCAGGCAGCGAGCGCCTTATCCGCTCACTATACCTTTTTTGGTAGTGGATTCAGCTAGTGATTATGCAGGCTCCCCCGCTCGGTTTTGCCTGAATTCTCAAGTCAATGCACCTGCAAAGGTGCAGATCGCTCCCCAGCCGCCAACCCACGGGCGTTCAGCCGCTCCAGTATGCGTGGCCCGAGCTGCGAGACCGACCCGGCACCCAGGGTGAGCACCATGTCCCCGGCTTCTACCTGCTCCACCACAGCATCGATCGCAGCATCAAAACTCGCGGCGAATTCCGCTGCGTGACCGTCATGACAGTGAATTTTCTGCGCCAGGGTGAGACCACTTACGCCCGCGATAGGCTGTTCGCTGGCTGCGTAGATGTCCAGGACCAACAGGCGATCCGCATCCGGAAAGGCAGTAATAAATTCGTTCATCAAAAGATAGGTGCGGGTGTAGCGGTGCGGCTGGAAGATGACATGGATCTTTCCGCTGCTGCCGAGCCATTGGCGTGCTGCGGCCAAGGTCGCAAGGATCTCCGTGGGATGATGCCCATAATCATCCACTACGCGCACTCCAGCGGCGCTTCCCTTCAACTGGAAGCGACGATCCACGCCGCGGAATTGCGCGATTCCCTTGCGGATGAGGTCCACAGGGATTTCCAGGCCCATGCCAACGGCGATGGCTGCCATGGCGTTCAGGATGTTGTGCGCGCCGGGAACAAACAGATCGAAGCGCCCCAGGTCCTCGCCTTTGAAATGCACGTCGAAGCTGTTATGCATCCCCTCCGGAGCGTGCTCGGTCTTCACATCAGAGGCGCGGAAATCCGCGTCGTCACGCGTGCCATAGCTAAGCACCCTGCGCTCCACGCGCGGGAGAAGATTGCGCAGCGCATCGTTGTCCGTGCAGGCCACTACCGTGCCGTAGAAGGGCACGCGGTCCATGAACTCAACGAACGTTGCCTGCACGTCATCCATGTCCTTGTAGCAGTCCATGTGCTCGCGGTCGATGTTGGTGACCACGGCAAGAATCGGCGAAAGCTTCAGGAACGAGCGGTCGCTCTCATCGGCCTCCGCGACCAGGTACTGCGAAGTCCCGAGCCTCGCATTGGAGCCCAGTGAGTCCACGCGTCCGCCTACAACCACCGTCGGGTCCAGTTCGCCTGCGGCTAACACGGCGGCAACCAGGCTGGTGGTGGTCGTCTTGCCATGCATTCCCGCGATGGCGATGCCGTATTTCAGGCGCATCAACTCAGCCAGCATCTCCGCCCGCTGAATTACCGGAAGGTGCAAGCGTCGCGCCTCGGCGACCTCGGGATTTTCGCGCGAGATGGCCGAACTGGTCACCACCACTTCAGCCCCATGAACGTTGGACTCGGTGTGTCCGACGAAGATCTGGGCTCCCAGCTTGACGAGCCGCTCTGTGGCGGGCGAATGACGCAGGTCTGAGCCACTGACGCCGTATCCCAGGGTGAGCAGCACTTCGGCAATTCCACTCATGCCGATGCCGCCGATGCCTACAAAATGAATGCGCTGAATTTTTGCGAACATGACTCTTTGAATTGTACGGCAGGCGAGTGGGAGATCACACCAGGTGTGAGTTCTCTTCCTCTTCAAGGGCAGGAATTCCTTCAGGCAGCGCGCCGCCATTGTAGCCGGCCATGCGATTCTTCCACTTCAGGAAGTCGCCGATGCGCTGCGGCTCAATTCGAACCTCTACGCGGCGAAGGCTCGCCAGCAGCAGGTTCATCTCATTCATCAGCCCTTCGGGCTGGCGCAATTTACGCTTGGACTTTTGCGTAACGCGGAGCTCGCGCCCCTGCGCCTCCAGCAGTCCCCAGCCTTCGGGCATTTCGGCAGCCCGCAACATTCCCTTCGGCGCGGCGAAATAGCGCTCGCAACCTAAAGCGATATCTGGATTCGTGCGCCACGGCTTGGCGGCATCGGCAAGAAAATCCCCGCGGCTGATCTTACACTCGATCACGATGGAGTGATTCTTGCCCTTCCAGCCAATGGCGTCCGGCATCTCTCCGCTGGAGCAGCCCTGCTCGCTCAGCACGATGCCACAGCGATAGCGCCGTAGCCATGCCTCCGCCATCTCCACTAGTCGAGCATGCGTCATAGCTCTTTATCGCACGAAGAGCCCGCCAATGGCGAGCCCCTGAAACCCTTAAGTGCAACAGAAATTATGTAGAGTAATCCGCGTTGATGTGCACGTACTCCACTGTAAGATCACAGGTCAAAAATTCCAACGCGCTTTTGCCTCGCCCCAGTTCGACTTTGATCTCGTACTCAGGCTGTTTGAGATACTCGTGCGCCTGCTTTTCGTCGAACGGATGTGCAGTCCCCTTTTTGCAAACCTGCTGCGGCCCGAAGAAAATGTTGATCTTCGCTGGATCGACGGCGACGCCGCTCTTGCCCACTGAGGAAAGAATGCGTCCCCAGTTCGGATCGCAGCCTGCCCATGCGGTCTTTACCAGCGGAGAGTTCGCGATTGAGCGCGCAATCGTCCGGGCTTCATCCACGGTCTTCGCACCCGTGATTTGCAAGCGCACCAGGTGCTCGGCCCCTTCGCCGTCGCGCACCACCTGCTCGGCAAGCGAGGCGCACACGCCGCGCAGTGCCTCGGCAAACTTCTTCGCCAAACTACTCGCCAACTTCACCTTGCTTGCTCCCGATGCCAGCAGCAGCACCGTGTCATTCGTCGAGGTGTCGCCATCTACGGAGATCGCGTTGAAAGTGGTATCCACCGCCGTCTTCAGCGCCGACTGCAACTCTTTCGGCTGGGCGTCAAGGTCGGTGAAGATGTAAACCAGCATGGTTGCCATGTTCGGATGAATCATCCCCGAGCCCTTGCAGACTCCGGCGATGCGAACTGTTTTCTTACCGGCTGCAAATTCCGCCGAGGCCAGCTTCATTCGCGTATCCGTGGTCATGATGGCGGTGGCGAAGGCCTTCAGCGCATCCGAGTCACTGGCGCGCGAGGCCACTACGGCAGGGACGGCGGCAACCAGCTTTTCAACCGGCAGGGGGACACCGATGATTCCTGTGGACGAGGGGATCACAAACTCTGGCGCGGCCTGCAGGGCTTGGCCCAACGCGGCACAACTCTCTTCCGCCACCGCGACGCCCGCTGCTCCGGTCGCGCAATTCGCATTGCCGGCATTGACCAGCACCGCGCGCACGCGTCCCTTGTTTCGCTTCAGGTGTGCGCGGCCTACCACGACAGGTGCGGCAGCTACGCGGTTCAATGTGAACATGGCTGCGGCGCTCGCGCCCAGAGGAGCTTCGGCGAGCGCAACGTCGGTGCGTCCGCTTGCTTTGATTCCGGCCTTCACGGCCGACCACAAAAATCCAAGAGGGAGAAATACCGGTTCGTCCGGCCCGTGCAAGTTCATCTTTCGATTTTCACCAGCGGCTGTCTCAGGCGCAGTTGCAGCGCAGCGGGACGCGGCAGGATCGCGAAATGCGGCAGTTCTCCGCGATACATCGCAACCTCGTCGCACTCGTGCAGCTTCGGACAGTTCGCACAATCCTTATAAATTTTGTCTGGCAGTTCTTCGCGCTTCGCTTCCATAAAGCCCAGGTGCGCGAAAAATTCCGGGATGCGCGTAAACAGGCATACGCACTGTACGTGGTGCTGCTCCGCTTCTTCCAGCAGAGCGTCCACCAGCATGCGCCCGCCGCCCGTTCCCTTGTACTGCGGCCACACGGCAATGGAGCGAATCTCCGCCAGGTGCGTTCCGTAAAGATGCAGTGCACCGCATCCCAGCAGATCGTCGCCTTCCACCACTACCGTGAAGTCGCGAATGTTCTCACAGATTTCTGCCAGCGAGCGAGGCAGCAGAGTACCGTCGCCGGAGAAATCCGCAATCAACCCTCGGAGATTTTCGGCGTCCGGCAAGACTGCTTTACGCGTGTACATCAACTGCCTCGGATTCCTGCAACTGCTTCACCCGCTGCTCCATCTGGGACAGAGCTTGCGCTACCTTTGCGCGCGCCGTACCGCCGGTTACATCATGGCAGTCGAGCACCGCCTCCAGTGTTACGTTCGCGTAAAAGTCTTCGTCAAACGCTTCGCTGATTGCGCCCAGTTCGGCCAGGGACATCTCGTGCAACTCTCGTCCCTGCTCCATGCCGAGCCGAACGGCTTTGCCGATGATCTCATGCGCGCGACGGAATGGCACGCCCTTGCCGACGAGGTAAGTCGCAGCAGCCATTGCATTCATGTATCCCGAAGTTGCAGCCTTGGCCATCTGCGGGAAATCAAATTGCACATCGCGCATAAAACCTGCGGCTACTCGCAACATCATGCTCACGGTGTCAGCTACGACGAAGACCGGTTCCTGCGTTTCCTGCATGTCTTTGTTGTATGCGAGCGGCAAGCCCTTCAGCGTGATGAGCAACTGCTGTGCCGCACCCATCACTCGACCGGCCTTGCCACGAATCAACTCCAGCGCATCGGGATTCTGTTTCTGCGGCATCGCGCTCGAGCCCGTCGAATAGCTCTCCGGCAGGTGCACAAAACCATACTCCAAGGTCGAGAACAGGATGAACTCTTCGGCCCAGCGGCTCAGATGTACTGAGAGGATCGAGAGCACTTGGGCGAATTCAATCGCAAAATCGCGGTCACTCGTGGCGTCCATGCTGTTTGCCGTGGGAGCCTTGAAGGCCAACTCGGCGGCGACCAGTTCGCGGTCCAGCGCGAGGGTTGCTCCGGCAATAGCTCCCGAACCCAGAGGACAGACGTTCAACCGCTTGCGACAGTCGCTCAGGCGGTCGGCATCGCGCAGAAACATCTCGCAGTATGCAAGCAGCCAATGAGCCACGAGCACTGGTTCGGCACGCTGCAAATGCGTGTAGGAAGGCATTGCCGCCTCGCCCGCCTGCTTCGCACGCTTCACGGTTGCGCTCGCCAACTCCGCGATCAGTCCAGTAATTTCATCGCAGGCCGCGCGCACAAACAGGCGCAGGTCAGTCGCAATCTGCTCATTGCGGCTCCGCCCCGCGTGCAGCTTGAGCGCGGTCTCGCCGATAATTTCTTGCAAGTGTTTTTCGACGAAGTGGTGAACGTCCTCGGCCTCTTCGTCGTTCAGAAACTCCGAGCCTGATTGCGCGAGAGTCTCCAACCCACGCAACATCGTCGCGTACTCCTCAGCAGAAAGAACACCAGCCGCGAGCAGCGCTTTCGCGTGCGCGCGACTGGCTAGTATCTCTTGCTGAAGAAGTCGCTGATCGAACGGAAACGACCGCTGCCAGCGTTCGAATTCAGGATCGAGCGGTTGCCTGAACCGCCCGGACCACATCTTCACTTTGTCACCTCGACTGCATTTTTCTTCTTCAGGTTCATCATGCGAGCACGGGCGGGCAATGCAAGAATCTTGATGAATCCTGCGGCGTCCTTCTGGTCATAGCTGTCGCTCATGGTGAACGACGCAATGTCTGCGTTGAACAGCGAGTTCTCAGACTTGCGGCTGCTGATGCCTACATTGCCCTTGTACAGCGCGAACTTCACCGTTCCCGTCATTTCCGTCTGCGTGGAGGCCACAAACGCATCCAGCGAGGCGCGCAGCGGCGTGAACCACAGGCCGTTGTACACAATCTCCGCATACTTCAGCGCGATGTGCTGCTTGAAGTGCGACAGGTCGCGGTCAAGGCAAAGTGCTTCGAGTTCGCGATGCGCCAGCAGGAGCAGCGTGCCGCCTGGAGTCTCATAGGCGCCGCGCGACTTCATGCCCACGAAGCGATTCTCTACCAGATCAATGCGACCGATGGCGTTGCGCGCACCGATCTCATTCAGCAGTTCCAGCAGCTGCACAGCTGGCAGAGCCTGTCCATTCACCGAAACCGGAACGCCCGCTGCAAAGCCGATCTCTACTTCTTCGGTATGATCCGGAGCAGTCTGCGGCGAATTCGAAATCTGCCACGTCGTGTCCAAAGGTGCGCACGCCGGATCTTCCAGCTCTCCGCCTTCGTGCGAGATGTGCCAGATATTGCGGTCGCGCGAGTGAATCTTGGTGCGGCTTGCGACGATTGGAATCTTGCGCGCTTCAGCGTATTCAATGCAGTCTTCGCGAGACTTCAGCGTCCACTCGCGCCACGGGGCAATAATCTGCAGCTCCGGAGCCAGCGCCAGGAAGGCATGCTCGAAGCGAACCTGGTCGTTGCCCTTACCGGTACAGCCGTGCGCTACGGCGTCGGCACCCTCGGCCAGCGCAACTTCCACCTGGTACTTGGCGATGATCGGACGCGCCATCGAGGTTCCCAACAAATACTTGTGCTCGTACACTGCGCCCGCCTGCAAACATTTCCAGACGTATTCAGTGAGGAATTCCTCGCGCAGGTCTTTCACTACGACCTTCGACGCGCCGGTGTTGATGGCCTTTACTGCGACCTCTTCCATGTCTTCGCCCTGTCCCACGTCGGCCACGAATGCAATTACATCGCAGTCGTAGTTTTCCTTGAGCCACGGAATAATGATGGAAGTATCAAGACCGCCCGAATATGCCAGTACAACTTTCTTCTTAGACATTAAAGCTCCTCGTTGGAAGTCGGCGAGTGCCGGCTCCCAATAATTGCAGAAGGATCGCCTTCTGAATATGCAGACGGTTCTCCGCCTGGTCAAATACAACGGAAGCAGGCGAATCAATCACCGCTGCTTCCACTTCTTCGCCACGATGCGCGGGCAAACAGTGCATGAACACAGCTCCCGCCGCGGCGTTCGCAAAAAGTTCAGGAGTCACACGGAAGTCGGCAAAGATGCGCGCACGCTCGGCGATCTCCGCTTCCTGTCCCATGCTGGCCCACACGTCGGTGTACGCCGCGTCAGCACCCTTCACTGCCTGAATCGGATCGTTGACGACCTCGATGGTAGCGCCGGTCTGCGAGGCAATCTCACGCGCCAGTGCCAGCACATCAGCGCTCGGTTCGTATCCCTTGGGAGTCCCGACCGTGATGTGGCTGCCAAAGAGCGCGGCACCCAGCATCAGCGAATGGGCCACGTTATTACCGTCGCCCACGTAAGCGAGTCGCACATTTTTCAGATCGCCGAAGTGCTCTCTCAACGTGAGAAAGTCCGCCAGCGCCTGGCAGGGATGTTCGTAGTCGCTCAACGCGTTGATCACCGGAATCGAAGAGTAGCGCGCCAACTCGGTTACTGTGCTGTGCTCAAACGTGCGCAGCACCAAGGCGTCCACCCAGCGCTCCAGGTTGTGCGCCATGTCGCTCACCGGTTCACGTTCGCCAATGCGCGAAGTCAACTGGTCCACGAACATGGCGTGTCCGCCAAGCGAATAGATGCCTGACTCAAACGTAAGCCTGGTGCGAAACGATGGCTTCTCAAAAAACAGAACGATCTGCTTTCCTGCCAGTGATGCGCGAAAGTCCGCAGGCCGCGCCTTCACCAGCGACGCCAGATCCAGCAGCGCTGCGGCACTCGCCGGAGTGAGATCGCTCATCGCCGTGAGGTCGCTAAGGGTCGCCCCCTCGAAATTTTCTTTGTCCACGGAACGTGTTGCCATGGCATTGTCCTCCTGAGATTTCAGATCCGGATTGAAACCGGGACTTTATCTTGCGCTGCTCGCCAATGCCTTGGGGAGCCTCTGCCGAGGGCTGCGCTCAGTTGCAGGCGCAGCGTCAGAAGATGACGCGCAGGAGGACAGAACTTGATCGAGCGTTTGCACTACGATTTCAACTTGCTTCTTGGTTATTATGAATGGCGGCAGAAAGCGCAGTACCGCTTCGTGAGTCCGATTGATAATGATCTTCTGATCGAGCATGGCCTTCTGCACGGCCTTCGCCAGGTCGGCGGAATCCAGTTCCACTCCCAACATCAGGCCTACGCCACGCACGTCCAGAATGCAGCCATGGCGCGCGTCGAGTTGCCGCAGCAGGTCCATGAAGTACTCGCCAACCTCTTTCACATGGGCCAGCACCTTGTCGTCCTCAATGACCTTCAACACTTCCAGGGCCACCGCGCAGGCAAGCGGGCCGCCTCCGAAGGTAGTGCCGTGCATACCAGGATGAATCGACGCAGCCACTTCTTCGCTCACCAGGATCGCCCCCAGCGGAAGCCCAGCAGCCAACGGCTTTGCCAAGGTCGTCACGTCCGGCTTTATGCCGTAATGCTGGTAGGCAAACATTTTCCCTGTACGCCCCAAGCCGCACTGAATTTCGTCCAGCAGCAACAACGCGCCGCTTTTCTTCGTCAATTCGCGCGCGGTCTTCATGAACTCTTTGCTGACTGGCTGAATGCCACCCTCGCCTTGTATGGTTTCGATGCAGACGGCGCACACATCATCGTCAAACTTTGCTTTCAAATCTTCGACATCGTTGAACTTCACGAATGTCACGCCGGGCATGAGTGGAGCAAAAGGCTTGCGATATTTCTCCGTGTACGTCGTGGCGACCGAGCCCATCGTGCGTCCGTGGAATGAGTTCTCCAAGGCCAGAAATTTTGTGCGCTTCGTGAGTCCCTTGCCGCTCGCCACCGCACGTGCAATCTTCAGTGCGCCTTCCCATGCCTCCGTGCCACTGTTGGAGAAAAACGCGCGATTCAATCCGGAGAGCTTCACGAGCTTCTGCGCCAACGCGGAAGGCTGCTCGGTGTAGAACAGGTTGGACACGTGCACCAGTTTCCCAGCCTGCTCGCGAATCACCTTGGTGATCTTCGGATGCGAATAGCCCAAGGCCATCACGCCAATGCCGCTTAAGAAGTCGAGGTATTTGCTGCCATCTTCCGCATACAGGTATGCGCCCTTGCCGTGCGTCAGCAGCACCGGATGCCGGTCGTACGTGTGGAGCATGTATTTCGCTTCTGCCTTCTGAACCTTACTCAAACTCACGACGCCATTACCTCCGTACCGCAATCAATCTTTGTCTGGTAGAACGCAGGCAGCACTTCGGCCTCCAGCGCGGGCAGGATGCGAACCCGGTGAACGCCCGAACGCAACGCGTCGCGGCAAGCCTCCAGCTTCGGCAACATTCCACCGCAGATGACCGCGCTCTTTATCAGTTGCGGAACGTCACTCATCGAAAGCCAACGAATGACCGTTCCATCCGCGTCTTTCACACCTGCCACGTCAGTCAGGAAGATGAGTGCATTTGCCTGGCAGCCAGTCGCGCACGCCGAAGCCATCTGGTCCGCATTCACGTTGTAGTACTCACCATCCGAGCCCAGTGCGAGACTGGAGATCACGGGAATTCCATCGTTATCCCAGATCGCCTCGATCCAGCGCGAATCTACCGAACTGATTTCGCCGACGAATCCAAGGTCTGCGCCCTTGGTCTTTTTCTTGCGCGCCAGAAAGGCAGCTCCGTCGCCGCCGCATAATCCCACTGCAGCCTGCCCGGTTGCGGTAATCGCCGCTACCAGTTGCTTGTTCACTCGTCCAGCCAAAACCATTAATGCAATGTCGCGAGTGTCGGAGTCGGTAACGCGAAGCCCGTTTATGAAGGTGGACTCCTTGCCCATCAGCGCCAGTGTCTCGGTCAGCGCGCGGCCTCCGCCATGAACCACGGCGACCTTGTGACCTTCGGCCGCCAGGTCGGCGACCGCTTGCGCGCATTTCTTAAGCAGCGCTTTATCTTCCAGCGCCGCACCACCAATTTTCACTACGAGTTTCATAATCACAATCCCTCCTTCTCGCTCCAGCCAAACATTACGTTCAGGTTCTGGAGCGCCTGGCCCGCGGCGCCCTTCATCAGGTTGTCCAAGCAGGACACCACAATGACGCGCTTCCCATCCGGGGCCAGCTGAAATCCCACATCGCAGTAGTTCGTGCGCAATGAATATTGAATCTGCGGCAATTTGCCATGACCGTAAATCCGAACCCATTGCGCGCCATCATAGAACTCGCTGAACACGGCTTCGATCTCACTCGGAGTCGCAGGCTTCTTCAGCCCTATATAGATAGTCGAAAGAATGCCGCGAGGTATCGGCAGTAAGTGAGGGGTAAAGATGAGTTCACCTGCATCGAGCCCCGCCTGTTCCAAAATCTCGCCTGTATGGCGATGTCCAAAAACCGAATACGCCGAAAAGTTATCGGCAACTTCCACAAAGTGAGTTTTTGCCGTGGGCTTTTTTCCCGCGCCGCTCACACCTGACTTGCAATCGCAAACCACTCCGCGCTCTCTATCCACCAAACCTGAGCGCACCAGCGGGGCCAATGCCACAATCACCGAGGTCGCATAGCACCCCGGATTCGCCACCAGCTTTGCATCGCGAATCTCTGCGCGATGCAGCTCCGGAAGTCCATAAACTGCTGTCCGGTCCAGTTCTGCGGCCTTCGCGGCATCCTGATCTTCAAAACCATACACAGCGCGATTGGCGTCCTGCTTTAACCGCCACGCACCGCTCAAATCCACAATCCGCACCCCCCGCGCCAGCGCCTCAGGAACCAACTCCCGCGACAACTCGTGCGGCGTTGCGAGAAAAAGCACATCGATTCCGCGCGGCTTGAGTAACTCCCACGAAAAAGGCTCCTGCGGATAACTCTCCGCTCCGCCAATCTCCGGGTAATGACTCTCCAGCGAATGCCCTGCGGCCTCGCCACCACGCGACAAGAATAACGGCGTCGCCAGCTTCGGGTGGCGAAGCAACAATTTCGCCAGCTCGAATCCTGCGTACCCGGTGGCGCCCATCACGGCAGTCCGCAGTTTCACCGCGCTCACTGCATCATCCCTTTGATTCGCAGGGAAATCCGGTGCGCGTTCTTCTTGCTCTGCGAGATCACGAGGATCGTGTCATCTCCGCCGACCGTGCCCACAATCTCCGTCCAGCCTTCGGAATCAATCGCAGCCGCGACCGGTTGCGCTGAGCCGGTGGCGGTTTTAATGACCAACAGGTTCTGTGCTTCGCGAACTTCCACCACAAACTCCCGAACTAACCGTCCGGCGGAGTGATATCCCGGCTCAGCCTGCTGATCGCCACGCGCGATGCTGTAGCCCGCGGTTGTCTTCACCAGCGCCAGTTCATTGATATCCCGCGACAAAGTCGCCTGCGTCACATCGAACCCCTGACGTGCAAGCAACCTGCGCAACTGCTCCTGATTGGCAATCGCCTCCTGCTGCACCAGCTCCAGAATCGTGTTTTGACGTGCGACTTTCGACATAGCTTCCACGCTGCAGAATTATTATTCACAGGACCGTATAAGTATGCATCTTTGTGTTTACCTGCGTCAATGTTTTTTCAGGGCCAATTTCCACACCTAGCCCGCGCTAGCCTTGAATGTTCCGCATAAAGTTCGGGGCGGCCAGCAGGCCGCCCCGATGTGAATGCATAATGTCCCATGCTCAATGCATACTAGCCACGTGCACCTGCGGCTTTTTGCTTCGTGCTACCAACAAGAGCATGTATCCCACCGTCGCAAGTCCACCCACAAATAGAATTAAGAACAGTGCGATCACGCTGACTTGAGGGCGCACCGCAAGTGTGCCGAGGTTCAAATATGGTTTCAGGTAAGCCAGACGCAGCAGGTAGCGCAAACATACCATCAGGAAAAGCGTGACGAGCGACATGCCGAATCCAAAATGCACCAGGGGACTTGGCTTCTCTGCCAGACTTCCCAGCAGGATCAGCAGCATCGCGGCAATCACTGACACAAAAGCGAGCCCGAAGACCGCACCGGCCAGCGGATCACGCAGCAGAACCATCGCAATCTCCCGAGGAATCGCCAGCAGCAGCCACATGCCGAGCAGAAACTGCAATCCCGTGCAGGCGGCGAACACCAATGCCGCGCGCTGTACCAGCCAGCGCCCATACTCCGCGTCGACTTTCATCTTGCGCATACCAAGGTGGGCTAGGATTGCTGAGAACAAGGCAATCGCGCCGTTCACGATGTGCAGATAACGTGGGATTACCGAGTGGTCGCCGAGGTTCAGATTCCAGCCGTTGGGATGCGCGCGATACATTTCAAGCCAGCGTGAAGGACTCAGCATCAGCGTCATGTTATTGACGAAGATGAATGCGATAGAGAGCAGCACGCATACTGAAATCGCCAGCACGCAGCCAGCAGTTCCCTTCCCTTGCTCCGCCGTGTAAGAGAAGTAGTAGAAGCCGTAATACGCCGCCATCACTAACGGAATCACCGCCAGCCACAGTGCGCCAATCAGGATCGAGCTGGTGTAGAGAAAGTTGCCGAAGAGCACCTGCACAAAGAGAAGCGCCGCGACTCCCAAGGTCACGGTGAACGCCAGCAATGTAGGCAGCATTTGCGAGAGTTCGTTCGCAAGGCGGCGCGAGTACGGGTGCTCCGAGTGCCGTCCGCGCAGATAGTTCCACAGTGTCCAAATACCGCCGCCAAGCGCGGAATTCATGGCCACCACGTGCAAGGTAAATACCACCAGCAGCAATGCGGTGAACAGCCAGACCGGGCCAGGAAGCGGCAGCGGATCTACGTGAGGAATCGGTATGGTCTGCATTAGCGCACCTCCTGACGTAAATCGGTTTGCGGCAACAGCCGAGAATGATTTGTGCCAGTCGGCATCTCCGCCGGAGCAGGCTTTTGCGCCAATGGCAAGTTCGCCTCATGCGAGATGTAGAAGGCCAAAGCCTGCGCCTGATCTTCCGGGGCATTGAACTCCGGCATGTTGCTGCTCATCGCACCCAGCGCCGGGAAAATTTCTTGCACCTGGCTAGGTGTTGCTTTCTCAAAAGTTCCTCGCAATGGCC